>WNGI01002694.1_pt1 | contig 27199 bp, 25 predicted proteins | sample 5400621 | NCBI WGS metagenome assembly WNGI01 (sample SAMN13153374, study PRJNA577476) | soil metagenome | isolation source: 20 cm soil or saprolite under Garry oak tree replicate 1 | place: USA:California | collected 2016-06-15 | reverse complement strand
GGTCGCCGAGCTGCCGCGCGCGGCCGACGCCGCGTAGCAAGCAGGTCTAGACGCCTGCCGGCTGCTGCTCTTTGAGGTAGCGGATCAGCCCGCCCGCGACGACGATCTCGCGCTCGCGCGGCAAGAAGTCGTGCGTGACGGTGAAGGCCGGCGCGCCTTCGATCTCGACCTGGAGCTCGTCTTCGCCTTCGGCGATCGCGTGCAGGCTCCGGATCTCCCACGTTTGCCCCAGCTCGGCCTGCTCGTAGTCGGACGCGTTCCCGAACAACAGCGGCACGATCCCCTGCGCGATCAGGTTGCGGCGGTGGATGCGGGCGAAGCTCTTCGCGATCACCGCCCTCACCCCCAGTTGCGCCGGCGCCAGCGCTGCGTGCTCGCGGCTCGAGCCCTGGCCGTAGTTGTCGCCGGCGACGATGAAGCCTCCGCCCCACTCGTGCGCCCGCTTGGCAAACCCCTTGTCTCGATGCTGGAAGGTGAACTCAGCGATCGCCGGCACGTTCGAGCGGTACGCCATCACGGTCGCCCCGTCCGGCGAGAGGTCGCCGGTCGAGATGTCGTCGGGCGCCACGATCAGCACCCGCCCGACGAGTACGTCCGGCAGCGGTTTCTGCTCCGGCGGTGGGAAGATGTTGGGACCCCGCGGGATCTCGATCGACGAGGCCTCGTCTTCCGGCGCCGGTTCGAGAATGTGCTTCTGGACCACCTCGGGCCGCGCCGGCGGCCGCTCCGGCAACTCGGGCGGCTCGAGCTCCCGCGGATCGGAGATGACGCCGGTCAACATCGACGCGGCCGCGACCGCGGGCGAGCAGAGGTACACCTGGTCGTCGGCCGTCCCACTGCGCCCCGGAAAATTCCGGTTGAAGGTGCGTAGCGAGCTCGCGCCCGACGGCGGCGCCTGGCCCATGCCGACGCAGGGGCCGCAGGCCGGCTCGAGCATCCGGACCCCGGCCATCAGCAGGTCGACGTAGGTGCCCGAGCGGGTGATCTGATCGAGGATCTGGCGCGATCCCGGGGTCGCCGTCGCCGAAACGAGCTGCTCCGAGAGCCGCTGGCCGCGCATGACCGCGCCGCAGAGCGCAAGGTCGTGGTACGAGGAATTGACCGAGGAGCCAATGCAGACCTGCTGGATCGGCGTGCCGACGAGCTCCTCGACGGGGTCGACGTTGCCGGGACTCGACGGCTTGGCGACGAGCGGGACCAGCTCGGCCAGGTCGATGTGCTCCTCCTCGTCGAAGTCGCCCGTGTCTCCCGTCGGAAGCTCGACGAAATCCTCGCGGCGCTGCTGCTCCTCGAGCCAGCCGCGCGTCTCGTCGTCGGCCGGAAAGACGGCACCCGTCGCGCCGAGCTCAGCGATCATGTTCGCGATCGTTCCGCGCTCTGTGTAGCTGAGCGTGTCCACCCCGGGACCGGTGAACTCGAAGACGCAGCCGCGGCCCCCGCGGACGCCGCGGCGGCGAAGCAGCTCCAGGATCACGTCCTTGGCCTGGATCCACGGGCGCACGAGCTCGTTCTCGAGGAAGACGCCGACGATCTTCGGGCACGGCAGCTCGAACGGATGCCCGGCCATGCAGACCGCCACGTCGAGGCCGCCGGCGCCGATTGCGATCATCGCGCACGAACCGGACTGGGTGGTGTGCGAGTCCGCGCCGATCAGCGTCTGCCCCGGCTTCGCGAACCGCTCGCAGTGGACGTAGTGGCAGATCCCGTTTCCCGGCCGAGAAAACCAGGCGCCGTATTTGGCGGCCATCGCCTGGAGGAAACGATGATCGTCCGGATTCTTGAAGTCGATCTGGAGGATGTTGTGATCGACGTAGACGACCGCCGTGTCGACACGCACCCGCTCCTCGCCGAAGAGCTCGAACTGCATCATCGCCATCGTCCCCGTCGCGTCCTGCGCGAGGGCTTGGTCGACACGTAGCGCAATCTCCTGGCCGGGAACGAGTTCCCCTCGCTCGAGGTGCTCTTCGAGGATCGTACGAGCGAGCGACGCCATCGGGCTCAAGCTTAGTCAGAAGGCAGCGTCGACCACACCTCGAAGTCGTCGCGGATTCCCTGCTTGAAGTGGAACGACCGCAACGTGCCCTCGTAGCGATACCCCACGTTCGCGGCGACGCGCTTCGACGCCTCGTTGTCCGCGGAGATCCAGAGCTCGATCCTCAGGGCATCGAGCTCCGAAAAGCCCCAGTGGGTCAGGAGCTCGAGAGTCCGCGTCGCGACGCCGCGGCCACGCGCCTCGGGCGCGACGACGTAACCCAGCTCGAGCTGCCGTCCTTCGCCGTCGATCCCGAAAGCGAGGCCGAGCCCGAGAAACGACCCGTCGTCAGCGTCGACGACGGCAAATGCCTCCCTCGTGCCGTCGCGACGCCCCTCTTCGTAAACCTCGAGCCACTTACGCTCCCACCCCGACGGGACCGGGTTCGGGACGCGCGTGTAGCGGAGCACGTCCTCGTCGTCGAACATCGCCGCCACCGAGGCGAGATGATTCTCGCCGAGCGGCTCGAGGCGGGCGTCCGTCAACTAATAGCGGAGCAAGGCCCCGATCCCCTCGACCGGATCGAGGTCCTGGTAACGGCGCAGCGCGAGCGCGCTGCCGCCGTGGGCGAGCGTCTGGTGGACCGCGAGGTTGAGACCGTCGTCACGTTCCTCCATCTGCGTCCCGTCGAGCGGACACGGGCCACCGTCGGCGCTCACGCGCCCGCAACGCGGGCACTGCCACGCCGTCCGTTCGGCCCCCTCCTGGAAGAGCAGCAGATCGACGCGCGCGTCGGAGGCGGCCCCGAGGGTGTCCGGCCAACCGGCGGTCGCACGACCGCCGCGACCCGATTCCTCCCGCCAGCGCTCGACTGCCTCTTGCTCCTGCTTGGCCTGCCACTCCTCGAGGATCGGCCGAGCGGCGTGGAGCAGCTCGGTGGGAGCAGCGTGCGCTTCCGCATGCGTCCAGCCGACGATCGCATTCTCCACCTCGTGCGAGAGCACCTCTTCGAAGTCCGCGCGCGTCTCCCCCGTAGTCACAACGACGATCCGCGGACTCTGCAGTCGCCGCACGCGACGATCGAGCTGCTCGGCGACCTCCTTCAGATGCTCGTGGACGAGCGTCTCGATGTGCCGCTGGTAACGGGCCTGCGACCAGCCGCCCTGGTCATGGCGCCCCGGCGTCTCGTCGAACTGGTCGACGAGCTCTTCGAGCCGCCCGCCACGCAGGATGTACACGGTCCCGCGCTCGCGGCCGACCACGGCGACCAGGGCGCCTTCCCCGCGGCCGACGAGCGGCACAAGCGGCGCGAGGTAGAACTCGCGGCCGACCGCGATCTTGTCGGCGACGGGATCGCCAAGCGGCAGCGCCCGCCACGCGTTGTCGAGGCCGGAGCAGAAGACCGCGATGCCGCGGGAACCCTCGCGGTCGAACTCACCCTTGAAGAACTCGCGAATTCGCACGAGGTCGGCACGCATCGCTTCGCGCCGCTCGTGGGGCAGCTCCTGCGCGGCCTCCGCCCTTTCTTCACCCGCGTGGATGAGCGAGTTGACGCGGCTCGCAGCGTCGCCCGCAGTCGGCGCGACGCTGGGGTCGAGATCGACGTAGACGCTGATCGCGCAGCCCTTTTCGGCACGGAAGCTCGCCAGCTCGCGAAGCCCGTCCCAATTCACGGTTACAGCCACCTACGCCTCCTCTTACCGGAAAGCGGCGATTCTAAAAGGCGTCGCTTGCGATGCCGTTGGAGGGCGTCGCTTGCGATGCCGTTGGAGGGCGTAGCGGCTTTGCCGGTGCGCCCGTTCTGCTTCGCGTCGCTTGCGATGCCGTTGGAGGGCGTAGCGGCTTTGCCGGTGCGCCCGTTCTGCTTCGCGTGCGGATCTTTACCATCGGCCACGGCACCCGTGCGGCCGAAGAGCTCGTCGAGTGCCTCCATCGGGCCGGCGCCGAAACCCTGGTCGACGTCCGCCGCTTTCCAGGCTCGCGGCGCAATCCACAGTTTGATCAAGCCGCGCTCGCGGAAACCCTCGCCGCAGCGGGGATCGCTTACCGCCATGCGGAAGAACTCGGCGGCCGGCGTTCGAATGAGCCGGGCGAGGAGCGTTTCCCGTGCATTCGCGTCGCCGCGTTCCGCAGCTACGCGGCGCGAATGGGCACGGAGACCTGGCAACGCGCCCTGGAGTCGGCGTTGTCCGAGCCCTGCCCGTGCTTCATGTGCGCGGAGACTCCCTGGTGGCGGTGTCACCGGCGCCTGATCGCGGAGCTGTTGACCGCGCGAGGCCACGAGGTCGTCCACCTGCTGCGCCCCGGGGAGTCTCAACCCCACCGCTTCTACGACGAGAGCTCGGTCCGTGAAGGCAAGCTTTATCTCTGCGGCGAGCCGGTGGCGTAGGCGCCAGCAAGGGAACGTTCAAGCGGTCCGATCCGTTGAATACTGTGAGGGCCGGTACAGGCCCAGTTGATTTGGAGGAAATGTGAACGAGACCAGAGTTCGCGAGCTGATCATCATCGGCGGCGGCCCCGCCGGGTATACAGCCGCGCTCTACAGCGCCCGCGCGAATCTCGAGCCGCTCGTCATCGAAGGCTTCCAATGGGGCGGCCAGCTGATGATCACGAGCGACGTCGAGAACTACCCGTTCCGCGTCTGGGTGGGTGACGACGAGTACCGGGCCGAAGCCGTGATCGTCTCCACCGGCGCGACCGCGCGCCAGCTCGGGCTCGCGTCCGAGCGTGCGCTGCACGGCCGCGGCGTCACCTACTGCGCGGTCTGCGACGCTGCTTTCTACCGCGACAAGGAAGTCGTGGTCGTCGGCGGCGGCGACTCCGCTATGGAAGAGGCGATCTTCCTGACGAAGTTCGCGTCGAAGGTCACCGTCCTGCACCGCCGCGACGAGTTCCGCGCCTCACCGATCATGTTCGATCGAGCGCGCGACAACGACAAGATCGAGTTCGTGACCCCGGTCGTGGTCGAGGAGGCCCTCGGCGCCGAGGACGGCAAGCTGACCGGCGTCCGCATCCGCAACCTCGAGACGGACGAAGTCAGCGAAATCCCCGCCGACGGGCTGTTCGTCGCGATCGGCCACGACCCGACGACCAAGCTGTTCGTCGACCAGCTCGACCATGACGAGGCCGGCTACCTGCTCACGCAGCCCGGCTCGACGGCAACGAACGTCGAGGGTGTGTTCGCCGCCGGCGACGTCGTGGACCACGTGTACCGCCAGGCGATCACCGCCGCCGGTATGGGCTCGATGGCCGCGCTCGATGCCGAGCGCTGGCTCGCGGCGCGCGAGGGCCGGCCCGAGACGGCGCTCAGCGCTCCTCGGACGTAGGTCCAGCCGAGGCCCAGGCTAGCCTCGGCCGGATGGCCGAGTGGATCGACCTTCTCGACCCGACCGAGGACGAGCTGCGCAAGGCGTTGCCCTCCCCGATCCACGACCGGGCGCGGGAGCAGCTGCTCGAGCCGGCCCGGCACGACGACGAGCCACGGCCGCGGCTGGAGGGCCACGACCATTACGTCTTCGGCGTCTTTCTGCTCCCGATCGCGGTCCGCGAGGAGGACCGCGTCTTCTACCAGGAGATCGACATCATCGCGACTCGCGAGCGTGTCGTGACGGTGCGCAAGACTCCCGAGCGCGGCCATCCCTGCGATCTCGCGCCCGCGCAAATGTCGGTCAAGCAAGACGGCGACGATCGCTCGGGGATGATCGTCTACCGCATCGTCGACCTGATCGCCGAGGACTTCCTCGACCTGATCGATGCCCTGAACGACGAGATCGACGAGCTCGAGGAGGGGATCGAGACGTGGACGTCGACCCAGGTCCGCGGCCGGATCTCGGACCTTCGGCACGACCTTCTCCACGTCCGGAGGACACTGGCGCCGACGCGGGACGCCGTGCGCGCGATCGTCGACCGTCGGATCGACGTCGGCGAGGGCCCGGAGCTGCTGCCTCGCGAGGTCGAGCTGAACTTCTCCGACGCTTACGACAAGCTGCTTCGAGCGGTGGACGGGCTCGATCTCTCGCGCGACCTGCTCGCCAGCGCGCGCGACTACAGCCAGGCGAAGATCGCCAACGATCAGAACGAGGTCGTCAAGCGGCTGACCGTGATCGCGTCGATCCTGCTCGTCCCGACCTTCATCGTCGGCCTCTACGGGCAGAACTTCCATCACATCCCCGAGCTCGGCTGGAGCTTCGGCTACTGGTGGAGCTGGGGTTGGATCGTCTTCACGACCGCGCTCCAGCTCGCGTTCTTCCGCTGGCTCGGCTGGATCGGCGGCGATCCGATCGGGCGCCCGGAGCTCCCGCCCCTGCGGAAGCTCGATCCTCGCTTGCTGCGGGGAAGGCGGCGCGCACGGTCGACGTGAGACAGGCGCTCGTCTCTACCATCATCTCGTGCCCTACTTCATCTGTCCGAACTGCAGAGAGCGGTCGATCGACCACGATCGCCAGGAAGGGCTGACCCGGCAGGCGGTCGCCTGCCACCGCTGCGGCTTCGGCTTCCTGTTCGAGCTCCTGGACGACTACTACCCTGCTCCAGGCACCGGCTTCGTCGTCTGCGATCGGGAGAGCCGGATCCTCGCCTCCGGCCGAGGCGTCTTCGAGCTGACCGGCTACCGGGAGGACGAGCTGATGGGCCGCGAGGTCATGGACAGCCTCGGCCTGACCGGTTACGAGGACGGCCGCAATCCCGCCCAGGTCGCGCTCGAGTGGGGCGTGAGGCGGCTCGGCGAGCGGCTCGAGTTGCGGACCCGTACCGGGAAACAGAAACCGGTCACTGCCGACTTCTTCCCCGCGTACGACGACGATGGCGGGCTGCTGGTCGCGATCACGCCGCGTTCGTAGCCGCGAGTTCCTCTTCGACCCACGCCTGCAGCTCCTCGAGCGCCGCCAGGGACTCTTCGAGCTCGCGCAGCTCGGCGTGCGCGGCCCGTTCGTCGGTTCCGCAGAGGAGGCCGAACGACTCCAGCCGGTCGACCGTGGCGGCCGACAGGTCGTTGCGGGCGCGCCGCTCGATCTTCGCCTGGCGGAGCCGCGAGCGGATCCGCTCGACCCGCGCCGACAGCGCCGCCGACTCGCCCGCTAGAGCGTCAGCGTAGACGGCGAGGTCGATCTCGCGCACGCTTCGAGGGTACGCCGCCGGGCGTGACGAGAGTCAGACGGAAGTGCGCCGTTCCAGTGGAAAAGCGGTATGCCGGCGCCAGCCGGCGGATGCGTTTTCGACGAGCCAGGCGCGCTCGGTGCGTGCCTGTACGGGGAGCTGCGCGACGAGCTCGCTCTCGATCGCCGCGAGGGTTTCGTCGTCCGACTCCGCAACGGTCGCGTGCGGGACGATCGCGTCGAACTCACCGCCGTACGGCGGAAACTCCGGGAAGGCATCCGCCAGTGCCTCGGTCATGGCCACGAAGGGCTCGGCCCGTTCCGGCCGCAGGTAGAGGAGCTCCGAAAATCTGCCCGTCTCCCGAAGCTCGACCGTGAACGGCCCGAAAGCGCCGAGGACCCGCGCGACCGTCTCGAGTCGCTCGTCGACCGCCGCGGCGTCCGCGAACGGGTAGATCAGGGTCACGTGCGGCGGCATGTCCCGCGCCCCGTCGCCCGTGTAGCGGCGGCGCCAGGCGCCGATCAGCGGCTCCAGCTCGGGAATCAGGACTACGAGGGCGGTCTCGGCCATGGCGAGGTGCGACGAAAGTATGACTTCTCTCTTCAGACACGCACACGCGGGCCGTGTCTGGTGGACAGTCCTCAGGACAAGGCTGGTCTAGACGCGGCTTGCGGGGCAGAGGTCGTTGACGACGCAGTCCTCGCAGCGTGGGGCGCGAGCGATGCAGACCCGGCGGCCGTGCCAGATCAGCAGGTGCGGGAAGAGACCCCAGCGCTCGCGCGGCACGAGCCGCTGCAGATCACGCTCGATCTTGACCGGGTCCTCCTGCTTCGTCAGCCCAAGCCGTTGCGAGAGCCTGCGCACGTGCGTGTCGACGACGACTCCCTGCGGATCGCCGAGCTCGGCCGCGACGACGTTCGCCGTCTTCCGCGCCACCCCGGGGAGGCGCACCAGCTCCTCGACGCGGCGCGGGACCCGACCGCCGAACTCCTCGAGCAGCATCGCCATCGTCGCGCGCAGGGCCCGCGCCTTCTGACGGAAGAAGCCGGTCGCGAAGATGTCCCGCTCGAGCTCCTCCTGCGGGACGGCCAGGTAGTCCTCCGGACGCTTGTATTTCTCGAACAGCCGCTCGGTGACCCGGTTCACGTTCACGTCCGTCGTCTGCGCCGAGAGCATCACCGAGACGAGCAGCTCGAGCTCGTTCTGAAAGCGGAGCGCGATCGTCGCCTCCGGGTACTCGTCGGCGAGCCGCTCGACGATCGGCACGACCCGCGCCCGCTTGGGACCGACGCGGCGCCGCGCCTCGTGGACGTAGCTCCGCGACACGGATGCGGAAGCTAACCCACGGCGATCTCTGCCGGGGTTGACGCCTCGGCCCGCTGATGCAGACGCGGCCCCGCGCAAACGACGTCGAGGACAGGACAGCCGGCACAGATGAACTCGCTCGGCGTCGGCATGAAGACGCCCTCCTGGATCCGAGCGATCGCCTCGGAGAGCTCCGCCTCGAGCCCCGGAAGCTCGGACCGGTCGAACGTCGTGCTGACGAACGGATCGGGCCGCTCCAGGAATTGGTAGACGACCTCGACTTCCTCGACGCCGGCCCGGAAGCAGGCCAGCGCGTAGACGAGCCGCTGGAGGCGGTAATCGCGCTCGATCAGCTCCTCCGGCGACGTCTCCTCGAGGATGTTCGTCTTGTAGTCGACGACGAGGGCGCGGGCGCCGTCTCGGTGGAGGACGTCGAGGCGCCCGTGCAGGAGGACGCCGTCATGCTCGAAGGCGAAGGGCCGTTCGGGCGCCGCGCCCGGAAGCGCCGCTACGCGCGCGGCCAGCTCCGAGTCGCAGTAGGCGGCCACGAGTCCGGCGATGCGCTCGAGCTCCTCGTCGGTGGCGGCCGGGTAGCGTGCCCGCACGGCTTCCGCAAGAGCCTCTCGTTCGGGAGGCCGTGGGGCGCGGAGATCGACTGCTTCGAGCAGGAAGTGGACGCTGTCGCCGATCTCGGTTGCGGCCAGCCCTTCGTGCCCCGGCACGGAGCCCGCGGCGTCGCGCGGACGCATGCCCGCGACCCGCTCGGCGTAGTAGCGGTACGAGCACGACTCGTAGAGGGCGAGGGCGCTGTACGAAAGGGTGCGGACGCGATGCAGCGGCGGCTCCGGGACCGGCTCGAGCGCCGGGAGGCTTGGGGCCGCCGGCAACGTCGGCTCGGCGCCGTTCGAGTCGAAGAGCGCCAGCTGCCCGGGCTCTGCTGCTTCGGGAGGAGTCAGGACCGAAGCGTCCGGTCGGTAGCGGTCGAGCCGCAGGAGTATCCGCGCCCCCCCGCGCTCGAGCTCGACCGGCCCGCCGGCAGCCTCTTCGAACGCCGGCAACTCGAGGCGGCCGAGCACCCAGCCGATCGGCGTCCGCTCGTCCGCGGCCTTTTCGGAATCGATCGAGCCGGCGACGACCAGCCGGTCGACGGCGCGGGTCATCGCGACGTAGTAGAGGCGGCGCCGCTCTGCCTCGGCCTCCTCGCGGCTGGCGGCGCGCACCTCCTCGTACGCGGTCGTTGGCTTGCGGACGCCGGTGGCAGGGTCGGCGACGCGGAAACCGAACCGGCCGTCCGGCAGCGCGAGGATCTCGTCCGCACCCGGCGCGGCCCGGTCGCGACCGGCGTCGGCGACGACGACCACCTTGAACTCGAGGCCCTTGGCGGCGTGGATCGTCAGCAGCCGGATGACGTCGGCGTCCTCCTCCTCCGCCACCGCCTCGAGCTCTTTCGCCCCGGCCTCGTCCTGCTCGCGGACGAAGCGGACGAAGCCTTCGATGTCGGCGCCTCGCAGCTCCTCGTACGAGCGTGCGAGCCGCGCCAGCTTGCGCAGGTTCGCGTAGCGGCGTCGCCCGTCCCACTGCGCGAGGACGGCAAGGTCGTAGTCGTGCGCGGCCACGATCTCCTCGCACAGCCGCTCCAGCGAGAGCGTGCGCGAGGCGGCGACAAGCCGCTCGAAGCGCTGGCGGAAGGCCTGGAAGAGCCGCTGATCCTGCGGCTCGAGAGCTTCTGGAAGCGTGCGCTCGAGTCCTTTGTAGAGCGGCCGCTTCGACGCGGCGCGGCGCAGGAGGACGCGCGCGTCGTTCGAGACGCCGACCAGCGGCGAAGCGAGCACGGTCACGAGCGCCTCGTCGTCATAGCGGTTGTGCAGGAGGCGCAGGTAGGCGAGCAGGTCGGCGACCTGCTGCTGACCGAAGTAACCGCGGCCGGTCGTCCGGTAGGTCGGCAGGCCGAGCTCGCGTAGCTCCTGCTCGTACCACTCGGCGTCGGTCCCCGCGGCGAAGAGCAGGACGATCTCGCCCGGCTTCGCGGCGCCCGTATCGACCAACTCCTTGACCCGCCGGGCGACCGAGCGCGCCTCGCCGCGGCGCCAGTGGGTGCCCGTGCCGCTGTAGCTCGCCTTGTCGGTGACGAGCAGCTCGACCGGTGTTCCGAAGACGGGATCGGGAAAGTCGCCCGAGGCGGCGAGCGGCTGGAACTCATGTCCGAAGTCGGAGCCGAAGAGGTGGTTGACCGCGGCCAGGACCTCCGGCCGCGAGCGATAATTGAGCGTCAGCGACAGCACCGAGCCGGCCTCCCCGCGCCGCTCCCGGAAAACGTTCACGTCGGCGTGGCGGAAGCCGTAGATCGACTGGAACTCGTCGCCGACGAAGAACAGCTCGTCGCCGGCAATCAGGTCGATGAGGTCGCATTGAAGGCGGTTGGTGTCCTGGAACTCGTCGACCATGACCGCGCGGAAGCGCCAGGCCTCGCGCTGCTTGATCTCCTCGTGTTCGCGCAGCAGGTCGCGAGCGTTGAGCTGCAGGTCCTCGAAGTCGACGCCGGACTCGCGCTCCTTGGCGCCCGCGTAGGCGCGCGCGAAGCCTTCGAGCAGCTCCTGAAGCAGGTCGCGGTCGCGCTTGGCCAGCTCGTCGAGCGCCGCCTGCTCGACTGCTTTACGGGCGGCCTCATAGCTCTCGAACCGCTCCCGCGGGCCGCCGCGGGTCGCAAGCTCGGAGAGGTCGAGCAGGTCCTCCGCTTGTCGGTCGCGCTCGAGCAGCTCGAGCATCCGCGCCGCTTGGGCGCGCTGCTCCTCGTGGCCCTCCTCGTCGACGAGACAGCGCGCCGCCTCGCGGAGGGCTTCGACCCGCTGTGCCAGCGCCGGACCCTCGCCGAGACGCAGGTCGAGCGGCCTGCCAGCGGCGCGGAGCGTCTCGTAGACGCCGGTCAGCATCCGCCGTAGGCCGCCGGCGCTGTACGTCGCGAGGAGCCGCAGGCGGCGCGGGTCGTCGCCCGCGCAGAACTCGCCGAGCGCCTCCTCGAACGCCTCGCCGCGCAGCACCCGCGCCTGGCTGTCGTCGAGGACGCGGAAACGAGGGTCGAGCCCCGCCGCGAAGGGATAGGTCTTCAGCAGCCGGTGGCAGAAGCCGTGGATCGTCGAGATCCAGGCGCCGTCGAGCTCGCGCGCGAGGTCGTCCCGCCCGCGGTCGAGCAGCTCGCGCCGGATGCGCCCGCGCAGCTCCCCCGCGGCGCGCTCGGTGTACGTGATCACGAGCACCGAGCCGACGTCGAGCCCCTCGTCGCAGACCGCGTTCGCGAACCGCTCGACGAGGACGAGGGTCTTGCCGGTGCCCGCGCCGGCGGAGACAAAGACGTGGCCGCGGGCCTCGATCGCCGCGCGCTGCTCCGGATTTATCCGCGAAAAACGCTGCGCATTTTCCGCGGGGCCGGCATGTCCCTTCGCTTCGCTCGGAAGACTGGGGTTTTTCATGGTCTCCTCACCCGGCACATGCGCCACAGCTCGCACCAGGGCGGGCAGTCGCCGCCCTTCGGGTCGTGCCGGACATCGCCGTCGCGGATGCGCTTGACGAAGCCGCGCGCGAGCTCCCCGGCGCGGTCGACCTGGCCCCAAAACGTCTCCTCGTCGAGGTAGTCGTTGCGCGAAAAGCCCGGGACGCCATCCTCCTTCGCCTCGGCGCGCAGCAGCCCGCGTGCGTCGCGCTTGCCTGAGAGAGCACGGTAGATCCCGCCGAGAGGCTCCACGCCCACGAGGTCGCGCAGGACGAGCATGTAGAGCGGGATCTGCAGCTTCAGCTCGGACTCGATCTGCGCCGCCGAATGCGCGGTCTTGCCCGACTTGTAGTCCTGGACGATCCCGCGGGCGCTGAAGGGGTCGAGATCGATCCGGTCGATCTTTCCCGAGAGCGTGAACGTGCCGAGATCGAGACCGCGCTGGAGCTCCTGGGCCGAGCGCTCCGAGCCGAACGAAACCTCGAACCGCCGCGGCACCAGCTGCAGCTCCGAAGCGGCCTCGTCGCGGAGGAAAGCCTCGAGGTCGCGGAGCAACCCCTGCTCGAGCTCCCGCCGCTGCAGGTCGGTCAGCTCCATCCGGACGCCAGCCATCGCCTCCGCGAGGCACTCGCGCAGGAACTCGAGCGCGTCGTCGAGCTGTTCGGGCCCGAGCTTCTCGACGCCGAGCCGCTTCGGTACGCCGGCGAAGAACTTGTGCAGGGCGCTATGAGCGACCTGACCGCGGAGGCGCGGGTCGACGACCTGGTCGATCGTGCGCGGCCCGATCAGCCGGTCGACGAACCAGATCGACGAGCAGTCGGCGAAGGTCTCCAGCTCGGTGACGCCGAAGCTCGTCTTCGCGCGGAGCTCCGCGAGGACGAGCGGGTGAGTGAGGCGGGTCGGGCGCTCGAAGGCCCGCAACGCACGGTCGAGCCGCCGCTCCCAGCCGTTCGCCTGCGCCAGAGAGCGGCTCGCGCCCTCGTCGAGAGCCGCCAGCGAAGCGACTGCGCGCAGTCGCTCGCGCTCGGTCGGCGCCTGGTCGACCGGCCAGGTGAGCTCGGAGAGCGGCCGGCGGGTCGTCGCGCGGCGCACCTCGTCCTCCGAGAAGAGGTCGCGAACCTCGTCCCAGAACGGGCTTGCCTCGCGGGGCCCGCCCTCGTCGTTTGCCGCCTCGCGCACGAGGTACAGCCGCCGCGTCGCGCGCGTGCAGGCCGTGTAGAAGAGGTAGCGGTCGCGCGCCACGGAGTCCGGCTTCGCGAGCCGCGAGCGGCGCAGCCGCGAGTCGAGCTCGCGAGCGGTCTCCTCGTCGAGGAACGGTGACGTCTCGCCGCGCCGCGGCAATGTTCCCTCCTCGAGGCCGAGCACAAAGACGACCTCGTAACGGCGCGTGCGCGCGCGCAGGAGATCGACGACGTCGACCCGGCCAGCCTCTCCCGCGCCGGCGGCGCGGACTGGAACGCGTTCGACGGCCGCGACGATCTCGTCGGGAGTCAGCGAGCCGCCGAGAGCGAGCCAGCCCTCGAGCTCGTCGAGAACGCGGGTGAGGGCCTCGAACGCGCGCAGATCCTGACGGGATTCCTCGCCGACCGGCGGGGACTCGAGCCCGTGGGCGGCGCGGAGCATGAAGCGGGAGAGGTCGCGCAGCGCCGCGAGCGGCGTTTGGGCCTTGCGGAGAAGCTCGAGCGGGGGCAGCGGGTGTCCGTCGCGGAGCCGCATCGTCTCCTCTTCCGTCCGCTCGCCGGTCTCGACGGCGCGGCCTCGGAGCCGACCCTCGATCCAATCGACGCTCGCGCGGGCGAGACCCGAGTAGGGGGAGCGCAGGAACCCGTACAGCATTCCGCGGCCGCCGCCCTGCCAGGCGAATCGAAGCAGCGAGAGCAGGGCGCGCCCGAACTCCGTCTGATCGAAGCGGATTCGACCTTCGATCGCATACGGCACACCGAGCGACCCGAGCGCGGTCTCGAGCGGCGCGCGGTAGCGCTCGACGCGCGGACAGACGAGTGCGATCTCTTCCGGCCGGGTGCCGCTGCGGATCAGCGCGAGCAACTCTTCGGCGACTCGCTCGAGGGCGCCACGTCGGCCGGCGCCCTCGAAGAAGCGGAGTATGCCGGCCAGCGGTATGCCGCGCGAGCCGGGATCGCGCGCGTCCGAGAAGAGCGAGCGCTCGAGGTGCGCCAGCGCCGGAGGCCGGACCTCGGGCCGCGGCGGCAGCTCCTCGATCCGCGGCAGCGCCAGCGCGGACAGGTCGGCAGCGGTGCGCTCCAGCGACGCGAAGGCCGGGCGTCCGGGCTCGTACGGGAGCGACACCGTGACGTCAGCGCGGCCGGCAAGCGCCTCCAGCAGCGCCCACTGCGCACCCGTCAGGTCCTCGAAGCCGTATGCGAACACGGGGCGTCTCTTCCACGCTCCGAGCTCGCCGGCGAGCCGCTCCGCCGCCGCTCGGCGCTCGAGGTCGCGATCCCAGAGCCCGAGGCGGTCGAGTTCCGCGCGGTACTCGGCGTAGAGCCCGGCGAGATCTCCGTCGAGCTCGCCCGGGTCGACGAGTCCGGACTCGAGTTCGCCGAGGGCGGACGAAAGCGCGTCGGCGAAGCCGGCGAAGCGCGCCGACCGCGTCCAGCCGTTCAGTCGCGCTTGGCCGAGTGCGCGCCGGACGATCAGAGCGCGCTGCGCGTCGGTCGCGACGGGGCGGTGCTCGCCGCCGTCTCGCGCGAGCCGTCTGAAGAGGTCGTCGAACGTCCCGATCTCGCCGCCGAGCAAGGCTCCGCTCGACGCCAGGAGGTCGCGCTCGACTCGGTCGACGTCCGACCGGTTCGGCACGATCAGGAAGGGCTCGTGCGCAAGCTCGGACAGGTAGCGCTCGAGCAAGAGCGCCACCTTGCCCGCATTCGCGGGCCCGGCGAGCAGCGTGAGGGCCATCGGCCCATCCTAGTCCCGCCGTCAGACGGGATTTTGCGCTAGAGCGAGATAGCCGGGCGCGGCCTACGCAGCGACGGATTTGGGCCTGCGGCCGCGCCGCGCCGCCGCATGGCCCGGCATCCCGCCGGCGCAGTTGTCGCAGAGATCGGCCTGTTTCGAGCCGCGACGCGCATCGGAATAGTTGATCCGCATCGACGCCCCCTTACCTTCGTCGATTTCATTGCCGCAGTTGTCACAGACGAGCACAGTCTTACGAGCCACGATTCGTCCTCCTTTTTCGCCAGAGAAGCAGGGAAACCAGTCGAGACGCAAATGCGATTCTAAGCAGCTTTGCGGGCGCGGCGTATTCGCCACGAACGCAGCAGACTGACCAGCGCCTGTTCTTCGAGCTCGAGGCCCGTCTCGCGCGCCCTGACCACGCGCAAATGGCGGGGCCGGAAATCGTCGATGGTGCGCCTGTCGAAATACTGCTCGACGACAGCCGGGCTGACGTAGGAAGCCCGCGCTACCGCCGGCGTATTCCCGAGCCGCTCGCCGACCGTTCTCATCACCGCCGCCACCGCGCGCTTCGCCTCGGTTTCGGTCTCCGCCGGACCGCGTTCGGCAAGCGCCACCGCGGCGATCAGCGTCCCGCCCCAGGTCCGGAAATCCTTGGCGGTGAATTCCTCGCCCATGAACGCGGCGATGTAGTCGTTCAGCCTGCGCGCGCTGAGGTTGTACGTCTCCTCGTCCAGCCGGTAGCGGAGGAGGCGTCGCCCGGGCGTCTCCAGGAGCGTCCGCATTGCCTCCGCCAGCTCCGAATCAACAACCGCCGTCCGCACCCAGACGCGGTGCTTGGCACGAAACCGAAACGCGATCCGGCTGCCGCGTACACGGACGTGTCCCTTGCGCAGCGTCGTGATCCCGAACGTCTTGTGGGCCTTGGTATAGCGGTCGTCTCCGACGCGAAACCAACCCAGATTGATCAGCCGCACGGCAACTGCGCACGTCCATTCGGGCGACATCGGCTCGAGCTCGATGTGCTCCGACATCGCCTCGCGAAAGGCGGGAAGGGCGTCTGCGAACCGCACGAGCTTGTCGAACTTCGCCTCTTCCTGAGCCGAACGGTAATCCTCGTGGTAGATGTACTGGCGGCGTCCGGCCGCGTCGAGACCCGTGGCCTGGAGCTTCGCGGTCGGCCGAGGCGAGATCCAGACCTCTTTCCAGGCAGGGGGAATCGCGAGCCGCCGGATCCGCTCCAGCTTCTCGGCGTCGTTGATGCGCCTGCCGCGCGCGTCGACATAGCGAAAATGACGGCGTGAGCCGACGCGCGTCCACCCTCCTGTCCTCGCCACGGTGGCCGTGATGCCCTCGGGAGCGCGCCGTAATCCCACTACTACAATCGCGCGCCATGGACGCGAGGCGAATCGTCGTGTTGGAAGGGGACGAGACCGGGCAGGAGCTGCTCGAGGAGGCGCTGCGCGTCCTCGCGCCCGACGTCACCGCGCTCGAACTGGAGCTCCCACGCTACGACCTCTCGCTCGAGTCGCGGCGCGCGACGAAGAACGAGGTCGTCCACGAGGCGGCCGACGCGCTCGCGGAGGCGGGTCTGGGCCTCAAAGCCGCCACGATCACACCGGAGGGAGCGGACGACGTCGGCTCGCCGAACCGGATCCTGCGCGAGCAGATCGGCGGCAGCGTGATCGTCCGGACCGGCCGGCGGATCCCGGGCGTCGCTCCGCTCGGGGGCGTGCACGCGCCGATCTCGGTCGTGCGCATGGCGATCGGGGACGCCTACGGCGCCAAGGAATGGCGGGAGGGCCAAGGCGACGACGAGGCGGCGTTCCGCACCGAGCGGATCGAGCGCTCGGTCTGCCGCGCCGTCGCCGAGTTCGGCTTCCAGCTCGCCGAGCGTATGGGGGCGAAGGTCTTCGGCGGCCCGAAGTTCACGGTCAGCCCGGTCTACGAGGGAATGCTGAAGGAGGAGATGGACGCGGCAGCCGAGCGCCATCCCGGCGTCCGTTACGAGCCCCAGCTGATCGATGCGACCTTTGCGCTGCTGCTGTCGACGAGCGGCGACCCGCTCGTGATTCCCTCGCTGAACCGCGACGGCGACATCCTTTCCGATCTCGTGCTGCCCCTCTTCGGCTCGATCGCCGGCTCCGAGTCGATGCTGATCGCGCTCGACGACGACCTGGCGCCGCGGACGGTGATGGCGGAGGCAGCGCACGGGACAGCCCCGTCGCTTCGGGGCAAGAATGTCGCCAACCCGATGGCGATGATCTTGGCCGGCGCGGCGTTGCTCGGTTACGGGGACGAGCCGGCCCAACAGGCCGGCCGGGCGATCCGCGAAGCGTGCCTGGAGACCGTCGCCGACGGCATCCGCACCGCCGACCTCGGCGGCCACGCGGGGACGAGCGAGTACACGGACGAGGTGATCCGGCGCGCCCGTCAGAAGCTCGAGATCTGGGCAGCCCTCTAAGCGCTAGCCGTCAGCGGCGAGCAGGCGCGGCGCCTCGGCGCGGCAGAGCTCGACGAACACGCCGGCGACGACCGGATCGAACTGGGTTCCGGCGCAGCGGTCGATCTCGGCGAGCGCCTCGCTCGCCGGCAGCGCCGGCCGGTAGGGCCGCGGCGAGGTCATCGCGTCGAAGGCGTCGGCGACGGCAAGCACCCGCGCCTCGAGCGGAATCGCGTCACCGCGCCGCCCCCAGGGATACCCGCTGCCGTCCCAGTGCTCGTGGTGGAAGAGCACGTGCGGGATCACGAAACGGAAGTCCGGCTGTCGAGCGAGGATCCGAACGCCCGTCTCCGGATGGCTGCGAATCGCGGCGAACTCGCCGTCGGTCAGCCGCTCGGCCTTGCCCCAGATCGTGTCGGCGATCGCAAGCTTGCCCACGTCGTGCAGGAGCGCCCCGATCCGCAGCCGCCGGATCCGGCCGGGGCCCCACCCGAGCCGAAGCGCGATCGCCTCCGCCAGCTTGCTGACGCGCGAGCCGTGGCCCTCCATGTAGGGACGCGCATCGATCGCCTCGCAGAGCCCGGCCAGCATCGCCACGGCTCTCAGAGTTCAAGCCGCTTCGCCCGAACCCTTCTTCAGGCCTCGGATTCTGCTCCGAGCATCCGCCGCCGGATGAAGCGGAAGACGACCGCGCCGACCACGACCAGGACGACGATCGCGCCCCCGGCGATGAGGCCGTAGCGCCCGATCGCCTCGGCGGCCGCCTGACCCGCGAAGTAGGCGACGAGCCCCACCGCGACCGCCCAGCAGATGCCGCCGGCGGCATTCCAGACGAAGAAGAGCCACCAATGCATCTTGCTGATGCCTGCCAGCCAGGCTGCGGTCACCCGCAGGACCGCGATGAAGCGCCCGAGAAAGATCGTCTTCGGGCCATGACGCGCGAAGAAGCGCTCCGACCACGGAAGCACCCGCGAGGCGTGCCGCTCGAGCGGGCCCCACCGCTGCAGCAGCTTCCGCCCGCCGAGGCGCCCGGCCCAGTAGCCGACGTTGTCGCCGACGATCGCGGCCGTGGCGGCGACGGCGATCACTGCCACGATGTCCATGTCGCCCCGCGAGGCGAGCACGCCGGCCGTCACGAGCGCCGTCTCCCCCGGCAGGGGGACGCCTGCGGATTCCATCGCGATGAGCACGAAGAGCAGGAACAGCCCGTAGTCGGCGACCAGCGATGCCATCGTCCCAGTCTAGGGGGCGCCTGTTCGTCGGCCACAAAGCCACGAGACCGCCTTTCTGCGGCTCAGTCCACGCGGTAGGCCATCAGCACCGCGTCGAGGAGGCGGCCGCCGCGGCGAAAGTGGTTCCGCCGCATGCCCTCGCGCTCGAAGCCGAACTGCTCGTACAGCTTGATCGCCGGCTCGTTGTGCGGGAAGACGTGCAACTCGAGCTTCTGGATCCCGCTTTCCCGGGCCCACGCGACCGCCTGCTCGAGCAGCGATCGCCCGATCCCGCGGCGCCGGTGGCCCGCCGCCACCATCAGCCCGAGATCGGCCACGTGGGGGCTCGCCGGATGCGAGTCGCGGGCGAGCGACAAGCGGGCGACGATGCCGCCCCCGTTCTCCGCAACGAAGACGGCCGCGTGCGGGGAGCGCCGAACCGCGCGTAGGTAGCGGCGCTCCTCGCCGACGTTGCGCCAGTCCCCCTCGGTAATCAGCCAGGCTTCGGGCTCCGAGCTGACCGCTCGGCCGAGCTCGACGAGGGCCGCAGCATCGGCGGGTATGGCACGCCTAATCGTGTAGGTGGTCATCTCTCCAGAGCGAAGCGATGGGCCAAACTAGCCTCGCGAAAAATGCGCCGCATTTTTCGCGACTAAACGACGATTCCGTGGCCGTCACGGCGTGGATCGCCTGCTGCGTCCAGGCTGCCGTCCTCTCGCAGCTCGACCGCCGCAGCGCCTCCGAAGTAGAGGTTCCGCCGCCGCCAGCGCACCAGCTCGTACCCGCGCTGCTCGAGCCGATCGAGCTCCGCCGGGTCGACACCGCCCTCGCAGTGGACCTGCCGCCCCTCCAAATGCACACGTGGCTGCCCGATCGCGGCGCCGACCTCCATCCCATGCACCGTGACGTTGAGGACGAGCTGCAGGATCGCGCCTCGCAGGCGGATCGAGCCCGCGCTGCCGACGACGAGCCGCGGCCGCTCCCCCTCGAGCACGATCGACGGCGCCATCATGCTCGTCAGGCGCCTGCCGACGGCTGCGCGTTGGTTACCCCGCCCGATCGGGTTGAGGTCGTACTCGCCGAGCATGTTGTTCAGGTGGATGCCGGTCCCGGGGACGATCACACCCGAGCCCGAACCGTTCGAAGCGGTCAACGAGGCCGCGTTGCCCGCCGCGTCGACGACGGAAATGTGCGTCGTCCCCGGAGCGCCGACCGATTCCTCGGCGGACGGCAACCCGGATTCGAGGTCGCGAGCCGCGATCCGCTCAGCAGCCTCGTCGGCGCCGGCAAAGAGTCGCTTCGGCAACCCGCCGCGATAGAGGTCGCCTACAAAGCTGCCGCCACGCGCGACCGTCTGCTCCCGCATCACCTCGGCGAGCCGCGCGATCGCCTCCGCGCTCCCCGGCGGCCCTCCGGGCCCGAGGCGGGAAAACAACAGAAGCGCGTAGGCGATCAACGTCCCGCCCGACGACGGTGGCGGGTTGGAGACGAAGTAGGCGATCAGCGTTCCGCCCGATGACGGCGGCGGGTTGGAAACGAACTCGCGCGCGCCGAACGAGGTTCGAATTGGCCTGCGCGTGATGACCCGATATGCGGCAAGATCATCCTCGGTCAGGCTGCCGCCCTCCTCGCGAACGTGCTCGCAGACGCGGCGGCCGAGCTCACCGGCGTAGAACGCCTCCGCCCCGCCTTCGGCGAGCTGCTCGAGCGTGGCAGCGAGATCCGGCATCACGAGCCGGTCGCCCGCGACGAGCGGAACACCGCCCGGGCCGAAGATCTCGTGACCGATCTCGGTGCGCCGCAGGATCAGATCGAGGATGCCGTGCAGGTAGGCCTGCGCCGGGACGAGCTCGTGCCCGTCGCGGGCAACCGCAATCGCCGGCTCGAGCAAGCGCCGCCACGGCAGCCTCGCGTAGGCGCGATGCGCCGCCTCGAGCCCGGCGATCGCACCCGGCACGGCGCACGAGGCGCCCCCGACGCGAAAGATCTGTGAGGTGCCGCGGTCGAACTCGACGTCGACCAGATCCATCTCGCGGAGGGGGTGCTCGACTCCGTGGCCGGGAATCGCGACGAAGAAATCGTGCAGACGCACCTTCCCGGTCGAGGCCGCCCGGACGAGCAGGAAGCCGCCCCCGCCCGGGCTGGTGAGCGTGCTTTCCGTGACCCACGACATGAACGCTGCGGCGATGCACGCGTCGACCGCGTTGCCTCCCTCGCGCAGCACCTCGGCACCCGCCTCGGCGGTCAGCGTGTGCCCGGCCGCCACCGCGCCCCTCATCCCGCAAGCGTAACGCCCACGTCACACAGGAAAAGCGGGACGCGACAGCGGACTCCGCCTCCGCCGCCGTCACAGTTATCGTGCAGGCCAGTGCCCCTCCGCTGCACCACGGTGGCGCGCGAAGCCGTCCTCTGCGCCGCAGCCGCTGCAGTTTTCGCGTCGCTGCTCGTCTGGCTCGGCCCCCCGGGGGCCGACTTCGCCGCGCACGCCTACCAGCGGACCGCGTTCCTCCACAACGGCTTCGCCCTCTGGAACAACTTCTGGTACGCGGGCCGTTACAGCTTCATCACCTACAGCCTCATCTACTACCCGCTCGCGGCGCTGCTCGGGATCAAGCTGCTCGCGGTCGCGACAGTGGCCGTGGCGGCGCTGGCCTTCTCGATCGTCGTCGGGCGCGAATGGGGGTCGACTGCGCGCTGGTCGAGCCGCACCTTTTCGGTCGTCTGGGCCGCCGCCCTGCTTTCCGGCGCGTTTCCGTTCGCGCTCGGAGCGGCACTGGCGCTCCTGGCGCTCTGGGCACTGCAGGCGGGTACACGCTGGCGCTTCGGAGCGCTGGCGCTGCTGACGATCGCCGCCAGCCCGCTCGCGTTCCTGCTCTTGACGGTTGTGCTCGCCGGGGTCGGTCTGGCGGGCTGGCGCGACCGGCGCAAGTTCGTCGTTCCGGCCGCCGTCGTCGTCGCAATCGTCGCGACCGAGGCGACGCTCTGGCGGCTCTTCCCGGACAGCGGCCGCTACCCGTTCTCATGGCAGGAACTGCTGCCGATCTGCATCTTCTGCGTCGGCGGAGCCGCGCTGACCTGGAACGTCGAAGCGAGCCGGGTGCTGCGCTGGGTGTTCGTCGTCTACCTCGTCGGCTCGGTGGGCATCTTCGCGATCCCTTCCGCCGTCGGCGAGAACGTCGCGCGCCTGCGCTTCGTCTCGCTACCGGTCGCGGTGCTGGCGATCTCGCTTCGCCGCTGGCGGCCGCTCCCCCTCGTCCTGCCGGCGCTCCTGCTCGCGGTCTCGTGGAACGTGACGCCGCTCGCGTTCAGCTTCGTCAAGAGCGAGAACGACCCGGCGGCGCACCCGTCGTACTGGCAGCCGGCGATCGCCTATCTGCGTCACCACCTCAGCCTCTCGTACCGCGTCGAAGCCGTCGACACGGTCGGCCACTGGGACGCCGTCTACCTCCCGAGGGCCGGCGTCCCGCTCGCGCGCGGCTGGTTCAGGCAGAACGACTTTCCGCAAAACCGGGTCCTCTACGGCGACGATCCGCTCGGGCGCCGACCCTACCTCGCGTGGCTCCGCTCGCTCGGCGTCCGCTACGTCGTCCTGCCGGATTCGCGGCTCGACTACAGCTCACACCGTGAGGCCGAGTTGCTGCGCAGCGGCCACTCCGGCTTGATTCCCGCAATGCGCTCGGCCCACCTGACCGTTTTCGAGGTTCCCTCGCCGCGTCGCCTGATCACCGGTCCGGCAGCCGCGCGCGTCGTCGCACTCACCCAGACCCGGGTGACGGTGCGCGTCGCCGCGGCCGGCGAGTACCGGCTCGCGATCCGGTACTCGCCCTACTGGAGCGCCTCGAGCGGTTGCCTCGATCCCGGCGCCGATCGAATGATTCGCCTGCGCGTGCCGGCGGCCGGCGACGTCGCGCTCCATTTCCACGTCAACGCGCGCCGGGCGTTTGCCGCGTTCGCTGGGGAGAACCCTCAGACCTGCTCCGGCTGAGCGCGATAGCGAGTGTCCGCAGCACGTCGTGCATCACCGCGGGCGACCGGTTCGCGAAGCGGAAGTCGAACTCGGCGAAGCCGGCGACGCCGCTCCTGACCCGCTCTTCTACATAGGCCGCGCGCCAGGCGTTGACCCGCGCCCTCGGCCACCGGTCCTTCAGCGAGTGCTCGCTGCCCTGATGCGTGCCTGCGCGCGGCTGCCCGCGGGTCGCCCTCGAAGCGAGGATACTCCTCGCCGACATACGCAAGCGCAGCGCGGTTGAGCGTTCGCCAGAAGGTCGTCAGCTCGGCCGTAATCGGCAGCTGCCCGATCGCGAGCCCCGTCCGTGCGACCCAAACGAAGCCGCGCATCGCGGTGTCGCCGAGGACAGGACGTCCAAAGACCAGCCCTCGGAGGACGCCCCGTATGAACTCTCGGATCGGCCCGCCCGTGGCCGCCGCGGCGCTCGGCACGATTTCGTCGAACTGCCACGCATCGATCGTCGCGCCTTCGTCGCCCGCTGCACGCACGAGGTCGCGGTAGCGCTGCCCAAGCTCGACGCCCCAGGAGACGCGGGCCGAGGTCGAGCCGAGCCGGCGAAGCGGCGGCACCGCGCCGGCCAGGCGCTTCGGCACAAACGGCTCGTACTCGGGCGGCAGCCGCCGCCGTTGGCGAAACCAGTCCTCGTTCAGCGCGAACATCGGCGCGTACCGGCCGCGCGCGAGTTCGGCGACCTGTCCGGCGACGGCGGCGTTCGGACCGTAGCTGCCGACGTACACGGTGACGTCGGCGGGTACGACCGCGCGGACCTGCGCCAACAGATTCGGCACGTCCTTCGGCTCGAAGTACGAGAGCAGGAGGAGCCGCTGCGGAGCCGGTGTTACGTCTGGACGAGGCGACGCTTGCCGGCGCCGGCTAAGAGGACTCGCCGACATGGCGGCGAGTCCGCTAAACCCGGCAGCGCGGCGCGCGCGACACCACGCCGGCCCACTACGTTTGCAGGAAGCTAGGAGGCTCGAGGGAGTCCTCGGCCAGCGGGCGCTCGCCGAAGACGCGCTGGCGCGCCGCCTGCATGCCGAAACCGGTCGCTATCACCGTCACCCAGATCTGGCCCGTCAGACGCTCGTCCACGGTGGCGCCGAAGATGATGTTCGTATCGTCCGTGGACGCCGAGCGGATCACCTCGGCCGCCTCGTTCACCTCGTAGAGCGAGAGATCGTCCCCGCCGGCGATCGAGAGCAGGATCCCCTTCGCACCGTGGATCTGCTGGTCGATCAGCGGCGAGCGGAGCGCCCGCTCGGCGGCCTCGCGCGCACGGTTCTCGCTGGTCGAGAAGCCGATTCCCATCAGCGCCGTTCCGGCCTCCTTCATGATCGTCCGCACGTCCGCGAAGTCGAGGTTGATCAGGCCCGGCAGCGTGATCAGGTCGCAGATGCCCTGGACGCCCTGGCGAAGCACGTCGTCGGCGATCCGGAAGGCATCCAGCATCGAGGTCGACTTGTCGAGGACCTCCAGCAGCCGCTCGTTCGGGATCACGATCACGGTGTCGCAGTTGCGGCGGAGCTCCTGGACCCCCTGCTCGGCGGTCCCGCGCCGGCGCGTGCCCTCGAAGCGGAACGGAGTCGTCACGATCCCGACCGTCAGCGCGCCGAGCTCGCGCGCGATCCGCGCGACCACGGGCGCCGCGCCGGAACCGGTTCCGCCCCCCTCGCCGGCGGTGACGAAGACCATGTCGGAGCCGCGGAGCGCGTTCTTGACCTGGTCGTAGGCCTCCTCGGCGGCACTCCGCCCGAGATCCGGATCGGCGCCGGAGCCGAGGCCTTCGGTCAGCTCGCGGCCGATGTGGATCTTGACGGGCGCGTCACTCATCCGCAGCTGCTGGATGTCGGTGTTGACGGCGACGAACTCGACCTGGGCGAGCCCTGCGTCGATCATTCGATCGAGTGCGTTCAGGCCGGCGCCGCCGACGCCGACGACCTTGATCACGGCGAGGTAGGCGGCGGTTTCCCCTCGCGGCACGCGGTGGAGCCTCGGCGCCTGCTCCGGCAGCGTCTGCAGCATCGGCGGCGGCTCGGGAACCGGCTCCAGCCGAACAGGCTCCGGCTCGGGCTCGGCCTCCGGCTCGGGAACGGCGGCGACCGCTGGATCCTCGGCAGCCTGCACAAACTCGGGAACGTGCTCGACCGTCTCCTCCTGCGGCTCGACGGCCGCGGGCCGAATCTCCGGGTCGGGCTCCCCCTTCTCGGCCTGCTTCTGCGCGGCCTCGGTCGCGCGGAAGAGCTCAGCGAGCGGGCCTTCACGCATGCTCGCGCGGCGTCGCGCCATTGAGAACCTCCTTCGCGAGCTCGCGGTAGGCCTCCGCGGCGCTACCTGTGGGGTCGTACTTGAGCACCGAGCTGCCCTTCACGGGCGCCTCGGCATAGCGGATCGTCTTGCGGATCTTCGTCCCGAAGACGAGACTGCCGAAGTTCTCTTCCAGGATCTCGACCGCCTCGCGCGAGTGCAGCGTGCGCTTGTCGTACATGGTCGGCAGGATTCCCTGAATCCCGACCTCGGGATTGAGGTTCTCGCGGATCATCGTGAGTGTGTTCTCAAGCTGGACGAGCCCGCGCAGCGAGAGGTACTCGCACTGGACCGGCACGATCACGCCGTGCGCGGCGACCAGCGCATTGATCGTCAGCAGGCCAAGCGACGGAGGCGTGTCGATCAGGACATAGTTGTAGTTGTCCTTCACCGGCGCGAGCGCCTTCTCGAGCGCCCGCTCGCGCCCGATCATGCTCGAGAGCGCCAGCTCGGCGCCGGCGAGATCGATCGAGGAAACGGCGAGATCGACCTCCATCTGGTGGATCACTTCCGTGATCGGAACACGGTGCACGAGCACGTCGAACATCGACCGCTCGATCGAGTCCGGGTTCAGGCCCTGGCTCATGGTCAGGTTGCCCTGCGGATCGAGGTCGACGAGCAAGACGTTCATGCCCTGCTCGGCGAAGGCGACGCCGAGGTTCAACGCAGTCGTCGTCTTCGCGACGCCGCCTTTCTGGTTGGCGCTTTCTGGTTGGCGAAGGCGATAACCCTCCCCAGCGTGGCTCCTTTCGAAATGTCGTCCCGGGTTCCCGGTCGCGGAAGCAGGCGTGCCAGCCCCATCAGACCCTTTCTTTCGTCTGATAGTAGCCGAACCCTTTATCGGGTTAAATGCAGGCGTTTTCGTTGATTTAAATGGCGCGCCTCCCTCGGCCGGGTTTAGCGGCCGCGCCGCACCGGTCGGCGCGGCCTTTTGGCCGGCGTCGCAAGCGACGCCTCGGCAGGCGTTTTTCAAATGATTGAAGGGCTCGCCTCCGTGGGCCGGTTAATCCCCTTCGCCGTCCCAGTAGTCGGGCTGCTCGAGGCGGGTCATGACCCCGACGCCGCGGAAGTAGATCTTGTCGGAGCGTGGGTAGTAGACGATGTCCGCGCCGCGGTCGCGGGTGCCGTAGGCGAGCATCGTCAGCCCTGCGTCGCCGGCGCGGAACGCATGGGCGACGCGGCCGGCAGCCGGGCGTGCCACGACGTGGCCGGGACGCAGCGGATGCTCTTCCTCCCCGAGGAGCGCCGTTCCCTCGCCGTCGAGCATCACGAAGATCTCCTCCTCTGCGGAATGGTGGTGCGGCGGGGCGCTGAGCATCCCAGGCTCGATGCGGTTGTAGTTGATGCCGGTTTGCACCGAGCCGGCCGCGATTCCCAGGTCGCGGCCGTGGACGAGCACGTCCCCTCGTCCCCAATCCTCCTCCGCGACTTCGTCAATGTTGACGATCCGCTGCGGGCGCGGGCTCGGCTCCGGCAGCTCGGGATCGCCGAGCGCATCCTCCTGCTTCCACTGGTGCGTTTCGATCATCGCGGCCCAGAGCATCCCCATCCGTCCCGCCTTCAGACGGGGGAAGAACGCGTACTCGGCCTTGGCCCGCGTGCCGAACACGAGATAGTCGATCCCCTCCGGGCCGGCGACGACCGAATGCGCCTCGGCGCCTGCGAGGTGGACGAGACAGTCGCCGGCGCCGATCTCGTAGGTCTTCTCGCCGTCGCCGTCGTCCTGCCAGGACAGACCGGAGCCTGCGAGCACGAAGAAGATCTCCTCCTCCGCCCCCTCCATGTGCAGCGGCGTCGATCGCGCGCCGGGGTCGACCTGGACGCGGTTGACGCCGACGGTGATCGTGCCGGCGGCCCGGCCGAGATTGGTCCAGGTGGAGCGGAACGCGCCCTCGTCGGCGCGGAACGGCTCGACTTCGTCCCAGTGCACGACGTGCTCGGGCACGCAGCGACTCTATGCAACCGGCGCGACTCCGGCGTCGTGGGCTTTGCGGCAGCGTTCGAGCGCGTCGGCAGCCGGGTCGGTGCCCTCGCGCTCGGTCTCCAACCACGCCTCGCCTTCGCGCAGCAGTTCGCGCACCTCGGCCAGCAGTTGCTTCGGCCCTACGCCCTCCCGCTCGAGCGCCTCGATCCGCTCGAGCCGGTGCATGACTGCGCGCGCTTCGTCCACATGCCGAACCTAGCGGCCGAAAGCGGACGGGACTGTGCCCGCCGTGTGCCAAAAGCGTTACTTTCGCCGCGTGGCCCGCGACTTCGAGCGCAGCTTCGCCGCCGCACGAGTGGCGTACGAGGGTAACGACACGCGCAACGCTCTCCGCGAGCTCGAACGTGCCCGCCGGGCGGCGCTCAAGCAGCGCGACGAAGAACAACTGCGGCGCGTGCTCGATTTCGCCGATGGCTCGCTTGCCCGAGACGAGCAGACCGAGATCGAGCGGGAGAACCTCCTCTACTCCGTCCGGCAAAA
>WNGI01007127.1_pt1 | contig 27211 bp, 27 predicted proteins | sample 5400621 | NCBI WGS metagenome assembly WNGI01 (sample SAMN13153374, study PRJNA577476) | soil metagenome | isolation source: 20 cm soil or saprolite under Garry oak tree replicate 1 | place: USA:California | collected 2016-06-15 | reverse complement strand
GCCAGCGTCAGGATCTCGAACAGCTCGTCGAACGTGCCGAAGCCGCCCGGGAACGCGACCAGGGCGCGCGCCAGGTGCGCGAACCACAGCTTGCGCATGAAGAAGTAGTGGAACTCCAGGCACAGCTGCGGCGTGATATAGGGATTGGGATGCTGCTCCTGCGGCAGGCCGATGTTGAGACCGACGCTGCGGCCGCCGGCGAGCGCTGCGCCCCGATTGGCGGCCTCCATGATTCCCGGGCCCCCGCCTGAGCAGACGATGAGGCGCTCCCCGGGCAGCGAGCGGCTCCATTTGGTCACGAGCCGCGCCAGTTCCACGGCCTCCTCGAGGTAGCGGCCCAGGGGGCCTCCGGCGCGCACGCGCGCCGAGCCGAAGAACACCACGGTCGCAGTGACCCCCGCGGCACTGAAGGCGCGCAACGGCGCCAGATACTCTGACAAGATCCGCACCGGGCGTCCTTCGTCCGAGTCGAGAAATCCGGGATCGTGGTAAGCCAGCGGGGGTGTTGGCATCATGCCCTCGTTTCGTCCGGCAGGTGAGTGCGGAAGTCTACCCCAGTGAGCCGGCGGCATTTTGCAAGGCACGCCATGCGTTTGATGAGTGCCAGCCCGACGGCCGCGCTGCTCGCCGCGGCGGCGCTCGCCGTGCGCGCCGGCGCTGCCGCGCCGGCAGAGGCAGTGCAGAGTCTGCCGCGCCTGGACGCGCAGACCTCGCTCCTGGTGGTGGCGCCGCATCCGGACGATGAGACGCTGTGTTGTGCCGGCGTCATCCAGCGCGTGGTGCGCGCGGGCGGGCGCGCGAGCATTGTATGGATCACCAGCGGGGATGCCTCAGAGCTCGACCTGCTGCTGATCGAGAAGAGCCCGTTCGTAAAGCCCGCGACGGCGCGCGACCTGGCCGCGACACGCATGCGCGAAGCGCGCGCCGCGACCGCACGACTCGGCGTGCCCGCCGCAGGGCAGTTGTTCCTGGGCTATCCCGACCGCGGCGTGCTCAGCCTCCTGACGGACCACCGCGCGAGACCTTACACCTCCGGCTTCACGGGCGCGGCCGCGGTCCCCTACCCCGCTGCACTGTTTCCGGGCCACCCCTACACGGGCGAGAGTCTCGAGCGCGACTTCGCCGCGGTGCTCGCGCGCACACATCCGACGCTGATTCTCGCCCCGAGCCCCCGCGACAGCCATCCGGATCATCGCGCCGCCGGCCTGCTCACCGTCGCCGTCAGCACCCGCTACGGTGTGTTGTCCGGCGTGCGCTACTGGATCGTGCATGGCGGGGAAGGCTGGCCCACCCCGCGCGGGCTCCTGCCTGGCGTGCCGCTCACTGCGGCACCGCGCAGCCACGCTCTGGCGCTGGCGGCTTTCGCACTCGAACCTGCCGAGGAGGACCGCAAGCTCCAGGCAGTGCGTGCCTACGACACGCAGATGCGCACGCTGGCGCCGTTCCTGCTGGCGTTCGTGCGCAGCACGGAGCTGTTTGCCTCGCTCCCGGAGCCGCAGCTCGCGCCACAGTAGCGCAGGCGACGCGCAGCCTCAGCGCCAGCGATCGAGTTGGCGGTCGAGCAGGCCGGCGATGCCCTCGCGCAGGCGATCGAGCCAGGCGCGCTGGCGCCAATAGCGGCGGCTGAGCGCGCGCGATGCGGCAAAGTCTCCTTCAAACAGCGCCGCCGCCGCGTCGGCGACCCGTGCGTCGGCGATCTCCTGGTTGGCCTCCAGGTTCCAGCGGAAGCTCCAGCGATCGAGGTTGCTCGAGCCGATCGACACCCAGTCATCGCACAGGATCATTTTCGCGTGCAGCATGCGCGGCTGGTACTCGAATATCTTCACGCCGTTGCGCAGCATCTTGCCGTAGAACCGGCGTGCCGCCTGGCGCACCCACGGATGGTCGGTGCGCGCGCCCGGCACCAGCAGCCGCACGTCCACACCGCGGCGCGCCGCCCGGCGCAGCGCCTTGCGGAAGCGCCGCGAGGGTACGAAATACGCGCTCATGATCCAGGCGCGCGTCGCGGCGCAGTCGATGCGGCGCAGCACGCCATTGGCGAGCACCGAGCGCTGCCGCGCCTCGCTCAACGCCAGGCGGCCGGCGGCGCCGCCGGCGCGCGGCGCACTCAGTGGCGGGTCCGGGAGCGCCAGCTCCGGTCCGCAGCGCCGCCAGGTGCGCGCGAAGGCGCGCTGCCAGTCGGTGATCACGGGACCCTCGATCTCGACCATCAGCTCGCGCCACGGTCCGCGCGGGGCGCCGGGTGCGAACTCATCCGTCAGTCCGGCGCCGCCCACGAACGCCACGCTGCCGTCGGTTAGCAGCAGCTTGCGATGGTCGCGCAACAGGTTCGACAGCCTGTTCTTCAGGCGCAGGGGGTTGAAGAAACGCAGCTCCACGCCCGTATCCAGCAGCCGCCGGCGGTCGGCCCGCGTGAGTCCCAGCGCGCCGAACGCATCGAGCACCACGCACACGCGCGCGCCGCGGTGCGCGGCCCGCCCGAATGCTGCGATGAAACGCGTGGCGACGGCGCCCGAGCGGACCAGGTACATCTCCAGCAACACGTAGCGGCTCGCGGCGTCGATCGCCTGCAGCATGCGCGCGAAGAACTCCCCCCCATCGTCGAGCAGCCGGAATTCGTTCCCCGGTCGCCACGGCCAACCCGTGGTTGTAAATTGTTGGGAATCCCGGCCAGTCGTCATGAGTGAAAGCTAACGGTGCGTGCCGGATGCGGCGTCATGGTCTTGTTCCAGGGTGACCACGGTGCCGGCCACCAGATACAGGACTGCGAACCAGGCGAGACTTCGGGTGAGAAAGATATTGAGCGTGCGGTAGATGACCGGCACGTGAGCGTAGGCCTGCGTAGCCTGCACGCCGCCGATGAGGATCGCGGCGGCCGCGACCAGCAACAGCACCGGCCCGACCGAGGAGCGTGCCGCGCCTGGCCCGGCGGGTGCGGCCACCGGCGCGGTCAGGCGCCGGTACCACAGCGCCACTGCGACCAGTCCGAACGCCGAGCTCAGGTACTGCAGCAGCGACCCGACGCACCATCCAGCCATCGCTGTGGGTGAAGGAGTCCCACAGCAGATGGGTCCACACGCCGAGGATGATCGACACGCCCGCCAGCGCCCATTCGAGCGGCCGCCGGCGAAATGGCGCGAGCGCGGTGAGGCACAGCCAGCGGGCCCGCGCGGAGAGCAGCGCGGTGAGCGGCCGGCGCAGCAGAAATACGCACCCCAAAGCGGCATATCCGAGCACCAGGCAGGTCGTGAACGAGCCCGTGGCGCTGTGAGTCTCGGGCCCGAAGTGGCCGAAACGCGCCGGCACGTAGTACGGCAGATCCGGAATCATGGCGCCGATGATCAGCGGCGCGGTGCGCAGGTACCTGAGACCGCGCAGCGGCAGGATGGCGACGGGGTGCGCGAGCGTGAACGGCATGCGCGCCCTCAGCCCGCCTGCCGCGAGCGCGTGGTCACGCGGATGCGGAAGTCCCTGCCGATCCAGTTCGCCCCGGAGCGGAATGTCAGATCGATGTAACGGCCGGCACGCAGCCGCGAGCTATCGATCTGCAGCAGGTGCAGACCGAGCGAGTTCGCCGCGGTGTCCTGCTCGCGCACGTCCTGCCAGCCGTCGAGCCCCCAGCGCACGGCTCCCGGCTCACGCAGAGCGACCGTGAGCGCACAGCCTTCGGGCAGCTCCGCCGCCGGAGCCTGCTGGCACCAGATGACGCGGGTGAGCGTCGGGCGCTCGCCGCGGTAACGCTCCCATACCGAGTCGGGGCGATCGAACGCCCGCCCCAGGGCCCGTGAGGCGACCAGCTTGAGATACTCGGCGTGCGCCCACACGAGCGGCATCGCCGCCCCGGTGGGCCGGCCGGGACTCAAGCCCCGCGCGGCGATCGGCGCCGCGTCCCACACCTGCTCGGGCAGCATGCCCCCGCTCGAGGTCATGCGGGTCATCGCGAGCAGGAACGGCAGTGCCTCGCGCCCGCAGCTCAGCTCGTAATGACCACGCTCACCGGTGAGCAGGGGCCAGGCGCGTCCCCGGCCGGTGCCGTCGTAGGCGCTGCCGTCGTCGTGCTCGCCGTAGCCGTCCTCGTTGTAGCGATGCCAGCACGGACCCGAGGGCGTTTCGAACTTCAACAGTGCGTCCGCCACCTTCACGCTCGCCACGATCAGCGGATCTTCGGCGCGGCGCAGGCCGAAGCGCACCAGCTGCAGGAAATCGACGCTCACCTGTGCGCTCGCCGGCAGGCCGGGATCGATCTGCAGGTTCTTGATCGGCAGCACGCCGTCCGGCGGGCCGCGGTCATCGCCGATCGCTTGCGCCGGGGCGACGCGCACGTAGTAGCCGCGCACGCCATGGAGACGCGCCAGGGGGGTGTCGCACACGGTGGTCCAGTCCTCGAGCCGCGCATTCCAGTAGTCGGCAAACGCGAGCGCCAGCGCGCGAGCATCGGCGGGCAGATGGCGGGCCCCGGCCACCAGGGCCGAGATGCACACCGCCAGGGTGAAGGTGTTGAGACCCGAGTCTTCCTCCCAGCGATCCTGGTCGCTGACCGGGCCGTGTCGCACCAGGAACGACAGCGCCCGGCGAATCATGTCGGCGACTTCAGTGCCCTGGAGCGCGCCACGCTCATCGAGCGCGACCGCGAGCAGCACCGGAAATGCGCTCTCATCGAGCTGCACACCGGGCCAGTAGCCCTTGCCGCCCAGCCACTGGTTCTGGTTCCAGTGACCGTCCGCATTCTGCGTGGCGAGCAGATACCGCAGCGTGTTGCGTGCCTCGCGCGCCGCGCCGACCGCCAGCAGCGCGCCGGCGCTTTCCACCAGATCGCGCGGCCACACCAGGTGATAACCCTCGCGCTCCTCGCGCGTGTTGCCCCACGGGACGCTTAAGGAAGCCACCATGGCACCCGGATAGGTCTTGTCCTGGTGGGTGCGCAACACCATGGTGGAAATGCCGACCTGCTCGGCGCACGCCTGCGGCAGGCCGGCGGACAGCGGCTTTTCCGGCGTACAGTGGGTATGCCAGCTCGTCCAGCTGCTGCGCTGTCGCTCCCAGGAAATCGCGAAAGGCTCCGACAGCGCGGTGAGCGCCAGCGTCGCCGCAGCATCGGGGCTGCCGCCAAAGCCGAGCGCCAGCACCGCCTGCCGCGGCAGTTCACCCAGCAGCGCGACGTTGCCGGGTCCGGCTGCGTCGTATTCCCAGGTGAGTGCGCCGTTGCGGGCGAAGTCCTGCCAGCCATCGCTCCTGCCGACGAATCCCGCGCTCGCGCGGCCCCAGGCGTCCTGCTGCTGCGCGTTGACCGCGGCGAGGGCCAGCCCGAAGGGACCCTGCTCCGCCCACAACAGCTTGCGGCCGCGGTGTTGCACGACCGCCGCGCGGTTGCCGGCGCCGGTGCCGCCCAGGTGTGGCGCGAGCAGCGCGTAGGGGCGCAATGACGCATCGCCATTGAGGGTGACCTCGATGAGCAGTACATCGCGGTGCTCGCAGGGTGCCACACGCAGCGTGAGATCGAAGCGCTCGTGCTGGTGCACGATGTGCACCGCGGGCGCGCCGGGGGCGGCGAGCCGCAGCTCGTGCTTCCACAGCCGCTTCACCTCGACCCAGAAGCCCGCGCCGTCGCCGACGATGAAACCGAGGTCGCGGATCTGCGGGATGTCAAGGCGCGGGTAATAGACCTCGTTGATGATGCCGCCGCCGATGGTGAACCACAGGCGCGCGTGACCGAGCGAGCAGCCGACCATTTCCTTGGCGCTGCTGCACCAGGTCGGAGGCAGTCCGGGAGCTCCCGGCGCCGCGGTCATCGCCTGACCGCTGCGCGCCCGCCGGGCAGGCGCAGCCGCCCGTCGCCCCGGCGCCAGAGCCGCAGGCCGCCGAGGAACGCATTGCGGTTGTCACCCAGATGCACGTCCTGCGGCAGGCTCTTGAGGCGCACTGCGTTGCCGCCACCGAGCACGACGTAGTCCGCCTCCAACGCGTGCTTCAGCTGTTCGATCACATCAAGGACCTTCCTGCGCCACTTCCTGGTGCCGAGTCGCTCGCGGCCGCGCTCGCCGACGTAATCCTCGAACGTGCGGCCGCGCTTGTAGGGCATATGCCCGACTTCGGTGGGCTCGACCACGCCATCAATGATGAGAGTCGCGCCCAGTCCCGTGCCCAGCCCGAGAAACAACATGCGGCCGCCGCGGTAGCTGCCGATCGCCTGCATGGCTGCATCGTTGATCACCTTGACCGGCTTGCCCAAAGCCTTTTCGAAGTCGAACCCGACCCAGCCCTTGCCGAGGTTGTGGGGCTCGGCGGCGATGCGGCCGCGGAACACGAGCCCCGGGTAACCGATCGACACCGCACCAAAGCCGAGCTGGCGGGTGAGTTCGAGGATCCGGCGCGTCATGCCGGCCGCCGACATCTTCGGCCCGGAGACGAACTTGCGGATCGGGCCGCGCGCATCGATCCGGAACTTCACGTGCGCGCCGCCGATATCGATGACCAGGATGTGGCGCGCACTGGGGTTGCCCGGGATCCTGTCTGTGGCGCGCATCGGTGCGGATTCTCCCCGGAATCGGCGACTTTGACCACCGACGGACCTGCGCGTCGCGCGTGGCGGCGCGCTATGCTGCGTCGTCCTGGCGGACTGAACGAAAGGTGGGAGCGCAATGATTCGCTCACGTGATGTGCTTGCTGTTGTGACTGTCCTCAGCGGGTGCGCGCTGTGCTGCGTGGCGCGCGCCGCCGACACCGCGATCTCCAAGGTTATGGGCTCCATCGACATTGGCGCCGATCAGCACAGCGGGGATGTCTCGACGGTAAACGGATCCATTCATATCGGCGAGAATGCCGTGGTCGGCCGGGCTGACACCGTCAACGGCAGCATCTCCGTCGAGCGACACGCCACGGCGGCCAAACTGGTGACCGTCAACGGCTCCATTCACCTGAAAGAGGCGGTGCGCGTAAGCGGCACCGTCCAGGCGGTCAACGGCAGGGTAACACTCGCCGACGGCGCAGACGTCGCCGGCACGCTGAGCAATGTCAACGGCGCCATACGCGTCGCGGCCGCTCACGTCGGGGGTCTCATCGACACAGCGACGGGTGACATCGAGCTCGGTCCCAACGCACACGTCGACGGCGGAATTCACGTGGAGAAGGACACCAGCTGGTTTCACGTCTGGTTCTGGTCCGAGGACACCCCGCGCGTCGTGGTCGGCCCGGGCTCGGTCGTCGGCGGCACCCTCAGGTTCGAACGCAAAGTGAATCTCTACGTCAGCGACCGGGCGACGATCGGGCGCGTAGAGGGCGCCACCGCCGTCAGGTTCTCCGGAGACCGCCCCCCCGGGTGAGCGCGGCTGGAAAAGGCTGAGCGGCAGAGTGTTACCTCTGCCGCTCAAACAGGCGCGTTGCTGTCAGCGTGACGTCGAGGCATTCATCGACGCGTCCGCCGAGGCGGAAGCGGAGACGTCGCCGCCGGCCGCCGCACCTTCGCGATGACGCGAGTCAGTATCGCCCCTCGCCGCCGGCTTGCCGGGGTTACGGGTATGGGTGGCACCCTCGCTCGGATTGCGCCGCGCCGGAGCGCCCGAGTTGGCGCGCTGGCCCGACGCTTCACCGCCGCCGACGGCGCTCGCGCCCGTGTTGCCGGCTGCGCCCGCCGCCGCCGCGCCGCTCACCGCCCCGCCCGCATTCACCTCGCGGGACTGCGCCTCAGCGCGGCCTGCGGCGCTCGCCGCGGTGCTCGCGGTCGCGTGCGATGTGCTCGCGGCAGCGACGCCGGCCGTGTCGGCGGCAAGATCGCCGCCCGTGCGTGCGTCGTGGCGCGCCGAGGCTTCGGCCTTGCCCGCCGACGCCTCGGCGTTGCCCACGGCACGGGCACTGGTGCGAGCACCGCCCTGCGCCTGGGTGCCGACCGTGCGATCAGCGCGGCCCAGACTGTCAAGCTCGCCGCCCGCGCCGCCCTGGACGGACCCGCGGCCGCCGCCGTGGATGGACCCGCCGACGCCGTCATTCATCGGGCCGCGCATGCCGCCCGCGCCACCGCCCAACGTGCCACCGAGCGTCCCGCCAAGCCCGCCCTGCGCGCCACCGCCCAGGATCTGCGCGTGAACAGGAACCGCCACAGCCAACACGGCTGCGATCGCGGCGCTGGTGAAAAGTTGATTGATCTTCATGGTCGTCTCCTCTGGAGGCCGCGGCCCGTCCGCGACCCTTCGCCGAGTACTACGATCCACCCCGGCGGAATCTTCCGCGGCACGGGAAATTCTCGTCGGTTTGACTTAACGCGCCCCCAGAAGCGCGAGCGCCGGCTGCCGGCGCAGATCCGCGCCCACCAGCCCATAGCCGTAGACCGGATCGAGGCCCGGCGCCCCGAGATCCAGCGCCCGCCGGCCGAGGGCAGCCACCGCCTGCTGCGCCGCGGCCGGGTCGGGCGTGCGCAGCTCGAGCGCCAGCAGTCCCGCGACGATGGGCGAGGCGAACGAAGTCCCGCGCACCAGCGCATACCCCTGGTGCAGCCGCGCCGCGGCCATATCAGCCCCGGGGGCGGCGAATTTCACCTGCACGCCGCGCTGCGCCTCGACCAGGACCTGGTGGCGCGCGTCCACCGCCGTCACGCCGACGACTCCCGGCCAGGCCGCCGGATACAGCGGCGGCGCCGCCGGACCATCATTGCCCACTGCGGCCACCACCAGGTGGCCGCGCGCCAGCACGTTGTGCACGATGTCCGCGAGTGTTCTGTTCGGCGGCCCCACCAGGCTCACGTTGATGACCGGAACCTGCTCATGCAGCAGCCATGCAAACGCCTCCGCCACCGAATCCACCGCGCCCCCGGTGGGCAGACCGCAGAACACGTCCACGGCATAAAGAGCGGACCCGGGCGCCGCGCCGTGAAAGGCGCTGGCGCGGCCGACCATGAGCGAGGCCACCGCGGTCCCGTGCTCGGCCGGTACCGGGGTGGGGCAGCCGTGCTGTTGAACCTCGATGCCGCTGAACACCTCGTGAGTCACGTTCACGCCACTGCGAGCCCCTGCAGGCGAGTGAGGGAGCGTGCGGTATTTCCCGAGGCGTGCAACACCACGATGTGCGCGCCGAGCTCGGCGAAGGAGTGCTCGCGCACCACCGAAAATCCCGCGTCGCCGGCCGCCTGCAACGCGGCAGCGCTCGGGGACAGCGCCAGCACCTCCCCGCGCACGATGGGCGCGCCGTGCGGGTCGGCCTCGAGCACGTCCCGGTGCCGGCGCAGCAGCTCGCGAAGGCGCAGGGCGCGCAGCTCCCGCAGGCGGCGCGGATCGACCTCGCCCGCGAGGGCGGCGGTGGACTTGTCGAGATCCAGCGGCACCCCGGCCGCGGGAAGATTCGGCAGTGTGACGCCAGGCACCTGCGGCAGACGCACGGCGGGCAGACCGACCTGCGCGGCGGCCGCCGACGCGCTCAACAGCAGCAATGTCAGTACTCCTAAGCGCATGCGGGCACCTTAGTTGAACCTGGCCGCACAGGGAAGAAATGGAAGAAAATCGCACTCATGAACGTAATGTCGGCATAGACATGCGCGCGTCGCCGCAAGGGCTGCGCGAGGAGCTGGTCATGCTGCTGCCACGATTGCGCCGCTTTGCGCGTGCACTCGCCAGAGATGCGCACGACGCCGACGACCTGGTGCAGATCGCAGTCGAGCGGGCGCTGACGCGTGCGGCGCAACGCCGGCCGGACGCGCCGCTGTCGAGCTGGATGTTCGGCATCGTGCGCAACGCGTGGCTCGACGAGCTGCGCGCGCGCGGCAGGCGCGCGCGGGTGTTCGCGCCCGAGGAGGCGGGTGAGCGGATCGGCGATACCTCCCAGGGCGCGCACGCGGACCTGCTGGCGGTGCAGGACGCGCTGGCGCGCCTGCCCGAGGAGCAGCGTGCGGCGGTCGCGCTGGTGCTGATTGAGGGTCTCTCCTACAAGGAGGCGGCGTACATCATGGAGGTCCCGATCGGTACGCTCACCAGCCGCCTGGCGCGCGGCCGCGAGACGCTGCAGGAAATGCTCGGCGAGACCTAAGGGAGCCCTGCGATGAATTTCAGCGACGAGACTCTGATGGCGTACGCCGACGGTGAGCTGGACGCCGCCAGCCGCGCAGCTCTGGAGGCTGCGATGGCTACCGACCCGCAGTTGGCGCAACGGTTCGCGCGGCACCGGGCGCTGCGCGCGCGGCTGCGTGCCGCGCTCGACCCGGTGCTCGATGAGCCGCTGCCGGAGCGCCTGCTCGCCAGCGTGCGCGGCACGCCGGAGCCGCGGCGCGCCGATAACGTGGTTCCGCTGAAGCGCAAGGCCGCGCCGCGCTGGTCCTGGCCGCAGTGGGGCGCAATCGCGGCGAGCCTCATCGGCGGTGCGCTGTTAGGGCCGCTGCTGCTGCGCACGCCCGCAGGCGGTGCCGTCGTCACCCGCGACGGGCAGGTGCTGGCAAGCGGCGCGCTGGCGCTGGCGCTGTCCGAACAACTCGCGAGCGATCAGCCTCCCGGCGCGGCGGTGCAGATCGGTGTCAGCTTCCGGGCCAGGAACGGCGACTACTGCCGCACGTTCGTGCTGCGCCAGAAGAGTGCGCTCGCCGGACTCGCCTGCCGCGGGCACGAAGTCTGGCGCCTCGAGGTTCTGGCGCAGAATCCGGTGCAGCCGGCGGCGGCTGCAGCTTACCGGCCGGCGGGTTCGGCGCTGCCGGCGAGCGTGGCAGGCAGGCTCGATGAGCTGATCGCGGGTGAACCGCTCGATGCCGGCGCCGAGGCCGCGGCGCGCGCCGGGGGCTGGAAGCGCTGAGCGCCCCGCCGGACCCCCGATCAGACGCGGAAGAACGCCGCCAGGTGCGCACGCGCCGCCCGGCCCGCCTCGAGGTCAAGGCAATTGACGATCGCGAGCCGAAAACCCCCGGGCGGCATGGGGTGCGATGCGGCCGGACGGTCCGCGTGAAAGGTGATCTGCACGCTGCTCACATCCGGCAGGCGCCGCACCTGCTCGACCAGGGACGCGGACGGATGTTGGTATTCGCGGCCGTGCGGGCCGAACAGGGCGACACTGTAGCCGATCCTGCGGTCGCGATCGGCGTAGCGCCACACGCCGTGCTCGTACAGGCCTACCACGGCCGGCAGCCAGCCGGCGCCGTACAGGTCCGGCCACTGATCGGCGAAGCGCAGGTGCGCGTCGATGATGCGCCCGCCGATGGTCTCGAGATTGAGCATGCCGGTATAGGTCGCAAGCTGCTGCGCGACCCAGCCGCCGAGATGCTCCTCCAGCGGCGCGCGCGCCGCTGCCTCGATGGTCCAGTAATCGAAGGTCCCGCCCTCGGCGGGCGTGCCGAGGCTGTGACGCAGCCACATCACCCTTCCGGCCTGCACGGCGAGGTCGGTGCTCACGTGCTCGCCTTCGAGCAGCGTCATCCACAAGTGTCCCGGCGTCAGGTGCCGCTCGTAGTCCTCGCGATCGGGCAACAGCCGGCTGCCGACGCCCATGCCGCGCAGATTGACGATGGGCTTGCTGAATACCGGAAAGGCCGGTGGGGGCACCCCGTGCGGCGCACAGGCGAGGCCCTGCGACTCGGCTACCGCCAGCTTGTTATAGATCCCGCGATGGGCGGGGTACCACTGGTACGCGTCCGGGTCCTCGGTGGGAATGCGCACCCCGGGCGGGCAAGCGACGCCCTCGAAGTACTGCAGGCGCCAGGGGTCGGCTTCGCAGAAAGGCATGGCGTGCGATGAGACAGTGTTTCGCGGGCGTGTCTGTCTAGAACAGACCGGTGATGCGCCCGTCCGCGCCGACATCGATGCTGTTGGCGGCCGGCACCCTGGGCAGCCCGGGCATGGTCATGATGTCGCCGCAGATCATGATCACGAATTCCGCGCCGGCGGCGAGCCGCACCTCGCGAATATTGACCACGTGGTGCGCGGGCGCGCCGCGCAATTTCGGGTCGGTGGAGAAGGAGTACTGGGTCTTGGCGACGCACACCGGGTAGTGCCCGTAGCCGCCATCCTGCAGCTGGCGGATGTGCGCGCGCACCTTGGTGTCCGCGGTGACATCGGTGGCGTGGTAGACCTTGGTGGCGATCGCCCTCATCTTGTCCCACAGGCTCGCATCGTCTTCGTACACGTAGCGAAAGCCGTTGGGCTCGTCGCACAGGCGCACGACCTCACGGGCCAGTTCCAGCGCGCCGCGCCCGCCGTGCGCGAAGTGGGTCGCGGCGATGACCCGCACGTCGTGCGGGGCAATGCGGTCGATCAGCAGCTGGATCTCATGCTCGGTGTCTTCCGCGCGGCGGTTGATGGCGACCGTGCAGGGCAGTCCGTAGCGGTTGTGGACGTTGTCGATGTGTCGCTCGAGGTTGACCACGCCGCGATCGAGCGCGCCGAGATTCTCGCTCTTCAGGTCGGCGAGTTCGACGCCGCCGTGGTACTTGAGTGCCCGCACGGTGGCCACGATCACCGCGGCGCTGGGCCTGAAGCCCGCCTTGCGACACTTGATATCGACGAACTTCTCCGCGCCCAGGTCGGCGCCGAAGCCGGCCTCGGTCACCACGTAGTCGGCAAGCTTCAGCGCGGTGCGCGTCGCGATCACCGAGTTGCAGCCGTGCGCGATGTTGGCGAACGGACCGCCGTGGATGAAGGCGGGGTTGTTCTCGAGCGTCTGCACCAGATTGGGCGCGAGCGCCGTCTTCAGCAGCGCCGCCATCGCGCCGTGCGCCTTGAGCTCGCGCGCCAGGACGGGTGCGCCGTCGGCGCGGTAACCGACGACGATCCTGCCGAGGCGTTCCCTCAGATCAGCGAGGCTGTTGGCAAGACACAGGATCGCCATGACCTCGGACGCCACCACGATATCGAAACCGTCCTCACGCGGCACGCCGTCGGCGGTGCCGCCGAGTCCGATGACGATCTGGCGCAGCGCCCGATCATTGACATCGACCACGCGCCGCCAGCTGATGCGGCGCAGGTCGAAACCGAGCTGGTTGCCCTGGTAGATGTGGTTGTCGATGAGCGCGGCCAGCAGGTTGTTGGCGAGCGCGATGGCGGCAAAGTCGCCGGTGAAATGCAGGTTGATGTCCTCCATCGGCACCACCTGCGAGTAGCCGCCGCCGGCCGCGCCACCCTTCATGCCGAACACCGGTCCCAGGGCCGGCTCGCGCAGGCACACAATGGCCCGCTTGCCGAGCAGGTTCAGCGCATCCCCCAGCCCGACGGTGGTAGTGGTCTTGCCCTCGCCGGCGGGCGTCGGCGAGATCGCGGTCACCAGCACCAGCTTGCCCTCGGGGCGTGGAGCGAGCTGCGCCACGTAATCGAGCGACACCTTCGCCTTGTAGTGTCCGTAAGGCTCGAGACGCTCCTGCGGTATCCCGAGCCGCTCGTGCGCGAGCGTCCCGATGGGGAGCATGGTGGCGCGCTGGGCGATCTCGATATTGCTCGGGAAGGAGGTGGATGCGGCCGCGGGCGTGTCGGGCATGATGCGTGCTGTGGCGGTGGTACCGGCCGGTCATGCTACCAGAGGCCCGCACCGGCGCGTTTGCCTTGGGTACAATCCGTCGCGATGCTGTGGCTGAAAGCCTTCCACGTGGTGTTCGTGGTCACCTGGTTCGCGGGGCTGTTCTACCTGCCGCGGCTGTTTGTCTACCACGTGGCGACGAGCGAGCGGGAAGGACTGGCGCGCTTCGTGGTGATGGAGCGGCGGCTGTTTTTCATCATGACCCTGGGCGCGCTGCTCGCGGTGCTGTGCGGCGCCGCCATGCTCGTCGGCGCGCCCGCGTACCTGGCCCTGGGCTGGATGCGTGCGAAGCTGCTGCTGGTCGCGGCGCTGGTCGGCTACCACGGCCGGTGTTACCAACTGATGCTGGGGCTGCGCGCGGGCGCGAACCGCCACTCGCAGCGCTGGTACCGCCTGTTCAACGAGTTACCGGGGCTGCTGCTGGTCGCGATCGTGGTACTGGCGGTGGTCAAGCCGTGATCGCGCGTGCCTACCAGATGCGCACCCGATCTTCCGGCTTGATATAGAGCTTGTCGCCCGGCTGTATGTTGAACGCCGCGTACCACGCGTCGATGTTCGGCAGCGGTCCGTTGACGCGGAAGTTGTCGGGGCTGTGCACGTCGGACATCACCTGCTCGCGCAGCGCGCCCTCGCGGTACTTGCTGCGCCACACCTGCGCGTAGGCGAGGAAGAAGCGCTGATCGCCCGTGAGCCCATCGATCACGGGTGCCGGCTGGCCCTTGAGTGAGATCAGGTAGGCCTCGTGCGCCATATTGAGACCGCCCAGGTCGCCGATATTCTCGCCGATGGTGTTGGCGCCGTTGACCTTCAGTCCCGGCAGCGCCTCGAATGCGGAGAACTCCTTGATGAGGCGCGCGGTGCGCGCCCCGAACACCTCGGCATCCCGTGCCATCCACCAGTCCTGCATGGAGCCGTCGGGGCCGAATTTGCGTCCCTGGTCATCGAAGCCGTGGCCGATCTCGTGTCCGATCACCGCGCCGATGGCGCCATAGTTCACGGCGCTGTCGGCGTCGGGGTCGAAGAACGGCGGCTGCAGGATCGCCGCCGGGAACACGATCTCGTTGTTGGAGGGGTTGTAGTAGGCGTTGATCTCCTGAGGCGTCATCTGCCACTCGGCGCGGTCGACCGGTTTGTCGAGGCGCGCGACCTGATAGTTCCAGTCCCACTCGGCCGCGCGGCGCACGTTGCCGATGAGATCGTCGCGGCGGATCACCAGCGCCGAGTAGTCCTTCCATCTGTCGGGGTAACCGATCTTGGGCGTGAACATCGCGAGCTTCTCGTGGGCCCGCGACTTGGTCTGCGGTGTCATCCAGTCCAGGGCGTCGATGCGCTCGCCGAGCGCGGCGCGCAGGTCCGCCACCAGCTGCTGCATCTTCGCTTTCGACTCGGGCGGGAAATACTGCGCCACGTACAGCCTCCCGACCGACTCACCGAGTGCCCCGTCGACCGCATCCACGGCGCGCTTCCAGCGCTCGCGCTGCTGCGGCTGTCCGCGCATCGTCTGGCCGTAGAACGCAAAGTGCGCCTCGTCAAAGCGCCTGGGCAGGTACTGCGCGTGGCTGCTCAGATAGTGGAACGTCAGAAAGGCCTTGAGCGTCGTCACCGGAGTGCGGTTGAAGAGCTCGGCGAGATCATGGATGGCGCTGTACTCGGCGAGTACCAGCTCCTGGCGGGCGCCGAGTTGCTGGGCCTCGAGGAACACCTGCCAGGGGAATGCGGGCGCAAAGCCGAGCAGCTGCTGCTTGCTGCGCGGGTTGTAGATCGCCTCCACATCGCGGCGCTTCTCGATCGGCCACTGGGCCTTAGCCACCGCGGTCTCGAACGCCATGATGTCGCGCGCCTGGGCGGCGGCATCGCTCGCACCGCCGAGGGTGAGCACCTGCGCGATGTAGGCAAGGTACTTGCCGCGCAGCGCCTTGAGCTGCGGATCGTCCTTGAGATAGTAGTCGCGGTCGGGAAGGCCGAGCGTCGATTGGCTGATGAAGACACTATAGCGGTCGGGGTTCTTGAAGTCGGCCGGCAGCTGCAGGTCGAACAGCGAAGCGAATCCCGGCTCCCCGAACAGGTGCGCGAGTTCCTGGCGCGTGCTGGCCGCGGCGATGCGCTGCAGATCGGCCTGCACGGGTGCGAGGCCGTTGGCCTCGATCGCGGCTTCGTCCATGAAGGCCGCGTAGAAGTCGCCGATCTGCTGCTCGCGAGTGCCGCCGGCGGGGTGCGCGGCGGCCGCCCGCTCGATGATGGCGCGGACGCGCTGCTTGGAGAGCTCATCGAGCTTGTCGAACGGACCGAAGCTCGAGTGGTCGGCGGGAATGGTGAACGTGTCATACCACGCGCCGTTTGCATAGGCGAAGAAGTCATCGCCGGGCTTTACGCTGTGGTTCCCCGCGCTCAGGTCCAGGCCGAAATCGCCGATGACGGCCTTTACGGGTGCGGCGGGCGCAGCGGCCCTTGGGGCGGCGCGGTCGGGTGTGACGGGCACCGATTTCTCCTCGACGGGTTTTGAAGCGCAGCCGGCGACCAGGGCAAGCGCTGCCATCCACGACAGTAATCTCATAGGCCTTGATACCTCGAAGCTACGCGCAAGCCGTGCATCATACGGCAGTGCCGCCCCGCCCGGAGGCCGGCGGCGGGAATGTTGCCGCGTGCGCTCGAAGCGTCACTCGCTTCGTCGGCGCAGGCACTCGGCTCGTCGCGCGTCAGGGTTGCTCGCCCCAGTAGCGCACCAGGTCGCGCCACTCGCCGCGTGCGGGCGGCGCGGGCGGTGCGCTCTCGGTGCCGAGGTACAGGAAGCCGACGATGGTGTCGGTGGACCCAAAGCCGAGCGCCTGCTTCACCGTCTCGTCATACGCAGGCCCTCCGGTCTTCCACATGGCGTTGAAGCCGAGGGCAAACGCCGCCAGCATCATGGCGTGCGCGGCCGCGCCGGCGGACAGCGTCTGCTCGATCACCGGAATCTTCACCGCCGGGTTGCAGTGCGCGGCCACCACGACGATCAGCGGCGCGCGCAACGCCTTGAGCCGCTCGCGCTGCAACGCTTGTGCGCCGAGTTGCGGCTGGGCGCGCCGCGCGTGATCGGCGAACAGCTCGCCCAGGCGCTCGCGGGCGCCGCCGCGCACCACGACGAAGCGCCAGGGACGCAGCCGCCCGTGGTCGGGGGCGCGCACCGCACTGGAAAAAATGAGCTGCAGCGCGCCCTCGTCCGGCGCCGGCTCGGTCAGCTCCCGGGCGGAGTGCCGCTTGAGAAGGGCGTCGATGGCCTGCATCGGCGTATTGTCGCAGACTCGCGCCATGCTGACGCTGTCGGAAGCCTGCGAGCGCAACAAGGGACCGATCCTGGAGGTTCTCAGAACCGAGTTCGCCGCCAGCCGCAGCGTTCTCGAGGTCGGCAGCGGCACCGGCCAGCATGCGGTGCACTTCGCCGCGCACCTGCCGCATCTCACCTGGCAGCCGAGCGACCTCGGCGAACAGCTGGCGCCGCTCGCCGAGCGTATCCGGCTGGAGGGTACGTCCAATCTGCGAGCGCCCATCGCTTTCGCTTCCGCGGGCAGTATACGAGTGACAGCAATGCGGAATTCGATCGCTGGCTCAGGGCCCGCGACCCCGACAGCGGCATCCGGGATTTCGAGGCGCTCGAGGCGCTCGCGCGGGCGCGGGGCCTGGTGTTCAGCGCCGACCACGCCCTGCCGGCCAACAACCGCGCGCTGGTGTGGCGCCGGCCGCCGGCCGGCGCTTAGCGTACAGTGCACGCATGGACCCCGACACGTTGCGCGAGATCCGCGAAGCCATCCGCACCATTCCCGACTATCCGAAGCCGGGCGTCGCGTTCCGTGACATCACCACACTGCTGGGGAATGCGCGCGTGTTTCGTGCCGTCGTGGACCAGCTGGTACAGCCGTGGCTCGGGGCGCAAATCGATCGCGTCGCAGGGATCGAGGCGCGCGGATTCATTCTCGGCGGCGCGATCGCGCATCAACTGTCGGCGGGCTTCGTCCCCATCCGCAAGAAAGGCAAGCTCCCGCATGCTACGGTGCGTGTCGCCTACTCTCTCGAGTACGGGCTCGATGAAATGGAGATGCATCGCGACGCCGTCGGTCCCGCGGAACGCATCATTCTCGTGGACGATCTGATCGCAACCGGTGGCACCGCCGAGGCTGCCGTGAAGCTGCTGCGCTCCCTCGGCGCCCAGATCCTCGCCGCCTGCTTCATCATCGACCTGCCCGAGCTCGGCGGCTCGGCGCGCCTTGCGGCCCTGCAGGTGCCGGTGCGGACGCTTGTTGCCTTTCAGGGACACTGACGGCCGGTATCCGGTCCGGGCATGATTATTTTGTTTTTCAACAGGATACGAGCGTCGCACGGCCAACATTACGTTGCGGTCATACGGCACTTGCGCGACCCGAATCCAGTCATAATACGCGCGCTTTAGCGTCCTACTCTCTATCCTTTGGAGACCAAATCGATGTTCACGAAGCTCGTCCCAGTCGTTGCCCTGGCCCTGCTCGCGGGTCCGGTTGTCGCCGCTGACGCACCGGCCACCGCGCCGGCCGCCGAGCAGCCCGCTGCCCCGGCCAAGAGCCATCACAAGAAACACAGCAAGAAATCTGCCAAGTCTGCCGCGTCCAAGACCGACCAGTCGAACGCGCCTGCCAAGTAACCGTCACTCGTTTGACTCAGGTTACTGAGCCCCGCCTTCCAAAGGCGGGGCTCTTGTTTTTGGGCCCCGCCGTTTGCCGCCGCGGGCAATGGGGGGCTTGCGGCTTTTCGCAAACGGGTTCAAATTTACTTCCATGGATGGGACGGAACAGGCCGCAATACACCAGGCGCTGGTTGCCGTACAACATGCCGTAACGAGCATGACTTTTCCGAGCTGCGATCAGGAGGATCTGATCGAAGCCATCGACCGCGTCGAGGAGCAGCTGCACGTCAGCCACCCGAACGTGGCGCTCATGTGCCGCTTCCTCAACTCCATCGCGAGAAGCCTGCGCGCGCAGCCGGAGGCGCGCGACTGCTGCCTCGCAATCGAGGACGCGATCAGCAAGGCCGGCATGCCGAGCACCTGGCAGTCGGGAATCTGATCACCCCGACCGCCCGCCACCGCAGCTGACCGGATGAGCGGCCCGGCGCCGGCCGCGCGGGCGTTGCGTTCGCTCGCGGGCGCGGTCTAAGTTGCGCCTCAATGTTCGCGCCGCTCTCCCAGGCTCTGATTCTGCTGGCGGCTTCCGTGCTGCTCGTGACGATCGCACGGCGGCTGGCGCTGCCCACGAGCATGGCGTACCTCCTAGTGGGCCTGGTGCTCGGACCTCACGCGCTGGGCGTGTTGTCGGATTCGGGCGCGACGCGACTGCTGGCCGAGCTCGGCGTGGCGTTCCTGCTGTTCACGCTGGGGCTGGAGTTCTCGCTCCCACGCATGCTCGCCATGCGGCGCGAGGTCCTCGGGCTCGGCGCAGCCCAGGTCATCGCCACTGCCGGCGTGTTCGCACTCTTCGGCCACCTGCTCGGCATTGCGTGGCTCATCGCGATCGTGCTGGGGGGGGCGGTGGCGATGAGCTCCACCGCCATCCTGCTGCAACAGCTGACCGAGCGCGCCGAGCTCAACCGTACCCACGGGCGGCTCGCGTTCAGCATGTTGCTGTTCCAGGACCTGGCGTTCGTGCCGTTCCTCGCCCTGGGTGGCGCGCTGGTCGCCGGACAGAGTCACTTCCAGCTGAGCGGCAGCGTCGTGGCGGTGATCGGCGGCGTGCTCGCGATCGGGGCGGTGCTGGCGGCGGGGCGCTGGCTGCTGCGCCCGCTGTTTCATGAGATCGCCCATAGCCGCCTGCGCGAGCTGTTCACGCTGGCGGTGCTGCTGGTGGTGCTCGCCTCGGCGTGGATGTCGCACATCGCCGGCCTGTCGTTCGCGCTGGGCGCGTTCCTGTCGGGGATGATGCTCGCCGAGACCGAATACCGGCACCAGATCGAAGCGGTGATCCGCCCGTTTCGCGACATTCTGCTCGGACTGTTTTTCATCTCCGTGGGCATGCTGCTCGACATGCACCTGCTCGGGCGCGCGAGCGAGCTCGCCATCGCGGTGCTCATGCTGCTCACCCTGGTGGTCCTCAAGGCAACCATCGCCGCGCTGGTCACACGCCCATTTACCGTTTCGCGCTTCAAGGCGCTGCGCACCGGTATCGTCATGTCCATCGGCGGGGAGTTCGGGGTCGCGCTGTGCACCATCCTGCTGCAGGCCGGCCTGGCGCCTGAAGGCCTCGGCGAGCCGCTGCTGGTCGCAATCGTGCTGTCGATGCTGCTCAGCCCGCTGATCCTCAACAACAACAAGCGCGTCGCGCGCTGGTTGCTGCGTGAGCACGCGCCCGCGCCCACCGCCAGCGAGCGTGAGGAGGCCGCCACCACCGGGATCGCCCGGCGTGAGCACGTCATCCTGTGCGGCTTCGGCCGCGTCGGCCAGAACGTGGCGCGGGTGCTCGAATCGCAGGGTTTCGAGTACATCGCGCTCGACCTCGACCCGGCGCGCATCCGCGCCGCGCGCCAGGCCGGGGACCCGGTTCTGTTCGGCGATTCGGCGGACGAGGAACTGCTCAGCAAAGTCGGACTGCGGACCGCCAGCGCGATCGTCATCAGTTTCTCCGATCCCGCCACCTCGATCGGCATCCTGCACAGCGTGCGCCGCCTGCGGCCGGAGGTGCCGGTGCTGGTGCGCACCCAGGACGATGCCCGCATCAAGGAGCTGCAGGATGCCGGCGCCACCGACGTCGTTCCGGAAACCTTCGAAGCGAGTCTCATGCTGGTCTCGCACGTGCTGATGCTGCTGCACGTGCCCGTGGCGCGCGTGGTGCGCACGCTGGGTGACATCCGCAGAAACCGCTACGCGGTGCTGAGAAATATCGTGCCGCGCGGCGATGCGCGCCCGGTCGATGAGATGAGCGAGCATCGCGAGGAGCTCAAGTCCGTGGTCGTGCCTCCGGGGGCGTGGGCGGTGGGCCGCACGCTGGCCGAAGTGCGCAACCGCGGTGCCGAGGTGACCTTCACCGGCGTGCGGCGCTTAGGGATCCTCGGGCGCGAGCCCGCCGGCGACACGGTGCTGCGCGACGGGGACATCGTCGTGATCTACGGTCAGCCTGAAGAGCTGGAGCGTGCCGAGGCGGTGTTGCTGGCCGGATGAGCGAGCGCGCCCAACGGCCCGCCGGCCCGCTAAGATACGCAGGTGAACCGCAGCGACATCCACTTTCCGCCCAAACACGAGCCGCTGCGCGAGGATGTCCATGCGCTCGGCGCGCTCATGGGCGAGATTCTGCGCGAGCAGGGTGGGGAGCAGCTGTTCGAGGTGGTGGAGCTGGACCGCGTCGCCGCCATCCGCGGCCGCAACGGCTCGCACCAAGCGCGCGCCGAGCTCGCGGCGAGCGTACGGGACCGGCCACCGGCGCTGGCACGCGAGGTGGTGCGCGCCTTCTCCACCTGGTTCCAGAGCGTCAATCTCGCGGAAAGGGTCCACCGGATCCGGCGCCGCCGCGAGTACCTGCTCAAGGACAGTCAGCGGCCGCAACCCGGCGGCGTGGAGGATGCGATCGCCGCCCTGAAGAGCCAGGGCCTGGGTGCGGCGCAGGTCCTCGAGCTCATCGGCAGTCTCTCCATCGAGCCGGTGTTCGCGCCGCATTCGACCGAAGCCAGCCGCAGAACGCTGCTGGGCAAGCAGCTGCGTATCGCACAGCGCCTGCTCGAACGTCTCGACCCGAGCCTCACGCCGAACGAAGCCCGCAGCGTCTGGAGCAGCATCCGCATGGAGCTGACCGCCGCGTGGCAGACCGAGGAGCTACCGCGCGAACGGCTCACGGTCGCGGATGAACGCGAGCAGATCCTGTTCTACCTGGTGGAGATCCTGTACCGCGTGGTGCCGGCGTTCTACGAGGAGATCGCGCAGGCGCTGGAGAAACTCTACGGCACGGACGCCGGCGCGACGCGGGTGCCGGCCATCCTGCACTTCGGATCCTGGGCGGGTGGCGACATGGACGGCAGTCCCGACGTGCACGCCAAGAGCATCCGCGAGGCGCTGGCGCGCCAGCAGCAGGTGATCATCAACCGCTATTTCGAGGAGTGCCAGAGCATCGCGCAGCGCTTGTCGCAGAGCGCCAGCCGCGTGGCGGCGGCCCCCGAACTGACCAAGCGGGTCGAGCAGTACATGCGGCTGCTGCCGGGGGCGCGCGCCATCACCCCGGCGCGGCACGACCGCATGCCTTACCGCGTGTTCCTCGCGCAGCTCGGCGAGCGCCTGCGCAGCACCTACGAAGGCCGGGCGAGCGGTTACGAGAGTGCGCGGCAGTTCCGCGACGATGTCGCGCTCATCGCCGCGAGCCTCAGGGCCCACAAGGGCGCGAACGCCGGCCTGTTCCACGTCGAGCGTCTGCTGCGCCGGATCGACACCTTCGGATTTCACCTGGCGACGCTCGACGTGCGCCAGCATGCCGGCGTTCTGCACGAGGTCGTGGCGCGCGGCTTCGACGACCCGCTGTGGCTCGGCCGCAGCAGCCGCGAGCGCGGCGACCGGCTCGTCCAGGCGTTGGAGAAGGACCGTGGACCGGTCACCGAGCTCGATGCGCTCGGCAAGCGCCACCTCGCGGTGTTCGATGCCATCATGCAGGGCCGCCACCGCTACGGCCCCGACGCCATCGGCTACTTCATCGTGAGCGGCGCCAGCGGCGCCGACGATGTGCTCGCGGCGCTGCTGCTGGCGCGCTGGGCCGCGGCGTACGACAAGCGCACCGGGGAAGTGGCGCTCGACCTCGCCCCACAGTTCGAAACCGCCGAGGCGCTCGCCACCTGCGGCAGCACCATGCGGGAGCTGCTCGCCGATCCGCGGTATCGGCGGCATCTGGATGCGCGCGGGCGGCGCCAGTGCGTGCTGATCGGATACTCCGACAGCAACAAGCAAACCGGCGCCTGCGCCTCGCGCTTCATAATTCACCAGGCGCAGCACGATCTGGCGCAGGTGCTCGCCACCGCCGGCGAGCGCGCCGTCATGTTCCACGCCCGCGGCGGCAGCATCGCGCGCGGCGGCGGGCGCATCGAAGCGCTGGTGCACGCCGCCCCCGCCGGGGCAGTGGACGGGGTGCTGCGGATCCGCGAACAGGGAGCCACCATCAAGCAGGGCTACGGACTGCGGCCCATCGCCATGCGCACGCTCGAGCGGGCCTTCAATGCGTTGAGCCTCACGACCGCGGCGCACCGCCGCGGGCAGCTGCCGCCCGACTCGGCCGAACAGCTGGAAATCGCCGCGCTGCTCGCGCAGGAGAGCCGCACCGCCTACCGGCGCCTGGTCTACGAGCAGGCGCAGTTCTACGAGTATTTTCAGGCGGTCACGCCGATCGATGTGATCGAGAGAATGCAGATCGGCTCGCGTTCCGTGCACCGCGTGGAAGGCGCAGGCATCGAGGGCCTGCTGCCGGTACCGTGGGTGTTCGCCTGGTCGCAGACCCGCTACATGCTGCCCGGCTGGTACGGCGCCGGCAGCGGGCTGCGTGCCGCGCTCGCCCGGTTCGGGTTGCCGCGGCTGCGCGCGGCCTGCGCCAGCTGGTACTTCCTGCGCAACCTCCTGGATGACGTCGAGACCATGCTGGCGCGGTCGGATCCGGAGATCGCGCGCTACTACGACGAGCTGGTGCCGGAAGCGCTGCGCCGCTTCTCCGGCGAGATCCGCGGCGAGTTTGACAGCGCCTGCGAGCAGATCCTCGCCGTCAGGGACAGCCGCTCGCTCCTCGATTCCGATCCGACGCTGCAGCGCTCGATCCGGCTGCGCAATCCCTACCTCGATCCCATCAACCTGATGCAGGTGGATCTGCTGCAGCGCTGGCGCGCCGGGGGACGCGCGGACCGCGACCTGTTCGAGGCGCTGCTGGCAAGCGTCTCCGGCATCGCCCAGGGCCTGCAGACCACCGGGTGAGCGGCGCGGCGCACACCATCACCCTCCGTCCCGCGACCGCGGGCGACCTGCCGCAGGTGCTGGCATTCATCCGCGAGCTCGCCGTGTACGAGCGTCTCGAGCGCGAGGTGGTGGCGACCGAAGCGGACCTCGGCGCGGCGCTGTTCGGCCCGCGCCCCTTTGCGGAGGTGATACTCGCGTGTCTGGACGGCACGCCGGTGGGCTTTGCGCTGTTCTTCCACAACTTCTCGACGTTCCTCGGCAAGCCCGGCATCTATCTCGAGGACCTGTTCGTGCGCCCCGAGGCGCGCGGCCTCGGCGTCGGCAGGCAGCTGCTCGCCTGGCTCGCCCGCACGACGCTCGAGCGCGGCTGCGCGCGGCTCGACTGGGCGGTGCTCGACTGGAACGAGCCCTCGATCGGGTTCTATGCGAGTCTCGGGGCGGTCGCGCAGAATGACTGGACGACCTTCCGGCTCGCCGGCGCGGCACTGCACCGCCTTGCGGGCGGCTGATACGGGATGCCGAGCACCTGGTCATCCCACAGGGTCTCGTTGTAGGGGTGCAGGAACAGGTGCCAGCCCTCGTCTACGGGCTCGCCTGCGCTCCACACCTGCGCCGGACGCAGCAGAAAGGAGCGCGGCGGCACCGGCGCCGCGCCCCGACGCCGCCTCGAGGGGGCTCAGCTCCCGCCCATCAGCACCGTCGTATCGTAGCGCTCGAATCCCTGGATGGCGCGCGCGTAGGCGTTGAACACCAGCCGCTCGGCTACCTTGTCGGCCCTGGGCGCCAGCAGCATCCGCAGCACCACGTCATCCGCGGGGCGTGTCGCCTCCTCGGCCAGCAGCTGCTCGACGACGCGGGTCAGACGATGGTACAGCTCGTTGACGAAGCGCAGGTGCGCACCGTCGTGCACCTGGTCCGCGCCCGCGCCGTAGGTGACGCGCGCCTCTTCGGCGAGCTCGTGCAGGAACAGGTTCAGCAGTCGCGCCTTGTCGACGACCCGCAGGTCCGCGTAGAACTCGATTTCGGAATTGAGGTTCATGCCGGGAAGAAATCAATGGGCTTGGTGGTGGTGACGGTGTCGACGTCCTTGGGATCGAAGCGGAACAGACGCACCAGTGCGATGATCTTGCGCTCCAGATCCGGGTCCCTGAGCTCGCTGGAGACGATGCGGCACATGGTCACGTCACCGGTGGGGGCGATGGTGAACTCGAGCACCAGCTTGCCCTGCAGCTCCGCATTGTCGCGCAGCGCCCGGGCGTACAGGCTGTAGATGCGTCCCTTGTTGCGGTCGAAGACCAGCTCGATCTCCTCGCGCGAGCGGGCCGCCTTGCCGCCGCCACCGCTGCGGGCGGGGCCGCGGCTGTTCAGACCCGAGCGCACGATGCCGGAGGTGACGGCCGTCGTGTCGTGACCGGTGAGCGAGCCGGCCCCGGTGCCAAAGCCGCGGCTGGTATTGGCGGAAGTGATGCCGCCGCTGCCGACCCCGACCTTGGAGGTGATGAGCGAGCGCTCGGCGTGCGCGTCGGCGCTGACCGAACCGGAGAGGTTCTTGGTCTCGAGCGGGGTGAGATCCATGACGTCGCGCAGATCGGCGAGCTCGTCCTTGACCTGGTTCAGCTGCTTCTGCGCCTTGTTGCGCGCCCGCTGCCGCTCATCGACCGGTGGCGGCTTCACCATGGCGACCTTCGGCTCGATCTTCGGTTTCTCCTCCTTGGGCACCGGCGGCGGAGGCGGCGGCGGTTTGGGCGTGTTCTCGAGCATCACGCGTGCGAGCCGCTGCGGGACTTCCTCCGGCGCCTCGCGTTTCGGCGTCGGCAGCAGCGGAAATGCGACGCCGAACACCACCAGGATGATCAGCAGCACGCGCAGGATCTTGCGGAACCGCGCGCTCGATTCCGGATCGCCCTCCCAGGGCAGATCGAAGTCGCGGTAATAGGGTGCGATGACCATGGCGGGCTTACACCGGCTTGAACTGGCCGGCGGCGACCGGCTTTTCCTTCTGGATGACCGCGAGCGAGATGCGCCCGTAGTCGGCATCCGTGCAGGTCGCCATCACGCGCTTGAGCACCTCGTAGGGCAGCGCCTTGTCCGCCATGATGGTGATCTCGCGCTGCGCGATATCGCGCTCGCTCAACTCCCTGCCGACCAGGAGCGGGCGCTTGAGCGCGGCGCGCAGCGGCTCGACCAGCCTCCCCTGCCCGGCGCGGATCTGCTCCACCGTCGCGATGAATTCCCCCTGCACGAACAGGTCGGTCCTGGTGATCATGACCACCACCGACGCCTTGGGCGCGACCTCAGCGATCGACTGCGGAATCTCGATCCCCTTGGCGTTCTGTATGACCTCGACCTCGATCGAGTACACGAGCAGGAAGGCGACCATCACCGACAGGATGTCGATGAGCGGAATGAGGTTCAGCTGCGCATCCGCGCGGTGACGCACGTGGTGCTGCGCCATGCGCTGGGCGCGATGCGACATGCTCATGGGTGTGCTCCGTTGGCCGACGCCGCCGCGGCGTGCAGGGGAGTAGACGGGGCGGCCGCTGCCGGGATGGGGGCTGCCGCGGACGCCGGCCCCGGGGTGCCGCCCGTGGCCGCAGGCGTCGCCGGCGCATCGCCGATGGAAATGTCCGGGAACAGCTCGGCCTGCACGACGTTCAGACCCTGACTCACTTCAAACACGCGCACGCGATCCATGACCTGCACCAGCGTGTCGTAGGGCGTGTCTGCCTCCAGCAGGATGCTGGCGTCGGTCTTCTCCGGGAACTTGGCCTTGACACGCTTGAGGTATTCGGTCAGCGCATCGTAGTTGTAGCCGCCGGGCGTGTTGGGCAGCGTCGCGAGCGGTCCGGTATTGCGATCCGCCACCTGGATAAGGTCCTTGCGCACCATCACCTCCAGCTGCAGTCCCGGCGGGGGCTCGCGGAACTCGGTCTGCGAAGCCGGCAGATTCAGCTGCAGGATCACGGTGCGCGAGAACACCGCGGTCATCAGCAGGAAGGTCACGAGCACCGTGAAGATGTCGATCATCGGCACCAGCAGCAGCTCCGCCGGTTTGCGCGAGTGACGCTCCAGCTTGCGGGTTTGATACGAACGGCGCATGCGGGACCTTCAGTCCTTCACCTTCAGGCGAGCGCGGGCTTTAGGCCGCTGCGGGCGCGCTTTGCCGCTCGGTGATCGCGTTCAGGAACTTGACCGACGCCATCTCCAGGCTGTCGATCAGCTCGGTGGTCCTGGTCTGCAGCCACGCGTGGATGAACAGCAGCGGCACCGCCGTCATGAGACCGAAGGCCGTGCAGTTCATCGCCACCGAGATGCTCGCCGACAGCAGGTTGGCCTTCTCCGCCGGGTTGACGGTCGCTACCGCGGCGAATGCGCGGATCAGTCCCATCACGGTGCCCAGCAGTCCCAGCAGCGTCGCGAGATTGGCGAAGGTCGCGAGGTAGTGCGTGCGTTTTTCCAGCCGCGGCACCACCTCCATGAGGCTCTCCTCCATCGCCTTCTCGATGTCGTCGCGGCGGCGCGCGGATTGAATGCGCGCCAGGCCGTAGTTGAGAATGTGGCCGATGGCCGACGAGGATTTGGAAGTCGCCTGCGCCACCTGGCGAAAATTACCCTGCGAGAGCAGCGGCACTATCTCGTTCCACAGACCGCGGTTGCGCACGGCCGTGAGCGCCAGATAGACGTAACGTTCGATGGCGATCGCCAGGCCCACCACGAACACGATGGCGATGGGGTACATGAAATTCCCGCCGCCCTGAAAGAATCGCACGATCAAAATCCAGAGGTCCATCTTAAAGACTCCCGCTCATTGAAAGACCACCACGCACGCACCAA
>WNGI01000613.1_pt1 | contig 27212 bp, 29 predicted proteins | sample 5400621 | NCBI WGS metagenome assembly WNGI01 (sample SAMN13153374, study PRJNA577476) | soil metagenome | isolation source: 20 cm soil or saprolite under Garry oak tree replicate 1 | place: USA:California | collected 2016-06-15 | reverse complement strand
GCCCCCGGCAGCGGCGGCGAAGAGCGCCGGCGCGAGACCGAAGCTCGAAGCCACCTGACCCCAGATGAGGCTGCCGAGGCTGAGCGCGCCGAACATCACGGTCACGTAAAGGGCCGACCCGCGGCCGCGCACCCATTCCGGCAGGGCGACCAGAGCCGACACGTTGAGGCTCGAGAGGCCCCCGATCCAGGAGACGCCGGCAATCGCACTGGCCAGGAGCGCCGTGGCGGCGCCGTGCGCCAGCCCGAACAGCGCCGTCGCCGCGGCCGTGCCCAAGGCGCCGGCCACCGCCAACCGATCGGGCCCGAGCCGGGTGTTCAGCCACGGCAGCGCAAAGGCTCCGGCGACGGCCGACGCCCCGATGCCACCGAGCAAGATTCCGTAGAGCGTCGGTCCGCCCGCGAGCTGAGACCGCGCGACGAGCGGCAGCAATGCCCAGTAGGCGCTCGCGAAGAGAAAGAAACCAGCGGCTCGGATCAAGGTGTCACGCAGCGGCGGGCTGAAGCGCGCGTACCGTAATCCCGTGCGCATCGCACTCCAGAGACGCTCGGGCGGGAGGCCGCTGCTGCTGTGGCGCGGGGCACGCCACCACACCAGCGCTCCGATCACCCCGAAGTTGCTGACCGCGTTGACGATGAACGGGGCGGCGATGCCGAACGGGCCTACGAGCGCGCCACCGAGCGCCGGCCCGAGGGCCCGGCTGATGTTGAATCCCACGCCGTTCGCCGCCACGGCCGGCCGCAGCTCTGCCGGCGGCACGAGCAGGGGCACGACGGCCTGCCAGGGAGGGGCAGTCAGCGCGTCGCCCGCGCTCACCAAGAAGGCGAGGACGAGGAGCCGCGGCGCGGTGACGAGGTCCAGCCAGACCAGCCCCGCCATCAGGGCCGATGTGACGGCGATGAACCCTTCACCCCAGAGCAGGAAGCGGCGCTTGTCCAGGCTGTCGGTGAGCGCGCCGGCCGGCATCGCGAACAGGAAGATCGGCAGAGTGGCAGCGACCTGCACGAGCGAAACGACGAGCGGCGACGAATCGAGGCTCGTCATCAGCCAGCCGGCGGCGGCGGCGTACATCCAGCCGCCGATGTTCGAGATCAGGGTGGCCGTCCAGATGACCGCAAACACGCGTTGCCCAAAAGGCGACCATGGGGACGCCGCGGTGGGGGACATGTGCTAGCCCCGGAGCCTCCTGATCTCCTCCAACACCTCGATGTCGGCGGCGTCCTGCAGCCGGCCGGTGCGCTTGGTTTCGATCAAGTCGTCGAGCGCGATCAACGGAATGCGCACGCCCTCCACGTCCACCACCTCCGCCCGAGGCGCCGCCTGCTCGTACTTCACCTTCCACGCGACCGTGAAGACATCCACGGCGGGGTCGTCCCCGATCACGGTGATGGGGCGCTTGAGGATCTCGTCCGCCGCCCACTCGCTCGCAAAACCGTAACCCACCCGCGCGAGCGCGGCCAGCACCCGCCCGGCGTTGGCCTCCGTACGCTCGATCAGGATGTCCACGTCTTCCGTCGTGCGCGCGTAGCCGTGCAGGATGCACGCCACACCGCCGATCACGAGGTACTTCGCCCCTGACCGATTGAGCGCCGCACACACCTGGGCGGCGATGACGCGCGGGGTCACGCTCCGGCGAGGCGCGCCCTCTTCCATTCGTAGAAGTCCTCGTAGGAGTCGAATCCGATCACTTGCTGCCGCCGGCCGCGGCGGGGCCTGACCTGCCGCGCGAGACGGGCGAGCTCTTCGGCCCGCCGGAGCCGCTCCGCCGGAGAACGCTTGAGATCGGCCGCCAGGTGCTGCCGGCGAGCGTCTGCGACCTCCCGCACGGCGTACACGGGTGGGTCGGGCTCCCGTGCTCCCGCACTTGGGGCGCGGGCCGGCGTCGCCAGATGCGTTCGGATCGCCTCCACGATCAGCCAGCTGCGGGAACGGTCGAGCGCACGCGCCCGCCGATCGGCGGCCGCCAGGATGTCGCGGGGCAGAGTGATGGAAATGCGGCTGAAGGCCATGGCTCATACTCGATATTACTGAATACGAGCAAGTTATCACGTCCTCTGGCCCTGCCGCAAGACCCGCGGGGCCGGTACTCTTCAACCCTGTGACGCTCTCACCCTTCGGCCCGCTGGCGTGGCTGCTGTTCGGCGCGATCGTGCTCGCGATGCTGGCGGTGGACCTGGGAGCGTCCCCGGGGCAACACGTGGGCTTTCGGGCCGCGGCGCTGCGCTGCGTCGTCTGGATCGCGATCGGCCTCGGCTTCGGTCTCGTCGTATACACGAGCGCAGGGTCCGACGCGGGGCTCGCGTACTGGGCGGCCTACTTGCTGGAGCAGTCGCTCAGCATCGACAACCTCTTCGTGTTCGTGCTCGTGTTCTCGTATTTCGGGCTGCCACCGTCCTATCAGCCCCGCGTGCTCTTCTGGGGCATCCTCGGGGCGCTCGCGATGCGCGCCGCGTTCATCGCGGCCGGCGTGGCGCTGCTGGCGCGCTTCCATTGGGTCATCTACCCGTTCGCGGGCTTGCTCCTCTTGTCCGCCGCGCGATTCCTGCGCGGCGGCGAGACCGGGATCGCGCAGGCCTGCTGCGACACCGGTCCGCGCTGGGTCTCCCGCATCATCCCGGTGGTGCCACGGCTGCACGACGGGAAGTTCCTGGCGCGGGAGAACGGGGCCCTCGTCGCCACGCCGCTGCTCGCGGCGCTGATCGCCATCGAGTCGGCCGATCTGGTGTTCGCGGTCGACTCGATCCCGGCCGTGCTCGGGATCACCCGCGACCCGTTCCTGGTCTACACCTCCAACATCTTCGCCCTGCTCGGGCTGCGCTCGCTCTACTTCGTCATCGCGACGGCGCTGGGACGGCTGCGCTATCTGCGGTACGGCCTCGCCCTCATTCTGGCCTTCGTCGCCGCGCGGATGCTGCTCGGCTCTGAGCAGCCGATCCCGGTCTCCGTATCGCTCTGCGTGATCGCCGCGGTGCTGCTGGTCACCGTGGTCCTGTCGCTGCGGGCGTCGGGGCGGGCTGTCGCACAGCCGGCGCCCGCGCCCGAGTCGCGCTAGCCGGATGGAGCCCCTCGCCCCCGATCGGATCTCCGTCGCGCAGCTCGACGACCTGCTGCGCCGGGGGGAACGAGTCCTCTTGCTCGACGTACGTAAGGAGCCGGGATACCAGGACAGTGCGACCAGGGCGGCGGGCGCCATCCGGGTCGCGCCGGATCGCGCGGCCGAGACCGTGTCGGCGCTCGGACTGCCGCGCGATGCCTGGCTCGTCAGTTACTGTACGTGACGGGATGAAGAGACAAGCGTCCGGGTGACGCGAGAGCTGCAGCAAGCGGGATGGGCGAAGGCGCGGGCGCTGGCAGGTGGGTGGACGGCGTGGCTGATGGGCGGACGTCCTGTGGAGCCGCGCTGATCCTGACCTTCACACAAGAACACGAGGTGGCGTCATGGTCGACATGGAGCAAGGTCTGGTGGTGGTGCGCGGCGGCGCCGAGGGATTCGTGCAGCAGATTACGTCGGGGCGTCACCGGCTGATCGCCGACGAGCCGGTCTCCTCCGGGGGAACCGACCGAGGGCCTGGACCCTACGAACTGTTGCTGGCTGCGCTCGGCGCCTGAACATCCATGACCATCGCGCTGTATGCGCGACGGAAAGGGTGGCCGCTCACGGGCGTGACGGTGCGCCTGCGCCATTCGAGGATCCACGCGGAAGACTGCGCCGAATGTGAAACCGGACAAGGCATGCTCGATCGCATCGAGAGCGAGATCGCCCTGGAGGGAGACCTCACGGAGGAGCAGCGCATCAAGGCACTCGAGATCGCCGAAAAGTGTCCGGTCCATCGGACGCTCACGTCGGAGATCAACATTCGGTCGCGGCTCGTGTGAAGCTCAGTGTAGCGGCCCGGCGCCCTCCACATTCTCCAGGAAGACCCCCTGGAGCTGACGCTGTTTCAGAGTCGGCAGCTGCAGCTCCAGCGTGTGCGACTCACCCGCCGCCAGCGCGGAAATATCCGCCCAAAACCCCACAAAGTCCCGCGGCACGCGCCGTATAGATGAATAGGCCTTCTCGAGCTCTACCGGTCGCCCGTCGATCTGCAACGTCGCGGTCCAGGCGTCGTCCGGCTCGGCGATCTGCACGAACAACAGCAGCCGCTCGGGGACGAGCCAGGTCGCGAGGGAATCCGCCGCGGTCCACGGGATGGGCCACGCCCGCCGCCGTGCCGCCAGCTGATCGAACACCCAGCGCGGTACCGTGAACGTCGCCGCGAATGTCCCACCGGTGAACCCCGAGTCCACGTGGCCGATCTGCCGATTGAACGATTCGGCTGCGGGTGTTGCCGGCGGCGCTACGACTCCCCGCCCCGACGGCTCTATCGCCAGCACCCGATAGGACTCACCCTCGACCGCAATGGAGATCGTATCCCCTATCCCCCAGTCCCTAGCCCCTAACCCCTCCTCCACCGGCGCGAGCTCCCGCAACGAGAACTGCCGCGCTTCGAGTCCTAGCTCCTCACGCGTGAGCCTCGCCGTCAAGCGCCGCGCGTTCGGGTTGAAGAAGAACACGTAGCCGCGCCCACCCGCCAACGCGGCCGTCCCGTCGAGTTTTCCGATCGCCGGCTGCCCTAATATCGGCCGCGTGTGCCGCAAGTATTCTCGATTGGTGTCCGCCCACGCGATCCAGTGGCGGAACCACGCCTGATCGGCGCTTGAGAAGTGGGCGTTTTCGCTCGAGTCGCGCGCGGGAATCATGTTGATGACGTTGTTCCATCCCGCGATCGCGATGGATGAGATCAACGAATACCGCCACCCCAGATAGTCCCAGTCACGCGCCCGGAACCGCGTCAACACCACGCCGCGTTCCCGAGTCCGCTCGCTCGGCATGTCGCCGGTCTCATCCCCCCGCGAGGTCTGATGTCCGATAAAGCCCGGTACGATCTCACCTGGCGCGAACTCGTACAGCCGGTAGCGGTACGCCGTGTAACGCTCGCGGTCTGCGGACACGCGGTCGAACGAGAGATCGGGAAACGGCACGAAACTCTCCGGCTGCTCGTCGGTAGACGTGGGATGCGGATAGCTCCCCGCCAGCCAGCTCCACGGGCCATAGTTCTGGTACGCCTGGCGGCCGTCGATCACGATCTCCGGCACGCGTCGCTTCAGCTCCACCATCACCCGCCGCCACCCCCACCACTGTGCGTAGCGGCTGGTGCCGTCGTAGGTGAGAAAGGTGTGGTCGAACGCGTAGCCGCCGATGCCGGTGCGCCGGTAGAACGCCACCAGCTTGTCGATCAGCCAGTCCTGCAGCGCCCGCACGCCCAGGCTCGCGAACCGGCGCGTCGAATCGCCCGGTGCGCGCACCAGCCACGCGGCATCGCCCGCGAACGGCAACACCGGATAGACGTACGCGACGAGCTTCAGGTGCTTCGCCGTGGCGTAGTCGAGCAGCGCCTGCACCGACGGCGGCATGGCGCCCGTCGCGGGGTCCCACGCGCCCTTGCGAATCTTCTGGCCGAGCCCGAGCCACAACACGTGCTCCCAGCTCCAATCGTCCACGCTCTCCTCACGGCGAGCCAAGGCGGAATTCGACGGCGCGAACAGCACGTACCGGGCGCCCAATCCCGCCGCGCGGTCGAGCACGCGTCTGTATTCCTCCTGACCTGCCGGCGTCGCCACGTCGATCTGATAGTCGTTCGCCGTCCAGCCCACGAAAATGTTCAGCGGGTGCGCCGGCGGATGGATCAGGAACGCGCGCACCATTTCCGTGAATGCCTCGACCTCGGCCTCGTCCATGCCGGGCGTCGTGTCCGCCGGGCCGAGCCGCCATTCGGGGAGCATTTGGGCGGGGACGTAGCGGCCGGAGAGCCGCAGCGGCGCGAGCAGCCCGCGGTCGCTCGCGAACGGACCGTATTCCGCCCGCCAGTCCATGTCCGGCTGGTAGCGGATCGCGAACGCATTGCCGTCGCGCCGAAACTCGAGAAAGGGGTTCTGGACGACGGCGAGCAGCCCACGACTTCCCGCGGAACGCAAGGTCCCGCCGTAGTCGCCGGTGCCGAGGCTCGTGTGCTGCGAGCGGGGGACGTAGGCGTCGCGGACCGTGGCGGCGAGGGCTGCGTCGAGCACCGTGACCTCGTCCACGTGATAGCCGGCGGCGCCGCCGCCCGTCACGAAGAGCTGCTTGGACACGAATCCCCAGGCGGGACGCAGCTCGTAGACGACGTCCACGTGATACGGACCCGCGGCCCAACGGTAGGTTATCGAGGTAGGGGAGGTTCTGGAGGTTGTGGAGGTTGGTTCGGGTAGCCCGCGGCTATTGTAACTCGTGCCGCCAATGGTGAGGCGGAACTCGTCCTGCGTCAGGCGATAGACGGCGTGCCGCGCGACATCCGTGAGCGCCACCAGGCCTCGCGGGCCGAACTCGCAGCGCAGCCGCGCGTTGGAGAGCGAGGGCGGTATGGCGAGGAGCACCCCGAGGAGCGTGAGCATGCTACTTGAGCGCAGTGCGCGCCTCGGCGACGATCGGTTGCAGCTCAGGGTCGGCGTCTTTCCACAGATCCACGAAGCGCCCGTAGTAGTCGCGTGCCTTGGCGTGCTCGCCGCGCGCTCTGTACAGCGCCCCGAGACGCTGCAACGTCGCCGCGAACGCGCGAGCGTCGACAGGATCAAACAGCACGAGTGGAGCTCTGACTCCCGGCGCGGTTACGCTCCGCTCGTACACCGCCAACGCCGAGTCAGGTTGGCGGGCACGCTCGTAGGCGGTCGCGAGCTCGAACAGCCCGTCGGCGGGGTTTTCAGCCTGCTCGATCCACGCGCGATACCCGAGGATCGCGTCCTCCACTCGTCCCTCGGCGAGCGCAATGGCCGCAGCGGCCGTGAGCCGCCCAGGATGGCCGCGGCGGGTTCGCTCGGGAACGAGTCGCTCGTACTCGGCCAGGAGTCGCCGCGCCACCTCCGGCCGTCCGGCCTCGGCGTAGAACGCGGCGAGGGCCAGGTACGGCCGGTTCAATGTGGGTATCGAGCTCAAGGGGTGGCGCCCGAGGGCCGCTTCCACGGCCGTCACACCGGCGAGCGGTCGATGGCGATACCGCACGTCGAGCAAGCCCCGGCGGATGGCGCCCACCACATAGCTGCTCGCCACACCACGTTGCTCGCTCACGGCCATGAAGTCAGCGAGATCACGTGCTGCCTGCCCGAGCCTCCCCCGCACCTCGTTCAGCCACGCCAGGCCGGCACTGGAGGCGGCCTGCCACACGGCGCTCTCGCGCTGCTCGGCGCGCAGTTGTCGCAGGTCGCGCTCGGCGGCGGCGTAGTCGCCGCGCGAGCCGGCCACCGTGAAGCTCACCGCCAGGATGAGCGGATTGTGCGGCGCGATCCGAGCGAAGCGATCGAGTGTCGCCTGCGCGTCGGCGTAGCGCCCCTGGCCCATCTGGGCGAGTGCCGCGTTGATGAACGGACCGATCCTCCGGCCCAGGCCCATGGCGCGCACCGCCAGCGTCTCCGCTTCCTGATACCGGCGTCCCTCGAACAACACCCGCGAGAGATCGTTCAGGGCGATGATGTTGTCCGGGTCCCGCTCGAGCACGGCGCGGTACGCCGCGGTGGCCTGGTGCCAGCCGTCGTCCGCCCGCTCGTAATACTCGTAGTAGCGGCCGATGGCGAGATAGCGTTCGATCTCCGGTAACCGGTCGCGATGCCGGAACGCCGCCGTCATGGCCGCCGCGAACGCGCTGTCGGACGCCCGGCTGTCGTACAACATGACGGCGAGCCTCCAGGAGGCCGTCGCAAACCCGGTATCGAGCGCCGTCGCATCCCGGTAGCTCGCGGCCGCGCGCTCCCAGTCTCCTTCTTGCTCGGCGCGGGCTCCGTCGCTGTACCTCCGCAGGGCGTCGAGCGACGCGGTCGTCACCTGCTCGAGCGGCGGGGCGGCGCGGATGGACTTGAGCGATTCCCCGATCCGTTCCCGAAGTTTTCGCGACAGGCGGTCCACGGCCCCGATCAAGGCCGCGTCGTTGTCGGCCGTTTCACGAAGGGCCGTGAGCACATGGCCGTCCGCCGCAGCGATGAGGCTCGCGGACAGCACGTAGCCCCTCCCCAGGGGGTCGATTTCGCCCCGGACGACGGCTTTCACATCCTCCCGCTGCGCGATCTCCCGCGCGAGCCCGGGGTCGAGCGGCGTGGTGGCGCGCCGCTCCATGCGACGCAGCGCCTCGGCGATCGCCGCCCCGTCCATCAGCCGCACGGTGGGCGACTCGGACAGGTCCACGCGAAACGCCGCCGTGAGCGACGGCCCGAGCGTCGAATCCGGAGTACGGTTCTCGAAGTCGGCGAGAATCAGGGATTCGCGATTCTTGAGCACTCCGGATGCGACCAGGGTGCCTACTGGGCCGATCCCGAGGAGGCGCATCGCCATGTAGCCCGCGGCTCCCACACCGAGGGCGCCGAACGCCAGACCTAGACCCGCGACCGTTCGTTGCCAGGTGAGCCAGCGCGACGGACCCACGGCCGCGGGAGCGCCGATCGCGCGCGCCACGGCCCGCCGGCGCTCCACCAGCCCGGTCGCGACCACGATCGGGAGCCCGACGAGCAGCAGGACGACGGCGTCTGAGATCACCCAGCTCGGGAGGCCCAGCTCGATCGTGAGGAGGTACACCACGCCGAGCGCCAGCGCCGCGGCGAGCCCGTACAGCCCGGGCACGCGCAGTGGGTGAGCTGGCCGAGGAGCCGCGGCGGTGGCCGGCGCGCCGATGGCGTCACGAAACGCCGTGGCGGCCCGGAAGCGTGCGTTCGGGTCCTTGGCGAGCGCTCGTGCGATCGCGTCCGCCACCCAAGGTGGCGTGTCAGACCGCAGCTCGGCCAGCGGTCGGGGCGTTGCCGTGAGATGCGCCGCGATCACCGCCTGCGCGGTGGGGCCGGTGAACGGCGGCTCGCCGGCCAACATCTCGTACAGCACGCAGCCGAGACTGTAGAGGTCGCTCCGGCCGTCGATCGCCTCGTCACCGGCTGCCTGCTCGGGGCTCATGTAAGCGGGCGTACCGACCGTCACGCCCGTGCGCGTGAGTGCGGCGACACCCTGCGCCGCCGCGCTCACCGCCTTGCCGATGCCGAAATCGGCCACCACCGCGTGGCCATCCTGCAGCAGGATGTTCTCGGGCTTGATGTCGCGGTGCACGACGCCGTGGCGATGGGCGTAGTCGAGCGCGTCCGCTACCTCCTGCGCGATCTGCGTGGCGTCCTCCACCGGCAGCCGCTTCGCTTGCTGCAACCGCTCGCGCAGCGACTCCCCTTCCACGACCGGCATCACGTAATAGAGGAACCCGCCGGCCTCACCCGAATCGAACAGCGGCATGATGTGCGGATGATTGAGCCGGGCCGCCAGGTGGATCTCGCGCACGAACCGATCGGCACCGAGCTCCAAGGACAGCTCCGGGCGGAGCACCTTGACGGCGACCCGGCGGTCGTGTCGTACGTCGTGCGCGAGGTAGACGGTGGCCATGCCACCCTGGCCGAGCTCGAGCTCGATCGTATAGCGGCCGGCGAGAGCCGCCTTGAGGCGAAGAAGCATGGGGGACCGTTGAAGGTCTGTCGAATCTACCGAGCGAGGCGTAGACTGCCACCGTGCGCATCGGCATCGACTTGGGCGGAACGAAGATCGCAGCAGTCGCGCTGGCGCCTGCCGGTGAGGAGATCACCCGACGACGCGTGACCACGCCACGCGATTACGTGGCGTCGCTCGAGGCGATCACGGGGCTGGTGCGGGAGCTCGACCGCGCGGCGGGCGAGGCCGGCACGGTGGGCGTCGGCATCCCGGGGACGGTGGTGCCCCACACGGGGCTCGTGAAGAACGCCAACTCCGTCTGGCTCAACGGTCGGCCGCTGGGACGCGATCTCGAGGAACGGCTCGACCGCCCGGTGCGGCTCATGAACGACGCGAACTGCTTCGCGCTCTCCGAGGCCAGCGACGGCGCGGCCGCGGGCGCCCACGTCGTGTTCGGCGTCATCCTCGGCACGGGGGTCGGGGGCGGGATCGTGGTCGACGGCCGGTGCCTGCTGGGCGCCAACCTCATCGCCGGTGAATGGGGGCACAATCCACTGCCCTGGCTGGGGCCCGACGAGTGGCCCGGGCCGCCCTGCTATTGCGGCAAGCGCGGCTGCGTCGAAGCCTGGCTCTCCGGTCCTGCCTTCGAGCGCGACCACGCCGAGCGTACTGGTGTTGCACTGTCGGGGCGCGAGATCGTGGAGGCCGCCGCGGGCGGGGACCCGGGCGCGGCAGCAACGCTCGCCCGTTACCACGATCGTCTCGGCCGCGCCCTCGCGTCGCTCGTCAACCTGCTCGACCCCGACGTCGTGGTGCTGGGCGGCGGCATGTCGAACATCGCCGGGCTGCCGGAAGCGGCGTCCGCGCTGCTGCTACGCCACTTGTTCGCGGCGGGCGCGGACTCCGATCCTGTTGCCACCCGCGTCGTGCGCGCCGCTCACGGGGATGCGAGCGGTGTACGCGGGGCGGCGTGGCTCTGGCCCGCCATCACCTAGCCTTGAAGACCACCGTCTGGATCGAGTGTGGCCGCGAGCTGATCTCCACTGAGGCAGCGCCGACGGCGACGGAGTATGGCCCACCACGCGGCGTGGGGTTCATGACCACGACCGCCACCGTACCGTCCTCGTTGACGAAGGCCGTCGCGAGCAGCATGCTGCGGCTCGGTGATGCGAGGATCCGTCTGGCACCGGGCCGGATGAACTTCGAGAAGTGGCCTAGGTAGTAGTACGAATTGGTGTAGATGAGCTTGCCGGTACGCGTGTCGGCGTGGATCGGTGCAAAGCAGAAATTCCCCACATGGTTGGGGCCACCCCGTTCATCGAGCAGGATGTTCCAGTCGGTCCATCCTTCGGTTCCTGAATTGAAATCGTTGATCATCGACCGGCCGTACGCCTCTCCGAGGCTCCAGCGTCCATACCCCGTCGAATCGAAGCTCGCCGGGGTGCCCTCGGTAAAGAGAATGTGTTTATCGGGGTAGAGCCGGTTCACCAGCGCCACGTTGCCGTACATTTGCTGTCCACCCGACCAATCCTCGTACCAGTGAAATCCGATTCCCCATACGTACCTCGCGGCCTCCGGATCGTCGAAGATCGTCTGTGCCCGCTGGATGATCAGGTCCCGGTTATGATCCCACACGATGATGTTGACGTCGCCCAGGCCCTGCTGCGCCATGACCGGACCCAGGTGGTTCTTGAGAAAATCCCGCTCGTCCCCAGCTTGATAGACACAGGACTCCCACCGCTGGGTGGCCATCGGCTCGTTCTGGATGGTGATCCCCCATACTGGCACGCCTGCCTTGCGATAGCTCTGAATGAACTTTGCAAAGTAGAGTGCCCAGGAATGAGCGTACTCGGGGCGCAGGTGACCGCCGTGCAACATGTCATTGTTGTCCTTCATGAACGCCGGCGGGCTCCACGGACTGGCGAACAGTTTGAGCCGGTTCCCGCTGGCGGCCATTGCTCTCCTGATGAGCGGGATCCTGAACCGCAGATCGTGCGCGATGGAGAAGGAGTTCAGGTCCTTGTCCCCTTCATCCACATACGTGTAGCTCTCGCTCGAGAAGTCACAGCTGTGAATGTTGGTCCTCGCCAGGGTGTACCCGATCCCGCGGTCGCTGCTGTAATACGCGGTGAGCAACTCCTCCTGTCGCGCAGCGGGAAGCTTGGCGAAGGTCTCCGCCGCCGCATCGGTCAGCGCCCCGCCGATACCGAGGAACGACTGGAAAGTTTTCCGCGGATCGACGAAGACGTACACCTTTCCTTCCGAGGTGGGCTCGGACGGCTGGAACGTCAGGGTGTCGGTCGGCGTCAGCCGGAAGCTGGTGCTCTCCGCCGTGGTATAGACAATCGCGCGCCTCTCTGGGTGCTGAGCTAGGACCAGTAGGGTGATAAGAAGCACGTTAGGCCTCGATTCTCGAGAACCGCCACGCCCCGGCGGCTACGAACAAGACCCCGACCGAGAGCAGCACCGCAACGTCGAACGCGACGCCGAAGTGCGCGCTCCCCCTCCCGATCAGCAGGCCGCGCATGCCATCCACGCCATAGGTGAGCGGATCGAGCCGCGTGAGCGCCGCGAGGACTCGGGGGAGCCCCTGGAGCGGGTAGATCGCAGCGGAGAGAAAGAAGATCGGCATCACGAGGAAGTTCATCACCATCTGGAATCCCTGCATCTCCTTGATGGTCGATCCGATCGCGGTCGCGAGCGCCGCAAACACCACGGCGATCAGCGCGATGAGGAGAAACGCGAGCGGCACGGCGAGGACGCTCGCGGGGCGGAATCCCGCGACCAGGGTCACGACGAAAATCAGCGTGCCCTGCAACACCGCGACCGTGGCGCCGCCGAGCGTGCGCCCGATCATGATCGCCAGGCGCGGCACCGGCGCGACCAGGGTCTCCTTCAAGAACCCGAACTGGCGGTCCCACAGCATGGCGATCCCCGAAAACATGGCGGTGAACAGCACGGCCATGCCGATCACGCCCGGCGCCATGAACTGGATATAGCTGCCTTCGCCGGCGCGCTGAAACACCGGACCGAGGCCGAACCCGAGCACGCCCAGGTACATGAGCGGGCCGCCGAGCGATGCTACGATCTGGACGCGCGAGCGCAGGTATTTCTTCACTTCGCGCAGCCAGAGAGCAAAGATCACCGCCATCCGCTCATCTCCTCCACACGCGGGCGACCTGGCGCATCTGGTCCGCGGCCGTGGCGCTCTCGTCCCGGATCGTCGTGCCGGTGAGCGCGAGGAACGCCGCTTCGAGCGAGTCGGTGCCGGTCTGTGTTTTGAGCTCCGCGGACGAGCCCGTCGCGACGACGCGCCCGTGGTCGATGACGGCGATGCGGTCGGCCACGCGATCCGCTTCGTCCATGTAGTGGGTCGTGAGGAACACGGTCACGCCCTCGGTGGCCCTGAGGTTGCGCACGTGGGTCCACATCTGATTGCGGCTCTGCGGATCGAGGCCGAGCGTCGGCTCGTCGAGAAACAACACCTTCGGCGTGTGCAGCAGCCCCCGGGCGATCTCGAGGCGGCGTTTCATGCCGCCCGAGAACGTCTTCACCAGGTCATCACGCCGGTCCCACAGCTCGAACATCCGCAGCAGGACTTCACAGCGCTCCCGCCGGGGGTGCCGCGGCACGTGGTACAGCACCCCGTGGATGTCCATGTTCTCCCACGCCGTGAGCTCGCTGTCGAGACTCGGATCCTGGAACACGACGCCGAACCGCGTGCGCACGTCCCTCTGATGCGTGGTGACATCGAGTCCGTCGAGCTCGAGCGAGCCCGTCGTCGGGCGCAACAGGGTGGTGAGCATCTTGATGGTGGTGGTCTTGCCGGCGCCGTTCGGCCCCAGGAACGCGAAAATCTCTCCGGGCCGGACGTCGAAGGAGACGTCGTTGACGGCCATGACGGCGCCGAACGACTTGACGACGTGCTGGACGCGAATGATCGGACGATCGCTCACCTACGCCCTCGGCGCCGCCGGTTTGGCCGCGTAGATGAACTCGTAGTAGTCCCGCATCGTCAGGCCGGCGGCCGCCGCGTCGTCGACGATGACGGTCGCATCACGGTGCAGCTGGATGGCACTCGCTGTCACCATGCTGGTGACGGGTCCCTCGACGGCCTGGGCGATCGCCTTGGCCTTGGTCTTGCCGCTCGCCACCAGCACCAGCCGCCGCGCATCGAGGATGGTCCCGACGCCCATCGTGATCGCGTAGACCGGTACACTCTCGCGGCGCTCGAAGAACCGGGCGTTGTCGTCGATCGTCTGTTTCGACAGCGTCTTGAGCCGCGTCCGCGAGCTCAGGGAACTCCCCGGCTCGTTGAAGGCGATGTGGCCGTCGGTGCCGATGCCCAGGATCTGCAGGTCGATACCGCCGCATTCCGCGATGCGTCCCTCGTACCATTGGCAGAACGCGGGGTAGTTGCTGGTCGTGCCCGACGGGATGTTGATGTTGTGCCGCGGGATGTTCACGTGTTGGAAGAAGTGCTCGTGCATGAAGTAGTGATAGCTCTGCGGGTGATTCGCGGGCAGCCCGACGTATTCGTCGAGGTTGAACGTCGTCACGCGAGAGAAGTCGACCTCCCCCGCCTCATGCAGCCGCACCAACTCCTGATAGAGACCAAGTGGCGTGGACCCGGTGGCCATGCCGAGCACGGCATTCGGCTTGGTGTTGAGCACGTCGATGACGAGCTGCGCCGCCGTCGCGCTCATTTGCTCGTAGTCCCGCCTGATGACGACTTCCATGGAACCTCCCCCAGCCTCACTCCGGCTCTTCCCATCGCTTGGCCCGCTCGAGCGCCTTGCGCCAGCCCGCCTCGAGCTGCCTGCGTTGCGCGGGTTTCATCGGGTGTGTAAAGCGACGGTCGACCTGCCACTGCGCCGCGATCTGCTTCTGGTCCTTCCAGTAGCCGACGGCCAATCCCGCGAGATACGCCGCGCCCAGCGCCGTGGTCTCGGTGACTTTCGGTCGGACGACGGGAACTCCCAGGAGGTGTGACTGGAATTGCATCAGCAGGTTGTTGGCCGACGCGCCGCCATCCACGCGCAGCTCCTTCAGCTTGATCTTGGCGTCGGCCTCCATCGCCCGCAGCACGTCCGCCACCTGAAACGCGATTCCCTCGAGCGCCGCGCGCGCGATGTGCGCCGCGGTCGTGCCGCGCGTGACGCCGGCCAGGATGCCGCGCGCGTACTGGTCCCAGTGCGGCGCGCCCAGTCCGGCGAATGCGGGGACGAGATACACACCCTGCGTATTCGCCACCTGTGAGGCGAGGGCTTCGACTTCGGAAGACGACTTGATGATGCCGAGTCCGTCGCGCAGCCATTGTACCACCGCACCGGCGATGAAGATGCTGCCTTCCAGCGCGTACTCGGTCCGATTCCCGATGCGCCACGCCACCGTCGTCAGCAGATTGTGCTTGGACGTAATCGGCTTGGTGCCGGTGTTCATGAGCATGAAACAACCGGTCCCATACGTGTTCTTCACCATGCCGGGCTGGGTGCACGCCTGGCCAAACAGCGCCGCCTGCTGGTCGCCCGCAATGCCGGCGATCGGAACCGCGCCGCCTAAGAGTGTGGTCTCACCGTACACTTCGCTCGACGAACCGACGGCCGGCAACACCGACCGCGGCACACCGAACAGCTTCAGCAGCTCGTCGTCCCAATCGCCCGTCCGCAGATTGAACAACATCGTGCGCGACGCGTTGCTCGGATCGGTCACGTGCACGCGGCCGCCGGTCAAGTTCCAGACGAGCCACGAGTCCACCGTGCCGAATGCCAGTCTGCCGGCCTTCGCCTTGGCGCGCGCGCCGGGGACGTTGCGGAGCATCCATTCGAGTTTCGTGCCGGAGAAATACGCGTCCACCACGAGGCCCGTCTTGCGCTTGATGAGCGGCGCGAGCCCACGGGCCTTGAGCCGGTCGCACGCGGCGGCCGTGCGGCGATCCTGCCATACGATGGCGTGATGCACCGGCTCGCCCGTCTCGCGGTCCCAGACGACGGTGGTTTCCCGCTGATTCGTGATGCCGATGGCGGCGACGTCGGCCGCAGTCAATCCGGCCTTGCCGAGCGCTTCCGTCGCCGTGTACCGCTGCGTGGCCCAAATCTCGCCCGCATCGTGTTCCACCCACCCCGGCTCGGGGAAAATCTGGCGAAACTCCTTCTGCGCCGACGCCACGACGCTCCCGCTGTGATCGAACACGATAGCGCGCGAGCTCGTGGTGCCTTGGTCCAACGCCAGGATGTGTTTCACGCCGGCCACACCGCCTTGTACAGGAAGGCCGCGATCAGACCGCCGAGGATCGGTCCGGCCACCGGGATCCACGCGTAGCCCCAATCCGAATGCCCCTTGCCCGCGATCGGCAGCACGGCGTGCCCGAGCCTGGGACCCAAGTCGCGCGCCGGGTTGATCGCGTAGCCGGTCGGCCCGCCCAACGAAAGGCCGATGGCCCACACGATGATGCCGACGAGGCATGGTCCGAACCCCACGTCCCACCCATGGGCGGGGTTCAGGTTCTTCGGCGTGAGGATGGCCAGCACGCCGAGCACGAGGATGATCGTGCCGATGATCTCCGTCAGGAGATTCGCCCCCGGGTTGCGGATGGCGGGGGCGGTGCAAAAGACGGCCAGCTTGGATGACGGGTTGTCCGTGACCGACCAGTGGGGCAGGTAAGCGAGCCATACGACGCCCGCACCGAGAAACGCGCCGAGCATTTGGGCCGCGATGTAAACGGGCACCGACGCCCAGGCGAACTTGCCGATGGAAGCGAGGCCGATGGTCACCGCGGGGTTCAAATGCGCGCCGCTGAAGGCGCCGACGGCATACACCGCGATCGTCACGCCGAACGCCCAGCCCGCGGTGATCACAATCCAACCGGCGTTCTGGCCTTTGGTCTTATTGAGCACCACGTTGGCGACCACGCCATCGCCCAGCGTGACCAACAGCATGGTGCCGAGCAGTTCTGCGAGAAAGGGTGGCATAGGTTTGAATGGGAAGCGGCGAAGCTAGCAGTGCGGCAGCGGCTTGTCTACACATTCAAGAGTCATGGCTTCGCCTTCTTCTTGCTGCGGTCGGTGAGCGCCAGCTTCTCCGCAGCCTCCTCTTGGCGATCCGCGAGGTCCGACAGCAGGCCGTCATCCGAGAGATCGAGCGGGTGCGAGTTCTCCTTGTCGAGTTTGACGATCGTGTGCAGCCGGTCCACGACGGCGGCGTCGCGCACCTCGATCGCGAGCTCGCGCCTGGTGTCGAAGCTCCCGGGGGCAAGGTTGATCGACCCGACGATGGCGGTGACGCCATCGGCGAGGAGCATCTTGCCGTGGAGTTTCAGCCCTTTGAGTTTGCGGACTTTGACCCCGACATCGTCGAGAATCCGCAGGCCCCCCACCCCCTCGATCAGCTGGTCCTGCTTCAATGAATGCGGCGGGCGTGCCATCACGTGCACCTTGACGCCGCGCCGGGCCGCGCGGACCAGCCGCTCGAGGATCACAGAATCCTGGTACCGCTCGTTCTGAACGTACAGCGTATGCCTCGCTTCGTCGATGAAATGCGCGATCCGGTCCCGGCCGTTGATGGGGCACCACAGCAGGCGTACGGTGCCGCCCGGAACGAATGCCTGCCGATGCCAGTCCGCCTCGAAGCACGCCACGATCTCATCGACCTCGTGCCGGTGATCCGTGACGACCGCGTAGTCACGGGTCTGAGTGAGGTTCTTCGTCTCCCAGTTGAGCGACTTGACGAACGCCGTCGAGTCGTCCGTGACCATCGACTTCTCGTGCGTGAGGGCGAGGGCCGGGTTCGAGTCGATGACGTCGACACCGGCGCGCGCGAGCTGCTGGCGCGTCGCCTCGTTGTCTTCCTGGCCGCTGCGGCGTGCCGGGTTGAGCATCACGCGGACCTGCACGCCGCGGCGCTGGGCGGCGATGACGGCGCCGATCAGGGCCGGATCGGAGAAGACGAACATCTTGATGCGGAGCGACTTCCGCGCTCTGCCGATCGCGTCGAGGATCGGCGTAGCGGCATCGTCAGGCAGGACGATGAGCGAACGAGACGCCATGGAGACTCCTAGCCGCTCAGACGGCAGATCCGAATTGGACCCGATAAAGCTCGGCGTACACCCCGCCGAACGCCAGCAACTCCTCGTGCGTTCCCTGCTCAGCCACCATCCCTTCTTTGAAAACGAGGATGTTGTCGGCGTGGCGGACGGTGCTCAGGCGGTGCGCGATCGCGATGGCGGTCCGACCCTGCATCAGCCGCGCCAGGCCCTGCAACACGAGCTGTTCCGCCTCGGCGTCGAGCGCGGCGGTCGGTTCGTCCAAAATGAGGATCGGGGCATTCCGGATGAGCGCGCGCGCGATGCCGATCCGCTGCCGCTGGCCACCCGAGAGCGTCAGTCCACGCTCGCCTACGGCGCTGTCGTAGCCCCGGGGCATCTGCGCGATGAACTCGTGGGCGTCCGCGTCTCGCGCCGTCTGGATGACCTCCTGGCGCGTGGCGCCCGGCCGCCCGTATGCGATGTTGTCCGCGATGGTTCCCTGGAACAGCACCGTGTCCTGGAGGACGACGCCGACCTGCGCGCGGAGCGACTTGAGCTTGTAGGCGCGGACATCCACGCCGTCCACGAGTATGCGGCCCGCGGTCGGATCGTAAAACCGCGGGATCAAGCTGGCGGCGGTGGACTTGCCGCCTCCCGTCGCACCCACGAACCCCACGAATTGGCCCGGCTCGATCGTGAAGCTGATCTCTTTGAGGACCGGGGTGTCGGGTTGGTACGAGAAGGCCACTTTTTCGAAGATGATCTCACCCTTGAACGGCGCGGGCTCTGTGGCGTTGGGTGCCTCGGGGATCATCTGGTCGGCGAGAATGATCGACTGCACGCGCTCGACCGCCACGGCGGCCTGCGCGATGCTGTTGGTCATGGTGGCGAGGTCCAGAACCGGTTTGAAGAACTTGTTCAGGTACGAAAGGAACACGGTGAGCGCTCCGATCGTCATGGCACCCGCGAGGACCAGCGATGCGCCGCGGTACAGTACGTATGCCGTGCACAAGGAAACGCTCACCGTGACGACCGGCGAAACCAGCGACTTGACCCGGCGCGCCCTCAGCGCCGCGTCCACCGCGGCCTTACCGGCCTGCTGCAGCTGCAATTCCGCGAGGTCCTGGCGACCGTAGGCCTGCACCACACGCATCGACTGCAACCCTTCCTGAACGACGGCGACCACGTCGCTCTGCCGGCGCCGGACCTCGTGCGTCGCCCGTTTGACCGTCCGCTTGAATCGCATGACGAAGACGAGGATGAACGGTGCGACGGCGACTGTGATGAGCGCGAAATCGAAGTTCAGCCAGAACATGAGGCCGAGCATGCCGATGATCGCCAGGAGATCGATCAGGATGCCGAGCGTCGCCTCCGACGCGAAGGTCTGGATGGTGGAGATATCCGTGGTGATCGTGCTCAAGAGCCCGCCGGTCTGCTGCGTGTCGTAGTAGGTGAGGGACAGGCGGTCGAGCTGGTGGAAGACCTGCATCCGGAGGTCGTTGGCCACCCACTGACTCACGCTCTCGGTGTAGTACTTGTCGATGTAGCCCGCGATGGAGCCGAACACGCCGATGATCACGAGTCCGGCGGCGGCCGCGGCGGCGATCGCCACACTGTCGTCGGCCAGCCGGTTGCCGAGCAGCGGAACGATCCACTGAGGGAGCGGGTGGTGACCCACCACGCTGTCGAGCACGATCTTGAGCGGCCACGGGCCGGCGAGGCTCATCGCCGTCTCGACGAGCAGCGCGAGCAGGATGATGGCGAGCCACCCCCGGTAGGGGCGCAGCAGGTCGCGGATGAGGTGCATCGCCTGAATTTCGCTCCGGCGAGTAAGACCGGTCTACGCCACCGCCGCTTCCGTCCTGTCCCACAGCTCGTTCGCCAGCGCTTCATCTTCCGCCAGCGGATTGGGCCGCACTTCGCGGCGACGGTCGTAGTAGCGGCCGCTGGTCGTCGCGAGCTCGGGGGCGGTGGCGCAGTAAAGCGGGGTCTCGGCACCCTCTTCGTTCGAGAGCATGAACAGCTTCCCGAGCCATTGCAGCGGCCGCGGCAGGGCACGCCAGATGTTCGACGCCACGGCCCCGGGGTGGAGCGCGTAGGTCGTCACCCTGGTCTCGCCTCGGGCGAGCCGGCGCGCCAACTGCTTCGCGTGCAGCACGTTCATGAGCTTGGTGACGGCGTAATCGGCGAAGCCGCTGCGCTGCGGCGTCGAGCGGCGCTCCAGTACGGACCAGTCAATCCGCTTGACCATCATATGGGCGGCGCTCGCCACATTGACGACCCGCCCTTGCGACGACTCGCGCAGCCGCGGCAGAAGCAGGCTCGTGAGCAGGAACGGCCCGATGTGGTTGGTCGCGTAGGTCAAGTCGAAGCCGTCCTTGCTGAGGGCGCGCGTCCCTGCGATGCCCGCATTGTTGACCAGGACGTCGATCGGATGGCCGGACTCGAGGAACGTCTGAGCGGCGCGCCGCACCGAAGTGAGATCCGAGACATCGAGGGACACGCATTGCGGCCGCGCGGCCGGGTAGCGGCTCTGAATCGCGCTCAGCACGGGCCTGGTCCGCTCCTCGGAGCGCGTCGCGAGCACGACCCCGCCGCCGCGTGCCGCGAGGGCCTCGACCAGCGCCCGACCGATGCCGGAGTTCGCTCCGGTGACGAAGAACGTCCGCCCTCGAAGATCGGTGGCGTTCACTCGAGTCAACGAGCCGGCAGGCGCTGACTCACCGCCATGATGTTGCCTTCGCTGTCTTTGAACCACGCGGTCTTCGCGCCGCCGCCGGTGGCGATGCTGTTCTTCATCTTGATCCCCGGCATGTCGTACTCCTCGAACACGACGCCTCGGGCCTTGAGCGCTGCCACCTCGGCCGCGACGTCGTCGACCTGCCAGAACGCCTGGCTGGCCTTCGACGTACCCGCGTTGGGGGTCTGATACATGAAGACTTCGGCGCCGCCGCACGTGTAGATTACACCACCGCCGTACGCCTCTCCCGGCTCGAGCCCCACCGTCTGCTCGTAGAATTTTCTCGCGCGCTGGAGGTTGGAAACGGGGATGTACGCGCGAATCGGTGCGGCGCTCAGCATCAGGAGCTCCTCGTGTCGATCGATCGACTCGCCGCTGGCGCGGGGGTCGATTTGGTCTCAGGTTCACCAGCTGAGGCTTCCCATGACCCAGACGGCCACCAGCTCGCGTCTCGACGACCATATCTATCCGACGCTCACCGACGCGCAAGTCGCCCGCGGCGCGGAGAAGTTCGAGGCTCAGGTTGGCTGACAGGCCGCTGCTCACTCCGCCAGTCGGCCCGCGCGACCACGCCCTGGGACCGGCGAATGCCCCCGTAACCCTCGTGGAATACGGCGATTTCGAGTGCCCGTTTTGCGGCCGCGCCTACCCGGAGCTGAAGCAGGTGCTGCGCCGGGTCGGCGCCAAGGTGCGGTTCGTGTTCCGGCACTTTCCCTTGAGCGAGGAGCACCCGCACGCCCAGCACGCGGCGGAAGTCGCGGAGGCGGCCGCCGCACAGGGGAAGTTCTGGGAGATGCATGATCTGTTGTACCAGCGGCAGGCGGCGCTCGCGGACGAGGACTTGGTGCGGTATGCGCGCGAGCTGGGGATCGACGCCGAGCGGGTGCGGCGCGAGCTCGACGCCCATGTCCACGCGGCGCGGGTGAAGCAGGACGTCGTGAGCGGCATCGAGAGCGGCGTGACCGGCACCCCGCGGTTCTTCATCAACGGCCGTCCCCACGAGGAGCCGGGCGACGCCAAGACGCTCGCGGCCGCGCTGCGGCGCGCCCTCTAGAGCGCGATCTCGTCTGGGTTACGATGCCGGGACGGCACGGCGGCCGCGGCTCCAGCCTGGGAAGCCGGCGGCGAGCCCCAGCACCAGCGCCGCACCCATGGCAGCCAGCGACCCGCTCGTGCCGGGCTTGATCGCCATGACGAAGATCACGCCCAAGCCGAGGGCCGTTCTGAGCCAGGCCGAGAGCAACAGCACCGGGTCGAGCAGTTGCTGGCGCAGACCCGCCGAGATCGCGCCTGTCTCGCCGGCCACGGTCCGAGCGATGGCGGCGGACCGGCGGCCGCCGAGCGCGCCACCCACGACGGCGATCAGCACGAGACCGGCCAGGCCGGCGCCGATCCATCCCTGGCCGCCCCAGCGGGTCGCCATCATGTAGATGCCGGTGACGAGGATGGTGAGGGTCGAGGGGCCGCCCACGAACCGCAGCGCGCTCAACAGCTTGGTCCACTCGCGGGCCTGCCCGGCGGTGGGCACGCGGCGGAGATTGTAGAGGCTGGCCCACTCGAGGGCGAGCGCGGCGAACAGGCCGAGGGCGCCGACGATGTGCAGGAATACCGCCATCGCGTACACGGACATCTGGACCTCCCGGGTGTTAGATTTAGATATACAGTATGTACAGTTAACGTAGGGATCCTGGCAAGGGTTTCATGAGCCCCCGTCCGTACCGGCTCGGCCGGCGCCAGCCCGCGGCACAGCGAACCCGTGCCCGGGTGCTGCGCGCGGCCCGGGAGCTGCTCACCGCCCGGGCGGGCGCCGAGCCCTTCAGCGTCGACGCCGTGGCGCGCCGGGCCGGGGTCGCCCGCATGACCGTGTACCACCAGTTCGGCTCGCGCCGGGGATTGCTCGAGGCGTTGTTCGACTCCTTCGCCGCCGGCGGCGAGCTGCCGGCCCACCTCGCCGCCGCGTTCCAGCGGCCCGATCCGCTCGATTCCCTGGCCGACGTCGTCGCGGCGTTCGCCCGGTTTTGGGACGCGGGGCGCCTGTGGATCCGCCGCGTGAGAGCGTTGGGTGTGTTGGATCCGGAGCTGGGAGACGCGGTGGAAGCGCGCAACGCCCGCCGTCGCGAGGTCGTGCGGGTCGTCGTGGAGCGCCTGGGGCAGCGGTACGGGCGGCCCGCGCCCGAGGAGCGGGCGCAGGCGGAGGAACTCCTCTACACGCTGACGAGCTTCGAGACGTTCGACAGCCTCGCCGGCCCGAGGCGCAAGCTTCCGGAGGTTGCGGGCGAGGTCCTGTTCCTCGCCCGCGCGGCCGTCGGGTGGTCGCGCGACTCCTGAGGAACTGCGGTCGTCATATACCATCCTCCCCCGAGACACCAATCCTTGACACCACCGAACGCGCGATGTCGCCCGAGGCTTTGGAGCTGGAGCTCGCTCGCCTGCACCCAGCAACCGTCGGCTGGGCGATCGCGTGCTGCGCGGGCGACCGGTCCGCCGCGGAGGACGCCCTCCAGGCGAGCTACTTGAAGATCCTGGACGGGCGGGCGCGGTTCGACGGGCGCGCGAGCTTCCGCACCTGGCTCTTCGCGGTGGTGCGAAACACGGCGGCCGAGCTGCGGCGCCGGGCCGCGTTGCGGCGGCTGCTGCCGCTCTCCGCCCTGGGCGACGCTCCCGACGGCCGGCCCGACGCCGCGACCGTGCTGGCGCGCGGCGACGCGAGCCGGCGCCTCGAGGCGGCGCTCGCTACGCTGTCGCGGCGGCAGCGTGAGGTGCTCCACCTGGTGTTCTACCAGGAGCTGACGATCAGCGAGGCGGCGGACGTGGCGGGGGTCTCGCTCGGCACCGCGCGCACCCACTATGAGCGCGGCAAGGCCGCGCTCAAGAAGCTCTTGAAGGAAGAACCCGAATGATCGAGCGCACCGATTCCGACCTGGGGGACCGCTTCCGCGCGTTGCGTCGCGAAGATGCCGCGGCGGCGCGGCCGTTTGACGCGACGCTCGCCTCGGCACGCGCCCGGCGCGCCGCCCGGCCGCGCCACCGCACGGGGGGGCTCGCCGCCGCGGCGGTCGCCGTCGCCGGCATAGCTGTCGCGCTGCTGCTCACCCGGCCCCACCGGCACCGCATGACGGTCGATCTCGCGAACGTGCGCTGGAACGGGCCCACCGATTTTCTGCTCGTGCTCCCGGGCGACGCGCTGTTGCGCGCCGTGCCGGACCTTGGTCGGATGAACCTATCGACCCTATTAGACCGGAGGACTCCGTGAAGACGCTCGCCCTACCTCTCGTTGCGGCGCTCGCGCTGTTCGCCGTCGCCGCGGGGAACGCCCAGCAGCAGCCCCCGCCCCTCGGGTCCCCCCAGCCTCCGGAGGACCCGCTCGCGCGCGTGCTCTTCCCCCCGGAGCTCGTGATGCAGCACCAGCAGGATATCGGGCTCCGCGCCGAGCAGCGCGCCGGCATCACCAAGGCGATCCAGGAGTTTCAGACCAAGGTGGTGGACCTGCAGTGGCGCATGCAGGAGCAGTCGCAGCGGCTCGCCGCGCTGCTCGGGAAGCCGGCCGTCGATCAGGCCGCCGCGCTCGCGCAGGTGGACGAGGTGCTGGGCGTGGAGCGTGAGATCAAGCGCGCCCACATGACGCTGCTGATCCAGATCAAGAATGTGCTCTCGGCGGAGCAGCAGGAGAAGCTCACCGTGTTCCGGGCGGCGGCGCGGTGAGTGCCCTCACTCGTACATGTGCGCCGCATCCGCCTGCGCCAGCTCCACCAGGAAGCCCCCGATCTTCTCGCTTACCGCCTCCACGTACTTCCGTCCCTTCTCCGCCGTGGCGGCCGCGGGGTTCCCCACGCCAGTGTCGTCGGTGACCTGGCGCCAGCGCCGCGGCGCCCAGGCCCACCCCTCCTTGAGCGCCGCGATCGTGAACCGGCGCGCGCGCCCCGGGCCGGCCTCGGACATGGGCCGCACCAGCTCGGGCGCGACATGGAGCATGACGCTCGTCTCGAGCTCACCCGCGTGATCTCCCAGGTCGGAGAAGAACTGCTTCTGGTCCACGACCTGATACCAGTTGACGGTGCAGAGGAACAGGGACACCGTGGGCTGCAGCTCGCGGATCATCTGGCGGAAATCGTTGCCGCCGTGCCCGTTCAGGATCACGAGCTTGGGGACGCCCTGACCCGCCAGCGCCGTCGCCAAGTCACGTAGCACCAGCGCCTGCGTGCTGGGGTTCAAGTTCAAGCACAGCGGAATGTCGAGCTGGCCGGCATTCACGCCGAACGGGACCACGGGCAGCACCACGACGCGCGCGCCGCGCTCCGACGCGTGCCGGGCCGCCAGGGCGGCGATCCGCTCGGTTTCCACGTTGTCGGTCGAGTAGGGGAGGTGCAGGTTGTGCGCCTCGGTCGCGCCCCACGGCAGTACGGCGACCTCGTACCGCGCGTCCCGCACGGTTTTCCAGGTGAGCTCGTTCAGGATGTAGGGACGCGAGGCCAGGGGCGGCATGGGCACCGTCGGGATGGGGACCCTCGATTCTAGCACCTCACGCCCGCGCGCGCGCGGCGGCGCGCGCCCCACTCATTTCTGCCAGACCGCGTAGCCGTCGTTGCGGAGCTCTCGCGCCAGCACGCGCTCCATGTGCTGCGCCTCCGCGTAGGGCAGGGGATTGAGTCCGGCGTACAGATCGGGGCGCAGCCGCACGCCGTAGCGCCGCACGTACGCGTTGTCCTTCACCCCGTACTTGTGGCGCTCGAACCGCGTCGCGGGGTCGAGCCCTGTCATCCCCACATACAGCGGGGGCTTGTGGGGGTCGTGGTTGGGATTGGCGGCGCGGAACTTGGCATGCCCGAGCACCGCGGGATCAAGCTCGATTACGTAGACGTGGTGTCGCGGTGCCCGCTTAGTGGCGCCTGGCACCGCCCCGCGCCACCGCCGTGCGGCCGCCGCCGCCGGCCTGCCAGGTGGCATGCGGGAGCGCGAGCGTCTGCGCTCCTGCCGGCGCGGCGATACTCGCGCGACTCGGCGGTCCCCCGCCAACGGCCCCTGCCGCGCCGGTCGCGCGCGCCTCCCCTCTCGACGCGGCCGTCCCAACGGCGCTGCGCGGCCGTGTCGCCACGGTCACGCTCGCGCCCCGGGCGACACTGACGGCGCCGGGAGACACGACGGTCACGCCGCCGCGGCGCATGTCCTCACTCGCGGTCGGTGGGGAGAGCCGCGTGTAACGCACGTGGCTGCGCGGTGCCGGCATCGTCGGGCGAGTGGCCGGTAGCGGCGTGGGCTCGGCAACCCGGCGCCGAGTCGCGATCGTCGCGACGGCTGGACCGCGCGCGACGGGACGCTGCAGGACTTGCGGCCGTGGTCGTGGCTCGACCACGGGGTTCGCCCGGTTGCCCTTGGGGATCAGCGCGGGTCGGCTCTGGGTCACCGGGACCTCGGTCGCCTGAGGTCGCAGGTTGAGCGCGAGCACGCTTTGTGGCGGAGGCGCCGCAGGCTCCCGGCGCTCGAACCGGCGGTGAAAGCGGGGGAAGCCGAAGCAAACACCCGTGAAGGCGTCACACCCGACGAATGGCGCCACCGCGACGAACTCGGTCCCGATGAACGTGCAGTCCACGCACGTGGAGTACGGCACGTATTGCGGCGTCGAGTCCTGCTGAGCGAAGACCGCCGGAGCGACGGTGTACGTCACGAGATCGTAGTTGAACGTCCCGTCACCCAGCATGCGCTGCACGATGTCGCTCAACGCCCCTTCCGCGTCCGCCCCGCTCCACGACGGGATCAGGGCGTCGGAATTCCAATCGGCTTGCCGCGCGAATTCGTCGACCTGCAACGGATCGGTCGTGAGCGCGGCGAGGATCATTCCCTCGCCATCCGGCTCGGCGACGACGAGCGCCGCCCCGTCTCGAGGCCCGTGGATCTCGTACGTTCCGGCGCGCACGAACGGCGCGCCCGTGGGGCTCGCGGGGAAGAGGACGCCGATCCGGCCGTCGGTGCGCCGCTGCAGCACGACGAGGTTGCCGTCGCTGGCGACCTGGACGTACACGCGCACCGCGGAGCCGCGCGCGAGCGGGCTCGCGGAGCCGAGCCACACGTGCACCGGTCTATCCCCCCGGCCTGCGACATCCAGGGGAGCGGGCGCCGGTGGGGGAGTCGTCTGAAACTGCAACACGAGGAGCGGCACGATCATGGCAGCCGCCTTTCGACCGTTACTCGAAACTAAACATCGCAACGGCCCGAGGGCCACTCCCCCCGGTTTTACGGCAGCCGTTCCACCGTCACGCTCGGCCCAGGCGCTGCACGGTTCCGCGCGCGGATGCGCTCATTCTCGACTCGTATCAGCGCGCGCAACGAATCCGTGCGCGCGCGCTCCGCCGCCACGGCGCTGTCGACGAGGCGGTCGAGTACCACGGCGCGCTCGGCGTCCATTTGCTCGTGCCAGGCCGCGACCCCGGCGTCGTGCTCGGTCTCGCGCCGCTGGTAGTCCCTCACCCGGCGATTGTACGCCGCGTCATCGAGTTTCTTGCCGACCCACCACCCGACGATGCCGAACACGGCGCTCCCTGCCGCGACGTCGGCGGCGAGCGAGTCGCTGTGCGGATCGATGGCGTATCCGGCCGCGCCTCCCGCCACCGCTCCCACGACGGCGCCCACGATGCGGCGGCCCTTCGGGGGCTTACCTGTGAACGGCTCCGGCCCGACGGGTTCGGGACGGGACGGCGTCCACTCCAAAGATCGATCGAGCGCCGCTGCGAGCCGCTCGCGCTCGGGCTCGATGGGCCACGCCAGCGTGTCGCGCGGGGTCTTGAAGTGCACGCGGACCATGCGGTCAACCGGGAGTCGGGCGGTGACGCTGTCGCGCCATTCGCCGCGACGGACCCCAACGGTCAGCATACCGCGCGCCACTTCCGCGCTCCACGGGGTGGTGCCGACCCGGCGGTCGCCGAGCCATACCTCGA
>WNGI01004326.1_pt1 | contig 27234 bp, 23 predicted proteins | sample 5400621 | NCBI WGS metagenome assembly WNGI01 (sample SAMN13153374, study PRJNA577476) | soil metagenome | isolation source: 20 cm soil or saprolite under Garry oak tree replicate 1 | place: USA:California | collected 2016-06-15 | reverse complement strand
CGCCGTGCACGAACAGCCGCTCCTGTCCAGGCCTGCGGTCCGGACCCTTGGCCACCCCGACGAGTGTCAGGTCGCCATAGCCCAGCTCCGCGAGCACCGCGTGCACCTGACTGATCTGTCCGGCGCCGCCGTCGATCAACAACAGGTCCGGCGCGGGCACTTCCCCCTGGCGCACGTGCTTGTAGCGGCGCTCCAGCGCCTGCCGCAGCGCCGCGTAATCGTCCCCCGGCGCGACGCCGGTGATGTTGAAGCGCCGGTACTCTTTCTTCAGCGGACCCTCCGGACCGAACACGACGCAGGATGCCACGGTGCCCTCGCCGCCGGTGTGGCTGATATCGAAGCACTCCATGCGCGCGGGCGGCTCGGGCAAGTCGAGCACCTCGGACAGGTCCAGCAGCATTTCCTCCATCCCCTGGCGCTGCGCGAAGCGCATGCGCAACGCCTGCACCGCGTTCTCCCGGGTCAGCTCCACCCAGCGCACCGCCAGGCCGCGCAGCGGATGCCTCACTTCGACCGCGCGCCCGGTGCGGCTGCTGAGCAGCTCCGCCAGCGACGCCGCGTCTTCGAGGCGGCTGCCGAGCAGCACCTCCGCGGGAGCCTCGGCGCTCGCGTAGTACTGCATGACGAAAGAGGCGAGCGCCTCGTCGGCTTCGGCGAGCGCGGCGCGCGGGAAGTAGCTGGTGGTGCCGAGATTACGGCCCCCGCGCACCAGCATGACGCTCACGGCGTACTCGCCCGCCTCCCCGACGATCGCGAACACGTCCACGTCGCGATGCCCTTCCGCGGTCACCACCTGCTGCGCCTGGATGCGCTTGAGCGCCGCGAGCTGATCGCGGATCTGGGCCGCGCGCTCAAACTGCAGCCGCTCGCCCGCCTCCTCCATCCGCGCCTGCAGCTCGGCGTTCACTTCATCGCTGCGGCCGTCGAGCACCTTGACCGCCGCCGCCATGTCCTGAGCGTACGCCTCGCGTGTGATGAGACCGACGCACGGCGCCGAGCAGCGGCCGATCTGGTGCTGCAGGCACGGGCGGCTGCGGTTGGCGAAGAAGCTGTCGCGGCAGTTGCGGATGCGAAACAGCTTCTGCAGCTGGTTGAGCGTGTCGCGCACCGCGCCCGCATTGGGGAAGGGTCCGAAGTAACGGCCGGGGGCGCTGCGCGCTCCCCGGTGGAACATGAGCCGCGGAAACTCGTGCTCCACGCACAGCTGGATGTAGGGAAAGCTCTTGTCGTCGCGCAGCACCACGTTGAAGCGTGGTTTGTGCGCCTTGATGAGGTTGTATTCGAGCAGCAGCGCCTCGGTCTCGGAGTTGGTCACCGTGACTTCGATTGCGGTGATCTGCTGTACCAGCGCCTGCACCTTGGGATTGACGTTGCCGGCGGCAAAGTAGGTCCCGACGCGGTCCCGCAGGCTGCGCGCCTTGCCGACGTACAGCAGCTCGTGCTCCTCGCCGAACATGCGGTACACGCCCGGACGCCTGGGGAGTGAAGCGATGAATTCCCTGGCGTCGAACACGGCCGGCGGCTTCAGGGCGCCTGCAACGCCGCGGGCACTGCCAGGCCGGCGAGTTCGCAGGCCCGCGCCATGACGGTTCTGAACATCGCCGGCGTGAGCCGTCGGGTCGAGGTGTTGTAGCGGCTGCAATGATACGAATCGAGCATGCATTGCGCTCCATCGAGCAGGTGTTCGCGTCCGTGTGCGAACAGGTAACGCCCGCGCCTGAGCCCGCGCGCCATGAGGACCGCATCGTGTGCCACGCGCCCCAGGGCCAGGTACACGCGCACCGTCGACAACTGCCGCAGCTCGGCGGCGAGGTAGGCGTTGCAGCAGCGGATCTCCTGTGGCAGCGGCCGGTTCTGCGGCGGCACGCATTTGACCGCATTCACGATGCGTGCGTTCGAGAGCGTGAGTCCGTCGGCGGCGGATGCGGACACCGCCCGGCTCGCAAGCCCCGCCTGATAGAGCGTCTGGTACAGGAGGACGCCCGCGTGATCTCCGGTGAACGGCCGGCCGGTACGGTTGGCGCCGTGCATGCCGGGCGCCAGGCCCACTATGAGAATGCGCGGCTCGGGCGCACCGAAGGACGGCACGGGTCGCGCCCAGTACTCCGGATAACTGGTGCGCGCTTGCGCGAGGAAGCTCGCGAGTCGCGGGCAGCGCCTGCAGTCGGGATCGTACGCGGCGGCCGGGTCGTGACTGATGCGCTGCAAAGCTCTCAGGGAGAGACGGGCCCGGCACGTTTGCCGGCGCGGCGGCTCTGACTGCGCTCGGCGATCAGCATGGCGAGCTCGAGGGCCTGCTCGTGGTTCAGGCGCGGATCCACGCTCGAGCGGTAGGCGCGCTGCAGGTCCTGGTCGGTCAGCCCGCGCGCACCGCCGGTGCACTCGGTGACGTCGTCCCCGGTGAGCTCGATGTGCACGCCGCCCAGATACGATCCCAGCTCGGCGTGAATGCGGAACGCCAGCTCCAGCTCCTTGAGGATGTTCTCGAAGCGGCGCGTCTTGATCCCGCCGGTGGTCGTCTCGGTGTTGCCGTGCATGGGATCGCACACCCACAGCACCGTCTGTCCGGTCTGGCGGACCGCTTCGATCGCCTTCGGGAGCGCTGCGGCCACCTCCTTCGCCCCGAAGCGGTGTATGAACGTGAGCCGGCCGGGCTGGTTCTGCGGGTTGAGGGTCGTCACCAGGCCCTGCAGCCACGCCGCGTCCATGGCGGATCCGATCTTGACGGCGATGGGGTTGGAGATGCCGCGGAAGTACTCGACGTGCGCGCCTTCGAGCCCGGCGGTGCGCATGCCGATCCACGGCAGGTGCGTCGAGAGGTTGTACCAGCGGTTCTGGCGGGGAAGAAAACGCGTCTGCGCCTGCTCGTAGTGCAGGTGCAGACCCTCGTGACTCGCATAAAAGTCCACCAGCGTGGCTTCGTGAACCTGGCGGCCGCTGATGCCCTCGAAAAAATCCAGCGCATCGCCGATCGAGCTCACGATGCGCTGATAGGCGTCCTTCAGCGGCGCCTGGTGCACGAAACCCAGATCCCAGTACTCCGGGTGGTGCAGATCCGCGAAGCCCCCCTCGACCAGCGCGCGTACGAAGTTCAGCGTGAGCGCTGCGCGCTCATAACCGCGCAGCAGCAGCTCCGGATCCGCCGCACGCGCCTCGGGGGTGAATTCCGGACGATTGACCAGATCACCCCGATAGCTCGGCAGCGTGACTGCGCCGCGGGTCTCGGTGTCCGCCGAGCGGGGCTTGGCGTACTGGCCGGCCATGCGCCCCACGCGGATGATCGGTTTCTTCAGCCCGTGCAGCAGCACGAGACTCATCTGCAGCAGGATCTTGAGCTTCTTGGCGATGGTGTCCGACTCACAATCGGCAAACGCTTCCGCACAGTCACCGCCCTGCAGCAGAAACGCCTCCCCGCGCTGGGCGGCGGCGAGGCGCCCCCGCAGCGTCTCGATCTCCCAGGAGACGACGATCGGCGGAAGCCGCGAGACGTGCGCCACAATCCGCTCGAGCGCGCGCGGATCCTCATACACCGGCTGTTGCTGGGCCAGCCGTGTCTGCCAGCTGGCGCTGTGCCAGGAGGTGGTTTCGGGCGATCGCATGTCATTGATCCTAGCACGCTTTCCTCAAGGGTCCGGGCGCCGGGAGGTCACCTCCCCGGCGTGGCGCCGCGGCGCTGGCGCTGCGGGCGCTTCGCGGGCAGAATGCGCCCCTTTTCCAAAGGGACTCTATGCACCGCGTACTGGTTCTGGGCGCCGGCAAGATCGGCGCATTGATCTGCGGATTGCTAGCCGAATCGGGCAGTTACAAGGTTCAACTGGGCGATATCGACGGCGCTGCGGCCGAGGCGGTGGTGCGTGCCCACGAGACGCGCAACATCCTCGCCCTCGCGCTGGACGCGACCAACGCGGAGGCGCTCGCGCGGCATCTCGCCGAGCACCCGGTCGATGCCGTCGTTTCGAGCCTGCCGTACTACTGCAACCTCGGGGTCGCCGCGGCCGCCCGCAAGGCGCGCGTCCACTACTTCGACCTCACCGAGGATGTGGACGTCACGCGCTCCGTGCACGCCCTCGCCGCGGGGGCCGGGCAGGCATTCGTGCCGCAGTGTGGTCTGGCGCCCGGATTCATCAGTATCGCCGCCGCCGAGCTGATCACTCACTTTGACGCGTTGCGGGCCGTGAAGCTGCGTGTCGGCGCCCTGCCGCAGCACCCGAACAACGTCCTCAAGTACTCGCTCACCTGGTCCACCGAGGGACTCATCAACGAGTACGGCAATCCCTGCCAGGCGGTGAGCGACGGGCGGCTGCTCGAGGTCGCGCCTCTCGAGGGACTCGAGGAAATCGAAATCGACGGCACGCTGTATGAGGCGTTCAACACCTCCGGGGGCCTCGGGTCGCTCGCCGAGACGCACGGCGCGCACCTCGAAACGATGAACTACAAGACCATCCGTTACCCCGGTCACTGCCAGCAGATGCGCCTGCTCATGAACGACCTGAAGCTCAATCACGATCGCGCCACGCTCAAGCGGATCCTCGAGAACGCCGTGCCGCAGACGCTCCAGGATGTGGTGATCGTGTATGCGGCGGTCACCGGCACGCAGGACGGACAGCTGCGCGAGGAAAACTACGTCAACAAGATCTATCCGCAGGTCATCGCCGGGCGGCTGTGGTCGGCGATTCAGGTCACGACGGCCGCCGGAATCACCGCGGTCGTGGATCTGGTGCTCGAGCACCAGGGCCGCTACAGTGGCTTCGTCGCGCAGGAGCAGTTCCGGCTCACGGATATCCTCGCGAACCGCTTCGGGCGCTACTACGCGCCGGGCGGCACCAAGCACGTTTCCGGCGAGGTGGTGGTGTCGGGTAAAGCCGGCCACCAGCGCCGGCAGGCGGCAAACGGATGAGCAGGGACATCGATGCGCTTCTGAAGCGCTTAGGGTTGGGCGCCGTCAACCCCGGCACCTGGTCCGGATCGCACGGCTGGTCGGACGCCACCGACGCCCCGCTCATGAACGTGCGCAACCCTTCGGATGGGACGCTGCTCGCGCAGGTGCGCCCCGCCAGCGTGGCTGACTACGAACACGTGTTGAGCTCGGCGGTCGAAGCTGCGGCCGCCTGGCGCGACGTGCCGGCGCCCAAGCGCGGCGAAGCGGTGCGGCTGCTCGGCGAGCAGTTGCGACGGCACAAGAGCGACTTGGGCACGCTGGTGTCGCTGGAGAACGGCAAGATCCTCCCCGAGGGCCTGGGCGAGGTTCAGGAGATGATCGACATCGCCGACTTCGCGGTCGGCCAGTCGCGCATGCTCTACGGCCTCACGATGCACTCCGAGCGCCCGCGGCATCGCATGGCCGAGCAATGGCACCCCTTGGGCGTCGTCGGCATCATCTCGGCCTTCAACTTTCCGGTCGCAGTGTGGTCCTGGAACGCGTTTCTCGGGGTCGTGTGCGGCAACGCCTGCGTGTGGAAGCCCTCGCACAAGACGCCGCTCACGGCGCTGGCGGTGCAGCGGCTGTGCAACACTGTGGTCGAAGCCAACCACCTGCCGCCGATCTTTCAGCTGTTCGTGGAGACCGGCACGGACCTGGCGACGCGCTTCGTGGCGGACCGGCGCGTGGCGCTCATCTCCTTCACCGGCTCGACCGAGGTCGGCCGCAAGGTCGGCGAGCGCGTCGCCGCGCGCCTCGGCAAGAGCCTGCTCGAGCTCGGAGGCAACAACGCCGTCATTGTCGATGAGACCGCCAACCTCGACCTCGCGGTGCCGGCGATCGTCTTTGGCGCCGTCGGCACCGCCGGCCAGCGCTGCACCAGCACGCGGCGGGTGTTCGCTCACCAGGCGATCGCCGCGGAGCTGGAACGGCGCCTGCTCCATGCTTACCGCCAGGTGCGTATCGGTGATCCGCTGCAGAGCGAGACGCTCATGGGCCCTGTGATCGACCGCCAAGCCGTCGAGCGCTACCAGGCCGCCATCGCGAGCGCGCGCAACGCCGGCGGCGAGTTGCTCTATGGCGGCAAGGCGCTCAAGCGCCCCGGCAACTTCGTGGAGCCCGCGATCATCCGCGCCCGCAACGACTGGCCGATCGTTCAGACCGAAACCTTCGCACCCATTCTGTACCTGATCCCGGTCACCTCGCTCGCCGAGGCGATTGCCGCGCAGAACGCCTCCGCCCACGGCCTGTCCTCGGCGCTGTTCACCGATCGACTGCAGAACGCGGAAGCATTCCTGTCGGCCGCCGGCAGCGACTGCGGCATCGCCAACATCAATCTCGGCACCTCGGGCGCCGAAATCGGCGGCGCCTTCGGTGGCGAGAAGGATAGCGGCGGCGGACGCGAGTCGGGCTCCGATGCCTGGAAGGCGTACATGCGCCGCCAGACCGCTACCGTGAACTGGAGCCGGGAACTGCCGCTCGCGCAGGGGATCGAGTTCAAGATCACGCAGTAGCGGTACGCCGTCAGCGTCCCGGCAGCCGCAGCGAGATACGTGCGCCACCGAGCGGGGAGGCGTCGATCGCGAGCTGGCCGCCGTACAGGTCCACCGTATCGTGCACCATGGCGAGTCCCAACCCATGCTCCGCCGAGATACCCGGTCCGTCGTCCTCCACGATGAGGCTCAGGCGCTCGCGCGGGCCCGCGCTCTCGTCACTGCTCGCCGTGAGGCGCACCCGGCCGCGGCACCACTTGCAGGCGTTGTCGAGCAGGTTTCCCAGCAGCTCCGTGAGGTCGCCGCGATCGCCGACGAACAGCGTCGCGGGCGCGATCGCGAGCTCGAGCGACAGATCCTTGCCCGCGTACACCTTCAGCAGTGTGCCGCGCAGCTCGGAGGCCACCTGCGCCACCTCCACCGGCGCCTGCCCGAGCAGGGCGCCGCCGGAGGCGGCTGCACGTTTCAACTGGTGCTCGATGATGCCGCTCATGCGGTCGATCTCCGCCCCTACCGGGCCGGCGGGCGCTCCGCCGGACAGACTCGCGCGCATGACGGCGAGCGGGGTCTTCAGGCTGTGCGCCAGATTGCCGAGCGTGTCGCGGTAGCGGGTGACGCGCTTGCGCTCCCCGAGCAGCAGCGCGTTGAGATTGGTGGCGACGCCGGACAATTCGCGCGGATAGCCGGCGCCGAGGGTCTCGCAGCGCCCCTCCTCCACTTCGTGAATCTCCCGCTCCATGCGGCGCACGGGCGCGAGCACCCAGCGCAGCAGCGCGGCCAGTGTCACGAGCAGCACCAGCATGAGTCCTGCGAACCAGCCGATCAGCTCGCGGCGGAAGCGCCACAGCTGCTCCTCATAGGGGCTGAGGCTGACGGCGACGCTGAAGGTGATCGTGCGCGTGCCGTTGGGGTCGTCCGCGAACTGGATCGCGCGGCTCTCGATGGCCACGCGGTCGTGACCGAAGGCCGCGTACAGGAGGTTGCGCTCCCCGGGCACGAGCAGCGCGCCGAAATCACTGGTGGAGAGGCCCGCCGTCGAAGGCGAGCGCCACAGGTAACGCTGCGAGTGGATCTCCGCGTACAGTCCCGAGCGCGGGGTCGCCAGCCGTGGATCGAGCGTGTGCGGGGCCGGCGCATAACCGCCGTTCGGTTGCAGCTCGGCCGCCGCAATCAGCGACACCATCTGCGAGTCGAGCAGCTCGCGCAGCGAGCGCTCCGAGAGCGCCCGGAAACCGGTGTCGAGCACCAGCATCATCCCGCCGAAGAACAACGCCAGCGGCACGGACACCGAAACCAGCAGCCGCCGACTGAGCGAGTGCACGGTCTGCCATGCAGCGCGGCGCCGGCCGCCTAGGAGGCGGCGTCGCGCGGCAGCGCGAACCGATAACCCCGGCCGCGCAGCGTCTCGATGGGACGCAACTCGTCCTGCGGGTCGAGCTTGCGGCGCAGGCGCCCGACCAGCACTTCGATGACGTTGCTGTCGCGCTCGAAGTCCTGGTCATACAGGCGCTCGGTCAATTCCGTCTTGGAGATCACGTCCCCGGCGCGCAGCATCAGATGCTCGAGGATGCGGTACTCGAACGTGGTGAGCTCCACGGCTGCGCCGCTCACTGCGACGGTTTGCGCGCGCGTGTCCAGCACCACCGGCCCGCAGTTGAGCTGCGGGCTCGCCCAGCCGCCCGCCCGGCGCAGCAGCGCCTGCAGCCGCGCCAGCACTTCCTCGAAGTGAAACGGCTTGGCGACGTAGTCATCCGCGCCCGCCTGCAGCCCCTCGACCTTGTCCTGCCAGTTGTCGCGCGCCGTGAGGATCAGGATCGGGTAGGTCTTGCGCGCCGCCCGTAGCCGGCGGATCACCTCCAGGCCGGGAAGGTTCGGCAACCCGAGGTCGATGACGGCGACGTCCAGGGGGTATTCGAGCCCTGCGAACAGGCCCTCGTTGCCGTCGCGCGCCACGTCCACCGAAAAACCCGCCGCGGCGAGCCGCTCCTTCAGCGAGTCGCGCAACGCCGCTTCGTCTTCGACCACCAGTACGCGCATGCCGCCCCCTTCAGTGCGCGGCTACTGAACCGACCCGTCGGAGGCATCCACACGCACCGTCCAGACCTTGCCCGAGTCGTTGAGGAGCCTCAACACGTAGACGGTGCGGCCGTCGTCCTTCTGCGCCTCCGCCTTCACCACGCGCGCGTGAAAGCGCTGTTCGACCATTTTGACGGCCTGGTCCATGGAAACCGCCGCGCGCGTCACCACCGTGCGGCCGACCGGTTCCACCGGCGCGGCGGGTGCCGCGCGCGCGCCCACCACGGGCAGCCATAAGATGAGCACAGCAGCGCGCCACCCGTTCATGCGTGCGCGCAAGCGTAGCGCATTCGTGCATTGCGCTGCGACTTTCAGCGGCCCTCTGTTATGTTCAGGTGCGGTTCAGTTTTGCTTCGCGCCACAACGCGTCCCACTCGGCCGCCGACAGGCTCTTCAGATCGAGGCCGCGGGCGCGGGCGAGAGATTCCATGGCGGCAAAACGCCGCTCGAACTTGGCATTCGCCGCCCGCAGCGCCGCTTCCGCGTCGAGCTTCAGGTGCCGGCTCCAGTTCACGATGGAAAACAGCAGATCCCCGAGCTCATCGGCGATCGCTCCCATCCGGCCAGTCAAAGCCGACGCGTGCCGCCCGGCGGCCGAGCTTCGCCGCGCGCACCAGCGAAGGCAGCGCCCGGGGGACGCCGGCCAACACCGCGCCTTCCCCCGCCGGCTTGGCCCGGGCGGCCTCAGCGCGCTCCTGCGCCTTCTGCTCCTCCCACACGCGCACCAGCTCCTCGGGCGTGGGCGAGGCGCCCGCGAACACGTGCGGATGGCGGCGCACGAGCTTGTCGTGAATCGCGGTGGCGACCGCGGCGAAGTCGAACCAACCGCACTCCTCGGCCATGCGGGCGTGAAACACCACCTGAAACAGCAGATCACCGAGCTCATCGCGCAGCGCTTCGCGCTCGCCACGCTCGATGGCGTCGGCCACTTCGTAGGCCTCCTCGATGGTGTAAGGGGCGATGCTGCTGAAGGTCTGTTCGCGGTCCCAGGGACAGCCGCGCTGCGGATCGCGCAGGCGTGCCATCAGCCCAAGCAGCGCGCCGAGGGCGCGTTCGGCGTCACTCATCGGCGTGCGGTCCGACACACAGCCGATAGAGCGTGATGAGCATCCCGGCGGTGGCGCCCCAGATGTTGCGGTCGCCGAAGGGGATTTCGGAAAACTCGAGTTCCGCGCCGGTGACGGCGGAGCGGCGGCGGTGCCGGTGGTGATTGGCGGGATCGAACAGGTAATCGAGCGGCGCCTCGAAGGTGTCCTGAACCTCCTTCGCGTCGAGCAGCAGCTCGAAGCCCGGCTGCACCAGGGCCACCACCGGCGTGATGCGAAAGCCGGTGAACACGACGTGGTCCGGCAGGTAGCCGATGACCGACACGAAGCGCTCGGCGAGGCCGATCTCCTCACGCGCTTCGCGCAGTGCCGCCGCCGAGGGGCTGCCATCGGCGCTCTCGATGCGCCCGCCCGGGAAACTGATCTGGCCGGCGTGATTGCGCAACTGGGTCGCGCGTTGCGTGAACAGCACCGTAAGCTCCGGCCGTTCGACCAGCGGCATCAGCACCGCGGCCGGCACCGGCTCCTGCGGGAGCAGGCGCCGCTGCGAGGCAGAGATGGGTTCGAACATGCCGGGTACCAGCCATTCCGACACGTCGTGTCGGGGCGTGGAGCCGGCGAGTCGCGCACGCACGATCTGCGCCCAGTCGCGCTTCGCTGTGGCACCTGCCAACTCAGCCCCCGCCGCTGGAGCCGCCTTTGATCCCGCCGCTGGTGAGCTCTGCCGGATCCAGGAGCCGCGCCAGTTGCTCGGGCGGCAAATCGGTCAACTGCGCGGCCACCTCACGGATCGGCCGTCCTTCCGCGTACGCCTTCTTGGCAATGGCGGCGCCCTTCTCGTAGCCGATCACCGGATTCAGCGCGGTCACCAGAATGGGGTTGCGGTCGAGCGCCTCGGCGAGCCGCGCCTCGTTCACCGTGAAACCCGCGATGGCGCTGTCGGCCAGCAAGCGCGCGGCGTTCGCCAGCAGCCGGATGCTCTGCAGGAGATTGTGTGCGATCAGGGGCAGCATGAGGTTCAGCTGGAAGTTCCCCGACTGGCCCGCGAGGGTGATGGTGGCATCGTTGCCGATCACCTGCGCCGCCACCATGGTGGTGGCCTCCGCGATCACCGGATTGACCTTGCCGGGCATGATGCTGCTTCCGGGCTGCAGGGCCGGCAGTGCAATCTCGGCGAGCCCGGCGAGCGGTCCGCTGTTCATCCAGCGCAGGTCGTTGGCGATCTTCATGAGACTCACGGCGATCACCTTCAATTGTCCGGACAGCTCCACCGCGGTGTCCTGCGCCGACAGCGCTTCGAAGTAGTTGCGCGCCGGCGCAAACGCGACGCCGGTGAGCGCGGCGAGGTGCTCGCAGAAGCGCCTGCCAAAATCCGGGTGCGCGTTGATGCCGGTGCCGACGGCCGTGCCGCCCTGCGCCAGCGCCAGCAGGCGCGGCTCCACGGACTTCAGCCGTGCCACGCCGTTCTCGATCTGGGTGCGCCAGCCCGACAACTCCTGCGCCAGCGTAACCGGCATGGCGTCCATCAGGTGCGTGCGGCCGGTCTTGACGATGCCTGCGACCTCGCCTTCCTTGGCGCGCAGCACTTCCGCCAGGTGCTCGAGCGCCGGGATGAGCTCGCGCCGCACCGTGAGTGCGGCGCTCACATGGATGGCGGTCGGAATCGCATCGTTACTGCTCTGGCACATGTTGACGTGGTCATTGGGATGCACCGCGCTGCCGAGCCGCCGGCTCGCCAGCGCCGCGACCACCTCGTTGGCATTCATGTTGCTGCTGGTCCCCGAGCCGGTCTGAAAGACGTCGATGGGGAATTGCTCATCGTGCACCCCGGCCGCTACCTCCGCCGCCGCCTCCTCCACTGTCTGCGCTACCTTGGGCTCGAGCAGCTTCAGGTCCTTGTTGGCGCGCGCCGCGGCCTGTTTCACCAGGCCGAGTGCGCCGATGAACGGCCGCGGCATGGTGAGGCCGCTTATGGGGAAGTTCTGCACCGCGCGCTGGGTGTGCGCACCCCACAGCGCATCGGCAGGCACCTTGATCTCGCCCATGCTGTCGCGCTCCACCCGAAAGGAAGTCCTCATGCGTGCACTCCGCGCACGTCCGCGCCGGCTGCGGCAACTACGCCGCAAGCCGGACGACGGTATGCGTTATCATGGTAGCGCATGTCCGCGAGCTCCAGCGATCTGCTGTCGGCGCTCGACGCGCTGTCGCCGGTGGATGGGCGCTACCGCGCCGCGAGCGCGCCGCTGCGCGGCCTGCTCGCCGAGGGCGGACTGATCCGCGAACGCATCCGCGTCGAGGCGCAGTGGCTGCTGCATCTGGCGGCGGCGGTGCCGCAGCTGCCCGGCGCGCAGTTCACGCCCGCGGTGCGCGAGCGCGCGCGTCAGCTGGCGTCCGCGCCTGAGCCGGCGGCAGCGGCGGCGGTCAAGGCGATCGAGCAGCGCATCAATCACGATGTCAAGGCCGTTGAATACTACGTGCGCGAGCAACTGGCTGCGGTCGGGGCGGCGGACGCGACGCTCGAGCTGGTGCACTTCGGCTGCACTTCGGAAGACATCAATAACCTCAGTTACGCGCGCCTGCTGCACGCAGCGCGCGGCACGCTCCTCGGCACGCTCGATGTCCGCACGGTGGAGCTGACGGAGCTCGCGCATCGCTACGCCGACGCCGCCATGCCGGCGCGCACGCACGGACAGCCGGCCAGCCCCACGACTCTCGGCAAGGAGTTCGCCAACTTCGTCGCGCGCCTGCGGCGCGCGCGGCACCGCTGGGCGGCGGTGAGCATCCTCGGTAAATGGAATGGCGCCGTGGGCAACTTCAACGCCCACGCCGCGGCGCTGCCGGCGGTCGACTGGCCGGCCGTCTCGGAGGCGTTCGTCACCTCGCTATCGCTCGAGCACAACCCCTGGACGACCCAGATCGAGCCGCACGACTGGATCGGCGAATACTGCGATGCCCTCGCGGGCGCGAACGTGGTGCTCATCGATCTGAGCCGCGACCTGTGGGGATACATCTCGCTCGGCTATCTGCGCCAGCGCGCCCTCGCCGGCGAGGTCGGTTCATCGACCATGCCTCACAAGGTGAACCCGATCGACTTCGAGAACGCGGAAGGCAACTGTGGCGTGGCTAATGCGCTGCTGCGGCACTTCGCCGAGAAGCTCCCGGTGTCGCGCTGGCAGCGCGATCTCAGCGACTCCACCGTGCTGCGCAACCTGGGCGTCGCGCTCGGGCATGCGCTGATCGCCTGGAGCGCGCTCGGACGGGGGCTGACGAAAATCGAGGCCGATCGTGAGCGCATGGCCGCCGATCTCGCCGCCACCTGGGAGGTGCTGGGCGAAGCGGTGCAGACGGTGCTGCGGGCCGCGGGGGTGCCGGGCGGCTATGAGCGCCTGAAGGAATTCACGCGCGGCCGCACGATCGACGCCGCCACCCTTGGCGCTTTCATCGACACACTGGCGCTGGCGCCGGCCGAGAAAACCCGCCTGCGCAGCCTCAAGCCCGCCGACTACACCGGCCTCGCCGCGCAGCTGGCGCGACGGATCTGAGCGCCGTGGGCGCAACCGCCGCAGCGGCGCACCAGAGGCGCATGCGCCTGTCGGCATCTCACGACAACCCCCTCCAAAGTGCGAACCACGCCGCGTTTTTGACTGACTTCGGGCGGTCGCGGCCGCCAAACCGTGACCGGTTCGGCACGGAAAACCCCCTGGCCGTCACTAAGATCCTCCGCAGCCTGCCTCCCGTGCAGGCGAATGCGGGGCGCCACTCGTGGCAATAACCGGGGAACTTGACCTGAATGGTGCTTTGGCGCAGCTCGCAAACGCGCGCTATGCGCCGGAATCCGCCGGCCCCGGCGGCAATGCCCCCGTGACGCGCCAGGGGGCCGAGACACTCACCGTTCTCACCTCGCTCGCCGAGGTTCGCGCCGCGGTCAATGAGATCGCAGCCACCGCGCAGCGGCTGATCTCGATCTACACACCCGATCTCGAGCCCGACCTGTTCGATCAGACGGCCTTCCTCGAGATCATCAAACACTTCGTCCTGACGCGCAGCTTCTCCAAGGTGCGGGTGCTGCTGGCGGAGCCGACGCGCGTCATGCGCGACAGCAACCGCTTCGTGGCCATGGGACGGCGGCTGTCCAGTTGCATCGACATCCGCTACGTCGCCGCACAGGCGCCACAGCGCGCCTCCGCGTATCTCATCGCCGACGACCGTGCGATCGTCTACCGCATGCGCGCCGACAGCTGGGACGGGGTCGCCGACATCAACAATCCGGTGGCCGCCCGTCTGTACCTGCAGGAATTCGATCAGGTGTGGAACGCGAGCGCGGTCGAGCGCGGCCTGCGCACCGCACGCCGCGGCTGAACCCAAGCCCCCGACCGTCGCGCCGCCGACGGCTATAATCCCCCGCATGCCCCGAACGCCTGACGTAACCGTCGCGGCCGTCACGGAGACGGCCGGCCGTTTCCCTGGAGGCGCTGCGAGTGCCGGCGCGGTGAGTCTGTGAGCGCCGCGCGCGTCATCGTCGGGCTCTCCGGGGGTGTCGACTCCGCGGTCGCGGCGCTGCTGCTCCGGCAGGCGGGCTGGGAGGTGCAGGGCCTGTTCATGAGCAACTGGGAAGAGGACGACGACGCGTATTGCACCAGCGCCCGGGACTTCCAGGACGCGCGCGCGGTCGCGGCCGAGCTCGGCATTGCCCTGCATCGCGCCAGCTTCGCGGGCGAGTATCGCGAGCGCGTGTTCCGGCACTTTCTGTGCGAGCACCGCGCCGGCCGTACTCCCAATCCGGACGTGCTGTGCAACCGCGAGATCAAGTTCGGCGTAGCGCTTCAGTGGGCGCGGCGCCTGGGCGCATCGCACTTCGCGACCGGGCACTACGCGCGGCTGCAGCAGGGACCCGGGGGCACGGGGCTCTACAAGGCGCGCGATCCCGCCAAGGATCAGAGCTATTTCCTGCACGCCGTGGCGGGCGAGGCGCTGGCGCACACGCTGATGCCGCTGGGCGAGTTGCACAAAAGCGTTTCCTGCACGCCGGGGCGGGCGAGGCGCTGGCGCGCACGCTGATGCCGCTCGGCGAGTTGCACAAAAGCGCGGTGCGCGAGCGCGCGCGCCGCGCCGGCCTGCCGGTATTCGACAAGCCCGACAGCACCGGCATCTGCTTCATCGGCGAGCGCCCGTTCCGCGAGTTTCTGGCGCGCTTCCTCGCGCGCACCCCCGGCCCCATCGAAACCCCCGCCGGGGAGCGGCTCGGGACCCATGAGGGACTTCCTTTCTATACGCTCGGCCAGCGCGGCGGCCTCAAGCTTGGCGGACGGCACGGGCACCCGGAGCAGCCCTGGTATGTGGCGGCGAAAGACCGCGCCCGCAACACGCTCATCGTCGTGCAGGGACACGATCATCCGTTGCTGTCGAGCGGCGCCCTCACCACCGCAGCGTGGCATTGGCTCAGCTCCCCGCGCCGCGAAGCGTTCCGCTGCCGCGTGAAGGTGCGCTACCGCCAGGCCGATCAGCCGGCGCTGCTCGAACCGCGAGCGGACGGCAGCGCGCGTGTGGTGTTCGATGAGGCGCAGCGCGCCGTCACGCCCGGTCAGTACGCGGTCGCCTACGAGGGCGAGCGCTGTCTCGGCGGCGCCGTCATCGAAAGCATCGCGCCGACGGTGAGCCAGGCTGCCGCTGCCTGAAGCGCGCGCGCAGGCGGCGGGGGGGCGCCGCGCCCGATATAATCGGGTGCTCACACGGAGACACGCATGACCAACAGCTTCCGCGCGCGTTCGACACTCGCTGCCGGCGACCGCTCGTACGAGATCTGGAGTCTCGCGGCGATGCCGCAGGATAAGCTCGCGCGCCTGCCCTACTCGCTGAAAATTCTCCTCGAGAATCTGCTGCGCTTCGAGGACGGTGTGAGCGTCACCCGCGCCGACATCGAGGCGCTGCTCGAGTGGGATCCGCACGCGACCCCTGCCCACGAGATCGCCTTCACCCCCGCACGCGTCATTCTGCAGGACTTCACCGGCGTGCCGTGTGTGGTGGACCTCGCGGCCATGCGCGATGCCATCGTGCGCCTGGGCGGTAACGCCGAGCGCGTCAACCCGCTGAATCCGGCGGAGCTGGTGATCGACCATTCCGTGCAGGTCGACGAGTACGGCACTCCCGGCGCACTCGCCGCCAACACCGCCATCGAATTCTCGCGCAACCGCGAGCGCTACGCGTTCCTGCGCTGGGGGCAGACGGCGTTCCGCAACTTTTCGGTCGTGCCACCCAACACCGGCATCGTTCACCAGGTGAACCTCGAGTACTTAGGAAGGGTGATTTTCGACACCAAGCGGGCGGCACCCGCCGCGCCTACCCGGACACACTCGTCGGCACCGATTCCCACACCACCATGATCAACGGCCTGGGGGTGCTGGGCTGGGGCGTGGGTGGGATCGAAGCCGAGGCCGCCATGCTCGGCCAGGCCGTGACCATGCTGATCCCGCAGGTCATCGGCTTTCGCCTCGAGGGGCGCCTGCAACCCGGCGCCACGGCGACCGACCTGGTGCTGACCGTGACCGAGATGCTGCGCAAGAAGGGCGTGGTCGACAAATTCGTCGAGTTCTTCGGCGATGGCCTCGCCAACCTGCCGCTCGCCGACCGCGCGACCATCGCCAACATGGCGCCCGAGTACGGCAGCACCTGCGGCATCTTTCCGATCGATGCGGAAACGGTGCGCTACCTGGAGCTGTCCGGCCGGCCGCGCGAGCGCCTCGAGCTGGTCGCCGTCTACGCCAAGGCGCAGGGCCTGTGGCGCAACCAGGGCGCCAGTCCGGCGCGCTACAGCGACGAGCTGGAGCTCGATCTGGGCAAGGTGGAGCCGAGTCTCGCCGGACCGCGCCGCCCGCAGGACCGCGTGCCGTTGAGGACGGCCAAGGCCGTGTATGAAGCCAACGCGAGGAAGGCCGCCGAGGAGCGCAGCGCGCGCAACCCGCAAGCCCGCGGCGTGGCGCCGCTCACCCTCGACGGACAGCGTCTCGAGCTCAGGGACGGCGCGGTGCTGATCGCCGCCATCACGAGCTGCACCAACACCTCCAACCCCTCGGTAATGCTGGCTGCGGGGTTGCTGGCCCGCAAGGCGCGCGAGCGAGGCCTGACCTCGAAGCCGTGGGTGAAGACCAGCCTGGCGCCCGGCTCGCGCGTGGTCACCGATTATTTCACCAAGGCCGGCGTGCTCGATGATCTAGCGGCTGTGGGTTTCAATCTCGTGGGCTATGGGTGTACCACCTGCATCGCCGAGGGAACTCCGGTGCTGCTCGCGAACGGAACGGCGCGTCGCATCGAACGAATGCCGAGCGCGGGCGGCGCTCGCCTGCTGGGCCCGACGGCGGAGCGCCGGCTCGCGATGGCCATGCAAAGCGAAATGATCGCTCAGGGCGAGCGCGAGTGTGTGTCGCTCGTGCTGCAGGATGGACGAAGCCTCACCTGCACGCCGGATCATGAGATTCTCCTCGCCGATGGGCGCTGGGTGCGCGCGGATCAGCTGGTGCCGGGACGGGATCGCGCCCTCATGGGTCTCGAAGCTCCCGTTGACGAGCCTGGCACGGATGAAGCGGATTATGTGCTCCTCGCGGGCGAGCGCGTGTTCTCCATGCAGGACGAGCACGAACGCCTGTGCACGCTCGCCTTCGCGCGGCTGATCGGGCACCTGCTCAGCGATGGATCCATCAGTCGCGCCGGGCAGGCACGCATGAACCCCGGTCAGGCTCTCGACCGGGAAGCGATCCTGGATGACGTCGAGCTGCTGACCGGCAAGCGGCCGGCAGCCACGAGGTACGATGAGCGAAAATGGTCGATCGTCCTGCCCAAGGAACTCACCCGGGCCGCGATCTCGCTGCCGGGAGTACGGGTGGGCAGACGCATCGAGCAAGCGCCGGCTTTGCCAGCGTTTGTGCTGCAGGACCAGTGCCCCGTCGCGATCATTCGCGAGTTCCTGGGCGGACTGTTCGGTGCGGATGGGCACGGGCCGGTACTGCAGCGTTGGGGTAAGAACGACCACGAGGCGAGTCTCCAGCCACCGGCCTATTCCCAGAGCGCCAAGCCTGAATTTGTGGAGCAAACCAAGCGGATGATGGGCGAGATCGTCCGTCTGCTGGTGCGCTGTGGCGTCAAGGCGCGCGGCGCCAGGATCCGCGACTACCCCACGCGAAGATCCGCATCGTCTTATCCTGCGGCGCGCGACGGCGTCGAACGCCGTGAGATCCGTCTCGAATTGCCAGAGGGTCTGTCATTCGTCGAGCGAGTCGGCTTCCGTTACTGCGTGGACAAGGCCATGCGCGCCAGCGCGGCCGCGGTGTACTGGCGAACCGTGGACCGCATCAACCGGCAGCGCCTGTGGATGGCCGATCGGCTCGAGGAGTTGCACCAGCATCGCTTCGAGCTCTCATTCTCCCAAGCGCGCGAGCTGGCCGCCACGCAGCTCACGGAGCTCGAGACGCCCGTGTTCCCGCACTACTCGCTGCTCGAGGGGCACGATCGGTTCACACGCTTGCCCACCGCCGCGGCGCGCCAGTTTCAGCCGCTGCATCGCCAGAGCTGCGACTTCCCCGCTCCCGCACAGTTGTTCGAGCAGTTAGGCGTACGCGGCTGGTTCGCTTCCTGGCAGTCCCGCGATGCGAGTCAGCATGGCAAGCGCTACTGCGTCGAGAAGGAATCATTGACGCTGCCGGCCTTCAGTCTCATGGTCGTCGATCGGCGCCCGGCCGGCAAGCGAGCCGTGTTCGATATTGCCGTCGACGACGTGCACGCATTCATCGCGGCCGGCACGAGCGTGCATAATTGCATCGGTAACAGCGGACCACTGAAGCCAGAAATTTCCGCAGCGGTGAAAGCCGGCGATCTGACGGCCTGCTCGGTGCTGTCCGGCAACCGCAACTTCGAGGGCCGCGTGCATCCGGAGACGCGCATGAACTTCCTCGCCTCCCCGCCGCTGGTGGTGGCGTATGCGCTCGCCGGCACCCTCGACGTGGATCTCACCACCGAGCCGCTCGGCACCGGGAGCGACGGCAAGCCGGTGCATCTGAAGGACATCTGGCCGAGCGATGCGGAGGTGCAGGCCCTGTTGCTGCGCTCCATCGATTCGCAGATGTTCCGTGACAGCTACGCCAGCGTGTTCAAGGGCGATGACAACTGGGCGAATATCAAAGTGCCCGCCGGCCAACGCTACGCCTGGGACGAGCGCTCGACCTACGTGAAGAACCCGCCGTACTTCGACGGCATGGACATGACACCGCCTGCCCTGCGCGACGTGCGCGGCGCGCGCGCGCTCGCGGTACTCGGCGACTCGGTCACCACCGACCACATCTCCCCGGCCGGCAACATCGCCAGGAGCAGCCCGGCGGCGCGTTATCTCGTCGAACAGGGCGTCGCGCCGCAGGATTTCAACTCCTACGGCGCGCGCCGCGGCAATCACGAGGTCATGATGCGCGGCACGTTTGCCAACATCCGGCTGCGCAATCTGCTGGTGCCGGGGGTCGAGGGGGGCGTGAGTGTGCACCTGCCCGATGGCGAACAGGCCTCGATCTACGACGTGGCCATGCGCTACCGCAACGAAGGCACGCCGCTCGTGGTGCTCGCCGGCCGCGAGTATGGCACCGGTTCCTCGCGCGACTGGGCGGCCAAGGGCACGATGCTGCTCGGCGTGAAGGCGGTCATCGCCGAGAGCTTCGAGCGCATTCATCGCTCCAATCTCATCGGCATGGGCGTCGCTCCGTTGCAGTTCCTGCCCGGACAAAGCGTCGCCTCGCTCGGACTTGGCGGGCGCGAGCTGTTCGACATCAGCGGTTTGAGCCGCGGCGATGCGGGTGAGGTCACCGTCAGCGCCACCCCGCCGGGGGGCAAAGCCGTGCAGTTCACCGCGCGCCTGCGCATCGACACCCCGAAGGAGCGCGAGTACTACCGGCACGGCGGGATCCTGCAGTACGTGCTGCGCCAGCTGGCCTCGGCAGGCAGCGCCGCCTGACCGACCCTGGCACTACCGGCAGAGCGCCGGCGGGCCCCCGCGAGGCGCCCGGGCGAGTGCTCGCGCTGTTCGATCTCGATGGCACCATCACACGGCGTGACACTCTGCTGCCGTACGTGGTGGGCTTTCTGCTGCGCCGCCCGCTGCGTCTCGCGCGGCTGTGGCGCGTGCTGCCGGCGTCGATGCGCTTCCTGCTGCGGCGCGCCGATCGCGGCGAGCTCAAATCGGCGCTGCTGCAGGCGGCGCTGGGGGGCTGCGGGCGCGCCGAGCTCGACGCCTGGACGGCGCAGTTCGTAACAGGGCTCGTGCGGCAGGGACTGTTCGGCGACGCCCGGGCGGCGATCGCTGCGCACCGCCGCCAGGGCGATACGCTCGCGCTGCTGAGCGCCAGCATCGATCTGTATGTCCCGGCCATCGGCAAGGCGCTCGGGTTCGCGGAAGTCCTGTGCACGGGAGTGGAGTGGAGCCGGGAGCGGCTGGTCGGAAGGCTCACGACCCCGAACCGCCGCGGTGTGGAGAAGGTCCGCTGCCTCGCCGAGCTGCGCGCGCGCCATCCGCAGCTGCCGATCACCGCGTATGGCAACACGCTCAGTGACCTCGCGCACCTGGGGCTCGCCGACCGGGGCGTTCTGGTACATGGCAGCCGGCGTGCCCGGCGCGCGGCCCGCCACGCCGGGGTCGACTGCCGCGTGTGGCGCTGAAGCGCGCGCGCTGCGCGAGCGCCGTGGCGAGAGTGTGACCTTTTGCCGCGCCGTCCGGTCTACTGTTCACGGAGGTTACCATGCTCACGCGCGTGCCCCGCATCGCCGCATCCGAGATCACCCCGCCCGAGGTCTACTTCAACCGGCGCACGCTCCTCGCCGGCGCGCTCTCGAGCGCCGCCAGCGCCTGGCTGCCCGCCGCCGCAAGCGCGCCACCGGCCGCAGCGGCGCTCGCTTACACGCGCAATCCGCAGTACTCCGTCAGCGAGCCGCCCAACACGCTCGAGCAGATCGCCGGCTACAACAATTTCTACGAGTTCGGCACCGACAAGGAATCCCCCGGCAGATTCGCACACACGCTCAGGACCCGACCCTGGAGCGTGACGGTGCAGGGCGAGGCGGAAGTGCGCGGCAGGTTCAACCTCGAGGACCTGCTCACGGGACAGGCGCTCGAGGAACGCATCTATCGATTCCGCTGCGTCGAGGCGTGGTCGCTGGTGGTGCCGTGGATCGGCTTTCCTCTGAGCCGGCTGCTGGCGCGCTTCAAGCCCACCTCGAACGCCAGGTATGTCGAGTTCACGACACTCTACGATCCGGCGCAGATGCCGGGACAGCGCTCGGCGGTGCTCAACTGGCCGTACGTCGAGGGACTGCGGATCGACGAGGCGATGCACCCGCTCACGCTCATGGTGGTCGGACTCTACGGCAGGGTTCTGCCCAACCAGGACGGCGCGCCGCTGCGGCTCATCGTGCCCTGGAAGTACGGCTTCAAGAGCATCAAGTCGATCGTGCAGATCGGCTTCACTGCGCGCCAGCCCAACACCGCCTGGAATGTCGCCGCTCCGCAGGAGTACGGGTTCTACGCCAACGTCAACCCGCAGGTCGATCATCCACGCTGGAGTCAGGCCACCGAGCGCCGCATCGGCGCGCCGTTCCTGGCCGCACGGCAGCCGACGCTGCCCTTCAACGGCTACGCCGCGCAGGTCGCGAGCCTGTATCAGGGCATGGATCTGCGGCGCTACTTTTGAACGTCGCGCAACGCTATCGCTACCTCTACAAGCCGCTGGTGTTCGTCGCCGGCGTGGCGCCGCTCGCCTGGATGGTGTGCGGCGCGCTGCAGCTGTTCGGCGCCGGCCTCGGTGCCGATCCGGTGAAGAAGCTCGAGCACGAATGCGGCAAGACCGCGCTCAACTTCCTGCTGCTCACGCTCACCGTGACCCCGGTGCGCGACCTCACCGGCCTGCCGCAGCTGCTGCGGCTGCGGCGCATGCTGGGATTGTTCGCGTTCTTCTATGCGGTGGTGCACTTCACCGTGTACCTGGTGCTCGATCTGGAGCTGAACTTCCGCCTGCTGGGGGCCGATATCGTGAAGCGCCCCTACATCACCATCGGCTTCAGCGCGCTGCTGCTGCTGCTGCCCCTGGCGCTCACCTCCACCAACGGCATGATGCGACGCCTGGGGCGGCGCTGGCAGAGCCTCCACCGCCTCATCTACCCGATCGCCGCTCTCGCGGTGTGGCATTTCTACTGGCAGGTCAAACGCGACGTGCGCGAGCCGCTGCTCTATGTGGGGATGCTCGCGCTGCTGTTGGCATACCGCGTGCTGCGCTGGCGCGCGCGCCGCGCGCCACGCCCTGCGCGCGCCACACCGGCCATCGCGCCGGTTACATCGAGGTCCGGATCTGCCACAGCTCCGGAAAGAACTTGAGCTCCAGCGCCTTGGCGAGATAGGAAACGCCGCCGGTGCCGCCGGTGCCGGGCTTGTAGCCGATGATGCGCTCGACGGTTTTCAGGTGATGGCAGCGCCACAGCTGGAAGTTGTGGTCGAGGTCCACCAGGCGCTCGGCGAGCTCGTACAGGTCCCAGCCCGTCTGCGCGTTGTGGTACACGCCGAGCCAGGCGCCGGCCACCTGTTTGCTGGCCTGGTAGGGCTCGCTGAAATCCCGCGACAGGTAGTCCGGGGGGATCCCGTAACCGCGGCGGCTGAGCAGCCGCAGCACCTCGTCGTACAGCGACGGTGAGGCGAGTGCGCGTTGCAGCGTCTCGTAGGCGTGCGCGTCGCGCTGGTGTACGGCGAGCATCTCGGCGTTCTTGTTGCCGAACAGGAACTCCAGCAGCCGGTACTGCAGGGACTGAAACCCCGAGGAGCGCCCCAGCGCGTTGCGAAACGCCGTGTACTCGAACGGCGTCATGGTCGACAGCACGTCCCACACCGAGATCAGCTGCGTCTGGGTGCGCGAGATGCGCGCCAGCATCTTCAGCGCCGGATCGAGGTCATCGCGTCGCACACACTCCAGCGCCGCGCTCAGCTCGTGCAGCATCAGCCGCATCCACAGCTCCGACACCTGGTGCACGACGATGAACAGCATCTCGTTGTGCTCGCTCGACAGCGGCTTTTGCGCCGCCAGGAGCTTCTCCAGCTGCAGGTATTCGCCGTAGGACAGCGAGGACCCCAGGTCCCAGTGCACCGCTTCGTCGGCGAGCTCTACGCGCTCGGATTTGTCGTATCGACGGGTAGTCATGGTGAGTGATGGTACACGTCGCCCGCCGCGCGGCAACTTCGCGCCGCAAAGGCTTGACGCCCGCACGCTGAAATCCGCTAGGATCGCGCGCCAGTCCTCAAGCCAAGCCTTGCGCGAATGCCGTGAGCACCGCAATCCTCGAAGTCCGCGAGCTCGTCAAGCAGTATCCGGCCACCCTTGCCGTGGCCGGCGTGTCCTTCAGCGTGCCGGAAGGGGTGTGCTTCGGGCTGCTGGGCCCCAACGGCGCCGGCAAGACCACCACCATCGAGATCATGGAGGGGATTCTGCCGCCGACCGCGGGCGAGGTGCGTTACCGCGGCGAGCCGCTCGGCAGGCGTTTTCGCGAGGAGGCCGGCATTCTTTTCCAGAAGACCGCGCTGCAGGACTTCCTCACGGTGCGGCAATGCATCGCGCTGTTCCGCGGGCTCTACACCACCGGACTCGAGGTCGATGAGGTCATCCGCCTGTGCGCGCTCGAGAAGCTCGCCGGGCGCGATGCGCGCAGGCTCTCCGGCGGCCAGCAGCAGCGGCTGCTGCTCGCGATCGCGCTCGTCAACGACCCCGCGGTGCTGTTCCTGGATGAACCCACCACCGGGCTCGATCCGCAGGCACGCCGCAACTTCTGGGAGCTGGTGCAGTCGATCAAGGCGCGGCGCAAGACCATCCTCCTGACGACCCACTACATGGAGGAGGCGGAGCTGCTGTGCGATGAGATCGTCATCATGGACCGCGGCCGCATCATCGCCCAGGGCCCGCCGCGGCGCCTGCTGCACGAGCACTTCGCGGAGGTGCTGCTGGAGCTGCCGCGTCAGGAGTTTCCACCGGCGGCGCGCGCGCTGCCGCTCAACATCATCGACGCCAGCGATCGGGTGGAGATCAGCACCCATGACCTGGAAGCCACGCTGCGCACCCTGCTGGAGGCGAAAGTGCCCCTCACCAACCTGCGCATCCGGCCGGCCAACCTCGAGGACCTGTTCCTGGAGCTGACCGGCACGGAGTTGCGCCCATGATCAGGCGGCTGCTGTCGGTGCTGCATGCGCGCAACCTCGAATTCCTGCGCGACCGCGGCACGCTGGTGTTCACGTTGCTGCTGCCGGTCATGCTGGTGATCGGCATGGGCTTCGTGTTCGGCGGCCCGCAGCGCCCGCTGTTCAAGGTCGGCGTGCTCGCCGGGCACCTGGACCGGCAGGCGCACCCGTTCCTGCGCGAGCGCTACGTCGAGTTCATCACCCTGCCGCATGAGAGCGAGGCGCTGCGCAAGGTCACGCACCAGCAGATCGACCTGCTGGTCGACCTGCAGGCGCCGCAGCGCTACTGGGTGAACACCGATTCACCCAAGGGTTACATCGCGGAGAAGCTGCTGCTGGCCGCCGAGCCGGCCGCGGTCCGCCAGCCGGTAACCGGCGCCGCGGTGCGCTATGTCGACTGGCTGTTCCCGGGCATTCTCGGCATGAACATGATGTTCAGCTGCCTGTTCGGCGTCGGTTACGTGGTGCTGCGCTATCGCAAGAGCGGCTTCCTGAAGCGGCTGCACGCCACGCCTCTCACCGCCTTCGAGTTCCTCAGCGCCCAGGTGCTCTCGCGCCTGGGGCTCATCCTCATCGTCACGGCGATCCTGTACGTCGGCATCGGCGCCATCATCGGGTCTCACAACGCCGGCAACCTGCTGTTGCTGGCGCTGGTGGGCGTAGTCGGCGCCCTGTCGATGATCGCCCTGGGGCTGACGATTGCGGCGCGCTTTTCCAGCGAGGAGCTGGTGGGGGGACTGCTCAACGTGCTCACCTGGCCGATGATGCTACTGTCGGGGATCTGGTTTTCGCTCGAGGGATCACCGCGCTGGGTGCAATGGGTGGCGCATGTCTTCCCCCTGACTCACGTGCTCGACGCCGCGCGCGCGGTGATGCTCGATGGCGCGGGCCTGCCGCAGATCGCGCCGAACCTGCTGTATCTGGCGGCCACCGCACTCGCGTTCCTCGCGTTCGGGGCCTGGTCCTTCCGTTGGCGCATCGAGTAGGAGGCAACGTGCGTTTCTACAGCGACAACACCGCCACGGCCTGCCCGCAGATCCTGGCGGCGATTACCGAGGCCAACCACGGGCTCGCGGTCGCCTACGGCGACGATCCCTGGACGCAGCGTCTCGATGCGGTTCTCGGCGGATTCTTCGGCGCCGAGGTGCGCGCCTTTGCGGTCGCGACCGGAACCGCCGCCAACTCGCTCAGCCTTGCGACCCTGTGCCCGCCCTACGGCGCCATTTATTGCCACGAAGAGGCGCACATCGCCACCGATGAATGCGGCGCGCCGGGTTTCTTCTCCGGGGGAGCGCAGCTCATGCCGCTGCCGGGCGCCGCCGGCAAGCTCACATTCGAGGCCCTGCGGGTGGCGCTGGACGCGCACCCGGCCTCCGTACACACCGTACAACCGGCGGCGCTGTCGCTCACGCAGGCGACCGAACTCGGCACCGTGTACCAGCCGGCCGAAATTGCGGCGCTGAGCCAGCTGGCCCACAGCCGCGGACTCCGGGTGCACCTGGACGGGGCGCGCTTTGCCAACGCGGTAGCGTTCCTCGACTGTCATCCTGCGGACGTGACGTGGCGCGCGGGGGTGGATGTGTTGTCGTTCGGCGCCACCAAGAACGGGGCCCTGACTGCCGAGGCGGTGGTGTTCTTCGATTCCGATCTGGTGCGGGATTTCGAGCTGCGGCGTAAGCGCGCCGGACACCTGCTGTCGAAATCCCGCTATGTCGCCGCGCAGCTGCTGGCGTACGTGGAAACCGGAGTCTGGAAGCGCAACGCCGAGCGCACCAACCGCCTGGCGCAGGACATCGGCCGCGCCGCCGGCGCGAGCCTGATGCACCCGGTGCAGGCTAACGAAGTGTTCGTGAAGCTCGGGGTGCAGCGTCGCCAGGCGTTGCGCGCCGCCGGCTTCGAGTTCTACGACTGGGGGGCCGAGAGCGCCGGCGAGGCGCGCTTCGTGGTCTCCTGGGACCAGCCGGACGAGGACGTGCCGGCGCTGTGCGCGGCGCTCGGCCGCCTGCGCTAGAGCTCGCGCAGGCTGGTCGATACCGGCAGGCGCGCGGCACGGATCGCCGGCAGCAGGCCGCCGATCATGCCGATGACCACGGCGATGATGAGTCCGCGTGCGACCAGTTCCGGGGTCACCTTGAAGTTGAACACCACCTGGGTGAAGTTCTGCCCCAGGGTCGACACCGAGAGACCGTTGAACAGCAGGTAGGCGGTCAGCGCGCCCAGCACTGCGCCGGCCAGCGCCAGCAGCAGCGCCTCGATCATCACCGAGAGCAGCACCGGCAGCCCGCCGAAGCCAATCGCCCGCAGGGTCGCGATCTCCTTGCCGCGCGCCGCGACCGCGGCGTACATGCTGTTGAGCGCCGCAAATACCGCGCCGAGCGCCATGATGAGGGTGACCACGCCGGCGAGGAAGCCGATGGTCTTGCGGAACTGCTTGGTCTGGCCGCTGAAGTAGTCCTGCTCGCGCACCACGTCAAGCGTCAGGCGCGGATCAGCGGCCACCGCGCTCTTGAGCTTCCGCAGGCCATCCGCGCCGTCCAGGGCGACGAGCACCGAGCTCGAGCCGTTGCGCCCGAAGGTGGTGCGCGCGACATTGATGTCGGTCCACAGCTCGCTGTCGTGCGCGTCGCCTGACTCGAACTCCCCCACCACGGTCCAGTCCGAGCCGCGCATGCGCACCACCTTGCCGAGCTCCGCCCCCTGAAACTGGCGCAACACGCCGCGGCCGACGATCAGCTCCCGCAGGCCGGGCGTGAAAGTACGGCCGGCGACGATCTTCAGCTGCGGGCGTAGCGCAAACGCCGTGGGCTCCACCCCGCGCACGGTGATGTTGGCGCCGTTCTTGACGTCGTCCTTGCGGATCAGCTCGGCGATGATCAGCACTTCGGCCGAGGCCAGCGGTCTGCCGTCCGCGCCCGTGACGATGCCCGGCTGCTGCTCGATCAGGTCGGTCGAGTCGCGATCCAGCCCGGAATTGAGCTCGGCATTCGAGCCGCCGCGCATGATGAGGGCGGCATCGGCGCGGCCGGTGGCCTTGAGGGTGCTTTCAAAGCCGGTGGCCATGGCCAGCAGCGCGGTGAACACGGCCACCACCCCCGCGAGTCCGATGACGATGACGAGCGAGGAGCCCCAGCGCTCGGGAATGCTGCGGATATTGATGCCGGTGATGGCCAGTGCCTGAGTCAGCAAGGGAACTCTCCTGACAGTGGTCCGTCAGCGGCCGGCCAGGGCATCGACGATCCTGAGGCGCCGCGCCCGCAGTGCCGGCAGCAGACCCACCGCCAGGCTCATCAGCATGATGGCCGCGACCCCGAGCAGCCACACTGAGCCGCCGAGCTGCAGCTGAAATTGCCTGCCGGTGCCCTTCTCCACCATGGCGCAAAGCGTACGCGAGCGCGTGCCCGAGCTCGCCGTGCTCAAGACCCTGGGGTTCACCGACGGCAGCGTGCTCGGCTTCGTGCTGGCCGA
>WNGI01001663.1_pt1 | contig 27236 bp, 34 predicted proteins | sample 5400621 | NCBI WGS metagenome assembly WNGI01 (sample SAMN13153374, study PRJNA577476) | soil metagenome | isolation source: 20 cm soil or saprolite under Garry oak tree replicate 1 | place: USA:California | collected 2016-06-15 | reverse complement strand
AAAACCCGCCGCTCAAAGGGGTCAAAATTGGACGCCGATACGGGGTCAAATTTGAACGCCGATTGACACTCGACAACCAGCGAGCCATCCCGCGTCACCAACGGCAGGCACTCCGTCCAGCCCGTGGCGATATCGACTATCGTCAGGGTCTGGATGAACGCGCCAGCCACTGACGTGCCGCCATGGGCTACCGTGTCGACCTCGCAGTAGCCCGGCGGCGGGCTGTTCCAGTCATTGAACGTGCGGATCGGGACCTCGCGCCGGATCGCCGAATAGAACCCGGTACGTCGGCGCCTGCCGCCGCTCGCCGCAATCTTCACATCGACGAGCAGGCGGTCGATGGTTGCGGCGCTGATCGCCAAAACGCGATCACGATCCGGCTGTCCAAGCTGCAATCGGCCATGTTGCTCAAGAGCCGGCAGCAAAGTCGGGATCATCACCTTGAGCCGCTTGCCGCACACCCGATCCGACGCCTCCACAACGCCGTCAACGCATCCTTGATCGTCGCGCTATATCTACGCCTGCGCTCCCGCGGAGCCTCGACCTCGCCCGGCCCAACCGTCTCCTGTCGCCGGAGTGCGCGCACCGCATGCTTGCGATGCCAGCCTGTCGTCGCGCACAGCGCGTCGAGGATCCGCGCCTTCTCCGTCCGTTTGGCCGACCGGTAACGCTCCATCACCGCCGACACCACCTCGCGCCGCGCGCCCATGCTGATCTTTCCCGCCATAGAGGCCACCGAACTGATTCGGTGGCGCCGCCCCAGTCATCGGCGGGAAGTTGTCCAGTAACATTCAGGATGAGGCAATGCGCCCCCTATAGTTTGGCCTGTTGCGCAGCCTGCTTTCGAATAAAGCAGGTGGTTGGGGATGCTGATCGAGGAGACGATTGCGCGGATACGGCGCGAGCACTTCATCAAGGGCAATCGAACATTTTCGATGGGTGTGTCGTCGGGAAGTTCCGGCACCGCATAGAGCATCGGCCCCGCGGCCTCCTGCCGCCGCAAACGTTCTTCCCGTAGGCGCTCCCGGTTTTCATGAAATGCCCTTTGCGACTTTTCGATATCGGCGATCAGCTTCTTGCGCCTCCTGGCTACCCCCGAGCTTTTCGCTCAGCGGCAGAGAGACCGGAACCAGCGCTTTTCTTATTGTCCCTCATTTCTGGCCTTTAGCCCGAGGCCGTCCTTGCCTGTCACAACCTCGAGACTCGGATTAATTTTTCGAGCTCATGGCGACCGTCCGCGTGAGCATCCTGCTCGGTGGCGAACGATACTATGGAAGACTGAATAGGTCTTCCGTTCTCTCTGATGTCCCAGCGAAAGCGACCCGCGTGAATCGTGCAGTGCCGGGTTACAAGGTCATAAGGTTGCGGCGACTGAGCCATTGGCCCTCGGTGTGCCGACCGCAAATCGAGGCGTTGCAGAGCAGTTATCCGCGCCCGAAATCTCGCGATTTCCTGAAGCACGTTGTGGCAGTCGTGCCGATCGAAGCTTGCGAGCGGTCTCTAATAGCTTCGCCGCCATTTCTTCCAGTTCTTTCAGTCTCGCCGCTTTCATTTCTTCACCTCCAGCCCGGAGCTCGACAAGGCGGCAGAGGCAGTGTTGATCAACCCCAAGGTGCCGGCAAGCGAGATTTTCCCCGGAAGGGGAGTTCGCTAATTGAAAATTCAGCAAATCAGGTGGGCTTTTTGTCCAAGGGTCTGACCCCATCGGTTGAGGGAAGGCCCAGGGCTTCACGAAGATAGGAAATCGAACTCGGTCCAAGATCCTGCAAGCTCCGCAGGTTATCGTCGGGCGTCTCACGCACCTCGCCAATCGTTTTCATGCCCGCGGCATTCAATGCGTTCCGGATCCTACTCGAAAATCGGACGTTTTCGATGGCTGTGTCGTCCGGAAGCTCTGGTGCAGGATTAAGCATCGGCCCCGCGGCCGCGGCCGCCTCTCTAGCCATCCGTTCTTCCCGCAGGCGCTCAAGGTTTCCATGCAGGGTCCGCTGAGCCTCTTCGTGATCGGCGATAGCCTCTTTTGCTTCGCGGCCTCTTAGAGTTTTCCGCTCGGCGGCAGAGAGACCAGGATCAGTGCTTTTCTTGTCGTCGATCATTTTCCCTTCGCCTTTCGGCCTCAACCCGGCGGGTTTTTCCTTGGCTTTTGCTGCGCGCGGCGCATGTTGACCGGCGAACCTTTCAATCGGACATTCTTCGGTTCGGCCGGGATTACCAGCGGACCGAACCGAGCAGCCCATCGCAGCTCGAAGCTTTTTGAAGGTGGAGAGGAATAATTCTCATGGCTGAAGCTACCGTTTCGGACCGCCCCAACATTTACTGCAACCGCGCCCTCGTGACGGCTAAGTGTCTTAAAATATGTATGTTTTTTGGGCTTTCAAGATAACCCGGAAAAGGCGTCTCAAGAAACGGCCCCAGACGCGCGAGATCCGGAGAGGTGAGACGGCCAGTATTTAGCAACCGTGGCAAATGCCGTTGATCATGCGGTCGAGCGCCGCATTCTCCTGGTTGGTCGGATCGTTTGGATCCATCAGGTTTTTCTCTGAGGGCACTTGGTCGGCGCGCGGCTGTCGGTGGCCGACCGGTGCGGCATCCGGCAGTAATTGCTGGCCCGAGTGCGTCGATGGAGGTGCGGATCGATTTCGCGAACCCGCTGTCCGAGCAATCGCCACCGAAGTATCGACCTGGGCCAGCAACGCTATCGTCGTGATCAACTTCCGCATGATGGGTCTCCCGAGTTGGGCCCCCTCACGATCAATGGTAACGGGAAGCTCGATCGCAAGGTGCGGCAAGCCTCGCGTTTTGTTCAGATGCTCCAGACGCGACGCGGCTCAGTCGGCAACTAGAGAGACGAGCAACCATCTGTCCGCCTTCGGTCCGAAACGGAAATGCCTCCGCTTGGGCTCACGTCCGCCTCGATGCAGCGGACCCGTCCAGCGCGAATCTCCTTTCTCGGAAGGTGCTGGGAACATCGGCCATGCGCGATCACCGTATGTCGCTCATTGAGCCGAACATTGAGTAAGCTCCTGGACCAGCGACCCGGGGTTGCCCCATTGCAGCGAAATAGCCGCCGAGCGGCATTTCGGTCCGACGCTGAACATGCGATAAATGTCGGAACATCAGCTTCTGCGCCTGAAAACGCAATCAACCTCCGTCCAAGATTGTGGATCGCCGGTCATGAAGGTCGTTGGGCGCATCTGAGCTGGCACAAACCCGGCGCTTTCCAATTTCGAGAGAGCAACAGGGAAACTCCAGTCCCCCTCATAGAGATGCTCAAGTGGCAGCTCCAGTTGAAGTCCGCTGAGCTGGCACAAGGATTTTGTGGCGCCCTCCAGTACTTGTCTTTCAAAGCCTTGGGTGTCGATTTTTAGGAACGAGTTTCCGACATTTGCTAATTCGAATACCTCGTCGAACGTGAAAATCTCGATTTCTTCCGTTCGTTGAACGCGCGCTTTGGGATCAAACTGAATTGCGTAATCCGTCTGAGGCAAGATCGAACTGAAAACGGTGTTTTCGGATACGTTGATCACGCTTGTGCCTCGGCTGGCACCGAGTCCAAAATTGTGACCAACCCACTTGCTGTCTCCTGCCATTGAGCGAGATAGGTCAGTAAAGGTTGCTCTAATCGGTTCAAAAGATACGATGAGCCCCGCGTAACCACACGACCGAAGCGAACGAGCAAACTGCCCGGAATTTGCACCGACATCGAACACGGTGCTTACGTCTCTTGATCGCAAGAAATCGGCTAGGTCAGCCGATCTGGAAATCGTATAGCCGGTTCTCTTCATAAGCTGTCTAAGGGCATTTTTCATGCGGTTTATCCGTAGCTTGATGGCCGCCCAGCCTTTACTCCGTTCGTCAAACTGCTGTCCGATCGTTAGCGGAGACGACGTGGGCTCCAAGGGATAGCTGAAGATAACATGATCGCAGTCTGAACACTCGTACGCGCGGACATCTCCAAATATCCACATGAGAGGGCGAGGACCCTGCACCATACGAGCGTTGCATTTGGAGCAATTTGGCAGAAACTGTTCCATGTCCGAATTCTACGAAAGGGAACTTCGCGATTTGCAACGCACAAATGGCTATCCTGTTCCAGTTCGAGGTGCAGAGGTGCGAGCGACCGCCGCGGATAGGTTCGGTCGCCGACACAGTGACTCCGATCAGGCGTCGAAACTGCAGAGTCTGCGATACCTATGGACACACGGATTCAGGGCGCTCCGGCACCTACCAAGCCCTCTAAACGGCGAATGTTTGTTGTGTGGCGCTGCGGCCAGGAGGGTTCCCAGTCCTGCTTGCCAGCCGCAGGTACCTTCATCGCCGCGCTCAGACCCGAAATATTTGGCGTTACCGCGCACAAACCATGCACTTTCCCGCGTGAAGAAATAGCGTGCACTGACTATCGTGGGGCGGCTTTCAAACTATTGGCGGAGATAGAGCAGCGTCAATCCAAATATTAGGATCGCTACCCAATCGACCATAAGTTCTTTATCTTCTCGGTCGAGCAAGGCAAGGCCCCGGCGCGTTCAAGCTCAGATTAAGGCCAGAATAGCCGCGACTGCTCGCCATGCAACAATTACTTCGGACCGACAATCCGCACCCAGGGCAGTTCAGGAACGGCAAAGAGCCGACCAAAGCCGCTCTCCGTTTTTGGGAGGCTGCTTGGGGAGACCTGGTGCTCTTCCATCGTCGACACGACATGAATCCGACGCCGGCAAAGTCGAGGATCAACATTGCCAGAGTGCGGGTGTGGGGCGGCCCTCTCGAGGGTGAAATGATGTGATCTGTCCTGAAAAGCTCTTTCTAAGGAGATCGAAATAGCTGAATGACTTTATATCGAATGTCGTTAAGTCAGGAGGCGTCGTCGGAGTGAGAATCGAGCTAAGTGCCGTCGGATAGGCCATGCACGAAGAGATCGAATAGTGAGTTCGCCCCGAGCCAAGGTCGCAAGCTAACGCTGCGAAGAGAATGCCCCTGCTGCCTTCTTCAAAGGACACGAGCTAGCGGGCATCGAGGGTCGCTTTGTCGTTCTCGAGACTATTTCGTTGCCGATGCCCTGTCTTTCAGAGCTACGCAAACGACCCGGCCGAGGGTTTGCACACGCTGCGCACCTATCGGGGTATTTATCTCTGCCTTGATTGCCTCGGCGGCCTTGTTGCAAAGTTCTTCTGAGGCGAACGGTTGAATTTGCTGTGAGGTGGGTTGGGTGGGACTTCCAAGAACAATCCATTGCAACGAAACGAAAAGAACCCATTCCATACCGTGTCTCCTGCGCTGGGCCACTCCATTATGACCTGCCGTCAAAGCACTTAACGAGCGACTGCTCTTCTGAGCCAATAGCTAGATTTGTTGCTGGCGAAGCATCGAGCGTATGGTTCATCCCAGTCTTGTAGGCCGATCCTTCGAAAGTTGGTGCGCGGTCGCGTCGAGAAGGCAATCGGTCAATCGATGAATGGCTTCAATCGTTCGCCCAATTATCAGCGATCAATGATTAATCATTCCTGAGCCGACCGTCCATGCGTTAGTACATCGTGCGAAAGACAGCGCTAATTCCCTGGGAGACAGGCTTATTGGCTGCAAGCTTCTTGTTCACCAAATATGGAGAGACCCGAACGTATTGCGTATGTCCGCGAACAATGTAGCGATCTGGTAGCTGAAAAAGAAGGCGCCCATATAGAATAGGGCTGGCGACGATTGCGCCCACATCACCGCTCGCCTTCCCAATGACATGGGCCATGATGCTTGAGAGATCCAAACTACAATTGCAGCCAGCGCAGCGCCGCCAATGAGATCGGAGGGGTAATGCGCGCCTACATAGGCGCGAGAAATCTCGATAATCGCCGTCCAAACAATCGCTAAGAGGGCAAACCTCGAGCGGGCGATGTAGATCACGACTACGAGTCCCGCAAAAACCGCAACGTGGTCGCTAGGGAAGGAGTTCCAAGTGTTGTACGGCTGTTCGGAGCCCGAAGGGATGTGAAAATTTAACGTCGGATCATGAAAAGGACGGGTATGAGTCGATAACGCATGTTGCGAAAAACGACTGACCACACCCGCTCCGAATGACGCTAGCGTGCCAACTAGTATGCGAGCGCGGGTTTCAAGATCCTTGGTATCGAACCAGCAATACCAAATCAGAGCCATCAACAGCACCCCAGAATAAGTGAAATGAACGCTGGAAGCGGCTACCAATTTATCGAATAGTGCCGAGCGATTAGCGAAGCTATTGATAAATTCAGTCAGCGGTCGATCGAAACCGTCCGGGAATAGCGCCAGAGCCAATGCGGCGAGAAATACGGCGCCGGACGCGAGCACATTTCGCCGAATGCGATGCTTATCGATAGTTATTTCCAACATCATTACTATCGTTGACGATGATTATGACAGAGGCGGATCGCTGTGCGACTGTTTGCAATATGAAGGAACATTGAGGCCGCTCCGGCAACCCGAGCTGCGCCTTAAGCTAAATAGTAAAGGTTACCACGCCTCTGTGGGCTCGCGGGAAGCCAATTTTTAGCGTCGGCATTTTCTCCGGACTGTTGTAGCTTAACAAGCGTTGCCAGAGTACAAAAATAACATTCAGCCTCTGTTGGTAGATCAATCGTACGAGTGCTAATCTGCGGAATGCCCGATCAAGCCTCGGATGAGGTATCTAATCGTTTTCTTTGTCGTGGGGCCGTGGCTGCCGCCGCCTTGCGCCATTTCCTTCACGTTCATGTCGGCTTCACCGGCGAAGAGATTCGCAAGGGGGTTTTGACAGCCCTCGGCATCGGTATATTTCTCGCAATAGCCGTCGTTCGATGGCGACGCCATCTGTGACCACCTTTCCACGCGAGTGTCGGGCTCCTCGTACTCCATCATTATCGAAACGCGGAGAACATGCTTACGCCGATACGCGTCAGCAGCGTCTGTGTCTCGCGCGTCACTCCATGAATTTTGATAACCCTAATAGATGGATTTCGTGATAGCCAAAAATCTCTTTGCGTTTCGGCATCTCTCTTATCGGAGCCTAAAATAGGATACTCTTTCACGAGGCACCCAGGCGTTGCATCGGATCGCACTTTAAGAGATGACCCAGGTGTTTCATTTCGTACACGCAAACGAGCAGAATTGGCACACGTAAGGGGCTCCCGGCTATCTTGCGACAGACTCTCAAAGACCATGCCAAGTGACATCGGCCCGATTCCACGGCGCGGCCGCAATCAGTTAACCACCGGGGCGGCTCTTCAACCAACTGATAGGCCGAGCTCAAAATCCAAAGACCCTTGTTCGCCCCAGCACCGTGAAGGAGGGGTTAGGAATTCATGTGTCGGCGGAGGCCGCCCTGAGGACGTGTAGCCACGAATGTGCGAAGCTACCTGGTACTCCGCGCGATTTAGAGTGGAAAGGCTTAAGACGAGATCCGTCTTCGGTCTTCTTGCTTTGTGGAATTCGCCTCCTGCGAACACATCAAGCTTAACGGACGAGTCTCGTTGCCGCGTCAAATGGACGGACTACAGTTTCTCCAGGCGGCCATTTTCCAGCTTATCCTGCCTCGTGGTGGCAAAGCAGCCGGGCGATCAGATTCCGCTTGGCGATGGCGTCTTTTTTTTCGTTTCGGGGCGGAAAAGGCATGATTGCAAGAAAGATTGTTATCTCAGGCTCCTGCGACGCGGCATACCTTCCGGCGGCCTGCTGCCAGATGAAGTCCGTGTGGGATCATTTGGGGGAGAGAGACCAGCTCCGGCTTTGCTTGGTGGTCTGCGATATCAGCGGCGACGATCTAAAACAGGCCGAACAGTTCTTCCGAGAACGCAGTGTGCCAGCCGAGATCATCGTCGCCGATGATATCGCTGCTCGTATTCGGCCAATCAAAACGCGATGGCCGCGTGCCGCATATCTACGGCTTCATTTCGACAGTATCTTTGACGCCAGCATAGATAGGCTGATCTACTTTGATGCTGACACGCGCGTTCGCGCTTCACTCGATCCGCTTCTTAATATTCCGCTCAACGGTGAGCCGGTGGGAGCCGTGCACGACTTCATCTACTACTTAACTGGCAACATCCAACGGCGCCGCCGCGATCTTTTCTTAGCGGCGGATGCCCCATACCTACAATCGGGTGTGATGGTGTTTGATTGGCCAGCGACGCTACAGGATGGAGGCCTTACACGCGCTCGCACGTTCCTTGAGGTGCACGGCGCTCGCTGCTACGACGCGCCTGATCAAGATGCGTTGAATGCCGCCTTCGAGGGGAAGTGGACATCAATCGATCCGCGCTGGAATCTCCACGAGTGTTACCTAATGCTCGGTGGCAAGCTCGAGCCGTATGTCGAGCACTATACCTCGACCAAGCCGTGGTCGCGCCAGCGACCGCCAGCTTGGCGAGACGCCGCGGCTTGGTATGCACGGGAGCTCGCAGGCTCCCATTGGACCAATTTTGTCTCGCCGCAGTCTTATTTGGATGTTGTTCGGGCTCGGATCTCTCATGCCCCTCATTTGCGTGCCGTGATTCAATACGTTCCTTTTATTTACGAGCGGCTGCGTAAATCCTCGCCGATAGGCACCGGTGAAATTCTTCCATGGTCGCCTAAGCGCCGAAAGGATGTCGAGGATATGGTTCAAGCGCTGATTGAAGAAGCCGCGATGCGACGTCCACGGCTGGTGCCGCCCGAGGCAGTCTTGACGTAGCTGGCATGGAATTTCTCGCGTTCGATTGCTTGAGCCCATTACGGGCAGATCGGAATTGGCCGAACTCATGGGCTCCCAACAATGTGAGGCTGCCACAGAAGCGGCTTTAAATAAGGTGGCTTAGGGCTGCTGGTGCCGCAACCGCGCTATCGCGCGTCTTGAACGATAGCTGCTTGTAGATCGTCGCCAAATGCCCGTCCTCAGCGCCCTCATTTGGCAATAGCACGGGTACCCAAACCGGTATTCGTACACGTGCGTCTTCGAGTTTTCGATCGACGAGCACTCTCCACGTCCATCCGTCCGAAAGGGGTGACGTTGGCCCGTTGAATTCGTAAGCAATTAACTTACGGAGGCGAAAACGCCGCTCAGGGTTTCTTTCAAACCAAAGTCGGTCGTCCTGTAAAGCATGTATGATCGCCTTGCGATGCAGCGCAACGGTTGAATGGTATCCGGTTTGATAAGGCGTATTCACACGCAACTCGTGCCCCTATAATGTCAAATAACATATACCAAATCAGAACACTGCAACAATCAGATTAGGTATCAAAATACCTCTGGCCGGCCAGTGCGCGATACGCGCGTGGTAGGAGTCTTAGTCACGCAGTGGATGAGATGTCCTGCTGTGGATAGTCGACCGCAAAACTAACGTGGAGACGGCGTGGACGATTCCTACGCTCGGCGCTGCTGCTTCGTTTGGCGTATTTTCGTGAAGCATAATCAACGGCCGAAGGTCATGCTTGTTTTGTTGCTGGTCAACATCAAGCGGATGGTTCACGCGTATCAAGCAGGGAAATCTCAATCGCGAATTCAGTGCTCGCGTTGACGGCCACCGATATGCCACCAGGTTTGTCTTTGAGATCACCCGCAAATCCCAACGGAGCCGCATAGCCCTGCCAGGGCTCGATGCAGAGAAAACCCGCGCCGGGCTTTGTCCACACGCCGAGATGCGGCATGTTTGGAAATCGGATCTGGATCGAGGGTTGTCCCGGGACACCGAAATTGACAGCGCGGCTTTTCAGCCGATCGAAGATCAGCGCGCCGGGCGCGAACATGGCGTCATCGAGCGGCATGGTGCGGCCTTCGAAAATCTCCGTGCTCAAGGTCCGGTCGAGAAGCCCATCGGTCGCCCGACGAATTGGCGCGGATTCCGAACTTTCGAATCCGATTTCATGGTCTTGTCGTGAGCCGCCATAGGGCAGTGGCCAGCGGAACGCCGGGTGAAAGCCGAACGAAACCGGCATCGCACGTGGAGATTTGTTGAAGACGGTCGCGCCGATCCGCAAAGCCGCATCTTCAATGGCGAAAGCGACCTGAAGAACAAAATCGAAGGGAAACTGTTGCCGGGTCTCATTGTCCGACGCGAGCTGAAGGATGCATTGGGATGCGGTCACGCCAACAATGGAAAATTGCTTGTTCCGCGCGAAACCATGCTGCCGCATCGGGAACGCCTTGCCGTCGCAGATGGCGATATCGTTTGGGAGTCTTCCAACGATCGGAAACAACAGCGGCGCGCGTCCCGTCCACCATTTTTCGCATCCGTCCCAGAGTAGGTCGTTGCCGTCGCGATCCCGCAGCCGGACCAGTTCTGCGCCGTGGCTGGAAATCTCCGCAGCCAGGCGGTCGCTCCGGATCACAACTGATTCGGATTCGACTTCGCTAGCCATGGTTTTGTCTTTCGGTTCGAGATATTCGAGGTTCAGGTGTTCAAGTCGCCCCCGCCAGCTTGCAGCCAAATCCATCATTGCTCAGTCGAGATAATTCGGTTCGGGGAACCCTCCGAGTACGACCCTTGGGAGTGCATTGCTGGGCATCCTGGCCTATTGTAAGAGTCGAAACGTTAGCGAGGGCATATGAGATTTACCTTGGCGATTTTTTGCATACTTGCGTGCGCTGGTTCAGCATGGGCCCAATACGGCGTATCGAACGCCAGGGACGGCAATGGCAATCTCATCCGCAATAACGGCGCGAATCCGGGGCGGGTCGTCAACCAGGGCCCGATCAACAATGGGCCGATCAGCACCGCGCCGGCCCAGCCGCCAACGGCCAATTCGCGCATGAATACGGGCACAAGCAAGTAGCAGCCGGCATCGATCGTCGATCGGGTGCGAGTTAACCGATCGCGGTCAGCTCCTCACCACCAGATCATCTGCCGCTCGGGTGCCCCGCAAACGATGGTGCGGCGGCTTTCAATGCCGTAGGGCGTTTCAACGCGGACCGACTTGATGCAGCCGGGGTAGACGGCGACGTTGTAGTGAAAGGGTGCCTGATCAAAATAGCCGTGGATCGGGCAGAGGAAGGCCAGGTCGGGCCCGCACCGCGTCACGGGATACAGGCGCCCACGCGCCGATGCTTCGCTCGAAATGCCGCCCAGCGCAGCAACAAATGCGGCAATGATAGCAATCTTGGTAGCGTGCGACATATCCTGATCCTTGAAATGTTCGGACGGTAACACCGTCGGCAAGCGAACCATAAACTGTAACGCGACCGTTAGCCAAGGCGGCTGTCACTCGATCTTTGCGAGAAAGCACCGCCCCCCGAATGACCTTGCCCAGCCGATCTGATAGGCTTCCAAGGTGGAGTGTAGCCACAACGCCAGCAGGTGCACCACCGCGATTCGTATCCAAGGGCTGGCGGCGAGCTCTTGTTGACGTAAAAAGACCTGTTTTGTCAGTCGATTACCTTGATATGCTGCGAGAGCCAGAATTTTGTCGGTCAACCTAACACAGTCATGAATCCTGAGTTTCCAAGGATAGAGCAGGATAAGGCAGTCTCGCCCCATGCGCAGGAGGTCGAATACGCCCTGATTCTTTCTAGGATGATCAATACGGTGAAGGAAGATCCTTCGCAGCTGCGCATGACGATCTACGAGTTCGCGCGCGCCAGGCTAAAGATCGATACCGAGTGGATCGAGGAGCCTGAACGCGAGCGCCTTACGGCTGCGCTCGAAACGGCGATCCAGGGAGTCGAAGCGTTTTCGGGGCGCCGCGACGAGAGGGAGCGCCTTCCGCCGCCGGCGCCATCCCCGCAGATTGGATATGGCGCCTCGCCAGCCGAGCCGCCGACGTGGATGGTGGCCGACCATCACGCGAGCTACGCCCCCAAAAGCGTTGTTTTGAAAGAAGTTTATTATCGGCCCGAGACCGAGCGGGTCGCAGAACTGCAAACGCGGCTGCTGTTATCGACGTTGGCCCGCTTCGCCATCGGAATATTGTTGTTCGGTGTGGTTGCGGGCCTGGCAATCTATAGACAGGGGGCGTGGCTGGTGGGACCGAGCGCGAAAACCGTTTCCCCGGCAACGTCGATCGTCGCCAAAGCCGCGGACGCGTCTCTGCAAAGCGCCGCCGCCGACATGAAGATGGCGGCCGCTTCACCCGGGGCGTTGCCTTTTCCGCTGCCCAGCGATTATGGCGTGTACGCCCTCAACGATGCCAAGCTTAGCGAACTTTATCTCCTGGCGGAACAGGTGCCGGACAAGCGCATTGCGATGTCGACGCCGGTCAGTCAGCCCAGCCGCACCACCATTCCGGACGGCAAAGCGAAATTTGTGGTGTTCCGGCGAGACCTCGCCGGGTCCGCGCCCGACCGGATGGAGGTTCGTGTGGTCGCGCGCGTGGTGCGCGCCCTGACGTTTGATGCCAAGGGCAAAGCCAGCTTCGTACCCGTCTCGGACGCCTGGAATATTCGGAACGTATCCTATGAATTCAGGGTGCGACCGCTTCCCGGAAATACCGAAATGCTCATGGTGCAACCGGCAGACGCCAATTTCGAACTTCCCGCTGGCCGTTACGTTCTCGCCTTGAGGAACCAGGGGTATGATTTTACTGTTGCTGGCAAGGTAACCGATCCGTCGCAGTGCCTGGAGCGGACCGACGCTGCCAACGGCGCGTTTTTTTCAGATTGCCAAAAGCCATAGGACGCTCTGGGGACTCTCTTGTCGCCACCAACCAGAATGGACGTCAGAGGATGGGCCGCATCCGATTCGATGCAGCAAAAAAAGCCCGGATCACCAATCCCAGAAAATAACCGCCCTGCATGATGGCTTGCGCGACCATGATTGTCAGTGCGGTCTCCAGGAAGCCAAAGCCGTGGACGAGTGAAAAGCCAACCGAAACGATCAGCAGGGCTGCGAGAATCGGCAAAAGGACTTTCAGTCGGAATACCAAGCCAACCGCGATTCCCAGTATGGCTACCGCGATGGCGGCATATACCATCCCAAATGTCCCCGTCGTTTTGCAGCAAACGTTAAGTGTACGCGGGAATTACTCAACCGACCGTGAGTCCCATCCGCTCGCTAGACCGGGGCTCTTCTCGATAGCCCGCCCAGAGCGAATCATGCGTTTCGAATCATACGTTTACTGAATCACGGCGGAGTCAGTTTGGCAAAACATGGTCTCAATTGCGGGCAGATCATGTTTGCAACCAAAGAATGTAATTCATTTTGAACGCTATTTCCACGAAAGGACGTCGATTGCTGGGTATCTGGGGAGTGTGGCCAGAACGCCACGTGCGCGGCAAAACGGAGGCTTGCGCGGTTTGCGCTATTTGATGCGCGCGAGTCCCCCTGTAGGTTCTCCGCACATGGGATCGTGGGTCTGGGCCATTAACTGACGTCAAAATTAACCGGAAATTTCAACAAACATGTTGAATTGAGGGGCTGCGTTGGAAGTCAGAATTGCACCCATTGTTAGGGCTGACGGCTGGTCGAGGTTGGCCAGACGATCGTGTTGGAAATTGGCATCCTCATTCATTGGGGGGCGCGGCTATCGGTGGGATGTGTCGGGATGCTGAAGCGACTTGGTTCTCCGCTGTTTGCGCTCGTTGTTGCAGGCTTGCTGCCAGCGTGCTCGCTGCTTCCGGGAACGGGACCCAAAAGCGACGCCGTAGAGAACAATGCAACAGCCGGGGTGCGATCCAACGCCGCGCTGTCTTACGCGCTGGTTGACGTGAGCGCCGATACGATCGGCTTCCTGTCGCAGCCCAATCTGGTCACGTTCAAGGGCGAGTTCCCGGATAAGCGAGCCAAGCCGAACCAGGTCGTCGGCGTCGGCGACGTCCTCAATATATCGATCTTCGAAGCTGCTCCAGGTGGCCTCTTCACGCCCGGACAGGCCGCTGGCGCACGTCCCGGAAACTTCGTCGATTTGCCGCCGCAGGCCGTCGATCAGAAGGGCAGCATTTATGTTCCCTACGCCGGCGAGATTCCCGCCGCAGCGCGAACCATACCGGAAATTCAGCAGGCCATCGTTGCCAGGCTACGCAATCGCGCCATTGAGCCGCAGGTGGTCGTCAGCCTCAATCAGCAGCACTCGAGCGTCGTCAGCGTTTTGGGTGATGTGAACACGCCCGGCGTGTTGGCTTTGAATAGTGTCGGCGAACGGTTGCTGGCGCTGATCGCGCGCGCCGGCGGCCCGAAGTTCGAGGCGATCGAAAGTTACGTGACGCTTCAGCGGGATGGCAAACGCGTCAAGGTGCTGCTCAGCCGCGTGGTGCACGACCCGCGCGAAAATATCTTCATTCGCCCGAATGACGTGATTTTCCTCACCCGTGAGTCGCCCACGTTCACGGCACTCGGCGCGCTCAATCAAAACGTCTTTGGCTTCAATTCGGAAATTCCGTTCGACGTTGAAACGCTGACACTGGCCCAGGCGATGGGCAAGGCCGGCGGACTGAACGACAACCAGTCCGACCCCAGCGAGCTTTACGTCTATCGGTTCGAGGATCGCCATTTCCTGGAGAAGTTCGGCGTTGACACCACGAGATTTACGGTCGACCGGGTTCCGACGATCTATCACCTCAACCTGCGCGATCCGTCCGGTATGCTGCTCGCATCCGCCTTCCAGATGAAAATCAAGGATGTCATGTACGTGGCCAATGCTAAGGTCGTGGACTACTACAAGCTGCTATTGCTCATCAACAACACGGCAGCCACGACGTCCAACACCGCAAACGCCGTGACTAACGTGAACACGGCCGTCAAGACTAGGTGGTAAGTTCAGACTGAGGTCACGATCTCATCGCGATGATGCACCGGCCGCCGTCGGAATTTCCAGTCGCGATGTTCAGCTCGATCCAGCTCTGGACGACCATTGTCGTATTGATCCTGGCGCCACTGTTTTTCGGCTCGGTCGATCTGTTCTGGATCGCGGTCTGGACGATCCTGCTTTCGATAAGCGTTCTCAGCGGCGTAGCCACGCCAATGAGCATCGATCAGAGCCGGACATTGTTCGGCTTTCTTGCTGTGTGCGGCGTCTACGTGATCGTGGCCCTTATTCAAGTTACCCCGCATGTAATCGACCAGCTCAACGATCCGATTTGGGGGCGAGCAAACGACGTTCTGGGCCTTGATGCCCTACCTCGGATCTCAAGCCGCGCGGAGATACCGTCGCTCGCGATCGGGCATTTCCTGCTCTTTGCAACCTCGTTTATAAGCGGCTTCTCGGTCGGGGCATCGTCGCGTAACAGCGACAGGCTTATCGTGTTCGCGCAATATTCGATCTTGTTTTATGCCATCTATGGCCTGGCGGCGCTGATCCTCATCCCGAACATGGTGTTGTGGGCTCCAAAGCTCGCCTACCGCGGAAGCCTGACGGCGAGCTTCATCAATCACAACACCGCCGCAACATTCATTGGTGCCGGTGCGATCTTGTGGTTCTGTTATGCCTTTTCCTCGTTGCAACAAACGTCTGGATTTTCGTCGATTCGCGTATTGCTGCTGACCCGATCGAATGAGCATCTCGCATTCAAAATCGTTACCCGGTCCGCTGGCGCACTCGCGTGTTTCTTCGCCTTGCTGCTGACGGGCTCGCGCGGCGGGTTGATTTGCTCCTGCCTGGGATTGCTGGTCGCAATCATCCTGATGGCGGCCAACTGGCGAAAGCGGAGATTCTGGCACATTGTGGTTTGGGCAAGCGTGGCACTGGCGGCCACTGTGGCGTCGCTTAGCCGAATGGGCAGAATTGGAAGCCAAGGTCTGTTCGACGATGCGAGGTGGTCCGTCTACGGATTTTGCGTGGAGGCCGTCCGGGGGCGGCCGCTTCTGGGAGCCGGAATTGGCACCTTTGAGGATCTGTTTCCCTCGCTGCGTGGTGACAATTTCTACAGTTGGGGTGTGTGGGACTATGCTCACTCGACAATCCTCGAAATTGCAGTCGAGATGGGAATTCCGTTTGCAGCTGTAATTGTGATTGCCGCGCTGGCGTCGCTGTTTATTCTCGCTCGCGCTGCGGTCAATTCCGAGGGCCGAAGGCGACGTTTGCTGGCGGCAATCACCGGGATCGCAGCCCTCAGCTATCTGCATTCATTGATCGATTTTTCCCTGCAAATTCCCGGCTATTTCATTCCATTCGGTGTTCTGCTTGGCTGCGGACTAGCCAGAGCATCCGCCGCCCCGACAACGCCTGGTGCGGTGCGGTTGCGCCTCCCTCCTTGAGTTGGGTGGTCAAGAATCAGCGCCGGTAAGACGTTGCGCGAGGTGCCGAGGATTTCGCCGGAAACCGGACGCCTGGCGAGAGCACGGCTACAATTGCTTTGATAGTTCGGCAAGTTCAGGCGAACCGACTACCGGTTCGCCAAACGAACCTTTCGATCGGCCAGTGATACGGACGGTCCAACCGCGGGCGCCTTGATCTCGTACCAGTACTTCGAGTCGGTGGCTGACTGTATCTTGAGCCAATGGTAGTCCGTGTTCTGCCAAGGGCGGATCACTTCGGTCAGATTGTCCAGGACGAGGTCGCCCTTAGTCGTTACGACGACAAGAACGAGATGGCCAATTCCTGATCCCGTCTTGACCACCGAGAGCCGCAGGGCTTTCGACGGCAAACCGCTCTCGAGAAGCTCGTGCCGCTTGGTAACGGCGTAATCGTTGCAGTCCCCGGCGCCAGGCGCGATTGTCCAGCCGTCCTCAAGGTTCGAACCATAGCTTTTGAGCATTGGTGCGATGGACAAGTTGACGCTGTGATTGACGCGATTCAACAATTCCGAGGTCTCTGCGCTGAGGTCGATGCGGTCGTTTTCCGCAGGGTTTGACTTGCAATCGGAAGGATAGCGAAGACAAAAACGAACATGCTGAAACGGAGCCAATGTAGGCGAGGCATGCACAATCGGCGTCAACAAATTCGAATCTTGCGGAGACCGGCTGCGCGCATCGGCGCTGCCTGCGGTAATCACACCAGCAAGGATCGCCAGCAACATGGATGAAGAGCGTCGCGCCATGAAACAACCACTGATCGAGGGTGGTGCGATCGCCCGTGAGCGCGCTACCGATCGATGTATTGTCGCTTCGCGAAGTTAAATCTTCGCTACGGAATGACATTAACGAATTGTATCTATGCGGCAAGGAAACCCCGTTACCGGCACCTAAGTTCCTGTCTTGGCGGATTTATTATGCTGGCAGATAGTTTGAGTGCCAGTTCCACGCGGTGTCGATGATCGACTTCAGATCATGCCGGGGAGCCCAGCCGATTGTCCGCCTCGCCAGGGCATTATCTGCAACCAGGGCCGGCGAGTCGCCCTCGCGACGTGGCCCGTATTGGATCTCAAAATCCCTGCCTACGACGTTCTGAACGGCCGCAAGCAGTTCCTTCACCGTTGTCCCATGGCCGGTTCCAAGATTAAGGGCTTGGCTCGAGCCGTTATTCAGGAGATGCTCGATAGCGCGGGTATGAGCATCAGCGAGATCGAGCACGTGAATGAAATCGCGGACGCAGGATCCATCGCGGGTCTCATAGTCCGTTCCCAAGACCTGAAAATGTGACCGGCGGCCCAAAGCGGTATCGAGCGCGATCGGTATGGCGTGAGTTTCCGGCGAATGCCATTCGCCGATTCTTCCCTCCGGGTCCGCTCCGGCAGCGTTGAAATAGCGCAAGATAACCGAGCGAAAGTCCTGGTAGCGGTCGAGGTCCTTCAATATTTGTTCGACGATCAGCTTGCTTCGACCGTACGGATTGATCGGCGACTGGGCGTGAGCCTCGTCCATCGGTATGGACAGGGGAACGCCGTAGGTGGCGCACGTCGAGGAGAACACGATCTTGTCGATGCCGGCGGCCTGCGCGGCCCGAAGCAATGTTATAGTGCCGGCGACGTTGTTATCGTAGTAAGCGCCGGGGTCATGTATCGATTGGCCGACCTCAATCGCCGCGGCAAAATGTAGGATGGCGAGAGGTTTATGTTTCCGGAGTACGTCATCAAGCTTGTTGCGGTCCCGGATGTCGCCAATCTCCAACGCACCCCATTTGACGAATTCGGCATGACCGTTCGAGAGATTGTCATACACGATCGGTGTGAAGCCCTTGCTCGCCAGATCAAGGCACGTGTGCGCTCCGATGTATCCCGCTCCACCAGCAACAAGGATATTTGTCATCTAGTAAATTTCCCAGAACGGGTTGCAATATGATCAGTCCGTTGCGATCGAGAATTCGTTGGGTGCGAAGCCGAACCAGAGCCATGCCTGAATAGCGAGAACGGATGCGAATCTGGATGCGCTTTCAAGCTGACTATCGACAGTTAGATGTATGTTGTCCAAAAATTTTTAATGCAATCCAGCAGCCACTGCAATATTGCGACAAGTCCCCAGCCGAGGAAGCCAAACCATACGGTCATCACTAATACGATCAGAGCGGCAAGTACGCCGATCGCGGCCTTTCTGCCGGTCTGCGCAGATGACAATCGTGACTTGCCTGAGGGGCTTGGCAACTCGACGCGCGATTTTGCGGATCGCTGTAGATCGTTCATTCGTTGTTACCACTCTTTGACAAGAGATGAGTAACTGCAAGACATTGGGGCTGCAATCTCAACGGCAAATTAACGTAAAGGAACATGCCATATAATGCTGATAGTTAACGCCAAAACTTTGATGGAGGAGTATGGCGTCTATGCGACCTGCCGACGACAACCCTGGAAAAGTTCCAGCGGGCTATGCGAGTTGTCTGGTTTGAGACGTTGGGCGGGATCGCGCGCGTTGCCAGTCCGCCGGCGATATCTTCCAAAGCGACCTGTTTGCAAGAGACGTGGACAAGAGAGGCGGATGACGGTTCATCTGGGCAGGAACCTGGTTCCGCTCACACCGTGAGTTGCGGAACGCGTCTGATTCGTCGATGGAGCACAAAAAAAATTGGGTGGAGATGTGAAGGACTCTTCGTCCGCAAATCACGGTTTCAACAATCACGACAAGAGATTAATGCGGGCGGAAAAAACTCATCCGCATGTTCTTGCTTTTCCATTTCCTGCAGCGATTGCTTTTCGTTCAATAGGCGCTGTCGGAAACCAGAAGGGCAGGAATAGTTACGATCAGGATTTTTGCGTCGAGCGTCATCGACCAGTTGCACGCATAAAAACTGTCGCACGCGATACGCTTGTTATACGTCGTTGAGCTGCGACCGCTGACTTGCCAGAGTCCTGTGATTCCAGGCCGGCATGCAAGATAGGCGTTCACAGCGCCGGAATACCTGACCAACTCTTCCTCGGTGACGGGACGCGGTCCTACGATGCTCATGTCGCCCTTAAGGACGTTAAACAACTGAGGCAACTCGTCCAAGCTGGACTTGCGCAGGATGGCGCCGATCACAGTCACTCGCGGGTCGTACCGCAACTTGCGATTCGCGGCCCACTCGGCGGCGGCGACGGGATCGGACTCAAGAAGCTTCCGCAAACGTTCCGGTGCGTCGGTCACCATCGTGCGGAACTTCAAGCAATCGAAGTGCTTTCCCTTGAATCCCACACGCTGATGGCGAAACAACGCCGGCCCTGGGGACGTGAGAACGATCATAACGAAACAGATGGTCAGCAGCGGAGCCAGCAAAACAATTCCGGAAACCGCCAATATGATGTCAATCAATCGCTTCGAAGTCAGCCCGATGGGCTGGGGCGACCCGGTTGCAGAAAATCGCAGAGTATTGCGTACACCTACAAGGCCGTTCATCTGGTACTCCTAAAAACAATTTCAAAACTTCTTTTCATTTACCCCTTCTCTTTTACGCTTCTTTATCAAGTTAATTGGCGGTGCACCATCGACGCAAGTCCGTATTCTAAGCAAGCTTCCGTTAAGCTAAACCGCCTAATCATCGCTATTCGTTAACTATTTTTAAGTGCGCTACCGAAGTGGGCATAGGGTTGGTGAAGAAACAGACGGTTTCCACGTTGCGGTGCAAAATTCCGCAAAAAACTTGCCTGTATCAGGACACCTCAAGACCGAATACCGCCGTTAATTTTTTCTTTATGCTTGTTTTGGTGAACAGGAACAAGGTTTTTTTGGGCGGTTTTTAATCAAACATTGTGTTGACTGCTCGTAGCCTGGGCGCGTGAAGGTATTATAGTGCGGCAGCGAATGGAGGTTCGACTGGGCGCAGCGTGGGCTACCGATCGATTCGCAGGCAATTAGCGCGGTGATGGGGCTGGCACGAAATCACTGGCCTGTCGTTCGTCGCTGTCGCGCCCGACGAAGACAAACAAGCCCCGGCTGGTTGCAATGATGTCGCCCTGTTGAAGACTAGGGTCGTTCATGGCGCGCTGGTCTGCGGCTTCGGCGTCCGCTTTGTCGGATGACGGTGGATCTGCGGCCTGCTGCGTGCGTGCCTTCGCGACGAATTCCTCAGACCGCCGGCGGGCGTCCTGCACGCGTTCTCGCCATTGCTCGACAGTGAGTTCGGAGTCGGGAAGGTGGTCCAATTCCTGCGCGCAACAGTATCCCGATGATACCAGCAGGGATCCGGCAACCAGCGCAGCCATCGTCCGATGTGTCATGACAAGAACTTCGCGGGTTTGGGCGCATCGACAAAACGCCGCACATTTACGACGGTATGCAGAGTCAATTTATTCCTGATGCGAAGGATCGGCAACAGGGGACAGGCGCCTGCGATGAAGGCGTCAGGAACGGATTCTCTTCAGCGCGTTTGAAAAGTCTTTTTGCCTGGCGGGGTCGAACTGTTCGACTTGAGTTTGGAGCAACGAACAGATCGCCGGGGAGGCGACTGAATAGGCGTGGGCTGCATCATCTGCAAATCCATTGCGGACGAGTTGTCCAAATTCAAAGAGAATCTTCTGCCGAACCGGCTCGGGCGCGACAAGAACGAGTGGCATGGCGACGATAATTCGGCGGATCGAGATCCACGCTTCATTCGGCGAAGTCTCGTAGGACATCGCGAGCAGATCAAACGACTGCGGACTTAACCGCCCGTGCAGAAGTTCCAGGTTGAACGCCACAAGCCAAACGAATGACTCGCGCGGTGCGCAGCCGAGAAGCCGTCTGACGCGATTTTCAAGGGACTTGATACGCCGGTCGAATTCTCCGGCGGCCCCGGACCGCAATGCAGCTTCAGCCAGGGGCATTTCCATGAGCAACAGGGCGCGCTGAGAATGGGTGTCGCAGGGGTTCAGGTTCTGCGAAGTCTGGCTTTCCAGCGTTTGCGTCAATGTCGTCCGATTGAAATTCTCGGAACGCAGCAGACGACTTTCGATATCCCGAAAATCGTCAGCCGCCTCGCCCTGTCGGAGAGCGAAAATCCCCCAACCTAGTCCCAGGCAGCCAATCGAAAGCGTCAGGGCAAGCCGCACGACTGATCTGAGAGAAATCTTTGATGCAGAGCCCAAGGATACAGCACCCAAGACCTAAACGGTTTCCGCCGGCGTCGTTTCGTTAGTGTAATAAGTATAACGCCGATCGGAATAGCCTTCGAAGCGGCGCATGATAGCTTCATCGGCCTTGTTGAGGACTGCCCCCAGAAGTCGTTCGGACACTATAGGAGACGCGCCGACCGCCTTGACGATTTCGTCAGTGGATGTGCTGCCCCACTCAACGACCAGAACAAAAGCGTCAAACAGATGGGCCACAGCCTTTACATCCACGACCGGAAGGATCGGAGGCAAGTCGACAAGGACGTAGTCGTAATTGCCCTTGGCGGTCCGCAACATATCCTTGATCGCCGGCGAGTTCAAAATATCTGAGCTATTCGACGGTTTCATTCGCGAAGAAGCGGGCAGGAAATCAAACTTATAATTGGAATCCGTGATGACCAGATCGTCAAAATCCAATTTTTCGGCAACGATGTTGACAAGGCCCGGAGCACTCGAATAGCCCAAGGCTCTGGTCATCGAAGGGTTTCGCAAATCGGCGTCTATAAGCAGGGTGCGCGCACCACTCTTGGCCACGAAAGCTGCGAAACCCGCTGCGACAGTGGTTTTACCTTCACCGGGAAGCGCCGAAACGATCCCGATAACCTTGCCACCGGTCGGATGGAGATCGATAGCTACTTTGATGTATCGCAGCGCCTCGGCGGTCGCGGAAAATGGCGCGACTTCGCTGATCTGTCGAAACGCTCCGGAGTCGCGGGTCGCCTGCAGCCTACGGAGAACAGGTTTTTTTGGGGAAAATGCCGGCAGAACGGCAAGACAACTGATACCCAGAAGCTTTTCGAGTTGCGCGCGCGTATGAATTTGGCGGTTCATTTGCTGGCGGGCGAGCGCCGACATTATTCCCAGACCCAATCCGCAAAGAGTTGCCAGCGCGAGCGTCAAGGCAATCTTTGGCGAACTAGGCGCTCGGGGAGGCGATGCCACCGTAACCACGCGAGCCTCGGTCGAAGGAAACGACTGTTGCTGCACCGACTGTGTGAAACGCGATAGGAACGTCTCGTAAATACCGCGATAGGTATTCGCGGCAGTTTCAAGTTCGCGTAAGCGGACCTGCGACTGTCTCGTCGTGCTGGACTTCTGGAAAACCTCGATCATGCGTTTGTCGATCGATTCTTCCTGGCTTTTTGCGATCTGCAGTTCGCTCTTGTAACTTTCGGCGATGCGGGAAATTTCGTCCCATATCGAGCGCTGCAGAGCAGCCATTTCCGCCCGGAGATTTCTGGCAGCCGTGTGATCCGAACCATAACGGGCGCTCCACTCAGATTCCTTGTTCTGGTCGTCCAGGAATTGCTGCCGAAGCTTCGTAATAACGGGATTACTTAGCGCGTCCGTGACAACCGGATCGGGAATATTGAAGCTCTCCTTGTCCGACCGCTGTTCCAGAACGCGAGATATCCGGTCAAGTTTTGCCCGGGCCTGGCTGGTATCGGCACGGGCCTTCGCCAAGGCTATTCCAAGTTGGTCGAGTTCGACTTCACTCGCCAACTTGCCATCGACGCCGATAATAATACTATTCTCGGATTTAAAATCTTGAACTGCTTTGTAGGCATCGCTTGCCTGTTGGCGCAGTTCTCCTATTCGCTGCTCCAGCCAAGCGCTGGCACGACGGGTCGCTTCAAATTTTGCCTGAAGTTGATCTTCAATATAGGCGTCAGCAAAGGCGTTCGCAATCCTTGCGGCCTTGTCACGATCGAGGGATGTATACGCGATTTGCTCGATGTAGCTGCGGCCCAAGCGGGTAACGCTCAGATTATTTTTAACTGTGGCAACAACGCCGCGCATCAATTCGTCATTCGACGGCTCCTGCTCTGGTCCTCCGGCGAAATTGAATATCGAAAAGATACGGCGCTTCAGACCGAGACCCGCACCGACAAACTCAGGATCATCGGTCAAATGCAAGCGACGAATAACCGCTTCGGCCACTTTTTCGGATTTGGTGGTCTCAATTTCGCTTTCGACCGACGCATCTTCAATGGTACGATTTTCAGAAGCCATTTCAGTCTGCGTCCAGGTAACCCTCTTTGTATCGATGATCATGTCCGCTTGGGCAGTATACCTGGACGGTGAGATTGCGATGTAGACGGCACCAAATATGATCGACAAACCGGTGACCAAAGCAATTAAGCGCCACTCGCGGCCAAGGAAATCGCGAACCTGGAGCATGGAAAACGCTCCGGTATCGGGATCGTTGTCGATTGCCGGTGTGTAAGGTGGAAATTGCCCGGCAATGTTCATACACGGTTCCTTAAATTAACAAAGGTCGAGGCTCTGCCGATTTCGGCGACGTTGGCCTCATCGCGTGACGAATCCGATATGGCTCATCGCCAAACGAATTCAACGTGTCGCACTTACCGCGGCTGCCGCATTGGTCGATGTGCCGGCGGTGTTTACGACGGTGAGGGCGGGAGCTGTAAGTTGGACAAGCGAGGCAACACCGCCGCCGCCGGGCGTCAGGATTGACCGCGGTGATGTGTTCGGATTGACAATTATCACGCTGCCTACAGAGCTCTCGGCAAAAGCGGTTGCAGCGGCCGTTGCGGCCGTCGAAAGATCCCCTGCAACGGCAGCAAACGAGGCCTGGAACTGTCCGTCCTGGAAGCTGGCCACAGCCAGCTGGATGGTTTGGGCCGCCTGCTGGTCGACGGTTGAACAAGCTGTTGCGGCCTGAGCAAGGCCAGCAGCGATTGCCGTCTGAAATCGTGGGATCGTTCCCTGCGCAACCTGAATAAGAGCTGTAGCGAGCGAAGCGTCTGTTCCGGCAAGATCGCGAGTCGTTGCCTCGATGGTGCGGGTATCCGAATCCGGAGCGACCAGAGCCGCCGGGTTAGCCCGAAACCGACTTATCGCCTCATCGGTGGCGGGCGGCTTCAGGCATCCGGCCTGTCCCTCACTGACCGAAATTGCGAACAATGCCGCCATGGAAACCGCTTTGAACATGATTCGGATAGTCATGGGACGTCCCAACTATTTGTTTCTGATCGGAAATTGTTTCTCAAACTACATTAGACTGCAACGGGTATCAACTCTACCCTGTCGTTATGGTTGACTAGGGTGGTCAAAATTGGAAAACTCTACCAACAAGTTGATAATCCTAGCTTTTTTGGCGGCATTAGGGAAAACATGTCGGTCCGGATTATTACATCTTGTTGAAGAAGACGTAGAAGCGGGACAGCGGATCAGGTTGCGTAGCGTTCTACTGTACGAGTAAGACCAGAGCTACGCCGTCGAGGGGCTGGGATAGCAGCTGGCTTCTTTCCTGGATGATGGATTTGATGTGTCGCGCGACCAACGAGTTGGAAATGCAATGGATCTTCCCCTCTTATGGGATCCATTCGGCAATGGCGAGTTAACGAGTGCTGCCTCCTTTACCGGGTCACGGGGAGCTCAGAGCGCGGGGCCGCCGTCCTTCGCTGCCGGCAGGTCAGAGGATCTATGCCGTCGGAGACATTCACGGACGTCTCGATCTACTCAATCAATTGCTGGCGCAGATTGACGCCGACATCGCGCTGCGCCCGACACCTAGACCAATTTACGTTTTTTTGGGCGATTACGTAGATCGGGGGTCGTCGTCGCGTGAAACTATCGATCGATTGATCGAGCACGGGGCGAAACAAGAAGCTGTTTTTTTGAAAGGCAACCATGAATTAATTGCGATCAAATGCCTCAGCGATCGCAGTCTATTCGATCAATGGCTACGACTCGGCGGCACGGAAACCCTCGTCTCTTACGGGGTGCCTGCTGAAATCCTAGCAAACGGCAAGCAAATCCCCGAGATCCAATCAGCGTTTCACCATGCGCTGCCACAAGCGCATTTTCGCTTCTTTCGAGATTTGAGAAATTCGTTCGAGTGCGGCGATTTCTTCTTTGCTCATGCTGGAGTGAAGCCCGGCGTCGAGCTATCGCGCCAGAAGGAGAGCGACCTGCTCTGGATAAGGGGAGAATTTCTTTCCTCGAACGATGATTTCGGAAAGATTATCGTTCACGGACATACGCCCACCCTCGAAATAGAGGTGAGACCAAACCGGATCAATATCGATACTGGCGCTTTCGCGACGGGTCGCCTGACATCGCTTGTGCTCGAGGGCGAGTCCGTGTCGGTGATCGATACCGCTGTCGACGCGTGAGGGGAACAACCAGCCTCTAGATTTTTCCCGCAGCTTGCGGAGTCATTCGGCGCGTTATTTTCCCGGCCAGCAGGCCGTCAATGTGCGCGCGCATCTTTTTAAAAAACTGGTCCCGGCCAAATTGGCTGGCATGGGCTGCAATCTTTTCGGGATCGATTTCCATCGCGGTCAGACTTCTGATCGCGGACGAGATACCGTCGACGGTTTGTTCGGCGAAGAAAACGCCCGACACGCCCGCTGCAATGGTTTCCGTGGCGCCGCCCCGGCCGAAGGCGACGACGGGACGGCCGCTCGCCATGGCTTCGACAGGCACCATTCCAAAGTCCTCCTCGCCGGGGAAGATCAATGCAAGGCATCGCGCGTAGTGTTGCTTCAGGACGTCGAAGGGTTGCGAACCCATCACCGTGACAGTGGGGCCGGCGAGGCGGCGGACTTCATCGAGCATCTCGCCGCCGCCGATCACGACCAGCTTCAATTTCATTTCGTTGAAGGCGCGCACCGCGAGGTCCGGTCGTTTGTAGGATACGAGTTCGCCGGCCATCAAATAGTAATCGCCAAGTTCGGAAGGCGATGCGATCGAAAACGCAGTGGTGTCGACGGGAGGGTGAATGACGACGGAATCCGCGCCGTAATATCGGTGAATGCGCCTAGCAACTGTCGCCGCGTTCGCGACAAAACTATCGACCCGTGCGGCTGACGTCACGTCCCACATCCGCAGGTAATGGGTCAGCGGCGGCATCATCAGCCGTGCCACCCGGCCGGCGCTGTTACGGTAATCGTGATACATGTTCCAGATATAGCGCATTGGCGTGTGGCAATAGCAGACATGAACTGCATCGGAGGGCGCAATGATGCCCTTGGCCGGTCCCGATTCACTGCTGATGATGAGGTCGTAGCTGCGCAGATCAAGCTGTTCGAGCGCCAGCGGCATCAGCGGGAGATAATTTTTATACATCCTGGAGGCGCGCGGCAGCGAATTGATGAACGTCGGAATAATGCGGTGTTGGCGTATCCGGTCAGAGACCATCTCGGGCACGTAGACGTGCGTGAAGATGTCTGCCTGCGGATACATTTCGCAAAGCGCCTCGATAACCTTCTCGCCGCCCCGCATGCCGACAAGCCAGTAGTGAATGATCGCGACCTTCATGGGGTTGCTTTCAATTGCTGCTTCGATACTGATGCCGCCGACCCCAGCATTTCCTTATGCGCACCCTCAAATACCGTCAAAACCAAAGTAGCATTGCTCTTTATCGAACCGATTCTTTACTCACGAATTTTCTAAGCTCGCTAATTAAGAACGTTTTCGTCGCAAGCTTGGATGGTAGATGAATTGCATGATAAGGCAGCGCTCACAACGGCTAAAGCAGGCAGGATTGCCATTTCGTTGATTAACCAATTCATCGGGTACGACCGGTATCGCTGGCCGATTGCTGTTGGATGATCCAATCGACGGGCCGTTTAGCCGCTGTTCTCAGGTATTGGTAAATTGTTGGCGCATGAGGATCGGTCTGATCATAGCTAGTTACGGGCGGCCAGGGCTGGTACGCCAGTTGCTGTCGTCGATTGAAACGCAGGAACGCTTGCCCGATGAAATTGTCTTGTCGGTTGTCAGTGAGGAGGATTTGGGGGGAGGTTCGTTATCTGGTCTGGAAGTTAACATAATCTATTCGAGTCCGGGATCGTGCGCGCAGCGCAACAAGGGGCTCGTATTTTTGCAAGACCGCGTTGATATTGTGTTGTTCATCGACGACGATTTCTGGATGTCTAGAACATACATTAAGGAGCTGGAACAAATCTTTTTGACGCATGAGGATGTCGTC
>WNGI01000610.1_pt1 | contig 27241 bp, 26 predicted proteins | sample 5400621 | NCBI WGS metagenome assembly WNGI01 (sample SAMN13153374, study PRJNA577476) | soil metagenome | isolation source: 20 cm soil or saprolite under Garry oak tree replicate 1 | place: USA:California | collected 2016-06-15 | reverse complement strand
CCGCGGGCATCGAAGCGGACGTCGTCTTCTGCCCGGAGCGGATCGCCGAAGGGCACGCCCTCGAGGAGCTGCACACGCTCCCGCAGCTCGTCGGCGCCAACTCGGACGCCGCCTTCGGCAAGGCACGTGACCTGTTCGAGCGGCTTGGGGTCGCGTCGGTTATTCGGACCACACCGCTCGAGGCTGAGCTGGCCAAGCTCTTCACCAACACGTGGCGCTACATGAAGTTTGCGATCGCCAACCAGTTCTTCCAGATCGTCAATCGCTCTGGGCTCGACTACAACCGCGTCCTCAACGCGATCCGGCAAGACTATCCGCGCGCGGCCGACCTGCCAGGACCAGGTTTCGCCGCGGGCCCATGCCTGTTGAAAGACACCATGCAGCTATCGGCCTTCACGCCCGACCACTTTCCGATGGGCCAGGCCGCGATGCAGGTCAACGAAGGCCTTCCCGCCTACATCGTTGACACGCTCAACTCGCGCCGAGCGCTCCAGGGCCGAACGGTCGGGATCCTTGGAATGGCGTTCAAAGGCGACTCGGACGACACACGCGCGTCCCTCAGCTACAAGCTGCGCAAGCTGGCCCAGTTCAAGGGGGCCAGGGTGATGTGCACCGACCCGTACGTGCCGGACCCTAGCTTCGAGCCGCTGGACAAGGTTCTTCAAGACTCGGATGTGATCGTGATCGGGGCCCCGCATCGCGCCTATCGGGGGCTCGAGCTTGATGACCGGGAAGTGGTCGACATCTGGGGAATTACTGGACCAATCAGGCTCTGAAAGCTCTCGTCACCGGCGCATCGGGATTCATCTGCGGCTACCTCGTCGCCGAGCTCCTCCGCGCGGGTCACGAGGTGGTCGGCGTCGACAACTTCAGCAAGTACGGCCCGGTCAAGCGATCCTTCGACAGCGATCCCCACTACCGGCTGGTGGAGGGCGACGCGAAAGACGTAGGGCTGCTCACCGAGCTCGCCGCCGACTGCGACCAGGTCGTCGCCGGTGCCGCAATGATCGGCGGGATCTCGTACTTCCACGAGTTCGCTTACGACCTGCTGGCGGAGAACGAGCGTATCTGCGCCGGAACGTTCGACGCTGCACTGAGCGCGTTCCGGCGAGGGCACCTGAGGAAGATCACCGTCGTATCGAGCAGCATGGTGTTCGAGTCCACGACTGCGTTTCCCACGCCCGAGGGGGCCCAGCTCACGAGCCCACCACCCCGCTCGACCTATGGCTTTCAGAAGCTCGCCACCGAATACTTCGCCCGCGGTGCGCACGAGCAGTACGGCTTGCCGTTCACGATCGTGCGGCCCTTCAACTGCGTCGGCATCGGGGAGAGGCGCGCGCTGCGCGACCACGACGTGATGAGCGGGAACGTCAAGCTCGCGATGAGTCACGTCGTTCCTGACCTGGTGCAGAAGGTGCTCAAAGGCCAGGACCCGCTTCACATCCTCGGTGACGGCAGTCAGGTACGCCATTACACCTACGGCGGCGACCTGGCCAGGGGCATCCGGCTGGCGATGGAGTCAGAGCGCGCGGTCAACGAGGATTTCAATCTCTCTACCGCCCAATCGACGACGGTCCGCGAGTTGGCCGAGGTCATCTGGCGCAAGGTCCATGGCCCGGACAAGCCACTTCGGCTCGTCTCGGACGAGCCGTACGAGCACGACGTGCAGATGCGGGTGCCTGATGTTCGCAAGGCGCGTGAGCTGCTGGGCTTCGAAGCCACCACGCCCCTGGAGGACGTCCTCGACGAGGTCATTCCGTGGATCCGCGACGAGATAGCGGCCCGTCGCATCTAGGGTTCGCAAAAAAAATGAGCGATGAGACGCCTTCGCTCAGCGTAGTGATCCCCGTTTACAACGAGGGGGAGAACGTGGTCCCGACGCTGCGCGGCGTCGTCGAGCACACGCGCACACGGCCACTCGAGGTCCTGGTGGTTCACGACTTCGACGAAGACACCACTGTGCCAGTGGTCAAGCGCCTCCAGGCTGAGCTGCCGCAGGTGCGGCTGTACAAGAACACGCTCGGGCGCGGCGCCCTCAACGCCATGAAATCCGGTCTGCGCGCGGCGCGTGCGCCATACGTTCTCATCACCATGGGTGATGGGTCAGACGATCCAGCCGCGATCGATTCGATGTACGAGCTTGCCCGCGGCGGAGCTGACGTGGTGGCCGGGTCTCGCTATATGCGGGGCGGGCACCAGGTCGGAGGTCCGCTGCTCAAGCGCGTCATGTCGCGTACCGCCGGCTTATCGCTTCACTGGCTCGGCGGATTGCCGGTGCACGACGCGACGAGCAACTTCCGGCTCTACTCCAAACGCCTGCTGAACCAGGTCACGATCGAGTCCCGCGGCGGCTTCGAGCTGGGGCTCGAGCTGACGGTGAAGGCGTATCGGCTCGGGATGCGTGTCGCGGAGGTGCCCACGACGTGGCGCGACCGTACGGCCGGCGAGAGCAGGTTCAAGCTCTGGGAGTGGCTTCCCCGCTACCTGCACTGGTACTGGCGGGGGATGGCGGGCAGGCTGAGGTTAAATCGATAAGATGAGCCAGGTGATGCTCGCGGTCCGCGTCCTGACGGTCGCCGCCGCGGGTGCCCTTGCGCTAGGGCCTCTCGCCGCCACGGCCGCTCCCTCACCCAGCCCCTCGCCGTCGCTCGACAAAGTGCTCGCCCCGCCGCCAGGTTCTGGCTTCACCGAGCTGACGACTGGGGTGCTGCACGGCGAGTTCAGCGCACACGACTGGGCCACGACCAACGCGAGCGGCGCGGACGCGACCGAGACCCAGTCCACCCTGACCAAGGATGGATTCGTCGACGGATACGGCAAGACATGGGCTCAACCCTCCGCCGGCCACGCGATGATCGAAGCGGTCATGGCCTTCAGCGGCGGACAGGGAGCCCGCAAGGCCCTGACCTCGCTCGAAGCGTCGGACAAGGCGGACAAGAGCTATCAGCACGCCAACACAATCTCGGGCATCGAGCCGTACTACGGAGCCCACTTTGCCGATACCGCAAGCACCACGGTCGGCGACCTGTTCGTCTTCGTCAAGGGCAACGATGTGTTCTTCGTGATCCTGGCGTCGCAAAAAGACGACGTCCTGACGACGGCAACCACCCAGGCCAAGGCTCAGTACGACGCCGCACCAGCCTCCACGATCCCCACAGGGCAGTGGCCCGAGAATGCTGTCAAGCCAGCGTCGGGATCGTCCGCCGCCCTCGGCATCGGAGTGATCGCAGCAATCATCGTGGCCATCGTGGCGGTGATCGGCTTCCTGGCCGTGAGGCGGCGCGGCTCCGCCCCGCCGGCGATGGTCGGGGCGGGCGTAGGCGCTCCGGCCGGCGCCGTTCAGATGTCGGACGATGGCAGCTACTGGTGGGACGGCCAGACCTGGCGCGATGCGGCGCATGAAACGCCACCCATGGCGCAGCGATCCGGCGACGGCACGCTCTGGTGGGACGGTCGCACCTGGCGGCCCGTGCCGCAGGCGGGACAGCCCGACCAGCCGGAACAGACGCAACCGCCCACCAGCTGAAGCGGAGCGCTCCGCAGGTTCTAGCTGACCAGCGGCCGGTAGTTGCGCTTGTAGTACTCCCAGTACTCGCCTGACTTCAGGGGACGCCACCACTCGGGGTGGTCCTGGTACCACCTCACAGTGCGCTCCAGGCCCTCGCCCAACGTGACCTGCGGCTCCCAACCAAGCGCCGTGATCCGCGAGACGTCCAGCGCGTACCGGTAGTCGTGACCAGGCCGGTCCGCCACGAACTCGATGAGACTTCTCGGCTTGCCCATGATCTCGAGCACCGCCTCGGCGACCTGCACCCCGGCCGTCTCCACGCCGGTTCCGACGTTGTAGACGCCTCCCGTTGGCGCTTCGTGCAGCACCTGGTCGATGGCTCGGCAGTGATCCTCCACGTACACGTAGTCGCGCACCGCAGAGCCGTCGTTGTACAGGGGCAGAGGCAAGTCATCGATCCCGTTGGTGATCAGCACCGGAATCAGCTTCTCGGGGTATTGGTACGGCCCGTAGTTGTTCGACCCTCGCGTCACCAGCAAGGGCAGCCCGAAGCTCTCAGCGTACGCACGCGCAATATGCTCCCCGCCAGCCTTGCTCGCGGAGTACGGGCTGCGCGGACGGAAGGCGTCGGTCTCGGTGGAGCGACCTTCGGGCACATCGCCGTAGACCTCATCGGTGCTGACCAGAAGGAACACCTCGTGGCCGAACTTACGTGCCGCCTCACACAGCACCGCGGTGCCGCGGACGTCGGTCTCGATAAACGCAAATGGATCCATCAGCGAACGGTCGACGTGAGTCTCCGCGGCGAAGTTCACGATCGCGTCGGCCTGCGCCGCTAGCGAGTTGACGATGTCCTGGTCGCAGATGTCGCCGTGGACGAAGCGGTAGCCAGCCTGTCCTTCGAACTCGACGAGGTTTGCGAGGTTGCCCGCATACGTGAGCTTGTCGAGCACCGTGACCTCGACGTTCGGGCGCGTGCGCCTGACATGGCGCACGAAATTCGATCCGATGAAACCCGCAGCTCCGGCGACAAGGAGCCGCTTCAAGTTGCGGGTCACTTGATTGGAGGCCCGGCTGTCCAGTCGTAACCGATGGTCGGATCGTCGTGTGGGATTCGTCCCTCATCTTCAGGCGAGTAGACGCTGGACGTGATGTAGAGCATGTGGGTCAGCGCGAGCGCCTTGCATCCGTGCGCGACGCCGGGCGGGATCTTCAAGCAACCCGGTTTGGCATCGCCCATCAGGAACTCCATCAGCTGGCCCCTGGTTGGAGATTCCGGACGCGTGTCGTACAGGGCGACCTTCAACGCGCCTATGACATACCACCAGTCGGTCTGATGCTGGTGGATGTGCCAGGCCTTGGCGGAACCCGGATACATCAGCGAATGGCTCCACTGCCCGAAGTGATCGAAGAACTCATCGGATTCCCGGATCACCTCTCGAAAAAAGCCACGTTCGTCGACGTGCGTGACGAGCTCTTTCAAGACGACGCCTTCAATGCTCATACGTTCCGGTTCGCGCCATGCGCCCGCACGAAATCATGTACAGCGTAGTAGGCCTGGATCGACTCGCCGGCGTCACCCCAGTAGCCGTCGAGCACGTCGTACTCCATCAGCCCGTGCTCCAAGTACCAGTTGTTCACATCAGTAATCTCGAGCTCGCCCCGGCCTGACGGTTGCAGCTCGGGCAGCACCTTCCACACGGTGTGGTCATAGAAATACACACCGGTGACCGCGTAATCGCTCGGCGGAATCGCCGGCTTCTCGATGATGCGCTCGATCTTGCGGCTGCCGTCGAACTGCGCCACTCCGAGATGGCGAAGATGCTCGGGTTCGGATTCCTTGGAAAGGACGACACGCGCGCCTCGCTCTTGTTTCTCGAAGGCCTCGACGCACGGCCGGATCGAACGCTCGAAGAGGTTGTCCGCGAGCATCACCACGCATCGATCCCCGGCGACGAACTTCTCGGCCAGGCCCAGCGCCTCGGCGATGCCGCCTGCCTTCTCCTGGTAGGCGTAGAAGAGGCGGTCGATCCCGAACTCGTTTCCATTACCGAGCAAGCGCAGGAATTCGCCCGCATGCGTCCCACCGGTGACGAGCATGATCTCGCCGACTCCCGAGCCGACAAGCGCCTCGATCGCGTAGCTGATCATCGGGCGGTCGTAGATGGGGAGCAGGTGCTTGTTCGTGATGCGTGTCAGCGGGTGCAGGCGGCTCCCGGTGCCGCCGGCAAGAATTACACCCCTCACGCAACCGAATTCTAATTGGCGCGGGCGGAGGACCTCGACGGGAAATCCGGCCAGGGCCCTCTCGCCCGAGACTCAGTGCCCCAAGCAAGAGTGGACCACAAGTAGTTGTGGCAGACTGGCCGCCACAACATGGCGCGCCCCGAGAACTGGCCGAGAACGATCCTCCACGTCGACCTCGACGCCTTCTACACATCCGTCCACCAGCGGGACGATCCAAAGCTCCGTGGCGTCCCGGTCGTTGTGGCGGGCCGCTCCAGGCGAGCGGTCGTCATGGGGTCGTCTTACGAGGCTCGGGCGTATGGCGTCAGGTCCGCGATGCCCCTGCATGAGGCGGTGCAGCTGTACCCACAGCTGACGGTGATTGCTCCAGACAGCGCGCGCTACCGCGATGCAAGCCGTCTGGTCCACCAGATCTTTCGGCGCTTCACGTCGCCCGAGCTGGTGGAAGGCATCGCGCTGGACGAGGCTTACCTCGACGTCACCGCCCGCACACGGCACGGGACCTCGACCGCCGACGAAGTTGCGCGCCGAATCAAGTTCCAGATCCACACCGAGGTCGGCTTGACGGCATCGGTTGGCGCCGCCACCTCGAAGCTTGTCGCCAAGGTGGCGAGCGGAACCCGCAAGCCGGACGGATTGGTCCTGGTGCCTCCGGGTACCGAGGCCGATTTTCTGGCCCCGCTTCCCATCGGCGTGATTCCCGGGCTTGGACCGAAGACCGAAGACAGGCTGCACTCGATGGGCTTGCGCACCGTCGGCGAACTCGCCGCCTATGAGACGCAGCGCCTCGTCCAGGTGCTGGGTACCAACGGCGCCGTGCTTCAGCGTCTTGCCCAGGGTCGCGACAGGCAGCCGGTCGACGGCAGCAGACCCGCCAAGACCATCTCGGCCGAGACGACGTTCGACAGCGACGTGAGCGACCGCGTCCTGCTCGAGGAGGCGCTGCGCGACCTGACCGACCGGGTAACGGAACGTTTGAGGACCGATGGGGTGCGCGCCCGGACGGTCTACGTGAAGCTGAAGCTCCCCGACTTCAGGCTGGTGAGCCGCCAGGTGAGCCGGACGAGCCCGACCGACGACGTCGAGACGATCTTCCGCGCCGCCCGCTCGGCGCTCGAGAAGTCGCACGTGGAGTCGCGACCGGTGCGCCTGATTGGGGTTGGGCTGTCCGGACTGGAACACCCTGAGCCCGACCTGCAGCTGACCCTCTTCGACTAGGCGCGGTCCGGTCCACCACCGGTCGCGGAAGCGCGGCCAGCACATCGCCCACGGTCGTCCAACCAAGCTTCTCCCGCGCTCGAGCGATCAACGCCCTGAACACCATGGCTGTGGCCCGCGCGTCGTCGAGCGCGGCGTGGGCGGGGGTGACATCGAGGCCCAGCTCGTCCACCAGTCGCGCCAGGCCCGGGGTCTGGCCCTTCGGCAGGTCGAGAACCAGCCTGGCGAGGGCGGTCGTGTCGATGATCGGGTGTTCAAGGGGGCTCTCGAGCCCGCGCCCGACGAGCCACGTGTCGAATGCGTCATGGCTGTGCTCGACCAGTACGGCGGCTTGGGCGAAGCGCAGGAACGCGCGCCGGGCGTCCTTGAATTCCGGCGCGCCTATGAGCATCGACCGATCGATGTGGTGGCGCTTGCGCGCGTATGGGTTGATCGGCGCGCGGCAGTCGACGAGGGTGTCGAAGAACGACAGCGGCCGCTCGAGCGTGAAGCGCTCCGCTCCGATCTCCAGGACGAGAAAGGGCGCGTTGCCTGTCGTCTCGACGTCGAGCGCGACGAACTGCGCCTCCTCGAGCCGCGTCTGAGGGCCGACCTCGGGCGCATCGACCGCGATCTCTTCCCAGGGCACGAGCGCCGTGGCGCCACGGGGCTTCAGATAAACCGGTTTGGAGGTCATCGGGCGAGCGCGAGGGCCCTCCGGGCCCACGCGATCTCCTCTCCACTCAAAGCGCGCAACAAGAGCACGGCCGCCGCGTACACCACGGCGCCGGCGATGATCGGTATCGCGACCTCAACGCCGCTGAAGCTGCGCAGAGGGAAGATCGCCACACCCATGACCAGCCCGGCGAGGACGACCCGCCAGCTCAGCGTCACAATCGGCACCCGCCCGACGTAGCGCGCTGTCAACAGCCAGGCGGCAACGCCTAGAACGATCTCCGTGAGCACCGTGGCCACGCTCGCCCCCAGGTAGCCGAACAAGGGGATGAGCGCGAGGTTCAGCGCCACGTTCGCCAGGAGGCTCCATCCGGCGGCCCACGTGAAAGAGGACTGACGATCCGACGCGTTGAGCGCGCCGATGAAGGCGTTGTTCACGAAGGCGATTCCGAGGGCGAGGGAAAGGATTCGCAGCGCCGCCTCTGAGGGAAGGTACTGAGAGCCGAGCAGCAGCGAGGTGAGCGGACCGGCAAGGACAAAGATGCCGATGGCCACCGGCCACCCCATCAGAAGAAGGGCTTTATAGAACCGATTGACTGCGTCGATGAGCTCGGCTTTGCGCTCGTGGTAGTAGATCGAGAGCACCGGGAAGACGATCGAGAGGAACGTCATCGGGACGAAGAGCAACGACTCGATGGGCTTGTATGCGGCCGCGTAGTAGCCCGCGTCCGTCGGGGACCTCAGCACATAGACGAGCGGCTGGTCGATCCTGAAATAGAGGATTGTCAGCACGAACGTGAGCGCGAATGGCAAGCCCTTCCAGAACCACTCGCGCAGAAGGTCGGGCTCAAAGCGCCATCCGATCACCGCGATGCGCTTGGCCGCAAGGACGACCGCAAAGAATACGCAGCTGAACGCGTACTGGATCGCGTAGGCCCACACGTAATAGAAGATGCCTTGATGCGTGCGGCCGCCGTACAAGACAAGCGCGAGCAGGATGATGCTCTCGAGTACGACGGCGATGGCCTCGTAACCAAGCTGTTGAACGGCGTACAGCCCATTGCGCAGCAAGCTGGAGTAGGACGTCAGGACCATCAGGAAAAAGCCGGGCACCAGGAGGCCGGTCAATCCGATCGAGTACAGCACGGCGGCCAGCAATACGAAGCTGAGCGCGGACATGAGCAGCCGGATTGACATCACGTTCCGCAGATAACGCTGGATCTCGCTGTGGTGGCGCGCCGCTTCCCGGACGAACAGCACGTTGAAGCCGAGGTCGAGGACGACGCTGACGATCGCCGTGAAGTTGACAAGCACGTTGAACGAGCCGTAGTTGCCGACTGACAGGTGGCGGATCAGGTAGAGGACCGTCACGAGCGCGATCAACCGCGCGATCACCTTGGCGGTGAGGACGACGATCGTGTTGCGGAGCGCCCGCGAGCCCAGGCCGAGGCTGACGGCCGGGGGTTCGAATGCAGAATCGCTGTCTGACAACTCCGCCAATCCTAGAGCGCGAGCCTCGCTAGACTGCTCCCCCGCAATGCCCAGGAAGCGATCGCTGAGTGGAATTCGCGTGACCGGCCGCTTCCACATCGGCAACTACCTCGGCGCCGGAGTCAACTATGTCCGGCTCCAGGATGAGTACGAGTCCTACATCTTCGTGGCCGATTACCACACCCTTACCACCAAGCCCAACGCCCGCGACTTCACGGACGACCTGTACGACATGGTCATGGATCTGGTCGCCATCGGCATCGACCCCGAACGCACAGTGCTGTACCGGCAGTCGGCGATCCCCGAGGTGGCCGAGCTGACCCTGCTTCTCGCAATGGTCACCCCCCTCAGCTGGGTGCAGAGGGTGCCAACCTTCAAGGAGAAGGTCCGGGACCAGCCCGACAACGTCAACCTTGGGTTGTTCGAGTATCCCGTGCTGCAGTGCGCGGACATTGTCATCGTCAAGGGCGACGTCGTGCCTGTAGGTCGCGACCAGGCGCCGCACCTCGAGCTCACCCGCGAGATCACACGTCGGTTCAACCGCACCTATGGAGACGTGTTCCCAGAGCCTCAGATCGTGCTCAATCCCGATGCCCCCCTCATCAAGGGGACCGACGGCAAGACCAAGATGTCCAAGAGCCTCAACAACATCGTCGGCGTCACCGACGACCCCGAGGTCATCCGCAAGCAGGTGCACAGCATGGTGACGGACACAAAACGCGTCTACAAGTCACAACCTGGTCATCCGCGGTCCTGCAACGTTTGCGCCTTCTACAAGTTCTTCTTCGACGACTGGGAGCATTACTGGGACCTATGCCGGAAGGCCCAGATCGGCTGCAACGACAAGAAGAAGCTGCTCGCCGAGCGGATCATCCAGCGGTTCGCGCCGTTCCGCGAGCGACGAGCCGAGCTCACGCGTCAGGACATAGATCGCTTCCTCGAAGTGGGCGCTGAACGCGCCAAGGACGTCGCCCACGCCACGATGGTCGAGGTCCGAGAGGCGGTTGGTCTGCCGCCCTATCTGGATCGTTAACATTTGAGCCGGATGGCAGAAGCGCTGGCGCCGAGGCGAGTCACCCGAAGGACCTTCCTGGGCTGGTGGCTTGCTTCCCTGCTGACCGCGACCGTCATCACGGGCCTCGCGCCGATCCTCGTCTACTTCTGGCCCGCACCGCCGAAAGGCCAGAAGAAGGGGCCGATCAACATCGCCCTGCAAACGCCGATCGACCAGCTCCAGGACGGCAACGCGGTCAAGTTCGACGCGCCCCGCAGCCCCAACTCGGCGTTCATCATGGCTGACGGCGGCGGCGACAACGCGCCTGGCGAGCTCGCCTTTGGCGGCTACGTGGTCAAGAATCAAGGCAAGGTCAACGTCTTCGCGATCAACTGCTCCCACCTGGGCTGCTCGGTGGCGCTAAACGAAGCAGCGAAGACGTTCGACTGCCCGTGCCATGGGTCACGTTTCCGCCTGGACGGCACTGTCCTGCACGGGCCCGCTGAGTTCCCGCTGTCTCACCTGACCTGGAAGCCGGGCCCGAACCCGAGCGCGATCGAGGTTGACGGCATCGTGCTGGGCTTCTGATGGCGATTCCTCACCCGCGCGAAATCCAGATGGCGGTGGTGGACTGGCTCGACGAGCGGTACCCGTTCACCAAAGCGGTCGATGAGGCCCTGTACCAGCGCGTGCCGAACTTCGCCAACGCCTTCTACTACTGCTTCGGCGGCATGGTCTTCATCCTGATCGCCTTCCAGCTGCTGACCGGCGTGCTGCTCGCGCTTTACTACGTCCCCGACGCGGCCGGGAATCCAGCTCCTGCTTACACGAGCGTCCAGTTCATCCAGAACAGCGTGTATCTGGGTTGGCTGATCCGAGGAGTCCACTTCTGGAGCGCCAACCTCCTCATCATCATGGTTCTGCTCCACATGGCCCGCGTTTACTGGACCGGCTCGTACCGCGCGCCGCGAGAGCTGAACTGGATCGTCGGAGTCCTCATGCTCCTCTTGGTTCTGGTTCTATCGCTGACCGGCTACCTGCTGCCCTGGGACACCAAGGCTTACTTCGCCACCGAGGTGACCATCAAGATCGCAGGCTTGACGCCACCCCAGCAGCTCGGCATGTTCCTCAAGGAGTTGCTGCAAGGCGGACCGGTGGTCGGCCCACCAACCCTGCAGCGATTCTTCACCCTCCACGTATTCGTGCTGCCGGCTTTGATCGTGCTGTTGATGTACGTGCACTTCCGGTTCATCCGGGCCCACGGCATCTCGGAGCCGTTGTGAGCAAGCCCGAGATCCAGAAGCCGGGACCGGGTGCCACTGTGGCCGCGCCGAAAGAGGTCCAGATCATCGAGCTCGACGGTCATGGCGGCGGGCACACCCTCGAGCCCGAATGGAAGCGCCTTCCTATCGGCCCGGACCACATCCTTTATCCCGTGGTCGTCGGCCTGGCCCTGTTCCCGATATTGATGGGCGACGCGGGCCATCACCTCGCCGACGATATGCCCGACGAGGATACGCACCCCTTCTTCCCGGACCACTTCTGGCCGTATCCCATCATCGCCCTGGTGATGCTCATCGCCGTCGGCCTGCTCGCTGCGTTCGTGCAGAAAAACCTGCAGCTGGAGCCATCGGCGGATCCCCGCGCGGTGACGATTCCGCGACCTGACTGGTACTTCCTCTTTCTATTTCAGTTCCTGAAGCTCGGACCGGAGCTGGTCATGTCTCAGGTGATCCCGGGGATCGTCGTCGGCGCGCTGGTTCTCTTTCCGTTCATCGACGCGATCGCCGGCCCGCGTCTGGCCAGGCGCCTCGGTTGGGAGCGCTGGCCGGTGCCTGGACGCAACATCATCACCGGGACGGTCTTTGTGCTGGGCCTTCTGTACGTAGCGTTCCTGGAGTTCTGGGCGCTCGCCGGGCCCCAGTTCTGCCTGCCCTATTTCACAGGGCCTATCTGCGGAGCCTAGCCGCTCTGGGCCCTGCGGGCCACCTCCCCATAAATGGAGCGGAGACCGCTTGACTAGGTTCGGCTGTCGTATAGCTGCTTGGTGAGCTCGATCTGGGCCAGGTGCTCGCGCGCATGGCCGTAGTTGGAGATGAGCCAGTGCAGGCCCGGCTTCGGATCATGATCTTTGCGGGGCCGATCCTGAAGCAGATCGCCCGCCGTCAGACCGGCGAGGTGCTGATCGACCTCGCGGTCCGCCTGGTCGAGCATCCCCAGCAGATCGGCCGCCTCAGCCTCGACCCTGAACTCGGATTCGCGGTCGCGGTCGCTCGGTTGTGAGCGGACGGCACGGATCATCTCCAGCTCCGAGCCAAGGCTGTGCGTGACGAGCACGGCGATCGAGTTGGCCTTGGGGAGCGGACGCCAGTTGAGTGTTCCATGGTCAAGGGTGCGGACCTGATCACGAAATTTGTCATGCAGGTCGTGGAACAACTTCTTGAAAGCCTCGCCGACGGTCTGCGCGCCTGCTTCGTCCATGGCCTTCCCCTATACCTTCTCCGTCACTCGATATTCGAGGTAGCGCCCCAACAGTAAACGCGTATGGGCCTCCAGCGCCGGAAGCACGCTGAGAACAAGGCCGACGATGGGATAGAGGAAATACTCGAAGTAGACCGCGGCCCTCTTCCACAGCGGCCAGTCGGCGGGCTTGGGGGGCAGCATCCGGATTTCGAAATAGAGGAAGAAGAGGACGGTGGAAAAGGTGACGCCCAGCAGAAGGCCGGAGACGCCCCACAAGGTCTGACCGAGGTCGGTCAGCGAGAAGTCCGTGCTGACCCAGATCGGCACGGACGCACCGAACAGGAGCAGTACCGGAAGAAAGATCCAGTTCAGGTGATTGAGGAACAGGTTCAAGAACCGCCTCGTCCTCAGCCACAGCGGGATCTCGGGGTGCTTGAAGAATCGGGCGAGCACGTACGGCACATCGGTGATGCCCCACGCCCACCGCTTGATCTGGTTGTACTGACTGACGTGAGTCGCCGCATAGTCGCGAGCCTGCGGTGAGTCGCCGTAGATAGGCAGCCACACCGACTTGACCGCGAAGCGCTTGCCGAAGGTGAAGAACGCCTTCCAGTAAAAACGCGAGTCCTCGGGGATCACGTCTTTATCCCAGTAGCCGACCTTGTGCACGAAGTCGAGGCTGCATGTGTAGCTCGAGAATGCGACGAGCCGATGCGGGCGTGAGTGGAGGAACATCTGCCACTGCGATGTGCTGGCTGACATGATCCGGACCGCCAGCGGGACCTGCCAGATGTTGTTGTGAAAGAGCGGCACCGGCTGCCAGATGAGGTAATCGCGCATCGGTTCACGCGCGTGATGCCAGCTGATCCATGCGAAGTACTGCTCGTGGACGCGATAGTCGGAATCGAGGTCGGTGATCAGGACTCTGCTCAGGTCGTAGCCGGCTTCAGTGAGGACCCTGACCATCCATCGACCACCCCAGTTCATGGCCGCCGACTTGCCGACCACAATGCCGGGCTCGAGCGGGTCCTTGATGTGATAAAAGCCGCCCAACCTGTGCCCGAATTTCTCCTTGAGCCGGGCGACGTTCTCCCAGCCGGGCTTGTCGGTTTCGCGGGTGATGATGCCGACGAGCTTCAGCTCGTCAGGGTAGTTTGCGTCGACGATCGCCTGCACCGTCCTTTCGAGCACGTGGTAAGGCTCGGTGTAGGTCGGGACCACGCTCAGGTGGAAGTACTGGAGCGGGTCGACATCACCTGCCGGCGGCTGCTGGCGGCACATGGCGAGCCAGTCCTTTTTCATGTCGCGCCGCATCCTCAGCATGGTGCCGTAGACGCCGGTCACGACCCCAACGGCCCGCAGCACCCAGTAGGTGTCGAAGATCAACACCACGACCGCGACGAAGAGCGCCCCGGACGAGTGAAAGATGATCGGGATCCAGGCGGGCGCCAGCAGCAAGACCCACGTCACGAGGCCTGGTGCCGCCTCGAAAAGGCGGGCGCCGAACTGGCGCAGCGCATGCTCCCAAACAGGCGCGGGCGGCTGGGCTTCGATCACGGCCATGAGCCGATTATGGCTGGGGAATAGAGACCAGGCCGCGAACCTTGTAGTGGGCATGAACAACATTCAGCACTTCGACGGCCCGACCTTTGAGGCCGATGTGCTCCAAGCTGCGGAACCGGTGGTGGTCGATTTCTGGGCCGAGTGGTGCCCTCCTTGCAAGATGATGGAGCCGGCGGTGGAGACGCTCGCCAAGGAGTTCGCGGGCAAAGTCAAGATCGGCAAGCTCGATGTCGACGCCAACCCCGAGATCGCCATCCAGTACAACGTGATGGGCATCCCGACCCTGGGCCTGTTCCGGGACGGCAAGCTGGTGGACCGGATGGTCGGTTACCCGGGCGGGGCCGCCCCGATCCGAGCGTGGCTCGAGAAGGCCGCTCAGGTAACGACCGCTAGCAAGTAGCCGCGGAAGTCAGCGGCTGGGTGAAATGCCCAGCCGCCTTTTTTTGAGAACCAGCAATTCCCTGGCGGCCGGGTTCACCCCGGCCGCAACTTGTCTCTGACGACTGCCAAACGTCGCTACGAGTGACTACTTAGACAATCCGACCGTATACCGGAAGGAGAGCAGACCCGGCGCGAAGCGCCCGGTCGATGAGAGGAAACCATTTGGGTTTCCTCTCATAAGTTAATGGCCCCACATCGCACGCTCGGCGTGCTGGACCGTTTCCGGGCCGTGCTCGCCGGTGCGGATCCGCACGGCGTCCTCAACTCCGATGACGAAGATCTTGCCGTCGCCGACCTCGCCGTTGCCGGTTCGACCGGCGACCGCCAGCTTGTCGACGACCGTTGCCACGATCTCCGATTTCATGACCGCCTCAACCTTGAGCCGCGGCCGAAGCGATATGTGCACGGACGCCCCGCGGTACTTCTCGGTATAGCCGCGCTGGGCGCCGCATCCCTTGACCTCTGTGACCGTCACACCCGACACGCCGCACTCGTCCAGCACGTCCTGGACCTCCTGCAACCGTTCGTGGCGGATGATCGCGACGATCATCTTCATGTCGAATCCACTTCCGTTCGCCGTCATGCCGGCGATACCTCCTTCTGCTTGGCGGGCACAGTTTCATGGTTGGGGTGCGGATTGACAGTTGGCGTGTCCGCCGGCCTGTAGACCCCGCCAGGCACCGGCATGAACGACTCTGGGTAACCCCACATGCCGTGCTCGCTGATGTCCAGGCCTTCCATCTCCTCGCCGGCCGAGACACGCAGGCCGACAGTCTTCTTGATGATCCAGAAAAGCCCGTAGCTGAGGACGAAGACGGTGACGAACGAAGCCCCCACCGCGATCGCCTGTGCGCCGAGCTGGTGAAAGCTGCCTGTGTAGAAAAGGCCGCCCTGGCCGACGCCGTTGAACTTCGCCAGTGCCGGGGTCGTGAAGAGGCCGCAGCTGAGCGTGCCCCAGATTCCTGCCATTCCGTGCGCCGGCAGCGCGCCCACGGGGTCATCGAGCACCCTGTCGAGGGCGAGCACTCCGACCACGACGATGACTCCAGCGACCGCACCGATGACGATCCCCGCCCACGGCTCGACATAGCCTGAGGGCGCGGTGATCGCCACGAGCGCGGCGATGGCTCCGTTGCCGATCATGCCGACGTCCATCGTCTTGGTGATCAGGTAGACCGTGATCAACGCCGCCACCGCCCCGCCGGCGGCCGCGAGGTTGGTCACCACGACCACATCCGCGAAGTGAAGGTTGGTCGCGTTGAGCGTTGACCCGGGGTTGAAGCCGAACCAACCGAACCAGAGGATCAGGACGCCCAGCTGGGCCAGCGGCATGTTGTGGCCAGGGATTGCATTCGACCTTCCCCTCTCATACTTCCCGATGCGCGCGCCCAGCAGGAGGAGGCCGGCCAGTCCCGCGGTCGCGCCCGTCAGGTGCACAACCGTCGACCCGGCGAAGTCCTGCGAGCCCAGGGTCGCCATGAGATATCCGCCACCGAACAGCTGGTGGCTGATGAGCGGATAGATGAAGGCGGCGAACGGTACTCCGAAGAGGATGTAGACGATGAACTTCGTGCGCTCGAGCATGGTGCCCCACACGATCGCGAGCGAGACGGCGCAGAAGACGAACTCGAAGAACCACTTGCCTGCTGCTGGCACGGTGCTGGCGGCGATCGCGGGCAGGTTCATCGAAGAACCCGGGCTGAACGTTGGGAAGAAGCCGCTGCCCCCGATGATGGCGAACGCGCCACCGGCTCCGAACGCGACGCCAAAGCCCACGCCCCAGTAGGCGATCGAGCTGACGCTGAGGTTGGTGATCACCTTCGCGACCACCGTCCCGACGTTCTTCATGCGGCTGAAGCCAACCTCGAGCATCGCGAAGCCCGCCTGCATGAACATGACAAAGCACGCGGCGACGATGACCCAGACGGTGTCCGCCGCCACGCCGGCAGCCGAGGTCGCGGTGGTGTCGTCCGCCAGGACGGCGATCGGCACCAATGCGGCGAGCAGGGCGATCGCCGCCGAAATGCCGAACACGAGTCGGCGTTTGATGAGCGCTTTCCGGAACTCCGTAGCTGCAGGCAAGGACGCCACCTCCGTTGTGATTCCCCAGGCGCGGCCCTCAGCCGCACCGCTTGATGGAGCCAGCGTAGGGGCGCTCGGGGGACGGCAAAAACGTGCAGCCTGAACGAATTGGACGACCGCGCCTCGTGGTGATCACACAACACAGAAGCCGTCTTTTGCGAGATCAGTTCGTGTCAACCACACGTAAACCGGTGGCCCACGTTCGTATCAGTCTCACCTGATTGTTTGCCCGGTTGCTTCCTAGGATCAGCCTGGGGCCCGTCAAATCTTCGTATTCGTGGAGGGTGTTCATGGCAGTTGAGACAAAGTCGGCCGGTAAAACCAGCCCGCGCGAGGTGCTGGAGCGTGCGAAGGCCGAAGGCGTCGAAGTCGTCGACGTCCGTTTCGTCGACCTTCCCGGGACGTGGCAGCACTTCAGCCTGCCGTTGGGCGAGCTGGAGGTCGACAGCTTCAAGGAAGGGCTTGGATTTGACGGCTCGAGCATCCGCGGGTTCCAGTCGATCGATGAGAGCGACATGCTCCTCATGCCCGACCCAGACTCGGCGACGATCGATCCGGTCCTTTCGCATAAGACGCTTTTTCTGATCTGCGATGTCGTCGACCCGATCACCCGGGAGCCCTACTCCAGAGACGCGCGCTTCATCGCCAAGAAGGCGGAAGAGCACTTGAAGCGGACGGGAATCGCCGACATCAGCTACTGGGGACCTGAGGCGGAGTTCTACCTCTTCAACTCGCTCCGCTTCGACCAGAACGCCCACAGCGGCTACTACTACATCGATTCCGAGGAAGGGATCTGGAACTCGGGCAAGAACTCCGAGCCGAACATGGCGTTCAGGCCACGGCACAAGGAGGGTTACTTCCCCGTTCCGCCGACCGACAAGCTGCAGGACCTGCGCTCCGAGATCATGCTCAAGCTGATCGAGGCGGGCGTGCGCGTCGAGGTGCAGCACCACGAGGTCGGCACGGCAGGCCAGGCGGAGATCGACATGCGATTCGACTCGCTCACGAAGATGGGCGACAAGATGATGGTCTACAAGTACGTGATCAAGAACATCGCGGCGCAGCACGGCTACGTCGCGACCTTCATGCCCAAGCCTCTGTTTCAGGACAACGGCTCTGGGATGCACGTGCATCAGAGCCTCTGGAAAGACGGCGAGAACCTGATGGCCGACCCGAAGGGATACGCGGGTTTGAGCCAGACGGCCGTGTACTACATCGGCGGGCTGCTCAAGCACGCGGCGGCGCTGCTCGCGCTCTGCGCGCCGACCACCAACTCGTATCGGCGTCTCGTGCCCGGCTATGAGGCTCCGATCAACCTCGTGTACTCGAAGCGCAACCGCTCGGCGTGCGTGCGCATCCCGATGTACTCGACCAACCCGAAGACGAAGCGGGTCGAGTTCCGGTCGCCGGACCCGGCCGCCAACCCGTACCTGGCGTTCTCCGCCTGCTTGATGGCCGGCCTCGACGGCATCAAGAACAAGATCTCGCCGCCGGAGCCGGTGGACAAAGACATCTACGAGCTCGAGGGCGAGGAGAAGGCCAAGATCAAGTCCGTCCCTGGCTCCCTCGCCGAGTCGCTCGACGCGTTGGAGAAGGACCACGCCTTCCTGCTCGAGGGCGGCGTGTTCACCAAGGACGTGATCGACACCTGGATCGACTACAAGCGCAAGAAGGAAGTCGACGCGGTGGCGCTGAGACCGCACCCGTGGGAGTTCATGCTCTACAGCGACGTCTAGGATCTGACCTCTTGAGAGGGCCTCGGCACGCGCCGGGGCCCTTTTGCTTTCATTTCGCTCATGCCAGGCTCCGTTAGCTCCTACATGCCGAGCATGGCCCGCGCGCGGAGTGCGATCGAGATCGCGACGCGGGTCTCGGGGTCGTCGATCTGCAGGCCGGTCAGGGCCTCGATCCGCTCCACGCGGTAGCTCATCGAGTTGATGTGGATGCCCAGGTTGCGCGCGGCCGCGCGCCGGATCCAACGCGCGGTCGACAGCGCTTCGAGCGTCTCGAGCAGGGGCGTGTCGCGAGACTGCGCGTACTTCAGAAGGGGTCCGAGCAGCTCATCGACAAAGCGGCGCAGAGCGTCGGGGCTCTGCACCTCCAGGAGGAGCCGGAAAGCCCCCAGCGAGCGATAGGAGGCCACGCGTCCATGTCCCCCGGCGCGCCGCGTGAGGCGCAAAGCCTGCCGTGCCTCGACGTGTGAGCGCGCCAGCTCGCTGACCCCATGCGCCAGGTTGCCGATGCCCACAGACGCCGAGCCCGGCTTCATCACCGGCCCGGCGGCGGCCAGCACCTGCGCCGCGAGCTTCTCCACGGTCGCCAGGTCCGCCGCCAGCTCGTCCGGCACCAGGAACACGGCTGAAGCGGAGCGGACGAGGGTGAGGGCGCCGGGCAGGCGTGAACGGATCAATCCCGTCAGGGCGGCATCGAGCCGATCCTGTTGGCCGCGTGCAGCCAGGGCGGCCTCGGTCTTGTCATCGTCCGGCTCGAGCACGACGACCCAGGCCTGGTGCGGCAGCCGATGACCGAGCCTCTCGGCCTGGCGTGCAATCCGCTCCGCCTCGTCCGCTTCCAGTCCGCCCGCGAGAACCTCCTCGACGAGGTCGCCCCGCAGGCGGCGCTCCACCTCGGCGGCCGCCCGCTCCTTGGCCAGCTCGAGGGCGAGAACCGTTGAACCATGCTCGAGCGCGCGGAGGCGGCCCTCGGAGTCGACCGTCCCTTCGTCGACACCGACCGCGAGAAGGCCGAGCATCTCCGCGCCGGCGCGAACCGGAACGACGTCAAGGGGCTTCGGGGGACGGCCTGCGCTGATCCGCACCTCGCGGGCCGCCGTCTGCGCGAGCGCGGGAGGCACGTGGATGCGTTGCGGCATCCCGTCGGACGACTCCCCCAATCCCCTCACGCGGTATCCGTCCGCCGAGTAAAGAGCGGTCCGTCCTCCGGCGAGTGAGCCGATGACCTCGAGGATCGACTGCAGGCCGGCGCCATCGAGCGACAGCTTGGTGAAGCGCTCATGGATATCGTGGGAGAGGCGGATCTCAGCGAGCTGAACCTCGGTCCGGCGCTGCAGCTCGCTGCGCTCGAGGATGCCCGCAACCTGACCGGCGATCGCGCGCAGAAAGTCGATGTCACCCGAGTTGAACTCGCGTCTCTCCGTGCTCTGCACGTTGAGCACCCCGACCAGCCGAGGCCCCGACTCGATGGGCACGGAGGCCATGGAGTGAAAGCGGTCTTCGTCCAGGCCCGGCACCCACTTCCAATGAGGTTCCTGGCTCACGTCGGGGACGACGGCCGCCTGGCGCGACTCGGCGACCCAACCGGTGATGCCCTCCCCCACCTTCATGGTCACCTTGCCGACCATGTTTTCGTTCAACCCGTTGGTCGCGGTCAGCAACAGGTCGCGATCAGTCCGCAGGTACAGAGAGCACACATCGGTCCCGATGGCCGAGGTCGTCTCACGGATGATCAGCTCGAGCAGCTCGTCTGGGCGCTGGGTCGACGCGGCGGCCTGAGCCAGACGGACGAGAAAGCTCAGCTCGCGGGCCGCCAGGCTCGAGTCGGCGGCGCCTGCCGTCACCTGCACGCCAGCTAAGTTACGGCGGCTCTTCACGCGACGTCTCGTGTCAACAACACCATGGACAACGCCCTGGCTAGTGTGAACGATACAGACTCGACCTGCACCGGGCTTGGCGTTAGATTTAGCCGAGATTGGCCTCCCCTCACTCCGGACAGTGGCGTGAGCACTTCGCCGGAGTCGACCTGCCCGTGCCGGTGCACGGCGGCGCGACCACGACGGGGATCAACCTCGACAACGCGGCCAGCACGCCGCCGCTCAATCGTGTCCGAGACATGGTCACGGCGTTTTCCGACCTGTACTCGAGCGTGCATCGCGGCACGGGCTACAAGTCGCGGCTGTCGACCGAGGCGTACGAAGAGGCTCGCGAGATGGTCTCGCGGTTCCTCAACGTGGACGAGAAGCACCAGGTCGTCATCTTCGTCAAGGGGACGACTGATGCACTGAATCGAATCGCGGCCGAAGAGGCGAGACTGGATGGCCGGCAGGTGTTGGTCACCGAGATGGAGCACCACGCCGATCTCCTGCCATGGCGACATCGCAGCGGCCACGTCATGGTCGGGCTTTCAGATGAGGGCCACATCGACCTCGACGCGATCGAACAGGAGCTCAAGGCTGCCGACGGCAAGATCAGCCTCGTCGCCGTATGCGGCGCATCCAATGTGACGGGTTTCGTATCGCCCATCCATGAGGTCGCCGAGCTGGCGCATCGGTACGGTGCGCGAATTTCAGTCGACGCCGCGCAGCTTGCGCCGCACCACCGGATCGATGTCCGTCCGGCAGATGATCCAGGTCACCTCGATTTCGTCTCGCTCTCGGGGCACAAGATGTACGCACCCTATGGCGCCGGCGTTCTCGTCGCCCCCCGCGATTTTTTCGCGGGCGCGCCCGAGGTCATGGGCGGCGGCGCGATCAGCATCGTCACGTGGGACGACACCGTGTGGGCCGACCTACCGGACCGCGAGGAGGCGGGTTCCCCAAACGTCATCGGCGCAGTCGCGCTTGGGGTGGCGATCGAGACGCTGCTGGAGCTGGGATTCGACGAGATGCTCGACCATGAGGTGAAGCTTGGTCGGCGCTTGGTCGAAGGCTTGAGTGAAATTTCCGGCGTCACCGTGCTCGGCGGCGTCGAGCCCGGCAAGTCCGGCACTCGCCTGGCCCTGGCGAGCTTTGTCGTCGAAGGCTTGCATCACGGCCTGGTGGCCGCGGCCCTCAGCCACGAGTGGGGCATCGCTGTGCGTCACGGATGCTTCTGCGCCAACCCTTATGTCTTCCACCTCCTCCACATGAGCAAGGCGGACGTCGCAACGGTGGAGGGCGAAGTGACCGCGGGCCGGCGCAAAGCATTGCCCGGTGCGGTGCGGGCGAGCCTGGCCCCTTACAACACCGAGGCAGAGACCGACCGCTTTCTGGAGGCGGTCAGGCAGGTCGCGCGCGGCCGGATCAAGGCGACCTACATACAGGCGGCCGACGGCACCTATGCACCCTCTGGCGGCTGGCCGCGCATACCCACCACGCTGCACGCGGTCGTGAAACACTAGGCGAGCATTGATCAAGTTCATCGTCGAGGTCGTGCTCGCGATCTTCCTTCACCCGATCGCGTTCGTCCTCTGCGTCATCGACATCGTCAACCGCGCCGACCTGAGCGGAGCATGGAAGGTGCTGTGGATCATCATCACCTTCTTCTGGGGCATCGGCCCCATCCTCTACATACTCCTGGGTCGCGGGAAGTTCTGGTAACGCTCTGACGGCATGAGAGACCGCGCGGCGACCAGGGCACTGGTGCTCGGTCTGCTGGCGCTGCCATTCGGCGTGTTCTCTCCGTTCGCGATCTGGAGTGGGGCGCGCTCCCTGAGACGGATCCGCGCCTCGGGGGGCGAGCTGCGCGGCGCGGCCTGCGCCGGCGGGGGCCTGGTCGCCGGCCTGATCGGGCTGGGCACATTTCTGGTCGCAACGGCTTACTGGCTCTTCACCTCGTGATCGCGCGGCTTGTCATCGGCCTCCTGATCGTCGTCATCGGCGTCTTCACCTATCCGGGCGAGCTGATCGTTTCGCTTGCGACCCGCATCGCTCCGCAAGCCCCCGCTACAGCTGGACCGGAAGGCGCCGTGCCCTGGCTTCACGTCGCGCATCCCCCCGGCGGCCGGCCTTACATCGCAGACGACCAGGACCGCCTCGTCCTCCTTCACGGCGCGATACCCGCATCACTGCTCGAGTTCGGCCCGGGCTCGGGGCCCATCTATCCGCTCGACCGCGCGGCCTACGAGGACGGGCAATGCCCACCCAACTCTCGCATCAGTCGTTACCCACCGCTGTGCATGACCGACCTTTCGCAGATGGCGGCGCTGGGCTTCAACTCGATCCGTCTTCCGATCTCGTGGAGCCTGCTCGAGCCCCAACGCGGAACGCTCAGCACGGCTTACCTCGACCGCGTGGCGCAGATCGTCGACTGGGCGCGGTCACTTCGGATGTACGTCATCGTCGATCTGCACCAGAACGCGTTTTCCCACTTCGTCGGTGCCAGTGACTCGACCGTCGACCTCGCGTACGACAGCGGCGCACCTGAATGGGCGACCTTCACGGACGGCTTTTCCTCACACGTCGCCGCGGGCCAGCGCGAGCTCAACCCGGCCGTGCTCCAGGCGACCACGAACTTCTGGTACGACCGCGACGGCATCCAGGACGAATACATCGCGGCCCTGGCCTTTGTGGCTCGGCGTTTTCGTGACGACTCGGTCGTCGCCGGCTATGGCATCTACAACGAACCGCTGCTCGGTTGGAATCTTCCCCCGGGCTTCGAGGACCTGCTCCTCTTTCCTTTCTATAGAAGGGCGATCGATGCGATCACCGGCGCGCACGACGGGCTGCCGTGCTGGTCGGGTTTTTTCATGCCGGCTTCATGCGGCTATCGCGACCTCGGGGTCGGCGACCGGCGCCATCTGATTTTCGTCGACACCGGCCTGCTGCGCGAGGTGACAGATTTCCCAACGCACCTGGGCTTGCCGATCAGCTCGTATCCGAACGTCGTGCTCGCCATGCACGCCTATACCCACATCTACACTCTCGACAAGCTCGCGAGCCTGCCTGGTTATCCGTGGGGCGGATACGACCAGAGCTACGGCTGGGCGGAGCGCGAAGCCAGGGCGATGGATGCAGCGCTCTTCATCTCCGAGTTCGGCAACGCGCCGGCGGACGACGCCTCGATTCTCAAGGCGCAGCTCGAGGAGCAGGAGAAGCATCGCACCGGCTTTGCGTTCTGGCCGTGGAAAGAGAGCAGCGGGGGAGCCTGGGGAATGTTCGCGCCGCCGCCGTCGCCGGAAGCGTCGAGCGGCTGCCTTCGCGTCTCGAGGGAGCGGATGCTCGCGCGGGTCTATCCGCGACTCAGCGCCGACCCAGGCCTCACTTTTCACTACGACCCATCCGACGGCAGTTTCACCATGCGGGCCCAGGGCCGGGCAGGCGACCCGACGACCACTGTTCATGTTCCACGGCAGGTCACCGGCCAGGTCTCGAGCGATGGTGCCGTTCATCTGGTGATCAGTGACGAGCCCGATGGAAGCAGGCTCGTGCTCGCCACGCCGACCGGCGGCGAATTCGTGGTCGCCGTCTCGCCGGCGCTGCTTTCCCTTGCGGGGTGCTAGTCGCTTCCAGAACGTCGCCTGGCGAATCGGAGTCAGCGATCCACACGACCGCTTAGTACATTCCTCCCAGGTGGATCCCAGGGACGGGGTTTAGGTTTCGCGAATCATCTGGCATGGGCTAATCTGGACCCCAAGGGTGGGAAGCCGACCAGCGACATCTGGCCGCGCTGGCACGTCCAAAAACGCCACCGACGTCAAGGGCAAGCAGGCGCAGAAAAACGGGGCGACCAGACACCGCCCGGCGGCCAACGGCGGGCTCGCGAGCGAGCCGGAGGTCAAGCTCGTTGGGGTCTCGAAGATATTCGGCAAGAAAGCCGTCTTCAAGGACGTCAACTTCGCGGTCGCTCTCGGTGAGCTGGTCGAGGTAACCGGACCCAGCGGCGCCGGCAAGACAACGCTGCTTCGCCTTGTCCACGGGCAGCTCAAGCCCAACGCGGGCGAGCTCTGGGTGCGCGGACGCGGACTGCATCGGTGGTGGCGTCGCGGCCTTGGCAGGATCCGCCGGGATGTAGCTTTTGTCTTCCAGGAGCAACGGCTGCTGCCGCGTCTCACCGCGTTCGAGAACATCGTGCTCGCGCTCCAGGTTCGCGATCCACAACTGCCGAACAGGACGATCAAGGAGCGCGCGCTCCAGGCGCTGGAATCCGTCCAGCTCGCTCACCGGCGCAGCGCCTACCCCCATCAGCTTTCGGCCGGCGAGCGGCAGCGCATCGCTGTCGCCCGCGCCCTCGCGACGAGGCCCCGGGTGCTTCTCGCCGATGAACCCTTGGCCGCCTTGGATGACGAGAACGCTGCGATCATCACGCACCTTCTCGAGGATGCCGCGGCCGGCGGGACGACGGTGATCGTCGCCACGCACAGGCACACCTTTGCCGCGAGCCGCATCCTGCGTCTGCCGAGCGCGCGCGTGGTGAGCAACGGGGCTCGCCGGCCGGCGCTCAACGGCAACGGCCACGCCAACGGTGTTTCGAACGGCGTTGGCAATGGAAATGGGAACAGGAATGGGAACGGCCACGGAAATGGCCACGCCATCGCCGTCGCCGTTCGTGCGCCCTGGTGGCGCGCGGTCGTCCCGGTTCGGGAGAGACCGAAGCGGGTCACCAAGGCCTCGCGACTCCCGCTCTGGAGACGCTCTCTAGCCTTCACGGCGAACTGCTACCGTCTCGTGGTCCTCAACGGGCTCCGCAGCTGGAGCCGCGATGCCAGGCTCACCACGCCGGTGATCGGCACGATCGCGCTCCTGCTGATGCTCTGCGGCACGCTCGCCCTGGTCGGAATCGCTGTCGAGCGCGTCGTGGCAGAGCAGGCCGGCCAGGCCTCGTTGGTGCGCGTCTACCTCGCCCCTGACGCGACCTCTGACGCCGTCGCCGCGCTCAAGGCCAAGCTCCGCGCGGACAGCCGAGTTGGGTCGGTGACAGAGCTGACTCCCGCCCAGGCGCTGGCGGAGGCAAGCAAGCGGCCGGGTCTCGACAACCTGTCCAGCCTGAGCTCAGCAAACCCGTTCCCCGCCAGCCTGGACGTGAGGGTCCGCATGGTCACGCAAGTGGCGGCGGTGGCGAGCTCAGTCAAGGGCGATCCCGCGGTCGACGCGTCCTATCCGACGTCGTATGACCCGGATACCTATTCGCGGCTGCGCCACATCACGCTGGTCGCGGGCTCGATCGCGGCGGGGATCGTGCTCCTGTTCGCAATTGTCGCGTACGCCGTCATCGCGAACTCAATGCGAGCAATCGCCGGCTCGCGCCGTCAGGAGGTCGCCGTCACGCGCCTCCTCGGGGCACGGGGCTGGATGCTGCGCGGTCCGTTCGTCGTCGAAGGGCTTACGACGGGCGCGCTGGCTGGGGCGCTCGCAGCTGCGGTCGTCGCCGCCGCCTACTTGCTCGCCGTGCGTTTCGAGTCCGCCATCTACGTCCAGATGCTTCCTGGCGTGGGTGCAACCGAGGTTCAGTACGTGCTCGCGGCCGTGATCACGGCCGGGTTGGTCCTGGGCACGGCGACCGCGTTTTTGGGTTTTCGCAAGGCGCGGGCGTGAGACGCGCGCTCGCGGCCGCCGCGCTGGTCGGAGCGTCGCTATCGCTGCAGATCACCGCCGCAGGAGCTACCCCACCGACGCCATGCCCCACCCCCGCGGCCGCCTCGGGCAGCCGCGTTACATGTCCCGCCGCGCCGGTCGATGCCAACCAGGCGGCCCTCGATCTACTGAAGAGCCGGCTGGGTGGCGACCTGGCAAGAGCGCTGGACGCGCAGCAGAAGCTGACGGTCACGCTGAACCAGTTCGCGAGCACCGAGCGCTTGCTGACCGCCGAGGTGACTCGCGAGGAGGCGCTGATCGCCGACCTCGAGGCGCAAATCGCCAAGCTTGATGCTCAGATCGCCGACACGGAGGCACGCATCGAGGTCGAGAAGCAGCAGCTCGCTGTCATGTCACGGGCGATTTATAGACAGCCGGACTCGTTCTGGATGCTGATCGCGCGCAGCGGCAGCCTACGCGAGGCGCTCGTCACAACAGCCGATGCAGTGGTGGCCGGCCAACGCGCGCATGCGCTGGAGACCAGGTTGGAGGCAGACCTCAAGAAGTTGCAGGCTGATCGCCAGGCTCGCCAGGACGACCTCGATCGCGAAAGCGCGACGCTCGATCTCTTGACCGCGAACCTCGATGCGCTGCAGGAGGTGATGAGCCGGCAGACCGACGTGAGCGGTCAGCTGACCGACCTCATGACTCAGATCCACAGTGCGAAGGACACCTTCCAGAGTCAGGCGCCGGACGTGCTGTTGGCGCTGACCCAGCTGCTCGAGTCTCAGGAGCAGGACCTCATCCTCCGCTCGTACGAGACCGCGTGGATTCAGGCTCAGGTCGGCACCGGGCTGGCGATGGTCAACCACCAGCTGCCCGTGGGCCGCACCATCGCCGGCCTGACGCTGGCCTGGCCAATGGCGAAGTTCGAGATCACGCAGCCGTTCGGGCCCTCGACGGTGCTGCTCGAGCCCCCCTTTGGTCCCTACAAGCACTTCCATACGGGGGTTGACATCGGGGCGCCGCTCGGCACTCCCGTGATGGCTTCGGCGGTTGGTGTCGTAGTCGCGGTGGGCCACACCGCGATCGGTTACGGCAACTTCGTGGTCATCGCCCACGGCGGCGGGATCGCCACGCTTTACGGACACCTGCTCGAGACGAGCACCAGGGTTGGCGATCACGTCGTGCGAGGCCAGGTGATCGGGCTCGAGGGGTCGACTGGGTACTCGACCGGGCCGCACGTCCATTTCGAGCTGCGTGTCAATGACCAGGTCATCGACCCGATGCCTTACCTGCCGGTGCCCGGGACGAACTGGTCCGCGTAAGATCCCGCGCCTGGTGCCCCCGGAGG
>WNGI01000608.1_pt1 | contig 27244 bp, 25 predicted proteins | sample 5400621 | NCBI WGS metagenome assembly WNGI01 (sample SAMN13153374, study PRJNA577476) | soil metagenome | isolation source: 20 cm soil or saprolite under Garry oak tree replicate 1 | place: USA:California | collected 2016-06-15 | reverse complement strand
TGGTGGGCGACCCGGGACTCGAACCCGGATGGGTTACCCCACACGCCCCTCAAACGTGCGCGTCTACCAGTTCCGCCAGCCGCCCAGCTGAGCCGGTTGATTTTACCGGTCGGTTGGAGCCTCCGCCATCGCGAGCAGGGTGGTCACGGTCGTCCAGTTTCTTGAGGTCGCGTCGATGCCCATGCCCTTCGCGGCGAGCCGCTCCCACAGCGGCGAACGGCCGACCCCGTCGGGATGCCACGAGTAGACCTCCCGCCCGATCACCGCGAACGGCTCCTGCTGGGCGACCGAGGACAGCTTGTCGGCAAAGCCAGGCGGAAGTTCCGCCGACAGGAACGTGACGAGATACCGCCCAGGGTTCGTGGCGACGCGCGCCAGAGGGTTCCGCTGCACGACAGCCGCGAGCTCTTCGCGCGAACGCACGAGGATCGTGATGTCGAGGGCAAAGCGCGCCTTGATGAGGGCCTTTACGTCTTTTGCGACACGCTCTGGTGACGCCCGGCTCGAGAGGACGATATTGCCGCTTTGCACATAGGTCCGGACATCGCGATAGCCATTGCCTTCCAGGGCGCTCCTCAGCTCGGGCATTGCGATCCGGTTGCGCTTGACGAGGTTGATGCCCCTCAAGAGGACCACCTGGCGAGGCATACCTTCTAAAACGACCAGGCCGCTGGGCGATTACCGCTCAGCGGCCTGGCGATACGAGGAAGGGCGAGGGTGTGGCAGGCATCTTTGCCCGTTGCTCCTCGATTCCAGACCGCAAGCCTAATCATCAAACGTCATTTTTGGCGTCAAAACTGTTTCGCGTGGGCCCGGAAACCCGTGGCCTGGCGAACTTAAGCCCGTTCGATTAAAAGGATGAATTCGCCAGGCAAGCTGGTTAACTTCGCTCGTCAAATGAGCGCCTGGTTGGCGTCGGACAAACGGCGGAGAACCTTCGCGGTCGTCGGGGCGGCGGTGTTGGTCATCTCCGTCGCCTATGCCCTCGTACTCCGCAACGTGTACTTCGGCGACCGCGCGGTGACCGCCCTGGACGACATCGGTGAGGCTGTGGCCGCAGGACTTGCGGCGGCGGCGTGCGCCTGGGCAGCGAGCCGGGCCCGCGACCGGGAACGGCTCGGCTGGACGCTGATGAGCATCTCGGCAGGGCTGTGGGCCGCGGGCGAGGTCGTGTGGTCCATCTACGAGGTCGGCCTCAACGTCGCCACACCATATCCGTCGCTGGCCGACGTTGGATTTCTCGCCGCGGTTCCGTTTGCGATCGGCGGCATCCGAGCATTCTGGAGCGCTCCGCGAGGGACATCGTCCCGCTGGCGGGTTTGGTTCGACGGGGTCATCGTGGCCCTGGCGCTTACTTCGACAGCGTGGGGCTTCGGGCTGCGTTCGGTTTGGGAGTCTGACAGTCCGACCAGGGTGTTTGACCTCGCCTATCCGGTCTCCGACATCCTGCTCGGCACGGTCCTCATCCTCGCGATCCGGCGGGCGACACACCAGCAGCAGGGAAGGATGGCGCTGCTGCTCGCGGGCGTGGCCGCCTACTCGATCGCCGACAGCGCCTTCGCCTACCTCACCGCGCAGGGCGCGTATGGAGCGGTGGGCAACGTGCTGGACACCGGATGGTTCGCCGGTTATCTGTTAGTCGCCCTCGCCGCCATCTATCCATCCGCACCGGCAAAGGTCGAGGCAAAGCAGGCTCCGCTCGATTTGTGGCAGCTCGCCCTTCCGTGGATGACGCTGCTCACGGCCTCCGCGGGCGACGTGTATTCGGCACTGTCCGGGCACGAGCTCGACCTGTTCATGTCGTCGTTGACCGCGATCCTGGCCGTGCTTCTGACGGTGAATATGATCCTGGAGCGCAAGGAATTCCTCGAGATGCTCACCGACATCGAGACCGCCCACTCCACGTTGAACCGAGAGTTCAAGACAGCGCTCGTCGGGATCCAGCGCTTGAGCAAAGGGATAAAGGATGCCGAGCACATCGAGCGCGACGAGGTGCGCCGCCTGGCGGCTGACATCCATCGCGAGGCGGTGCGGCTCGACAACATGGTCGAGGGAATGCTGGAGACCGACGATGAGCATGCGCGAGAGGAGGCGATTGCCGAGTATCCGGAGGGGTCGGGCGTGGCGGTCGCGGTTGGTCCGAACTAAGGCGCGTCTGCCGGCGGCCTGGTACTAGGCTTGCCCTGGGTGGCAGGGCAAGCGCATCGATCTTCGAAATCCGAGGCGCCGCTTTGGCGCGTGGCTGTGGTGACGGTTGGGGTGTTCTGGTTGATGGCGGCGATCGCATATATCGCCAGCGTGTTGATCCCGGGGCTGCCCAGCATGGCGCCACTGACCGCGCCGAAAGGGTTCGATTACGTCGGGGCGTTCCAGCCCTTCTTCAAGACATTCTTGCTGTGGGTGGCGGGAATCCTGTTCGCGCTCGGTCCATTCACGGCGCTGTGGTTCGCGGCCGAGCGGGGTGGGTCGAAGCTCCTGAACCGTGCTTTGGGGAGGGACGACAGCCACTAGCCATCGATCCCACGTAACTCGTGGCAGGTTGATGCGTTGAAGGGTGTTACAGCGGTGATCGTGAACCACGTCACCCACCTACTCCTGCGTTTGGCGGTCGGGCCCGCCCTTTTTCTGTTTGGCCTCCAGTCATGCGGCGCTCCGCCGCCGGCCGCCTCGGCAAACAGCGAGGCGAGCATGGTGGCAAGCTCCGCTCGCTCCTCCCCCTCGGCTGCTCCGTCACAGGGCATTGCTGTCATTCCCGCCCCGCGTGCCGGAGCGGCGATGGCGTGGGACCCAAAGCACGGATACCTGCTGATGTTCGGCGGTGCCGACCTAGCCACCCAGCAAGTCTTTGCCGACACATGGAAGTGGGATGGCAAGGACTGGACGCGACTGAGTCCTCCGGTGTCGCCCCCTGGCCGGTCGTTCGGAGCCATGGCGTTCGACCCGGTCGGGGGAACCGTCCTCCTTTATGGAGGCGGGGTCGTGATGGTCGATCCCCCACGACACGACACCTGGGCGTGGGATGGAACCACCTGGGCTGAGCTCCATCCGGCAGAGGCGCCGCCTCCAACCTTTTACAGCTATCGGATGGTCACCGACTCCGCCCTCCCCGGTGTGTTGCTGGTCGGGGCGGCGACCAACAACCTGAGCCCTCTTTCTACGTGGGCATGGACCGGAACCACATGGCGCCGTGTCGGCTCATCGACGAGCGTGCCGGCCAGGGCACAGTTCTGCATGGCTTCGGAGTCCGGATCCGGCGTGGTCCTGCACGGCGGTTTCATCTCAGAGGGAGAACCTGGAAAGGTGAGCGACACCTGGGTCTGGGCCGGCGGCAACTGGCTCAAAAGATCTTCGGCGGGAGCCGCCGGCGGGCCATGCCTCATGGCATACGACCAGGCAAGGCGCCGGATTGTCATGTTTGTCGCCGATCAGACATGGACCTACGACTCGTTCTCTTGGACAAAGAGGCAACCTGCCCACCAGCCGTCCAAATACCTCTCCTTTTCGGCGTTCGCCTACGACGAGGCGAATCAGTCGGTGGTGCTGTTCGGCGGCAAGACGGATGCCGTCCTGGGGAGCCCGATGCTGAATGAAACATGGACGTGGGATGGCGCCGATTGGAGCCGGAGAGCGTAGCGACCAAAGGTCTGTTCCCGGCTGCAAGACTCGAACTCGCCAGCTTCTGATCCGAACCCGTTGCTGCGGATGTGGACCGTGTGTCTTGCCATAGGTGTGCACGATGTCCTGAGGACAAAAAGTGCCCGCTGAGCTGATCCGTCTTCCCTACGGCCCCAAGGTCCTTCTGACGTCGAATCGCCTTTCGGCACTAACCAAGTGGCCCAGGGGGCCGTTATGGGCTATGGCGACGAATGGCTTACCTCCCTCGTGATTCGAGAAGCCCGAGGATGGGAGGCCGTCTGGCCCGGCTCGTCACGGTCGGCACGGCGACAGTCGCTGTAGCTGTCGCCGGCTTGTCGGTGTGGTGGTCCATTCAGCCGGCCACCCCCAGCCCGCTCAGCGACGCCCAGCTGACGTCACTCGTTTCCCCGTCGGTGGTTCGCGTGACTGTGACGAGGTTCCGCGGCAGCACGAATTTGGGGGCGGGTTTCGTCTACAGCTCCCGCGGCCACGTTATGACGAACAGCGCCGTGCTTGCGGCGGCGAGATCGATCTCGGTGACGACTCAGTCAGGCGAGACCCATCCCGCCACATTGATCGGGGTCGACCGCGCGACTTCGACCGCAGAGCTGCTGGTCCCTGATATGACAGCAATCCCGCTCCACAAGGCGGCGGTACCTGCCTCTGGCCGACAGCAGGTGGCGATCGCGAGTCCCGACACGCCTCTGATCCGGGGACGGGTTGTTCAATTAGGTGTGACGATCCGCGCTTACTATCAGGATCAGCTGGCAGCGAAGACAGATATGAGCCTGAGCCGCGCGGATATCGGTTCTCCGCTGCTTGACACTAAGGGACAGGTCGTCGGCATCGTCACTGTCGACCCACTGGCAGGGCCTCCTTCACCGGCTGTGACGGCTATGGCGATCGGCGCCGACCGGTTCGACGCCCAGTCTCATCTTTGGGCATTGAGCGACGAGCCGATCCAGCTCGCCCTTCCCCCGGTCACGGCGCCGGCGGCCGATTTCCTTCTCTCGTCGCCACCAGGCTTTGTGAGGACGAAGCTCCAAGCGATCGGCGCCTCGAGCTACCGCAGTCTTTTTGCCAAACCCGCATCGGATGCTGGCGGCGCCGAAACGATCGAAAGTTACACGATCGTCACATCGAGCGAGACGGCGGCTCAGTCGGTCTACTCGAGCCTTGGGAAAACGGCCCAGGATCGTGGGCTGCAAGTGGACTGCCAGTCCGCCTTCTGTGGCTACGTCGGAGGGGATGCTGACGAGTCGTCCGGCTTTGTTAGCGCCACCAGCAATCCGGGTGGGACCGGTCGCGGTGAGTATGAGCTGATCTGGCGCGACCGCAATGTCGTAGTAAGCGTCCACCTCGACGCGGACCTCCCTAATCGTGAAGTTTCGGTGGGGTACCTGGTAATTGCGGCGGCGGATGTCCTGCAGCGGCTGTTTCGGAGTTCGGCCGACTACATGGTGAATGGTCCTCTGAGCAGCTGACGCTGGTACCCGCTGCAAGACTCGTACTCGCAACCTCGTGATCCGAACCCGTTGCTGCGGCTGGGGACCGCGTGTCTTGCTTTAGGTGTGCACGATGTCCTGAGAGAGGACAAAAAGTGCCCGCTGAGGGATTCGAACCCCCGACCCTCTGTTCCGAAGACAGATGCTCTAGTCCCCTGAGCTAAGCGGGCGCGCGGGGTTCATGGTATGGAAGTTCCGGCCGAAGGCCCCATCCCCCGGCTTCGCCGGGTACTTCCCCACAAGTGGGGAAGAGTTTGCCCCTCCGGAATTAGTCCGTTTTCAGACTACGGCGACGTATCGCTCGTGGTTCAGGCCCCAGGCTGCGTAGCGCATCAGGCCCATCGCCCTGTAGCGCTGCCTGCCCGCCATAGTCGTCCCTGCCTCGATCGCCGCCCGCAACGCCTTGGGCGTCCTGCCCGGAAACTCGGTGTAGGCCCGGCCGACGGCATCGAGGATGTGGGCGTCGGAGCCGCCGACCTCAGCGGATCCCAGACCCATGTTCAGGCGGCGCGCCAGCTGGTTGAAGAGATAGAAGCCGGGCGTCGCGTTCTCGATCTCGACCGCGTCGAACTCCAGCTCCGCGGCGAGCCAGCCCACTCCGTGCACGCGGCCGCTGCGCGTTCGCCGCTGCGTGCGCCAGAAGGGATGGACCGCCACGGCCAGACCGCCCTGGTCGTGGATCGCGTGCACCGTGGCCGCGGCCGACATGCCGGGGCGGATCTTCTTCTCGATGAACAGGGCGACGATGTGGCCGTCGCGGCTCGAAACCTCTTCCCCGATCACGATCTCAAGCTTCGTCCGTCGCGAGGCGTGCTCGGCGGCGCGAAGCGCGCCTTCGATGGTGTCGTGGTCGGTGACCGCGATCAGGTCGAGCCCGATGCCGCCTGCGTGATCCACCAACTCTTGAGGTGAGGGCCACCCGTCGCTCGCCGTCGTGTGCATGTGGAGGTCCGCCCGACCCCGGGAAACCATGGGTGTGCATCCTACGCCCGGCGGGCTTACCATCGACCCTACTTAGACCGTCCTCTGGGGATTTCGAAGGTGGAGGTGGCGGTAGTGGAAGGGTTGATGCAGGACTACGAGCTCACCCTGCAGCACGTGCTGTGGCGGATCGAGCGACTGCACCAGAAAAGAGAGGTGGTGACCAAACGCGACGAGGGCATCCACCGCACGACGTACGGCGAGATGGTGCCGCGGGTCAACCGTCTTGCCGGAGCGCTGAAACGGATGGGCATCAAGCCCGGCGACCGGGTCGCCACACTCGCCTGGAACAACAACCGACACCTGGAGCTCTATTACGCGGTCCCGTGCATGGGCGCGGTCCTGCACACGCTGAATCTCCGTTTGTTTCCACAGCATCTCGAATTCATCATCAATGACGCGGAAGACAGGGTTTTATTTGTCGACCAGACCCTCCTTCCGCTTCTCAAGCCGCTGGTCGGAAAGATTCCCAGCATCGAGACCGTGGTGCTCATGGCCGACGGCGCGCCGGTCCAGATGGACAAGAGCGACAACGGCCTGGCCGATATGCTCGACTACGAAAGCCTCCTCGCCGCCGAAAGCGAGAGCTATCCCTGGCCCAAGCTCTCGGAGCGCATGGCCGCGGCCATGTGCTACACGTCCGGCACCACGGGCAACCCCAAGGGTGTCGTGTATTCGCACCGCTCGCAGTTCATCCACACCATGGGCGTCCTGCAGGGCGACAACCTCGGCCTGAGCGAAAACGACGCGCTGCTCCCGGTCGTGCCGATGTTCCACGCCAACAGCTGGGGCCTTCCGTATGCCGCGGGCATGGCCGGCGCCAAGATGGTCCTTGCCGGGCGTTTCTCGGCAGATCCGAAGTCGCTGGTCGAGCTGGCCGAACAGGAAGACGTCACCTTCCTCGCCGGCGTGCCCACCGTATGGATAGCGCTCGCCAGCTACCTGAAGGAGAGCGGCAAGCGGCTGCCCAAGGTGAGCACCGTGGTGTGCGGCGGCTCGGCCGTGCCTCAGGCGCTCATGGAATCGATGGACGCCCTCGGCCTGCGCATCCTGCACGCCTGGGGCATGACGGAGACCTCGCCGCTCGGCAGCGTGGCGCGGGTGGCGGCCGGCACCAAGCCTGAGGACGAGCTCCGGCTGCGGCTGACGCAGGGCCGCGTCGCACCCGGCGTCGAGATCCGGATCACGGACCCGACGAGCGGAGAGGAGCTCCCCTGGGATGGCGTCGCGTTTGGCGAGATCCAGGTCCGCGGGCCGTGGATCGCCCGCGGTTATCACAACGGCTACGACGCCGGCAAGCTGACCGAAGACGGCTGGTTCCGCACGGGCGACGTCGCCAAGATCTCGCCCGACGGCTACATCCAGATCGTCGACCGGACCAAGGACGTCATCAAGTCGGGCGGCGAGTGGATCTCCTCGGTCGAGCTCGAGAACGCAGTGATGGCGCATCCCAAGATCTTGGAGGCCGCCGTGATCGGACTTGCGCACCCCAAGTGGGACGAGCGCCCGGTCGTCTACGCGGTCGCCCGGCCAGAGTTCAAGGGCCAGGTCACACAGGAAGAGGTGATCGACTTCCTGCGCGACAAAGTGGCCAAGTGGTGGCTGCCCGACGAGGTGCGGTTCATCGACGAGGTCCCGAAGACGTCGGTCGGCAAGTTCGATAAGAAGGTGCTGCGCGCCAACGCCGTGCCCTTCGCCGCGGAGGTGACCCAGGAGGTTCGCAAATGAGCATTCGAGCCGGAGTCCGCGAGCACAAGATCGGCCGCGACAAGTTCCACCATAAGTGGGACAACTCGCTGCCGCCGGCCGTCGAGATCGAGCCGGGCGACGTCGTCCACTTCGACACCGAGGAGGTGACGGCCGGCCAGCTCAAGAAGGGCGACCCGGCGTCCAAGCTCGGCGCCCTCGACTTCAACCGGCTGTACCCGCTGGGCGGGCCGGTGTATGTCCGGGGAGCTGAGCCAGGCGACGCGCTTGAGGTGGAGATCCTCGAGCTCAAGCCAGGGTCATGGGGCTGGACCGCCCTGCTGCCGGGACTTGGCCTGCTGGCCTCGGACTTCCCCGACCCGTACGTCCGCTACTTCGACCTGGGTGACCGGACTTCCGCGGAGCTCCGGCACGACGTTCACATCCCGATCGCGCCTTTCTGCGGAACCATGGGCGTCGCGACAGACGACAACGGGCCCATCGATGTCCTTCCGCCGACCAAGGGCGCGGGCAACATCGACACGCGGCACCTGACCGCCGGGGCGAAGCTTTACCTGCCGATTTTCGTGCCCGGGGCGCTGTTCTCCGCGGGCGACTGTCACGCCGCGCAGGGAGATGGCGAAGTCTGCGTTACCGGGATCGAATGCCCAATGACGTTCTCACTCCGGTTTGGAGTGGTCAAGGGCGGCTCGCCACATCCGTGGAGCTATCACTTCGTCACGCCCGCCGCCCCGCTCCAGCCGCGCAGCGACGCGGCCGGATATCACTCGGTCGGCGCCCTCGGACCCGACCTGATGGAGAACGCCCGCAACGCCGTCCGCTACACCATCGACTGGCTGGTGGCGGACCACGGGCTGAGCCGCGAGGACGCGTACATCCTCTGCAGCCTGGCCGGCGACCTGCGGATCAGCCAGATCGTCGACCAGCCGAACTGGGGCGTTTCCTTCTATCTGCCGCTGAGCGTCTTCTCCTAACCGGGCCTTCAGGCCCGGCCGGTTGAATTGGCCCTGCCGGCCGGTTTTGCCTCGCCACCCTCCCCTGCTAGTGGGGGAGGGATGCCAGGTGCTGTCGGGCATACTGACAACCCCATAGACGCAAAGGTGAGCACCACACAGCTGGGGCGGTATCCGATCGAAGCCGAGCTCGGGCGAGGCGCGATGGGGGTGGTCTACCGCTCGACCCATCCGCGGCTGGAGATTCCGGTCGCGATCAAAGTCCTGTCCGACCAGTACTCGAGCGACCCCAGCTTCCGGCAACGCTTCCACCGCGAGGCCGCGACCGTCGCGGCGCTGAACCACCCGGGCATCGTCCGCGTCTACGACTTCGACGAGGACGGCCCCGTCCTCTTCATCGTCATGGAGTGGGTGGACGGACGGTCGATGCGGTCGTGGCTCGACGAGTACGGACGCTTCAGCGTGGACGTGTCCGTCGACCTGATCCAGCAGCTCCTGTCAGCCGTCGGCGTGGCCCACGACTACCAGGTCGTCCACCGCGACCTGAAGCCCGACAACATCCTGATCTCCAACCGCGGCAAGACCAAGATCCTCGACTTCGGCATCTCCAAGCTGATCGACGACAAGCACCGCCTGACGGCGACCGGGAGCATGGTCGGCACGCCGGCCTACATGGCGCCCGAGCAGGTGAAGGGCGAGCCGGTCGACGCGACCGCCGACATCTACTCGCTGGGCATGATCCTGTACGAGCTGCTGCACGGCGAGCCGCCGTTCACAGGCGCGCTGCCCACCGTCCTCCACTCGCAGGTGTTTGACCGGCCGCGCGCGTCGACGGCGATCCCCTCGCCGATCATGGAGATCATCTGGAAAGCGACCTCCAAGGATCGCGCCCAGCGTTTCCAGACCTGCGAGGAGTTCGCCGGCGCATTCCACTACATGCCCAAGGCGGCCGTCGCGCATCCGCCCGCCGAGGCCATCTCCGACGAGCTCGCGGTCGAGGAGGACGTCGAGGAGCCCAAGCCGCTTCCGACGCGGACCGACGGCCACAAACCGGCCGGGGTGTGCACCTACAGCGACTGCCAGGAGCGGCGCGGGTGGGCGTGCGCCTACACGGACATGACGGGACGCAAGTGCAACAGCTGGTGGTGCCGCCGCCACATCCAGTTCATCGAGCGAACACCCTTCTGTCCGAGGCACGCCAGCGTGATCCGTGCCCTGGCGCCGACCGCGAACACGATCTTCGAGATCAAGAACCGGCCGGCGGTCGATGACCGCGCGCTGCCGCTGGCAGCGCTGGTCGCGGAGGACGTCGACAAGGATGTGACGGAGCTGGTCCGCCGCCGGTACCAGAACCGCAAGGACGTGACCATCGCCCGCGACCGCACGGTTCGGCAGACGTGGTCATCCCAGAAGGAAGTCGCGTGGGAGCGGAGCTGGGCGGCCTTGAAGAGCCAGGGCTACCTGATCCGCATCGCCGTGCGCGTCGCCGCCGAGGAGCCCGACATCGTGCAACTTCTCATCGGCAACACCGTCGTCTTCAAGGATGTGCCGGACTGGATCACGCGCCGTCGCGAGGGCGAATCACCCGACCACGCCGATCGCGCCCGCTTCGGTAAGAAGCTCTTCGCAGCGATCCTCGAGCACGTCGATTCGCCGCGGCCCGTTCCATCCGCGGTTCCCGCGACTAACAGCCGCCAGATCGAGCCGCCTCCGCCACCCGAGATCAACCGCAACTTGATCGAGGGCATGGTCTTGCGCCTCGCCGCGACGGCGACGCGCGTCACCGGGTACGAGGTCGCCGAGGCCCTCGCGCTGCCGTTCAGCGCGATCGAGCCGATCCTGAAGGCGCTGACCAGCACGAACTTCCTCGACGCGCTCGGCCTGGCGCAGGAGCAGGGGCCATGGCTGGGCCGGCCACTTCCAGAGCGGATGGCGTACGCGATCACCAAGCAAGGGCGCACCCGCAGCGACCAGATCGGCGATGCCGGCACCAGGTACATGGGCCCGGCGCCGGTCTCGATGCAGGAGTACAAGGCGGTGCTTGCCGAAGCCGCGAAGCCCGGGACCCTCGACCTGGTGAAGGTCAGCCTCGCCCTGAGCGGGATCGAGCTCGCGCCCGGTGTCATGGAGGCCGTGCGGGCGGCCGTCAACTCGCGCTCGTCCATCTTTATCTATGGCGCGCCGGGCAACGGCAAAACGACTCTGGCGCGGCGGATCTCCAGCCTGCTCGGCGGGCCGATCATCCTTCCCGTCGCCCTCGACGTCGGCGGCGGCGAGGTGATGAGCGTCTTCGACGGCGCGATTCACCGCGTGGAGCCGAACCAGCCCGCCGACCGCCGATGGCGCCGCGTGGCGCGGCCGCTGGTGCAGGTAGGCGGTGAGTTTCAGCTCGAGATGTTCGACCCGACATGGGAGGAAGGGAGCCGCGTGTACGGCGCGCCGCTGCAGGTCAAGGCCAACGGCGGCGTGATGCTGATCGACGACCTCGGGCGCCAGCGCGTTTCGCCCAAGCAGATCCTCGACCGCCTGCTCGTGCCGCTGGAGCAGGACACGGATTTCCTGAACCTCACCTCGAGCGGGCGCAAGGTCGAGATCCCGTTCCGCGCTCAGCTGGCGCTGTCGACGAACCTCAAGCCGGTCGAGCTGCTCGACGAGGCGTACCTGAGGCGGCTGGCCTACAAGGTGCTGATGCCCGACCCGACGTGGGAGATGTGGTGCCGAATCTTCGAGCGTGAGCGGGACAGGCTGACGATTCCCCCGGCGCCGCAGGCGCTGGAGATGATCCAGACCATGTACGGCGGCCGGCCGACGCGGGGGAACCACCCGCGGGACCTGCTGGAGCGGTTGGTCGACGTGTCCTCAGCCCGTGGGGTGCGCCCTCAGCTCACGCCGGAGCTGATCGAGGCGGCCTGGAACACCCTGTTCGTCGCCAGCTGAGTGGGTCCGACCGCGCGCTGATCCGCACCTTTTGCGCAAACCGTGCGTATCGAGCGGCTTTGATGCATCCGTTTTGTACAAAACGTGCGGAATGAGACCCATGCCGATTTATGGCAGACGCGCTCGTTGCTCGAGCTAGCAGCCTGCTTCGTTGGAGCCGCCGAACACGACGACCTTTCCGTCGGGATCCTGCGCGGAGGCTGCACCCCATCGCGGCGGAACCCCGACCGGCCCGGCGTGTGACCACTTCGCGCCGTCCCAAGCCCACTCGTCCCTGGTCGGATTCGGACACCGCATCCCGAGAAGGATCAGCACCCGTTTCGCGCTGGGATCCCAGATTGCATTGGCGAACGAAAGAGGGGGCGGGCCGGCCGGCACAACACTGATCCACTGACCGCCGGCGAAGATCCATGTGTCGCCGAGAAGCGTCCCCTGCGCACCCGGTCCACCGGTCGCGTTGAAGCCGATGCCTCCGAACACGAAAAGTGAGTGGCGGGCCTGGTCCCAGGCCACCGCCGCGCTGCCTCGCCCGGGAGGTCTTCGATCGCCGTCAACACCAGACCATGCGGTGCCGTTCCACGTCCATGCGTCGGCGTGGTAAGTCACGTTGCCGAGGTGACCGCCGAAAAGGAGGACACCGTCATCCGTCGTGACCATGCGAGCGCCTTCACGCGGTCCGGGCGCACCCTTGGCGGGACCGAGCTCGGTCCAGTCCTTCCCGTCCCATGCCCAGGTGTCGGCTCCCTCGTAGCCCTCGGCCTGGTCTGGGATGAGGCCTCCGTAGAGGATCACCACGTGGTGGTTCGGGTCGTATGCCATCGCCGCGCTCCGGCGCGGCGGCGGTTTGTGCGCGGGTGCCATCTGCTTCCAGCTCCGGCCATTCCAGGTCCACGTGTCGTCAAAGCTGACCGCGCCCGCTTGACCGCCGAAGAGTACGTAGTCGTCCCGCGGCGCGTCGTAGGCGAGTGTCGCCAAATAGCGGGGTGCGGGTCCTGGGCCGGCAACCTGGCGCCACGTTGCGCCGTCGGTCGTCCACGTGTCGCCCAGCGGTCCGGGGATCGACGATGTCGAGGTCAGGTGATCGACGGTTCCATTGCACGCGGCAAGCAGGACAACCAGTGCGATCCAGGCCGCTCTCATCGTGCCCGCGCAGCATAGGCCCGGAGATCGGGGCCTCCGTATGCCCTGGGTATACTCACTTGTCGCCCCGAAAAGCGGCGGTGGCGGAATGGCAGACGCGCTAGTTTCAGGAGCTAGTGTCCGCAAGGACGTGGAGGTTCAACTCCTCTCCGCCGCACCAGCGCTCGATGCCACCCAAGTGCGGTGTTCAGGGCCGCCGTAATCATTCTGCGCGGCGGGCGTTCCACTGCCATGGGCGGCCACCCGACCCGCGAGCACCGAGCATGACGAGGCGAGGCCTGCATGGCATCGCCACCTCGATCGCCGCGCTCGCATTCGTGGCAACCGCCTGCGGGAGCCCGGCAATCAGTCCCGGTCCAGTCGCGGCCAAAACCTCACCAAGTCCACTCGCCTCGCCGTCGTCCGCGCCGGGGCCCAGCTCTCTGATTGTTTTCCTCAAGCCCGGGGCGATGTACCTCGTTCGGCCGGACGGAAGCGTTGCTGATGTGCAGAAGACTCAACTGGATTCGGGCGATGTCGCCCAACACGAGTACGACCAGAGCGATGCCGCGCTGGTGGGCACAACTGGGCCGCTGGGATTCGCAGTCTATGACCGCAACGGCGCGGTCTCAACGGTTGGTCCGGCCGCGGCGAAAGTGCTGAACGAGGTCGACATCCTCCGCAGTCCCATCATCGTGGCCGGGCACGATCTGCTCGTCATCAAGGCGAGCGTCCCTGACGCCGGCCCACCGACGTCGACTTACATCAAGCTCGACCTGGCAAGCGGAAAAGTCACGCCCCTGCTGACAGCAACGTCGCTTCCGGATGTCTTGCCGTCAGGCGCCTTGGGCGGCGAGCCGCACGAAGTCGACATGGAGCCGCTGGGTACCACCCGAGACGGATCTGTTGCACGGCTCATGGTCGTGCACGCGATCGTCAAAGGCGTATCCATCCCAGGCGCGGCATACTTCGATATCGATCTCCGATCACTCGCGGTGACGGGTCCACGCGCTCTTCCAAACGTGGGGACGATCGCGATCTCTGCCGATGCGCGGTACGCGGCTTGGTCGGAGCTCAGGGTTGTCGACGGCAAGGGCGTGCGCGATCTCCACATCCTGGAGCTCGCCTCGGGCCGAGAAGCAACGATCGCTAAGGTTCCGTTCACCAACGAAGCCCCTCACGGCGGCATCAAGTTCTCGCCAGACGGGTCGTACGTTTCGCTGCAGGGATACGGTGCCGGCTCCATGGGCTTCGCCGTGTTCGATATGCAGTCCAACCGCATCGTCCAGTCGGTGGTGGCGAGTCAACCCGACGCACCCTTGGCGGACGTTCCGCTCTGGTGGGCCGACTCGCACACGGTCGTGTACCAAACAACAGCGTTCCCCGCGGGCAAGCGCGGTCACAGACTTGATGTCCTTTCAGGCGCCACCGCGGACTATTCGGCCGAGCTGGGCGCGCCAGTGCTGGTGTTCGCGCAGCGCTGACGGCGGCCACCCCTTGTCTGGGCCACCCGGCGGGGTTGCCAGGTCAGGTGTTGAGAACGTACATCGGAACAAGACCTCGACGTCATCCAACAGGGTGAACAAAGTCACCAGATGGGCGCGGGCGGTCGACCACAGAGCCGTCGCCGAGGGGGTCGCGTCGATGAGCTGCCCACCCACGAGCGCAGAGTAGCCTTGACGGACTTGACCGGCAACCACCGACTCGAGCGACTTGCGGAACTTGCTGTTTCAGTTGGCGCCAACGTGCAGTCAGGACAGCTCGTCGTGGTCAACGGACTGCTCGACAACGCTCCACTGATGCGCGAGATCGCTCGAGCCGCATATCGCGCCGGCGCAAGACGCGTCGAGGCACAGTACGTCGACCGCCATTTCACGCGCGCCCTGATCGAGCTGGGCCCCGAGGAGTCGCTCGGCCAGTCCATGCCGTGGGGCCTTCAGATGTTGAAGACGCTGCGCGAGGAGAAGGGATGCTACATCCAGGTATCAGGCGACCCCGAGCCGCAGCTCCTGGCTGACCTTCCCGGCGACCGAGTCGGCAAAGCAGGACCCCGAGAGTTCCGATCCGAGTGGATCAGCATGGTCGGCGCCAGGGCGGTCAACTGGACGATCGTCCCCGCGCCCACGCCCGCCTGGGCGGAGCAGGTCTTTGGCCGTCCCGACATGGACGCGCTGTGGCAGGCGATCGAGAAGGCGATCCGCCTCGACCGCCCTGACCCCGTCGCCGCCTGGCGCGATCACCTGGCTCGGCTCAAACGCATCGCGACCGCATTGAACGAGAGAAGGTTTGACTCGCTGCGCTATCGCGGGCCAGGCACCGACCTCGTGGTCGGCTTGCTGCCCAGCTCGCACTGGGGCGGCGGCGGCGACCTGACCAGTTTCGGCGTGAGCCACGTCGGCAACCTTCCGACCGAGGAGGTGTTCACGTCGCCGGACTACCGCCGCGCCGAGGGGCACGTGCGATCCACCAGACCTCTCGAGATGCGTGGCGCGATGGTCAAGGACCTCGAGTTCGAGCTGCACGAGGGACGCATCACCAAGGTGAGCGCCAGCAGTGGCGAAGATGTCGTGCGCGGAGAGCTCGCCGTCGATGAGAACGCCAGCCGCCTCGGTGAGGTCGCCCTCGTCGATGGCTCATCAGAGGTGGGCAAGCTGGGCCTCACGTTCGCCAACACCCTGTTCGACGAAAACGCCACCTGTCACCTGGCCTACGGCTCGGGCTTTGCCTTCGCCGTCGATGACGAGGCGGACCGCGCGGCCGGCCTCAACCACTCCGCGATACATACGGACTTCATGGTCGGCGGTCACGAGGTCGACGTCGACGGCCTTGACAGCAGCGGCGAGTGGATCCCGATCCTCCGCCACAACGAGTTTCAGGTCGGCTGAGGCTCTATCGGCTGAGGACCTTCTCGAGCTGGGCTTTGTTCATGCGTGAGCGGCCCTTGATGCCTCGCTCCTTGGCCTCGTTGCGGAGCTGGTCATAGGTCCGGCCTCCCGAGCCGCGGTGGGAGCGCAGCCCGCCCCGCCGGCCCGGCGAGAGGTCCTGGATCGAGGTACGGCTGGCTTCCCTGGCCTCGCCATGCTGTGCCCGCTCCTTGTTGACCGTGCGCGCGGCGATCTCCTCCGCCTTTTCTTCCCCCGTTCCGCGCTCGAGCAGCCCTTCCTTGATGTGCTCGTACTGGCGCTCGCGTTTGTCACTCCAGGCGCTCTGTGGCATCTGGTGAAACCTCCTTTGCTTCTTTCTTGACAACGCGCCGACAAATCCATTCGACTGAGCGGGCTTGAACGCGACCACTTACGACCAGCTCAAGGTTCTCTACCGCACGCTGCTCGTTTTCGCCACTGTCGGCGCGGTGATCCTTGCCATCGGGATCGTCCAGTTCGTCTACTTCGAGCCGCTTGGCCAGACGACAGGCGTGCAGGCACGCATCGTCGGCGTGTACCAGTACGACCCTGCGACCAAAACTACGATCGACGGCGACCGCTCCGAGTTCCCGCGCACGGAGGAGTTCGCGGCCAAGGTGGATTGGTCATCGCTGCCGAACAACCTGATCGTCGACGCGCGGTGGTACGACAGCTTCGGCTCGCTCCGCGGTCAGGTCGGACCCGGCTCTCCCTCGTCGCTGGCCGATAAGTCGGTGATCCCGGTCGACGTGCCCCCTGGCTTTCACTTCGTCCTGCCCGGGCGCTACACCTTCGTGGTCGAGCGGATCAAGAACGATGTGCCGGTCGAGGTGCTCGGCCGGAGATTCGTCCTGGTCGACCGCTGATGATCTCGACCACCACGCCGCCGGCGGCCGACCCGCGGTCCCGTCTTCGCCCGGGGCGGTACCGGATCGCGATCGCGCTGGCGGCCCTGGTCGTGGTCGCACTGATCGCCAGCTCGCTCCTCAACTACGTCTACCTGGACACGATTCCGGGCCGCGCCTCGCTGTACGGCCTTCTTGCCGTGGCCCTGATCGCGCTTGGCACGTTCATCCTCGTCCGCGCCTATGACCGCGACCGTGCGACGCGGCGCAAGCACCTCATCCGCGCCTCCGTGCTGATCGGTCTGGGCGTGTTGCTGTGGCTGCTTGTGATCGACGTCTTCCTGTTCACGCAGTCTGCGGGCCCCGGCGTGGCCGCCGTATGCGCGCTCGCGTGCCTGCCGACGACCGCTTTTGGATTGCTGGTGGTCCGCCGCATGGACCGCAATCACAAAGAGCCCTGGCGGCTGGTCCTGGTGGCGGCGGCGTGGGGCGCCATCGTGGCGACGAGCCTGGTGGTGTGGGGCGAGACGATCTGGGAATCGTCGGCGCAGCGTGCGCTGGTCCCCGGGCCAGGGCTCGACACCTCGCTTGCTTTCATGGCCGGCATCCTGGAGGAGCTCGCCAAGGGCGTGGCGGTCTTGCTCTTGTTTCTCGTCATGCGCAACGAGTTCGACGACGTCGTCGATGGAATCGTCTACGGCGCTGCGGTCGGGCTCGGTTTCAACTACCTGGAATCGATCAGCTACATGACCAACCTGTACTCGATCTTTGCGCCGGAGAACAACGGCGCGGCGGCGGCCGGCATCCAGTGGTATGGGCGCCAGGTCCTCGGACTGTTCTTCGGGCACGCGACGTACACGGCGTTCATCGGCGCGGGCGTGGGCATCGCGCGGCAGCTGCCTCGCATGCGGCAGAAGATCCTGGCCATCGTCGCGGGCTTCATCGTCGCCATCGCGGGTCATTTCTCATGGGATGCATGGGCGACGCTGTTTCCGATCGACAACACGCTGTTCGGTCTGGTCGAGATCCACCTGCGGACGCTGATCATGACGGGGCCTTTCACCGCCGCCTTGATCGCGCTCCTGCTTTTCGGCATCCGTTACGAGGGACAGAACCTGCTGGATCAGATGCGCAAGGAGGCCGCCACGGGTTACGGAGCGATCCTTCCCGAGGAGGTGCCTGTGCTCGCGAGTCCGTGGCGGCGACTGCGCCAGCGGCTGGCCGCACTCAGCAGCGCGGGGCTTCGCGCCTACTTCAAGGTGTCTCGACTCCAGACGGCGCAGCTGGATCTGGCGATGGAGCGGTGGCACCGGGAACGTAAGGAGATCGACACGCCGCTCGAGGCGGAGCAGCAGCTGCGGAACCGCGTGATTCAGCTGCGGCACTGGGTCTCTGCGCGTTAGGGGGGCCTCGTCCCCTCTGGCCAACCCCCGGATAGTCCGGACTATCTGAGGTTTGGATCGAACTTCCGCGCGGTTAGTCCGGACTATCCGTGGGAACTGCCCCGGGAGTGAGGAAGAGTTCTTGAGCCTCCCAGGAGTCGGGCCAGGCTCAGGGTGAGCAGGGCCGCGGCCGCGCCCCAGGTGATCGCTGACACGGCCGGGTCGCTGAAGTCGGTCCCGCTCAACACCGCGTGGAGAAAGATCAGCGCGAAGGCCGCATAGGACAGGCGATGGATCCACAGCCAAACGTCTTTGCGGATCCTGCCCTTCAGCAGCGCGGTGACCGTAACCGCAAGTAGCAGGTCGAGCGACAGCGCGCCGACCCCGATGGCCAGCGTGCCGTAGCTCGAGTGGAAAGGCACCAGGACATCGATCACGCCGACGCGCGCGGTGCTGTCCAGGAGCAGGGACAGCACGTGGAGCGCGGCGAGCGGGATCCACAGCACCGTCATGAACTCGTGAAGCGAGCGCAGAGCGCGGTTGGCCGCGAGCCAGTCGAGCACCGCGGTGCGCAGCGCGATGCCGGTCACCAGCGCGATCGCCAGCGTGGCGTACGAGCTCAGGCCGGTGACGCGCGCCAGCAGCCAGAAGAACTGATCGGCGGTCACGATGCGTACGTCGACACCACCGGTTCGACATTGCTTGGTTCGACCGATGGACCGACGCTCAGCCCGCCGCCGAAGGCGGACGCACCCGACCTGTTGTCGCCCAGGACCGCGGGCTGCAGTGGCGCCTGCGGATTCTTGAAATGCGAGGTGACGAAAAACGCCGAGGTGACCGTTGCCACCACGGTCACCGCCGTGACCGCGACTTTGAGAATGGCCGTCCGCATTTTCTAGACGGCGACCGGCGCCTTGAGGAAAGCAACCCGGTCGAATGACGAGCCGAGGATCTGCCCCGAGTCGGCGCCGAGGTGTCCGCTGAGAATCTCCTGATACACGGACCGAAAGTCGACTGCGTACTTGAGGTTGCCTGTGTCGTCGAGACTCGTCAGACTCGGCTCCTCGCCGAACAGACCGCCACGCACCGGGTCGCCGATCAATATCAGGGGTGCCGCGGCGCCATGGTCGGTGCCGCCGCTGGCGTTTTCCCTCGGGCGGCGGCCGAATTCCGACCACGTCGCGATGAGGACCTTGTCCGCCATGTGGTGCGCGGCGAGGTCCTGGTAGAAGGCGGAAACCGCCGAGTCCAGGTATCCCATCAGGTCGTCGTGGCGGCTCAGCTCGGTGTAATGCGTATCGAAGCCGCCGAGGGTGACGTGGAGAAGCTTCACGCCAGTCCCGGTGACGATGAGCTCCGCGGCAAGCTGCAGCGCGGCCGCGAGCTGATTCTTCGACGAGTAGACGAGCTTGACGTTGTCGCTGTAGTCGGCCATCGGCTGATACGACGAGGACGATGTGCGCAGCGTCGCCATCGTCTCGGTGGCGGTGGCGATCGCGGTGTCGAACAGCGCGCCGTAGATCCCCGGCGTGCCCTTGTAGAGGGCGCCGACCGCCGCCTCCACCTCGCTCCCGCCGGTGAACCCGAAGTTCTTCTGGTCCTGGATCACGGTCAGGGTCGCCTGCAGGTCGCGGAGGGCGCCAGGCGCGTCCGTCGCTCCGCACGCGCATCCGGTCAGCGGATGGCCGTTGGAGTCATAGCTCGTGGCGAGCGTGCGGCCGAGCCAGCCGTCGACCTGGCGACGCGTCGGATCGCCTGTCTCCCAGATGCGGATCGACTCGAAGTGGGAGAAGGTCGGCTTGGGATAGCCCACGCCCTGGACGATCGCGAGCTTGCCCTTGTCCCACAGACCCTTGATGCCCTTCAGGTTCTGGTTCAGCCCGAAATGCGCGTTGAGCGGGAGCGCCTTGGAGACCATCGACCCGGCGAGCTTCGGGCGGAGATCGTGGAGGGTTGGGTCGGCGAGCGGAACCAGCGTGCGCAGGCCGTCATTGCCGCCCGCGAGCTGGATCATCACCAGGATGTTGTCGTTGCTCAAGCCCTCGCGCTTGGCGGCGTAGACCGCGCGAGCGAAAGCGTCGGGCACCGCGGCGTAGCCGGCAGCCAGTCCTGATGCACCCGCCCCGAAGACAAGGCCGGCCTTGAGGAAATCGCGCCGCTTGAGCTGGTTGATGCCGACTTCTCTGGTCATTCTGCGTGCACCTACTTGAGCTGAAATTCCGGCGAGGCGAGGGTGATGAACCAGCGCGCGCGATCGTCCGCCGCCTGGTTGAAGAGGCCGGAGGTCTGGACGCCGAGCACACCGTCGAGATGGCGATGCACGGCGTCGAGCGGCGAGGGAAGCGTGCTCTTCGTCTGGGCGAGTGCCGCGGTCACGAAGTTGACCCGCTCGACCACCGTGTTGGAGGAGATCCACGACTCGTTGTTCGGCCAGCCGTTGACATCGGGCGGGTCGAACAGCGTCTGGCCCATCCCGGAGCCCGCGCCGGCGATCAGCTTGGCGATCGATCCGTTGCCGAGCGCGCGAGCGGTGTGGACCATGAACTCGGCCGGCGACTTGACCAGCGCGCGGTAGGTCTGGTCCGCGGTGAACTCGGGGCTCTTGAGGATCGCGCGCAGGAGCGTCTTCATGTCATAGCGCGAGCGCCGGAAGGCGTCGCCGAGCGCGGTCACGTAGCTGGCCGCGGGCCGGCCCGTGACGAAGTGCTGGACGAGCTTGCTTGCGATGAAAGGTGCGGTCGCCGGCTGGGCGAGGATGCGGTCGATGACGCCTTCGGTGTCGAGCCTTCCGGTCTGGCCGAGATAGCTGATCGTGCCGCTGAAGGCGCGCCGCGAATTGAAGACTCCGCTCCGCTGGGTCGAGAAGACGGGAAGGCGGCGCGTCACGTTGTTGCTCACGGTCACAGTCGCGATGGAGTCGGGCTGGGGCAGCTGCCATCCGGCCAGGGCCTTCGCGCCCTCGCGCACGTCGTCCTCGCTGAAGTTGCCTCCGCCCATCGTGAACAGCTCCATGAGCTCGCGCGAGTAGTTCTCGTTGGGGTTCTGTCCTGTGGATGTCGCGAGGTCGAGGTAGCGCAGCATCGCGGGATCGGTGGTCACGGTGAGGAGCATCGAGCGGAGGTCGGTCATCGCCATGCGTCGCCACGTGAGGTTCTGCCAGTACATGAAGGTGTTGTCCGCGGCCTTGCGGTAGTCGCTGGTGAAATGCCCGTGCCAGAAAAGGGTCATGCGCTCGGCGAAAGGTGTCGGCGTGGCCAGCATGTGGTCGATCCACCACTGCTGCAGCTGCGTGATCGGAAAGCGTCCGCCGGGCGTCGTGGCGGCATCGAGTGAGCGCGGCTCGACCGGCTTGCTGTCGATCAGGCGGTCGATCGTCCTGTCGAATCCATCCGACTGCGCGGTCTCGAGCTGGGCCGGGGAGTAGCCGAAGGAGGTGCGGCGCAGGAGGTGCATGACGCGGGCGGATTCCGACTTCAGGGGCGAGATCCAACCGGTGCCCGATGCTGCTTGCGGCGAGGCGAGCTGCTGCATGGAGCCGCCCAGGAGACGGACGGCACCGACTCCCACGCCGGTCGCGAGCGCGGCGGCCAGGGCCTGTCGCCTGGTGAGGCTGCGCCGAGGAGTTGGGATCGGGCTCGCCGCATCGTCGGTCGACGCAAGCGTCATTGTCTGATTCAAGCCCACGCGCCGGCACGTGGCATTACGCCGGTGTGAAGACTTTGTAAGCGGCTAGTCGATCAGCAGGCCGAGCGGACGCCGTTCATGCACGCGTAGGAATCAGCGGCCAGGTGGGCGACGAAGAGGCCGCCGACCAGCAGCCCGATCACGACGACCGCCAGATGGAGAGGCGCCACCTCGAGTGCGATCAGGCCGTCGAGCGCGCCGCCTTGCCTCCGCAGACCGAGGCGAGTGATCCGCCAGACGTTCATCGCGATGGCGACCGGTATGCCGATGAAGAGGCTGACGGTGCCGGCGAGGATCGCGATCGTGGAACCGGAGAGCCACGAGTAGGGGGCGTTGAGTCCGATGTTGTGGAGCACGGTCGCGGTCAGGAGGAGGGCGAAGGGCGCGATGAGGACGAGACCGACCAGGCCGGACCATGTGCGCGCCTGACCGCCCTTTCGCGACCAACCATCGGGCAGCTCGCCGAGCGTGATCGACACCGTGAGGCGCGGTGGGACGCGCTCCGCGCGAGCGTGGAAGGAGATCCACTCGCCGAGGTGGTAGTTCATGGGCGATCGACCATCCTCGACCGAGCATACGAAAGGGCCTTAACGGGCTGGGTTGTGGGGTTTGAACCGCCGCTTCTAATCTCGCTGTACGGTCGGCAGGCGCGGGGGAGGGCGCCAACGGGAGAGGGAGGGCCCCGCCAGGGGAGGTGGATTTCCCGGCTAGGATTTCCCCGGTGATCAGGAGCGGGCTCGCCGTCGTCGCGCTCGTCGTATTGATTTCATGCGGAGGCAGCGAAGGCTCGGGGAGCACGAATCCGCCGTCCAGCCTGACCGTGTACGCCGCCTCTTCCCTGCAGCCGGCCTTCGACAAGATCGCCGCCAAGCTCAAGTCGCAGAACATCACCACGACCTTCAACTACGCGGGCACGCAAACCCTCACCACCCAGCTGCAGCAGGGCGCCCAGGCCGATGTCTTCGCCTCGGCGGACACGACACACATGAACACGCTCAATGACGCGGGTTTGCTCGCCGGCGATCCCAAGGTGTTCGTGCACAACCGCCTCGAGATCGTGGTCGAGCGCGGCAATCCCAAAGGCATCCACGGCCTGGCCGACCTCGCGCGCTCGGGCCTGATCGTCGTCCTCGCCGATCCCTCAGTTCCCGCGGGCAACTACGCCAGGCAGGCCCTGGCCAAAGCGGGGGTCACCGTCCACCCCGCAAGCCTCGAGCAGCAGGTCACCGGCGTTCTGAGCAAGGTGGCGCTCGGCGAAGCCGACGCCGGCATCGTCTACCACAGCGACATCGTCACGAACACCAAGGTCGAAGGCGTCGAGATTCCCGATGCCCAGAACGTGATCGCCGACTACTCGATCGGCAAGCTCTTCCTGACGCAACGCGCAGACGCGGCCGATGCGTTCATCGCATACGTCCTGTCTTCCGCTGGACAAGCCGTCCTCAAAGGTGCCGGCTTCACGGGGGTGTGAGTCCGCGCCGTCGCGCGCGTAGGATCACGCCACGGTGACCAGGCTGGTCCCCATGTCCAGCGTCGACGCCGCGTGGTTGGGGATGGAAGACCCGACCAACCTGATGATGGTGACCGGGGTCCTGATGCTCGATGGCAAGGCCGACGTCAAGCGCCTGAGCATGGTCCTCGACAAGCGACTCAGGCCGTTCGCTCGCTTCCACCAGCGCGTGGTGCGGCCCCGCACCCGCGGCAACCTGCCCTACTGGCAGGACGAGACGGCCTTCGACATCGGCAACCACGTCAGCCACGTTGCGCTGCCCGAACCCGGCGGCGACAAGGCGCTGCGCGATCTCGTCAGCGAGCTGATGAGCACGCCCCTGGACATGACCAAGCCGCTGTGGCACGTCCACGTCATCGATGGACACAGCTCGGGCTCCGTGATGCTGGCCCGCATCCATCACTCGATCGCCGACGGGATCGCTCTCGTACGGGTGATGCTCTCGCTGACCGACCCGTCCCCGACCACTACGACAACGCGCAGAAGGACAGAGCCCGTGAGCGATGCGGGGCCTCTTGAGTGGCTTCCCGCCGCGGTCGGACGAGGCCTCGCCGCAGGACAGCGCCTGCTCGACGATCCCGGCCGCCTGGGTGAGCTCGCCCGGCTCGGCGCCGAAGGCGCGTATCGGTTGGGCCGACTCGTCGCGCTGCCTCCGGATCCGTCGACCGTCTTCAAGGGCCGGCTCGGCCGGCGCAAGCGCGCGGCCTGGTCAAATCCGGTACCGCTCGAAGAATTCAAGACGATCGGGAAAGCGTTCGGCGCCACGGTCAACGACGTCCTGGTCGCGACCGCCACGGGTGCCCTGCGCCGCTACCTGGAACGGCGCGGGGAAACCACGAACGGCATCGCGATCCGCGCTTCGGTGCCCGTGAATCTTCGATCGCTCGACCAGGCGCACAAGCTCGGCAACTCTTTCGGCCTCGTGTTCCTGACCCTCCCCGTCAGCACGGTCGACCCGGTGCGGCGGCTGCGCTCGATCAAGAAAGAGATGGACGAGCTGAAGCGCTCGCCCGACGCGCTGGTCGCATACGGCGTGCTCAACCTCCTGGGCTTCGCGCCGGTCGAGGTGGAAAAGCTCGGCCTGCGGTTCTTCGGAAGCAAGGCGACGGCGGTGCTGACCAACGTGCCCGGCCCGCGCGACCCGCTCTACCTGGCCGGCCGCAGAGTTCACAAGGTGATGTTCTGGGTCCCGCAGTCGGGCAGGCTGGGCCTGGGGATCAGCATCCTGAGCTACGCCGGCGGGGTCATGCTCGGCGTGGCGACCGACGAGGGCCTCGTGCCGGACCCCGAGCGGATCGTCGAGGCCTTCGGTCAGGAGCTCCAGGCGCTGCGGGCAGCCGCACGGGCCAAGCGTCCGCGAACTCGGCCCAAAGCCAAGGTTTAGGCCGTTCTGTTACTTGGTAATGTTGTAAGCACCATGGCGGAAGCGACCACCGAGGAGCAGGCCCTCGACGCTTATTCGACGATAGTGACCTCCGTCGCGGAGAAGGTCCTACCGTCGGTCGCGAGCCTGCGCATCGGACGAGCCGGGCGCGGTTTCGGCGGTGCCGGCTCTGGCGTCGTCATCACCCCCGACGGCTTCCTCGTCACCTCGGCCCACGTAGTCGCCTCGGGCAACACGGCGAGCGCCTCCTTCATCGACGGCAACGAGTACGACGTGGACGTCGTGGGCGCGGACCCGCTTTCCGACCTCGCGGTCGCGCGGGCGCGCTCGGACAGCTTGCACGCGGTGACCATCGGCAACGCCGACCAGCTTCGGGTGGGCCAGCTTGTGGTGGCGATTGGAAACCCGATGGGCTTTTCCGGGTCCGTCACGTCGGGGGTCGTCAGCGGGTTAGGCCGCTCACTGGCGACCGCCGACGGCAACGGGCACCGCCGCTTCATCGAAGACGTGATCCAGACCGACGCAGCACTCAATCCGGGCAACTCAGGCGGTGCCCTAGCCGACTCGCAGGCTCGCCTCATCGGCGTCAACACCGCGGTCGCGGGCATGGGACTCGGACTCGCGGTGCCCATGAACTCGACCACGCAGGCGATCCTCGCCGCGCTGATGCGCAATGGCCGGGTGCGCCGCGCGTACCTCGGCATCGCGGGCGGCACCCGGCCGCTGCCGCCGCCGGTGGCCGAGAGGCTGGGCCGCAAGGCGGGCGTCGAGGTGCATGAGGTCGTCACGGGCAGCCCCGCCGCCGGCGGCAAGCTGCGCGGCGGCGACGTCATCGTCTCGGTGGGCGGGGCCGGCGTCAGCAAGGCCGGCGACCTGCAGCGGCTGATGGTCGAGACGACGATCGGCACCAAGCTCACGCTGACGGTGCTGCGCGGCGACCAGCTGGTCGACCTCGACGTCGTGCCAGTCGAACTCCCCTAGACTCCCCGGGTGCCGAAATCGTCTGAAGTCCGCGAGCTTCTGCGCGCCCAGGTTCGCGCCGGACGGTTTCGGATGGCTGATGTCGACCCGGACTCGACTCCCGGCCTAAAGGGCGGGACGGGCAAGGCGCTCCGCGGGGTCAAGAAGGAGCGCGATGAGCTGTTCGAGCTCCACGAACGTCTCTACGCGGAGCGCAAGCGCTCGCTGCTGGTCGTCCTCCAGGGCATGGACACCTCCGGCAAGGACGGCACGGTCACGCACGTGGTGCGGAACTTCAACCCACAGGGGGTGCTCATCACGCCATTCAAGGCGCCCACCCCGGAGGAGCGGCGCCGCGGCTTCCTGTGGCGCATGCGCCGGCGTCTGCCGCAGGTCGGATTTATCGGGATCTTCAACCGCTCCCACTACGAGGACGTGCTGATCGCGCGAGTGCACGACCTGGCGCCGCCGCAGGTCATCGCGCGCCGCTACATCCAGATCAACAGTTTCGAGAAGGAGCTCGTCCGCGCCGGGACCAGGGTCGTCAAGCTCTGCCTGCACATCTCGTATGACGAGCAGCGCAGGCGCCTGTTGGACCGTCTCAAGGACCCGACCAAGCGCTGGAAATTCAACCCCCACGACATCGACGAGCGGGCGTATTGGGATGACTACATGAGCGCCTACAGCCTCGCCATCACAAAGTGCTCCACGCCGATAGCGCCGTGGTACGTGATCCCAGCGGATGACAAGGCCTACCGGAACTGGGCGGTCTCGAACATCCTCATCGAGACCCTGCGCGAGATGGACCCCAAGTATCCGCAGCCCAAGCTCGACATCCCCCGCCTGAAAAAGCGCCTGCGCAACTAAGCCGCGACCGCCGTGGTTTGCTAAGTTAAGAATCGCTAAGTTCGGTTGGGGGGAGTTGAGATGAACCGCACGCGTGTCGTCAGCGGGCTTGTGGCTGCTTTTCTGGTGGCCGCCTGTGGATCCAGCGGCGGGGGCGGCGGAGGCAACTCGTACTCCGGCAAGACCCTGAAGCTGGGCGCTGTCCTCTCCATCACGGGCGCGGGCGGCGTCTACGGGCCGCAGAGTCGCGACGGGGCGAACCTCGCGGTCAAGCAGATCAACGCGGCCGGTGGCGTGAACGGCGCCAAGATCGAGCTGACGGTCGAGGACGACGCATCGGACAAGGCGCAGTCCTCGCAGAAGGCGCAGACGCTGATCCAGCAGACGCAGGTGATGGCTCTGCTCGGTCCCACCCTGTCTAACTCAGCGGTCGGGGTTCATCCCCTTGCCGAAAAGCTGAAGACCCCCATCCTGGCCGTGAGCACGACCGGCATCAACATCGTCCCCAACTGCAACAACCCGGACCCGACGCCGTGCAAGTACGTGTTCCGGGACAGCCTCGGCGAGCAGACGGCGATTCCCGCGAACATCAAGTCGTACTCCGAAGATGGGCACCCGAAGACCGGCGTGCTGCTCGTCGCCCAGGATGACAAGTTCTCGAGCGACGGGGGCAAGATCGTCCAGGACACCGTCGCCCAGTACAACATCCAGCTGCTGAAGACGATCCCGTTCAGCAAGAACGACGCCGACCTATCGAGCTATGTCACCCAGGCGGTGCAGCTGAAGCCCGACGTGATCTTCATCACCTCGCTCGGCGGCATCCCGGCCAAGATCATGACCGCCGCCCGCACGCAGGGCTGGAAGGGCCAGTTCCTGGGCGGCAACGGATTCA
>WNGI01003942.1_pt1 | contig 27276 bp, 27 predicted proteins | sample 5400621 | NCBI WGS metagenome assembly WNGI01 (sample SAMN13153374, study PRJNA577476) | soil metagenome | isolation source: 20 cm soil or saprolite under Garry oak tree replicate 1 | place: USA:California | collected 2016-06-15 | reverse complement strand
CCGACACGACGACCTACGGCCTCGTGGTGCGCAAGCCCATCGGCGTATGCGGCGCGATCGTGCCCTGGAACTTCCCGCTCACGCTGGCCGCGAACAAAGTCGCCCCGGCGATCGCCGCAGGGAACACAGTCGTGCTCAAGCCCGCAAGCACGACTCCGCTGTCAACGCTCGCCTGCATCGAGGCTCTGATCGAAGGCGGCCTACCGGAGGGCGTGGTCAACGTCGTCCTCGGCCAGGCGACCGGCGAGGCTATCGTCGAGCACCCGCTCATCCGGAAGATCGCATTGACGGGATCGACGCCGACTGGCAAGAGGGTCATGGCCAAGGCGGCCGAGCAGCTGAAGAAGGTCACGCTCGAGCTGGGCGGCAGCGACCCGTGCATCGTGCTCGACGACGCGGACCTGGAAGGCGCCGCACGCGCCATCTCGGTGGGCCGGTTCTTCAACTGCGGTCAGCAGTGCCTGTCCACCAAGCGGCTCTACGTCCAGGAAGGCGTTTACGACGCGCTCATGGAAAAGCTCATCGCGCGCGCTTCCAAGCTCAAGCCAGGCAACGGTCTCGACAAGGACACTCGCATGGGGCCGATGCACAGCGAGACGCAGCGTGCGGAGGTCGAAGCGCAGATCAAAGATGCGATCGATCGCGGCGCCAAGGTGCTTTACGGCGGAGGCAGGCCGAAGGGCGCCGAGTACGACAAGGGTTGGTTCATCGAACCCACGATCCTCGGTGACGTCCCGGACGGCGCCCGCATGTGGACTGAGGAGGTTTTCGGTCCGGCGCTGCCCGTGCGCAAGATCAAGGATCTGGACGAGGGCATCCGGCTGGGTAACGACACGCCCTTCGGCCTCGGCTCGTCGATCTGGACCTCGAACATGACCGCGGCGTATCGAGCGGTGCAGGAGCTCGAGGCGGGCTACACCTGGGTCAACGCGCTGGTGATCGCGCACGACGAGCTTCCCTTTGGAGGCACAAAGCAGTCGGGCTTCGGTAAGGAGCACGGAGTCGAGGCGTTTCTCCAGTACACCGAGGAGAAGTCTGTGGTCTACGGCGGCGTCGGATAGGTAACCCCGATCGGTAACGCACCTCTGTGAGAGCTGGCGTCGGGGTCTTCGGTCTCCTGGTTCTGCTTGCCGGGGCGGTCTTCGCCGGGCAGGGACTCGGCTACATCCCCGGGAGCGTCATGACCGGCGACATCAAATGGTTCTGGATCGGTAGCGCGATGGTCGTGGTGGGCCTGGCGCTCGGCGCCGCTGGGTTTATCGGCCGGCCGAGACGGAGCAATACCTAGGCGGTTCGTCCGTTGAGCCGGTCCCATTGAGACTGGCACTCGACGCAGCGCGTGGCCGCCGGCTGGAACCTGAGCCGCTCCGCCGGGATGTGCCGGCTGCAGCCCTCGCACACGCCGTAGGCGCCTTCGCGCAGCCTTTCGAGGGCACGCTCGACCTGCTCCCGGTTCTGGTCCAGGAGGTGAACCAGGATGTCCGTGGTCTCGCGGTCGGATAGCGCCTGGGCCAGGTCGGTGTCCTCCGGAATGCCCGTGATCACCCCGCCCGTCACGTCGTTCAAAGGCCGGTGGAGGCCTGCTTCCTCACCGCACTGGGCGGCGAGCAGCTCTAGGTTTCGCCGGTCGGCCTCGAGCCTCACTTCTGGAGCGTTTTCTGGTCTCTTGCGAACAGCCATTGATAATCCCCCCTCCAAACTGACTTCCGACCAGGCGACGTTTGGATTCGTCAGACACAACGCACGCACCAGGGCGCGTACCCGGGTCGCGCACAATTAGCCGCCTAATGCCGTCCCCGCTGCCATCCCCCGTGAAGATTCTTGCCGCCGTTGCGGCCGTTGTGGCGCTCGCCGGTTGCCAACCGGCTCCGGCCGCGCGGCCGGTCCCGAGCGTAGCGCAGATCGGCAGCGAACTCAAGTGTGGAAGCGGAGACACGGGCCTTACGGACGATCAGGCGGGTTGGGGATTCTGTCATCCCCGCGCCTGGAAGTACCTGGAACGGTCGCAGACCAGCCTCAACCCTCCAGGCCTTGATCTGACGTTCGACATCACCTACGTCCCAAATCCGCCGGTGGCGTGCCCCCAAGCCTCCCCGTCGCCATCGCCATCGCCGCAAGCTTCGCCGCTCCCGACTCCGAGTCCATGCTCCGGCGACTTCGCATTCATGATCATCTCGACGTACGAGCGGGGCAACGCCTCAAACCTCGCTGGGTGGGAGCAAACGAACCTGGCGAGCCCACCGCCGGCGGGCGACAGCATTTCATGGGGCAACGCGGTCGAGGCGATGAAGCTGGCCGATGGACGCCGGATCGCGCTGACACCGCACCACGTAGTCATCCTTGACCTGCATTCAGGCCAGAGTCGCCTCAACCTCGACATGGAGATGGGCTCACGCCTGAACAGCTGGAAATTCACCTACTGAAATAGAGAGGGCGAATCCCCGCCCCCCAGGGGGTGAGGGTGGGGGTGGGCGGAGCTGGCACACGCTGGCTTCCGGATGAGTTGATAGCCGCGGGAGCCGGCACTCGCGCCAATTCACGGGCCTATGCGCAGGACATCGCTCCAAGGACTGGGAAGAGGGAGTCGGTGTGGGCCCTGGAGGCGCGGGGGCGGGCCTGGACGCGTAGAACCCGCGGGAGCCGGCACCCGCTGGCTTCCGGATGAGTTGATAGCCGCGGGAGCCGGCACTCGCGCCAATTCACGGCAGTGAGGGCTTGGGCGTGGGAGACGCGGGTGTGCCGCCCGGCAGGTCCAGTGTCGCGCGAGCTAGCTTGGCCTCTTGAAAAGGGACTGCATCTTGATCGCCAGCCCCATGTCACCCTTGATCTTCAGCTTGCCCTGCATGAAGGCTGCGGTCCCGTCGAGCTGGCCCATCATGATCTTCACCCAGTCGTTCGCGTCGGCGAGCAACGTGAGGTTTGCGGTCTCAGGGGCATCGCCTTTCCCCGACTCGGCCGTGCCGTCGTGGATCTTCACCCACCACTTGCCGCCGGACTCGCCCGATAGGTCGAACTGTATGGTCGCCTTGGTGCTGCCGGCCTTCGCGGGGTCCAGGTATTTCGGCAGCGCCTCCACGATCTGGTCTGGTGACAGCTGGACTTCAGACATTCGCGCCTCCTGAGAGCTCGGACGAGGTGACTCGATTCATGTTAGTCCGCGACAATGCCGGGATGGCGACAAGCGCCGCGTTGAGCGAGGTCGCGGCCGGCGTTTTCGAGCTGCGGCTGCCGATCCCATTCGAGGACGGACTTGTCAACGTCTTCCTGTTCGTCGACGGCGCCGAAGCAGATCTCCTCGACTGCGGCATGAACTCCGACGAGTCGGTCGCCGAAATCAGGCAGGCTGTGGTCCAGCTCGGCGCCAAGCGCCTGCGTCGATTGGTCGTGACGCACATCCACCCGGACCACTACGGCGCCGCCGGATCGCTGGCCGGCGAGGGGATGGCCGACCTGTACATCCACCGGCTGGAAGTGCCACTGGTCCACCCGCGCTATGTCGAGCTCGAGCAGCTTGTAAAAGAGGTCCGGACCTACCTACTTGTCAACGGGGTGCCGGAGGACGAGGCGGAGGTGCTGAGCAACTCCCAGCGTGCGTTGAGCCAGGTGGTGAAGACAGCGGAGCCGGCTGTCCAGCTGGACGGCGCGGAATCTCTGCTGATGGGCCGGCGACATCTGCGCGTCGAGTGGACGCCAGGACATTCGCCCGGCCACATCTGCCTCTACGACAAAGAGGATCAGCTGCTGTTCGCCGGAGACACGCTCCTGCCTGACCTCTCACCGAATATCGGGCTGCACCCTCAGAGCACGCCGGACCCGCTTCACGAATACCTCGACGGACTGCACCGGCTTGCCGCCTACGAACCAAAGCTCATCCTGCCTTCCCACGGTCGCCCGTTCAACGACGCCCCCGCCAGGGTCAAGGTGCTCAAATCGCATCACAAGCGACGGCTTGATCAGATCGTCGAAATCGTCGCGCGTGGCAAGCAGAGCGGGTGGGAGGTTGCTCTCGAGCTCTGGGGACCGCGCGAGAATTTCTACGAAAAGAGGCTTGCCCTCCAGGAGGCGCTCGCGCACCTGCAGGCGCTCGCCGTCGACGGCCGCGTCGGCAAGTCCGTCACGCCCGAGTCGGTGCAGTGGACGCCTGATTGATGCCAAGCGGGAAGAGCTCCGCCGGGTAGCAGCCGACGCCGACTACGCCAGGTCCCGCGTGCGCTCCGACGACGGGGCCCAGTGGCTGGATGATCAACGTTTCCGCGATCGGCTCGAGGTCACGGCCGATCCGTTCGGCGTCGGCCTGGGCATCCGCGTGCCCGACGATTACACACACGCCGTGGCCGCGGTCCACCTCGCGTGTCAGCTCCACGATGCGGTTGAGCGCCCGCTCGAATGTGCGCACACGCTCCAGCGGCGTGACCTGGCCATCGCGGATGCACAGCACCGGCTTGACCTGCAGCACCGAGCCGAGCAACGCGCCCGCGCGTCCGATGCGCCCTCCGCGTCGCAAGAACTCGAGCGTGGCCACCGAAAAATACGTCTGCAAGTGCGGCCGCATGTTGAGGACCTTCGACTCGATGGCTTCCACGTCAGCTCCCTTCGACGCCATGGCCGAAGCCGTTAGCGAGATCAGCCCAAGTGACATCGACACGAGCTGCGAGTCGACGACGCGGATACGCCCTGGATCCGTCATGTTCGCTGCCTGAAGCGCGGACGCGTAGGTCCCGCTCAGCTTTTCCGAGATGTGGATCGAGATCACGCTGTCGTGGTCCGCGAGCAGAGCCGAGTAAGCCTCCGCGAAGCGCCCCGGTGAGGGCTGCGACGTCGTGGGATGTGTCGTCAGGCCGGGGAGGCGGCGATAGAAATCGTCGGCCTTGATGTCGACGCCGTCGAGCAGCGACTGACCGTCTAGGTTGAGCGTCAGCGGTACAACGGTGATGGAGTGCGAAGCGGCAAGCTCAGATGGAAGATCCGCCGTCGAGTCGGTGACGATGGCTACGGATGGCTTGCTCAATGGTGCTCGCGTCGATCGATGATCGGCGGATCGTCATGCCTCCGGTTCCAGCGTCTCCGGATGAATCGCTCCTCAACCGGCCTGATCGCCACCAGCATGACGACCACGAGAACCGCCGTGAAGATCGCGATTGTGTAGTAGCCGAATCCAACGGCCATGCCGAGCGCAGCCGCGACCCAGATCGAAGCTGCCGTGGTCAGCCCGTGAACGTCATCGCCCTGACGGAGGATCGCGCCCGCGCCAAGGAACCCGACGCCCGTGACGACCTGTGCCGCGATGCGCGTCGGGTCGACGGTTTTTCCAAAAGCCGGAAGGAGTCCCATCGCAGTGAACATGCACGCTCCGATGGAGATCAGCCCCATGGTCTTGATTCCGGCCGGATGACCTCGAAGCTCCCGTTCAATCCCGAGAGCAAGGCCGAGAAGCAGGGCGACAATCAGGCGCAGACCAAGGTCGACCTCGCCGGTTATCGGCAGCGGCTCAGCCTCGGCCCGGACGGCCCCCGGGCTTGTCCTGCGCCCCGGGTTCGTCTTTCGCGCCAGGCTCGTCGGGAAGCTCGGGCAGGTCGAGGCTGTTCACGAAGTCGCGAAAGACAGCCAGCCTTTCCTCATCGACCGGAGTCTCAGCTTTGTCTTTGTCCCCACCCTCCTCATCCGCCTCGGGGATGATGCCGGCGGTCTCCATCACCTCGGTGGCGACGAAGATGGGACACTCGACTCGCACAGCCAGGGCGATCGCATCCGAGGGGCGCGCGTCGAAGTCGAGGTCGCGTCCATCCTGCTTCACGTACAGGCGCGCGTAAAAGACCTGGTCGGCGAGCCTCGTCACGACGATCCGCTTGACGCTGATGCCCAGGTCGCTGAAGGCGGTGGCCATCAGATCGTGCGTGAGGGGGCGGCCCAGCGGGTTGCCCGAGATCTTGGTCGCAATCGCCTGAGCCTCGAAAGACCCGATCCAGATCGGGAGGTACCGGTCGGCCTCCTTCTCTTTGAGGATCACCAGGTGCTGGGCGGTTGGCATGTGTATCCGAATGCTGTCTACGGACACCTCGATGAGGTTTTTCATCCTCGGTCCCACTATACCTTTCGGACCTCCAAGGTCCTGGAATTTGAACGTGCTGGGGCCTGGGTAGGATACGAAGAGTGTCACGACCCCGAGGTCCGCGCAGATTCGCGCCATCGGCGGCCGGAGGCAAGGAAAGGGTGGCGCTAGGAGGAGGGCATCTGTCGATGCGCGACGACGCGGCGCCGGGCCCCTTGACGCAGCCTTCAGCGCCGCAGGCGCCCGGCCGCCTAGGGCGCGAAGGTGCGTGGCTCCTCGGGGGCGGGACACTCTAGGTGGCGAAGGGGAAGCGGGGGCGTGTGGTGCTGATCGACGCCCACAGCCTCATCTACCGGGCGTTTTTCGCCCTTTTTTCGCCCTGCCGCCGATGAGCACCTCGGACGGCCAGGTGACCAACGCGGTCTACGGATTCACGTCGATGCTGGCGATCGTCCTCGCGTCACGTCCCGAGTACGCGATCGGAGCATTCGACGTCGGCGGGCAGACTTTTCGCTCCAAGGAATACAAGGAGTACAAAGCCGGAAGGCGGGCGATGCCCGACGACCTACGGCCGCAGATCGAAAAGGTGCGGGAGCTGCTCGAAGCTTTCTCGATTCCGATCTACGGCATCGAAGGTTTCGAAGCCGACGACTTGATTGGGACGCTGTCGCGTCTCGCTGAAGAGAGAGGACACGCGGTCACCATCGTGTCCGGCGATCTCGACTGCCTGCAGCTGGTCACGGAGTCGGTCGAAGCGCTCGTACCCCGGCGTGGCATCACCGACACATTCCTGTACGGGCCCGACCAGGTTCGCCAGCGCTATGGCTTCGAGCCGCCGCAGCTGATCGACTTCAAGGCGCTGCGCGGAGACACGTCCGACAATATTCCAGGCGTCCCCGGAGTAGGGGACAAGACAGCGGCCAAGCTCGTGCAGGACTTCGGCACGATCGAGGCGCTGCTCGAACGCGTGGACGAGCTGCCCGAGGGCCGCCTGAAGACCTCTCTCAAGGCAAACGCGGAACAGGTGCGGCTCGGGAAACGCATGGTCACGATCGTGCGCGACGTCCCCATGGAGCTGGATCTAGAAAAAGCGCGCTGGACGCGATACGACTACGAGAAAGTCCGGCTCGTCTTCGACAGGATGGAGTTCCGGCAGCTGCTGAGCCGCTTCCCACCGCCCGACCAGGTGCCGGTGCAGCCAAGCCTCGCATTCGAGGCCGCGCCTCAACCCGCGGGCTTGAAGGTGGTCGACGATCCGACCGAGGCCGCGAGCCTCCTCGACGGCTCACCGAATGTCGGGGTGTTCGCGTTCACCGACGCCCCGGGTCGCGGCGCTCGCGTCCACGGTCTGGGCGTGTCGACCGGCAAGGAAACGTTCTATGTCGCGGGCCAGGACGCGATGGACGCAATCGCCAGCACACTGTCCGGCCGGCCGATCGCCGGCCATGACGCGAAGGAGACGGAGCTCGCGCTCCGCTCTCTGGGCGGTGGAAAACGTGAATGGGTCTCCAGCACATTCCTCGCGGCATACCTCCTCGGAGCGGGATCGCGCGATCCGCGTCTCGAAGACCTGGCGCGCGAGTTCCTCGACGTCACCTTGATGAGCACCGAGCAGCTGCTGGGCACCGGACGCGCGGCGCGCAAACCCGCCGACATTGCGATCAACGAGGCGGCGGAGTATGCCGCACGCAGGGCCGAGGCAATCCTCAACCTGGGCCCGCGACTCGAGGCCGAGATGCGAAACCTCGGCGTGGACTACCTATTCCACGAAATCGAGCTGCCCCTGGCAGGCGTGCTCGCGGACATGGAATCGGAGGGCGTCGCGATCGACGTGCCGTACCTCAAGCAGATGCAGGACGAACTTGGCGCGCAGCTGGCCGCAATCGAATCGGAGGTCGAGCAGGTCGCCGGACAGAAGTTCAACCTCAACGCCCCTCAGCAGCTGGCGAAGGTGCTGTTCGAAGACCTCCGCCTGCCTGTCGGCAAGCGAACCAAGACCGGATACTCGACGGACGCGGACACGCTCGAGGCGCTGCGTGAGAAGCACCCGATCGTGGGCCTGATCCTCGAGCATCGCCAGCTGTCAAAGCTCAAGTCGACATACGTCGACGCTCTGCCTCAGATCGTCGATCCGATGAGTGGTCGCGTCCACACGTCATTCGGCCAGGCCAGCACCGCGACGGGCCGGCTCTCGTCGTCCAACCCCAACCTGATGAACATCCCGATCCGGAGCGAGCTCGGACAGCGCATCCGTCGCGCCTTCAAAGCGGGGCGACCTGATCATGTGATGGTCTCGGCTGACTACTCGCAGATCGAGCTGCGCATCGCGGCCCACCTGAGCGGCGACCCGAAGCTGCTCGGCGCATTTGCCGCCGGCCAGGACATCCATACCGCGACGGCCGCCGCGGTGTTCAAGATCCCGATCGAGTCCGTGACCCCAGACCAGCGCCGGCTGGCGAAGGTGGCCAACTTCGGGTCGATCTACGGCCAGGGTGAGTACGGCCTGTCGCAACAGCTTGGGATCACAGGGGACGTGGCAAGGGAGTTTCTCGCTCAATACTGGTCAACCTATTCGCGCCTGAAGGAATACCTCGATGAGGTGCGACGCAAGGCGCGTGAGGAAGGCTTCGTCGTCAGCGCGACAGGGCGGCGGCGGGCGATCCCAGACCTTCGGTCACCCAACTTCCAGCTGCGCAGCGCGGCGGAGCGGATGGCGATCAACTTCCCGATGCAGTCGCTCGCCGCGGACATCATCAAGATCGCCATGGTCAGGCTGCAGCGCGAGATCGAGGCCGACCAGATCGAGGGCCGCATGCTGCTGCAGGTCCACGACGAGCTGCTGTTCGAGGTGCCGCGCTCAGAGGTCGATCAGTTCGCCGAGAAGGTGCCGCGCATCATGACAGGCGCGTACGAGCTCGAGACCGGGATCGAGGTCGAGACGAAGGTCGGACCCAATTGGGCGGACATGAAAAAGGTTGCGGTCGTCCGCGCCTAGATGCCTGAGCTGCCAGAAGTAGAGACGATCGTCGCGGACCTGCGGCCGCACCTTGCCGGTCGCACCATCAAGAGCTGCGATCTCCTGTTTCCATCCATTGTTCGGCACCCAGAGCCTGAGGTGTTCATCGACGCGGTGACGGGCATGCGCATCACCGCATTGAGACGGCGTGGGAAGTACATCCTCATCGATCTCGAGAACGACCTGGTTCTGGTGGTGCATCTCGGGATGACGGGACAGCTGCGGCTCTTCGAGCCGGACGCGCCGCTCGCATCACACACGCATGCCGTCTTCACCTTGCATGGCGAATCCACCTCCCCTCCCGGGCCTTCGGCCCGACCTCCCCACGAGCGGGGAGGTGAACTGCAGCTGCGTTATCGCGATCCTCGAAGGTTTGGGCGCTTGCTGCTCGGCACTGAAGAGGCGCTGCGCGCCGCTAAGAAGCTCCCGCGACTTGGTCCGGAGCCGATCGACCCTGACTTCGCCGCGGAAGAGCTTTATCGGCGCCTGCGCAAACGCCGCACGGCGTTGAAAGCGTTTCTCCTCGACCAGGCGGCGGTGGCGGGCGTCGGAAACATTTACGCGGACGAATCGCTGCACCGCGCGAGGCTTCGGCCCGATCGGCTGGCCGGCAGCCTCAGCCGCAAGTCCGCGCAAAGGTTGCATGAATCGCTCCGCGATTCCTTGCTGGTGGCGATCGCGAATCGTGGCAGCTCAGTGGATACATATCGCGACGCATGGGGAGAGGTCGGCGGGCAGCAGGAGAATCTGCTCGTCTACGGACGCGCCGGCGAGCCGTGCTTCACATGCGGCCGCCCGCTGACGTTGATCCGCATCGCGGGTCGCAGCACAGTCTTCTGCCGTCGTTGCCAGCGATAACCCAGCGCCTTGTAGCGATCGTCGTTCTCTCTGTGGCGTTCGTCGCGATGACAATGGCCATCACGGCTGGCCTTTTCACGACCCTCGACAAGCAGGTCGCGCAAACGATGCACAGCATCTGGCAGGAATCGCTGCACCCTTTGTTCCAGCTGATCGCGGAGCTGGGCGGGATTGAGGTGACGAGCATCCTGATGCTCGCGCTCTTCATCTATCTCTTGCGTGGCGGGTTTGGCGCCGATGCGCTCGTCGTCGTCGCGTTCGTCGGAGCTGTCGCGCTTGAAGTCCTCTACAAGTCCTTGCTGTATCACCCCGGCCCGCCCCTCTCAATTTCGCATCCCGACGGACCGAGCCTGACGGGCCAGTTTTCCGACAGCCTCGGCAACAGCTTTCCCAGCGGCCACATGGTGCGCACAGTCGTCGTGTACGGCCTCCTTGCCTTCGTCGTGCGTCGCCTGTCGCGATCACGGACGGCACGATCGCTCGCGATCCCCGTGGCGATTGCTGTCATTGTCGTGATGGTCGTCGACCGCCTGTACCTCGACGTCCATTGGGAGTCGGACGTAATCGGTGGCCTTCTGCTCGGCGGCATCGCCCTGGCCGCGGCGACCGTCTGGCTGGACAGGCCGAGAAAAGCCGAGAATTAGGGTGTGGGGGAGAAGGCGGTGATGATCATGGTCACCACCGGTGGCCGCAACGACGCCGAGCGCCTGGGCGAAGGGTTGGTGGTCGAGCACCTGGCGGCCTGCTGCTCCGTCATACCTACGGTCCATTCCTTCTACTACTGGGACGGCCAGCTGAAGCGGGGCCACGAGGCGCTGCTTCTCGTGAAAACCGTGGAGTCGAAGTCGGACGCGGTCCAGGAATACGTTCGCAGGAACCACGACTACGAGCTTCCGGAGATCCTACAGATCGCCGTCGAAGGGGGCTCTCCGCCTTATCTGAAGTGGCTCGAAGACCAAGTGGCTCAAGAAGCGCGCTGACTGTTAAGTAAGAACTTAGACTCTGGGCTGGGTGGCAACTCTAGTCGATGAACGAGACGATTCCAGCGGCACGCGAAAGCGCCGCCGTCGCCGTGCCGCGCGCCGAGAGGCTGAGGCGGCCCTAGCCTCAGCGTCTGCAGGGAGTTACACGGCGCAGCCGGGGGGTGGGGAGGTGGAGCCGGCACCTGACGGCAACAGCGAATCAGCGGGTGCTGCCGAGATCAGCCTCGCCGAAGCTGGGGCCGTGATGACCCCCGCGGTGGCGGTCCTTCCCGGGCCCGAGTCCTCAGTCAATCAGGCGGTGCTCCTGCAGGCGCCTGTGCTCGAGCCCGACGACTTCAAAGACCTGCTTGGCCAGGCGGTCGGCCTGCGGCTGGATTCCGTCTCCCGCGAGTTCGGCGGCAACGACGAGATGCACGTGACCGCGCTGCGGGATGTTTCCCTGGAGATCGGGCCGTGTGAGTTCGTCTCGGTCGTCGGCCCGTCCGGATGCGGCAAGACCACTCTGCTCTCGCTGATGGGAGGCCTGGACCGGCCTACGAGCGGACACGTCTACGGCGCCGGCCTTCCGCTTGGCGAGCTTTCCGAACGCGACCTGGCCGACTACCGCCTGCAGCGCGTGAGCACGATCTTCCAGGCGTTCAACCTGATCCCATCCATGACTGTCGAGGACAACGTCGCGCTGCCGCTGACCCTCGCCGGAGTCGAGCTCGAAGAGAGACGCAAGCGGGCACGTCACCTGCTCGCGCTGGTGGGCCTGGAACATCGCTCCCGTACGCGTGCGCGCCTTCTCTCGGGTGGCGAGCAGCAGAAGGTCGCGGTGGCGCGCGCGCTGGCAAACCGCCCGGGACTGATCCTCGCCGACGAGCCGACCGGAAGCCTCGATTCGGCCGCGGGCGAAGGCGTGCTGAACCTACTCGCCGACCTGAACCGCCGCGGCGCCACCGTGGTGCTGGTCACGCATGACCCCGAGGTCGCTCGGCGGGCGCGGCGGGTCATCCGCATGATCGACGGGCGCGCGATCGAGCTCGACAGCGGCAACCCGACGGTGCGCAAGCAGGAGCCCGTGGATCCGGCGCCGCGCCTCCACTGGCGGGACACATTGAGGGTTGGGGTAGGCAGCGCCGGTCGGCGGCCTCTGCGGACGGCGCTGACGACCACCGGCGTCGCCATCGGCATCGCGGCGATGAGCTTGATCGTGGCGCTTGCGGGCGGCCTGCAGGGCGCGCTGAGCGCTCCTGCTCTGTCGACGAGCCAGGTCCACCAGGTCGCCGTCCTTCCGGCCGCGGACACCCGAACCGGTGCCTTTGACAACGGCACCCTTTCGACGCTCGCCGCTCAGCCTCATGTGCGCGCAGCCTGGGGCCAGGTGGCGATGAGCGGGACCTTCAGCTCGGGCGCACCGGTGCCTGCCGGCGCGACCGCTCCGCCACCATCGTCCGGCGCGCTCGTCTCTCTCGCTCCACTTGGTTCGTCGAGCAGCGCCCCCGCGCTGAGCGCTGGCAGGCTTCCTCGGTCCGACGCGGCCAAAGAAGTACTGCTCAGTGACAGCGAAGCCGTCGCCCTCGGGTACCTGTCGGCGCGCGGGGCGATCGGCACCCAGGTCACGTACAGCGCTGCCTACGGTGCGATTCAGGTGCCAGGCTCGGCCCGAAACCCGGTCTCGAAACCGCAGGACTTGAATTTGGTCGTCGTCGGAATCGTGTCGGGCAACGCGATGCCGGCCGGAGCGCCCGGTGGCATGGCGCCTTACGCGACGGTTCGCGACTACTGGGCGGCGCTCGCGCGGACCAACGGCTGGAAGGGCGGCGAATATTCGACCATCACGTTGCTGGCGGATTCAGGCCTTGCAGTCGAAGGCCTGCGGTTGCGGGTCGAGGGACTGGGATTCCAGGCGCAGACATTCGGCGACCAGTTCCGCAGCTTTGAGGACCTGCTCGGCAAGATGCGGGTTGCGCTGCTTGGCCTCGCACTGGTAGCGCTGCTGCTCGCGTGCCTCGGCATCGCCAACACGATGTACACCGCGGTGCTCGAGCGGACGAAAGAGATCGGCGTCCTGAAAGCTCTCGGCGCCCGCGCCCGCGACGTATTGCTCGTCTTCGTCGCGGAGGCCGCCCTCATCGGGCTCGCAGGCGGCCTCGTCGGAATTCTTATCGCCGTCGGATTGGGCCGCCTCGGCAACAGCGCGGTAGACCGCCTCACGCAGTCGGTGTCAAGCGGCAGCTTCGATGTGTTCCGGACAGACTTCGCGGTCGTCGCGGCGGGCCTGGTGCTTGCCATCGTGCTGAGCATGGTGAGCGGCCTTCTGCCTGCCTTGCGGGCGGCTCGTCAGGATCCGGTTAGAGCTCTCAGGTATGAGTAGGACCTCGCTCTAAGGACTGGGAAGAGGGAGTCGGCCTGGAGGTTTAGAACCCGCCGGAGCCGGCACCCGCTGGCTTCGTGATGACCCGACACCCGCGCGAGCCGGCACCCGCGCCTCTCCGGGCGGGCTGCGTTGCCTGTAGGTTTAGAACCCGCCGGAGCCCGCACCCGCTGGCTTCGTGATGACCCGACACCCGCGTGAGCCGGCACCCGCGCCTCTCCAGCGTGCTTCGACCCTCCCAACCCTTCCCTTACATCCTCTTCCCAGTACCTTTGAAGCCTTGCGAGCCTCGACTTACCCGCTGATCGACGCCGACGAGGCAGCGAACCTCGTCCTTGAGCACACGCCAGTCCTCGGCATTGAAAGAGTGGCGCTCGCGCATTGCGTTGGACGTGTGCTGGCCGAAGACCTCGTTGCGCCCGCGTCGCTGCCGGCGTTCCCGTCCAGCGCCGTCGATGGGTATGCGGTCCACGCCGCCGACGCCGGCAGGCAGCTGCGCGTGGTGGGCGAGTCCGCTGCCGGCAGGCCGTACTCGCGCACGCTTCAAGCGGGGACCGCGATTCGCATCCTGACCGGCGGCATTCTGCCTGATGGCGCTGATTGCGTGGTCATGGTGGAAGACGCAGAGGAGACCGCTGACGCTGTCGCCGTCCCGGCGTCGCTCAAACCCGGAGTCAACTTTCACGCGCCTGGGGCTGACCTGCGCACCGGCGAGCAGGTGCTCGCCGCGGGCCAGCAGCTTGGTCCGGCTGAGCTCGGTCTGGCGGCAGCGCTTGGATTCCCGAGGCTGCCCGTCTTCAGGCGCCCGCGAGTCGCTCTGATGTCGACCGGCGACGAGCTCGTCGAGGTGGGGATGAAGCCCGACCGCGGGCAAATCGTCGACTCGAACCGCTGGGCATTACTGGCGGCCCTGCGCGAGGCCGGGGCCGACGTGAAGGGCCTTGGCATCGGGCCCGATCAGGCCGACCCGTTGCGCAAGCTCGTCACCGATGCCCTCCGCGAAGTCGATGTGATGGTCACATCTGGCGGCGTGTCGGTCGGCACGCACGACCTCATCAAGCCGCTGCTCGAATCGCTCGGCACGGTGCACGTGGGGCGGGTCAAGTTGAAACCGGGGAAGCCATTCACGTTCGCGACGCTGCCCGAAGGAAAGATTGCTTTCGGGCTGCCCGGCTTCCCGGTTTCCTCGCTCGTGACTTTCGAGGTGTTCGTGCGCCCCGCGCTGCGCAAGATGCAGGGCTTCGTCCAGCTGCAGCGCCCGAACCTTGCCGTTCGGCTCGGCTACGACGCACGCGCCACGGCAGATCGTACGGAGTACCAGCGGGTGAGGCTGAGGCGCGAAGCGGACGAGCTGGTGGCCGAAACGACGGGCTCGCAGTCCTCCTCGCGTCTCATGTCGCTGGCGGGAGCGCACGCTCTGGTGCGCATCCCGCCGGGCGATCAGGGAATCAAGGCCGGGACTGTCGTCGAAGCGATGATCCTGGACCTACCATGACCTCCGTTCGCGAACCGCTTCGGCTTCGCGTTTGCGATGCTGCTCTTCCTGGGCCTTGTCCACGCCTTCCTTGACGTCGTCCCGAATATCTCTGACGGCGCGTCTCGTCTTGTCTTCGGCCTGGTGAGCCTTTCCCTTCAACTCTTCCGACCGGTCGCCGGTCACCTTGCCCTTGATCTCCTCCGCCTTTCCCTTGATCTCGTCCTTCATACGTACCTCCTGTGAAATTGTTCCTACCTGGGTAACGCCTGCTGTCGCGGGGGATACCCCACCCGAACGTTTGTGCGTCTTAGAATTAGAGACCCCATGCCCTCCCGCTTTCGTGTCGACGCACCCTTCAAGCCGGCCGGAGACCAGCCAGAGGCCATCAAGCAGCTGGTCGATGGCGTGCGCTCAGGCCTGACCCAGCAGGTCCTGGCTGGGGTCACGGGCAGTGGCAAGACCAATGTCATGGCGTGGGCCGTCGAGGAGCTCCAGCGGCCGGTGCTCGTCCTCAGCCCCAACAAGACGCTGGCCGCCCAGCTCTGTGCGGAGTTCCGTCGGCTGCTCCCGGACAACGCGGTTGAGTACTTCGTCAGCTACTACGACTACTACCAGCCCGAGGCCTACATCGCGAGAAGCGACACGTACATAGAAAAGGACTCGAGCCGCAATGAAGAGATCGATCGCATGAGGCACTCGACGACTCAAGCGTTGCTGACGCGACGCGATGTGCTCGTGGTGGCGAGCATCAGCTGCATCTACGGCATCGGCGCGGTCGAGGACTACATGGGCGAATCGCTGCATGTCGAGAAAGGCCAGGCGATCCGGCGCGAGGTCTTCCTGCGAAAGCTGACCGAGATGCTCTACGAACGCAACGACTACGACCTGGCGCGACTACGCTTCAGGGTGCGCGGAGATGTCGTCGACCTGGTTCCCGCCAACGAAGAAAAGGTCTATCGAGTCGAGTTTTTCGGCGATGAGGTCGAGCGCATACAGGAGCTGGACGCCGTGACCGGCGAGATCCTGGGAACACGCAACGACTTCACGATCTTCCCAGCGTCTCACTACGTGACGCCCGCGGACAAGCTGCGGCTTGCTATGTCGGACATCGAAGTTGAGCTCGACGAGCGCACCAGGTGGTTCGAGGAGCACGGTAGGCTGCTCGAGGCTCAGCGTCTCCGCCAGCGCACGAACTTCGACCTCGAGATGATGCGCGAGACGGGCACCTGCGCAGGCATCGAGAACTACTCTCTGCACCTCACGCGCCGCAAGCCCGGCGAGGCGCCCTACACGCTGATGGACTTCCTGCCTGACGATGCCCTGATCTTCGTCGACGAGTCGCACGTGGCCGTGCCGCAGATCGGCGGCATGCTCGGTGGCGACCGCTCGCGTAAGGCCGCGCTGGTCGAATATGGGTTCCGGCTGCCCAGCGCATTTGACAACCGGCCTTTGAGCTTTGACGAGTGGGAGGAGCGCGCGCGCGACGTCGTCTACGTCTCGGCGACTCCAGGTGATTACGAGAAGCGTCGCTCGCAGCGCACTGTGGAGATGGTGGTACGGCCGACGGGCCTGGTCGATCCGACGGTCGAGGTGCGACCGACCGAAGGCCAGATCGACAACCTGCTGGCTGAGGTCAAGAGACGGGCAGAGCTCGGTCACCGATCGCTCGTGACGACGCTCACGAAGCGTTTCGCCGAAGACCTGGCCGACTATCTGCGCGAGTACGGCGTCAAGGTGCGGTACCTGCACTCTGAGCTTGACGCGATGGAGCGCCTCGACGTGCTGCGCGACCTGCGCACCGGGGCGGTCGATGTTGTCGTCGGCATCAACCTCCTGCGCGAAGGACTCGACCTGCCTGAGGTCGCGTTCATCGGCATCCTCGATGCCGACAAGGAGGGCTACCTGCGCGCGTACCGGTCGTTCATCCAGACGATTGGGCGGGCTGCCCGCAACGTCGACGGCCACGTCGTCATGTACGCGGACAAGATCACGGACTCAATGCAGCGGGCCCTGGATGAGACCGATCGCCGGCGCAACAAGCAGATCGCCTACAACGCGGAGCGGGGCATCACGCCTGAGACTGTCAAGAAGGCGATCTACCAGCTCGAGATCAACCAGAACGACCTGAAGGCGGATGCGGTCGAGATCATGGCCGGAGCGGGCGTGCCGCGCGAGGACCTGCTGGCGATCGTGCGTGACCTCGAGAAGGAGATGCGCCGCCTTTCGAAGGAGCTCCAGTTCGAGGACGCCGCCCGCGTGCGTGACCGGATCATCCTGCTGCGCAAGCGCCTGTCTGGCGAGGTCACCGGGAACGAAAACGACGGTGATGTCGCGCTCTCGATTGCCGCGGCACCCAAGCAGAAGACCATGGTTCGTGGTTACAGAGCCGGCCGGCGAGGCCGGTGAGGAACGTCAAGCGCTCTGAAGGCCTCCTCGCCGCAGAGCCGGACGGATGGATGCAAACTCTTGGCGCTCGCATCACCGAGGCTGAGCCCGGGCGCGTCGTGCTCGAGCTCGAGGCGGGGCCGCGGCATCGCCACGGCGGCGGGGTCGTCCAGGGCGGGGTGATCACCCAGATCGCCGACGCGGCGATGGGAATGTCGCTCGCGACACTTCAAGAAGACGGGCTGTGGAACACGACGATCGAGCTCAAGATCAACTTCATCCGGCCAGTGATCTCGGGGCGCATCCGCGCGGTCGGACGGGTCGTCGAGATCAAGCAGACCTTGATGTTCGGCGAGGCTGATGTCCTCGACGAGCAGGGCAGGCTCGTGGCGCGTGCGTCGTCGACATGCTTGCCCGTCCCGGAGGGCCAGGGTCGTGAGTGAGTTGAAGACTCCGTCCAGGGCGTGGAGTTGGCTGGGCCTGGAGACCGTCGAGACCGGAGAAGGCACCGCAACCGTCGAGATGAAGGCCACGGAAGACATGGCGAACCACTCCGGTTTTGTCCACGGTGGGATGATCAGCGCCCTGGCTGATTCAGCCATGGGCCGGTCGCTGCGGACGCTGAGGCCCGGAGTCGTGCGTGCGATGAGCTTTGACTTGAAGCTCAACTTCATCTCCGCGGCCAAGCCTGGCCAGAGGCTGCGCGCAGTCGGGAGGGTGGTTCACGCGGGCCGGCGCACAGTCGTGACGGAATGCAGAGTTGAAGGCCCGGGTGGGAATCTCGTCGCCACGGCCAGTGGAACGTTTTCAGTCGACAGAGAAAAGGAATAGTTAGTAACCCAGTGCCCATCGACCACATCACGATCCGCGGAGCGCGAGAGCACAACCTGAAGAACGTCACGCTCTCGATCCCGCGTGACAAGCTCGTCGTATTCACCGGGCTCTCGGGCTCCGGGAAATCCTCGCTCGCCTTCGACACCATCTATGCCGAGGGGCAGCGCAGATATGTCGAATCCCTCAGCGCCTACGCTCGGCAGTTCCTGGGTCAGATGGAAAAGCCCGACGTGGACACCATCGAAGGACTGTCTCCCGCGATCTCGATCGATCAGAAGGGAACCTCGAAGAACCCACGCTCGACAGTCGGCACCGTGACCGAGGTTTACGACTATCTCCGACTTCTGTACGCGAGGATCGGCCACCCGCACTGTCCCGTGTGCGGCCGAGAGGTCAGCCGTCAGACAGTCGATCAGATGGCGGACCACGTGGAGAAGTTGCCCAAGGGTACCCGCCTGATGGTCCTGGGTCCGATCGTCAAGGGTCGCAAGGGCGAGTACAAATCGCTCATCGACGATGTACGGAAGTCCGGATTCGTGAGGGTGCGAGTCGACGGCAACCTGTACGAGATCACCGAGTCGATCCCGCTCGACCGGAACAAGAAGCACGACATACAGGTCGTGGTGGACCGCATCGTCGTCGGTCCAGAGCAGCGCACGCGACTGGTCGAGTCGATCGAGACCGCGGCTCGCCTCGGCGGCGGCCTGGTGATCATCGTCCCGGACAAGGGCGACGAGATCCAGATGTCGATGGACTACGCGTGCCCGTATGACGGCACGAGCGTGTCCGAGCCCGAGCCGCGCAATTTCTCGTTCAACAGCCCTCACGGGGCATGCCCAACCTGCACCGGCATCGGCTTCCAGCTCGTGGTGGATGGAGATCTAGTCGTGCCCGATCCATCGCTTTCTCTGCGCGATGGCGCGATCGCGGCGTGGAGCCGGTCGCAGTTCTTCTATCCCGAGCTGCTGGAGTCGGTGAGCAAGTACTTCGCCATCGATATGAACAAGCCGTGGTCGAAGCTGCCCAAGCCGCAGCGCGACGTGCTGCTCAATGGCACGGGCGACAAGAAGATCCGGTTCGGCTACAAAAACCAGTACGGGCACTCGCGCTGGTACGAGGCGCCGTTCGAAGGTGTGATCGCCAACCTCCAGCGCCGGTACCAGGAGACGCAGTCCGAGTACTTGAAGGCCGAGCTCGAAAGGTACATGTCTGACAAGCCCTGTCCGGCGTGCAAGGGTCGCCGTCTCAAGCCTGAATCGCTGGCGGTCACGGTCGCGAACCACAACATCGCAGAGGTGTGCGTGCTCCCGATCACCACCGCGATCAGCTTTTTCGACAACCTCGAGCTGAGCGACCGAGAGCAGCTGATCGCTCGGGGGATCCTGAAGGAGATCCGTGAACGCCTCCAGTTCATGATCGACGTCGGTCTGGAGTACCTGACGACAGAGCGGGCGGCCAACACGCTGTCAGGCGGAGAGTCGCAGCGTCGAAGCTGATGGGGGTGCTCTACATCCTCGATGAACCATCGATCGGGCTGCACCAGCGCGACAACCGGCGCCTGATCAACACGCTGGTGCGGCTGCGCGACCTCGGCAACACGCTGATCGTCGTGGAGCACGACGAGGAGACGATCCGTTCCGCCGACTACATGGTCGACATCGGTCCGGCCGCCGGCGAGCATGGCGGCCAGATCATCGCCGCGGGCACGGTCGAAGAAGTGCTGCGCGATCCAAACTCGCTGACGGCGGCCTTTCTGCGTGGAGATCGGATGATTCCGGTCCCGGCACGCCGGCGAGCCGGCAGCGGCAAGCGGCTGGTGATCCGCGGAGCGCGCGCGAACAACCTGAAGAACATCGATGTCGCTTTCCCGCTGAGCACGTTTGTCGCCGTGTCGGGCGTGAGCGGCTCGGGCAAGTCGTCTTTGGTGACGGACATTCTCAGCCGCAAGGTCGCTCAGCACTTCTTCAGGGCGAAGGACCGGCCGGGTCCGCACGAGGCAGTCGAAGGCCTGGAGCATCTCGACAAAGCGATCGACATCGACCAGTCGCCGATCGGCCGCACGCCGCGATCCAACCCAGCGACATACACCGGCATGTTCACGTACATGCGCGAGCTTTTCGCGCAACTTCCCGAGGCCAAGATGCGGGGCTACAAGCCGGGCAGGTTCAGCTTCAACGTGCGCGGTGGCCGGTGTGAGGCGTGCCAGGGGGACGGAATCATCCAGATCGAGATGCACTTCCTACCCGACGTGTACGTGCCTTGCGAGGTCTGTCATGGGACGCGCTACTCGCGCGAGGTGCAGGAGGTGAAGTTCCGCGGGCATTCGATCTCGGACGTCCTCGAGATGACTGTCGATGAGGCGATCGAAGTCTTTGAGAACGTGCCGCGCATCAAGGTGAAGCTGAAGACGCTGCAAGACGTTGGTCTCGGCTACATCCGCCTCGGCCAGCCGGCGACGCAGCTGTCGGGCGGTGAGGCCCAAAGGGTGAAGCTCTCCGCCGAGCTTTCGCGCCGGGACACTGGCCGGACGCTGTACCTGCTGGACGAACCGACCACCGGCCTTCACTACGCTGACGTGGAGCGGCTGCTTGCCGTTCTCCACCGGCTGGTGGACCACGGCAACACGGTTGTAGTCATCGAACACAACCTGGACGTCTTGAAGACGGCGGACTGGCTGATCGACCTCGGTCCTGAGGGAGGGGAGAAGGGCGGCTACGTGATCGCCGAGGGGACGCCGGAGCAGGTGGCTGGGAATCCCGCCTCCTCGACGGGCGAGTTCCTGCGCGAGCCTCTGGCGAAGGCCGGGCGGCGTCCGGAGAAGTCGAATGGAGCCGTGCGACCTCGCGATTCGAAACGTCGCCCGCCCCCTCGCCGCGTCAAAGTAGCGGTCTGACCATCCCCCCGCCCGGCGCCGCCCCACCCGGCGCTGCCGTGCCGGCCGCCCCACAGGTCGGGAAGCCTTCAACTTACGGCGCTTTGCTGCGCGTCCCGGGCTTCGCGCGCCTATATGCCGGCTTGCTGCTTGGTCGGGTCGGCGGGTCGATGGTCACGGTGACGCTCGTTCTGTTCGTGCTTGCTCGCTATCACTCTCCTCAGCTCGCGGGCGCAACGGCTTTCTTGAGCCTCTTCCCGGGTCTTGTGGTGTCCCCGGTGGCGGGCGCCCTGCTCGACCGGCACGGCCGGGGGCGGCTGGTCGTGCTCGACTATCTGACCGCAGCCATAACGGTCGCGGTCCTGGCTGTCCTCTCGACAGGTCACCTTCTTCCGTGGGGAGCGCTGCTGTTGATCGTGGGATTTGCTTCGCTCACCAACCCGCTCAGCAACTCGGGCGCTCGCTCGCTGTTTCCTCTGATCGCGCCGCGCCACCTCTGGGAGCGGGCGAACGCGCTGGACAGCAGCGGCCACGTCGTCGCTCAGCTCGTCGGAGCACCCGTGGCAGGCCTTCTGATAGGCATCCTGGGACCGGAGTGGGCGCTGGCCGCCTGCGGCCTGGTCTTTGCCGCGGCAGCGGTGGTCATGCTCCGGCTTCCCGAGCCGGCCTCGACCGCCGTCACCGACGGATCGATCTGGTTGAACGCCTGGCGCGGCCTCCAGTACGTCATGCGCAATGCCACCCTTCGCGGCTTGGCGATGACGCTGATTACGTTCAACCTGAGCTGGGGGATCCTCGCGATCGCCGTTCCCGTGCTCATCCTCGATCGCCTACATCAGGGACCGGCGACCGTCGGATTGGTGTGGGGGGTGATGGGCGCGGCCGGGCTGATCTCTGCGCTTATCGCGGGACGCATGTCCAGTCTCGGGCGCGAAAGGCAGCTTATGTTCGTGACCATCCTGGTCAGCGCCGCCGGCATCGCGCTCCTCCCATTCGCGACCGCGCTGCCTCTGGTCATTCTCGCGATCATCATTTTTGGAGCTGCGAACGGACCGTTCGACATCGGCTTGTTCACGCTTCGTCAGAGACGGACCGACCCGGCCTGGTTCGGCCGCGCGTTTGCGGTTTCCATGTCGCTCAACTGGGCCGGCACGCCGGTCGGGTCAGCGCTGGCCGGGACGTTGATCGGGTGGTCCCTCAACGTTGCGTTGTGGGCCGCGGTGCTGGCGGCGCTCGTCGCTTCGGTGTTTCCCCTGCTCGCGGTTCCGGCGCGCGACGGGCCGGCAAGTCCCGCCTAGCGCGGGTGCAGGAAGAGGATTCCGATGCCGAGCACGAAGACCAGGAAGAGAACGCCGATGACCAGAAGAAAGATCAGCACCAGGTGGGCGGCGCCGATGATCATGCCCGCGGTGGCGATGCCCATTCCCTTTTCGCCCGTCTCCTGGATCTGTTTGCGCGCCATATAGCCGGTGATGAGAGCGATCAGGGCGACAGTGAAGCCTCCGAGAGCCGGAACGACGTGCGCGAAGAACGATCCGATCCCGGTGGCCAGGCTGACGATGGCCAGTGTGTTGGTGCGGCTCTCCGCCGCCGGCGCGTAGCTGGGACCCATGGGGCCGGGCGGGACCGCGGTCGTGGGCGAGGACTCCTGGCCGGCGACTCGCGTAGGCGTGCTTGAAGGCTGAGCTGGAAGGTCGCTTGGCGTGCTGCTCACAGAGTCAGTCTACGGGCCCGCCGAAGGGCTCGGTGACGCCCCCGGATGCGTGGCGGCAAAGGCAAAGACGAAGACGAAGAAGGCCACATAGACCAGGATGAAGAGAAGGGTGAGGGCGATCGCCGCGTAGCCCGCGATCAGGCCGACCAGTGCGAGGGTGGCGCCTGCCTCGCCCGTCTGCTTGATCTGGTGTCGCGCCACATGGCCGGTGATGACAGCGATCAGCCCCCCGAAGCACCAGCTTCCGATGATGGTCGACGCGCCGAAACACACGCTCACGATGGCCCACGGGTTGTAGGGCCGCGAGACCGAAGGCTTGTAGCCGGGAGGTGGTTGCGGCGCCAGGGGCCCGGACCCTGCCTGCATGCCTGCAAGTCTATGGCTGCCGGGCCTTGACACCTACCTAGAATCGTTTCACGTGGCGGTTTCACTGGAGGATGCGGTCAAGCGGCGCCTGCAGGCGGTGCCGGACTCACCTGGCGTCTATCTGTTCCGAGACAACAAGACCCAGGTCATCTACGTCGGCAAGGCGCTGCGCCTGCGCGACCGCCTCCGCTCGTACTTCACCCCGGGCTACGCGCCGACTGCGCAGGTTTCCGAGCTCATGCGCAAGGCGACGGACTTCGAATTCGTCACCACCGCCAACGAGGTTGAGGCGCTTGTTCTCGAGAACAGCCTCATCAAGAACTACCGGCCTCGGTTCAACATCAGGCTCAAGGACGACAAGAACTATCTCTATCTGAAGCTGCCGATCACCGAGGAGTTCCCGCGCGTCCACTACTCACGCCGGGTGCAGAACGACGGCGCCCAGTACTTTGGGCCTTACACCTCCGCGCTGTCCCTGCGTGGCACGGTCAAGTCGATCCGCCAGCTGCTTCCTTTCAGGACATGCTCGGATGAGATCTTCAAGCAGGGCAAGGTTTGCCTGGACTTTCACATCAAGCGCTGTCCCGGTCCATGTGAGAGGCGGATCAGCGCGGAGGACTACAAGGCTCGGATCAACGAGGTCGCGCTGTTCATGGAAGGCCGTTCAGACCTTCTGGTTCGCGAGCTGAAGGACCGCATGGAGGATGCCGCCGGCAGGCTCGACTTCGAGAACGCGGCGCGCTACCGAGACCAGCTTCAGTCGATCGAGCGGATCGCCGACAGGCAGAAGGTCCTCACGCACAGCCGCGACGACCAGGACCTGATCGCCTACGCCCGTCACGGTCGTGAGGTGTTCGTCGAAGTTGCGTATGTCCGGCAGGGCAAGATGGTCGGCCACGACGGGCATGCTCTGGCCGGCGCCGGCGAAGCTCCCGAGGGGGAGCTGTTGCGCGGCTTCTTGCTCCAGTATTACGCGAGCGCAACGCACGTGCCGCGCACGGTCATCCTGCCAGGGCCGGTCGAGGAACCCGAGCTCCTCACGGGTTGGTTGAGCCAGAAGCGAGGCGGCCCGGTGACGATCGAGGTCCCGCAGCGCGGACGCAAGAAGGCGCTGGTCGGGCAGCTGGCCGAGACCGCCGCACAGGAGCTCGAGCAGCTGCGCATTCAGGCCGACTACGACCGCAGCCGGACTGAGCCGATGCTCGCCGCGCTGGCCGAAGCGCTCGAGCTGGAGACCCCGCCGAAACGCATCGAGTGCTACGACATCTCCAACATCCAGGGAGATTCAGCGGTCGGCGCGATGGTCGTGTTCGAAGAGGGCAGGCCGCGCAACGACCACTACCGTCACTTCAGGATCAAGTTCGTCCCCGGTCCGAACGACTTCGCGATGTTGCAAGAGGTCTTGCGCCGCAGGCTCGAGCGCCTCGAATCGGCCCAGCGCCGGGAGGAAGCCGATGTGGTGGGCGATCGCTCGTTCACGAGCCGGCCAGACCTCATCCTCATCGACGGAGGGCGCGGCCAGCTGAGCGCGGCTCTCGAGGTGCTCGAAGCGGCGGGGTTTGCCGACATTCCGACTTTCGCGCTCGCCAAAGAGCGCGAGGAGATCTTCGCGCCTGGTCGCGCGGAGCCCATCGTCCAGGAGCACAACTCGCCTGGCATGTTCCTCGTCCAGCGGATTCGCGACGAGGCTCATCGCTTCGCGATCACCCATCACCGCAAGGTCCGTTCACGCAAGGCACTGACTTCGCCGCTTGATTCGGTGGAGGGCATCGGTCCGGCGCGCAAGCGCGCCCTCCTGAGACACTTCGGCTCCGTGCAGGCGATCCGCGACGCGCCGGTGGAGGACATCGTGAAGCTCGGCGTGCCCGAACGCCTCGCCAAACGACTCAAGGAAACCTTGTGACTCTGGTCATCGTTGGCGGCGGAAGCGAGCCCGAGCTCGAAGAGGGGCTGGGCGTCCTCCTCGACTCCGGTTTTCAGCTCGCGCGCTGGCTTTCGCCGTGGGATGAAGCTGACGCCGTGCTCCCGCTGCGCGGTGATGCAGTCTCATTACTCAAGGACGCGGATGCTCAAAACATCAAGTACGTGCTGGTCCATGTCGGCGTGGCCGATGGAAGGGCGGGTGGCAGCCACGACCGCGCCCACCACCGAGTGGACGTCGCGCAACTGCGCGAGCTGGCGCATCAGCTGCGCTCGCGTGAGCGCCTGCTCATCACGTGCCTTGCCTTCGGTTACAAGAATGGAATCCCGGACGGCGCGTCTTGGGTGGTGGACGTCAGGTTGCTCGAGAACCCCTACTGGGTGGAGGAACTGCGGCCTCTGGACGGTCGCGATCCGCGTGTGAGCGATTACGTGATCAAGCAGCCCGCGGCCCAGGAGCTGCTGGGAAACCTGGAAACGACGCTGCGGGCAGCCATCCCGCACTACCGCGAACGCGGTCGTTCGCACCTCGTGGTCGCGTTCGGGTGCACAGGTGGAAGGCACCGCTCGGTGTCGATGGCGCGCGAGATGGCGGCTCGACTGAAAGGCGTCGACGGCATCGACGTCGAGTTCACCGCGCGAGATATTTGACGCGCGCCCTGGTACTGGGCGGCGGCGGGTTCATCGGGGTTGCCGCCTGCAAGGAGTTGATGCGCCGCGGCATCGAGACCATCGCTGCCGGGAGAAAAGATCGGCCCTACGGCACATTCACGAGCTACATCGCAGTCGATCGATTTGACGAAGACCAACTCAAGATGACGCTGGACTCCGTGCAGCCCGACGTGCTGCTCGACCTCGCGTGTTTCACGCCGGCGGAGATCGACGTCGCAATGCGCCTCTTCAAGGGCGAGCGCTACGTCTTTGTTTCGACTGGCGTGTACCCGCACCTGAATGGCAGGCCTGCTCGCGAGGACGATTTCGTCCCGCTGGAGGGGAACCCGCCAGACACGCTGGACTACCTCGAAGGTAAGCGGTGGTGCGAGACAGCGCTTGCGCGCTCTCACGATTTTCCTTGGACCGTGATCCGCCCTCCAGCTGTGTTCGGGCCGGCGGATCACACTCTGCGCATCGCCGCGTACATGCAGCGCGTTGAAGATGGCGGTCCGCTTCTCGTGCCGGAGGAGTCGTACGAGCGGCAGGCGGGCCTTGCTTGGGTGAAGGACATCGGCTACGCGTGCGCCCTGGCATGCGACGTGCGCAAGGACCTCGTGCGCAAGGCTTACAACGCCGCATTCGAGGGCGTCAGCGTCCGCGACCTCATCGAAGGAATCGCGCGGGCGATGGGCAAACCGGCCCGGCTGCACCCGATGCCGTTCGCGGACCTGCCGGACGGGGCAAGCCCATATGGACCAGATCCGAGACGGTCCGCGGGATACGTACTCGATCGATCACGGAAAGAGCTCGGCTTCGAACCCTCAGCGCTGGAAGATGCGCTGGCCGAGACGCTGGCCTGGTACCGGGTGGCACGACCATCACACCCGGGCTACGCAAATCGGGCGAAGGAGCTGGCGCTCGTATCTTGATCGGGCAATGAGGCGCCTGGCGCCATACGCTGTCGCGATCGGCGGCGTGACCGGGATCACCGGGGCCATCGCGCTAATCGCCTCGCTGGCAGCAGTGCCAGGCCTGTCGGTCCTGTATCTACTGCTGGTCCTGTGGCTCGGGGCCAGGTGGGGAAGAGGCCCAGCCGTCGCCGGCAGCTTCGCCGCCTTCTTGCTCTACGACTTCTTCTTTGTCCCACCTGTGGGCACGTTCTCCGTGCGCGGGCCTGGCGAGCTCCTTGAGCTCGTCGTCCTGCTTGCCGTCGCGCTGGTCACCAGCCAGCTGGCGGGGTCGCTTCGCCGCACCCAGGCTCGCGCCGAGTCACTTGCCGGCGAGTCGCGAGCCCTTTACGAGCTGGCGGCGGCGGGCCTGCGCTCGTCCGATACATCAGAAGTTCTGTTGATGCTGAGCCGGCGGGCGACCGAGCTGCGCGGCGTCGGCCGTTTCGCGCTGGTGGCCGTGGATTCAGGGCAGCCGAGCGTTCTGGCAGGCGGCGAGCTGACCGTTGGAGAGCTGAAGCAGGCGGCGTGGTCTCACGAGCACGACCGCGGGGTGGGCATCGCTGTGCGCGGCGGCTCTGTCAAACCGGTGCGGACGCACCCGGGCGCGACGGAACCGGCTTACCTTCCACTGGGCAGCGGCGTCGCGGTGATCGGCATCGATGCGGCGGAGGCAGAGCCGGATGGCCTCCGAATGCTCGCGGCTCTGATCGGGCTCGCCGACCTGCTGCTCGACCGCCGGCGCGCCGCGCTCGAGGCCGAGCGGGCGCGCGGTCTCGAGTCTTCTGACCGGCTGAAGACGGCCATCCTTTCTTCGCTGTCGCACGAGCTGAAGAGCCCGA
>WNGI01000881.1_pt1 | contig 27284 bp, 22 predicted proteins | sample 5400621 | NCBI WGS metagenome assembly WNGI01 (sample SAMN13153374, study PRJNA577476) | soil metagenome | isolation source: 20 cm soil or saprolite under Garry oak tree replicate 1 | place: USA:California | collected 2016-06-15 | reverse complement strand
CTAGCTAACCGTGATCTGCTTCGCCATCCCGTGCATGATGTGCGGCTGGCCGTCCTTCGCGTCCGGCCAGAAGCACAGCAACAGGTAACTCCCGGGCGCGAACGTCGTGGTGAACTCGGACTCCCCACCTGCGTCCATGACCCCCACGCCGCCCAGCCACCGGCCCGTCGGCAGCGGGCCCTTCTCACCCCCCTGCTCCCACGCGATGAAGTCCTGCAGTGTCTTTCCCGGCGACAGAGCCGTGATCGCGACCTCGTGAGCCTGCGCCCCGGCGTTTTTTACCCGGACGACGCGCGTGCCCGCGGTCAACGGCTGTGAGACCCGAAAGTCGTAGTCGGTGAGGGTGATCGACAGATCGGCCGCGGGCACCGCCATGGCCGCTCTCTGCGCGACCGAGACGACGACCGGGCGCAGCATCCCCTTCATCACGTGCGGAGTCCCGTCGGCACTCGGGATCCAGCACACGAACAGGTACGAGCCGGGCTCGAGGATCTGCGTTGCCGTGGCGGTATCACCCGGCGTCACGGCGTTGGGACCGCCCGCGAACCCCATCCAGGCCGGGGGCGGCGTGTGGTTCTTCATCGCGGTCACGAGCGCCGTTTGGAAGTCCACCACACTCTTGCCGTCGCCCAGTCGGACCAGGGAAGCGTGGTGTAGCTCCTTCCCCTGATTCACGAGGCGGAAAGTCGTGAGCCCTGCGGGCATCGTGTCCGGCACCCCGAAGGCGTAGTCCGAGGCCGTGATCGTCACGACGCCTGAGCCGGCGGCTCGTGGTACCGGCCGCGTGCACCCGGCGGCCCACGCCAGGCCCGCGAGGGCCAGTCGGCGGATCTTCATCGATGATCCTTTCGGTCTCAGGTGCGCTCGAGCAGGACGATGCCGGACATGCGCCGGAACTCCTCCCGCTTGGATTTGGGGTACAGCCGTCCGATCAGGTTCCACAACCACGCGAGCCGCATCGACCGTCTGAGACGGAGCGACTCCTCCCACATCGAGCGGAATTCCACTTCCTGCCAGCCCTGCGCCCGGAAGAATTGCGAGCCCTCCGCGGGCGCGAACTGGAACGGGGCGTTCCCGGCGGCCACGGCGCGCCCCCAGGTCTTTTCCATCATTTTGAGCAGCCGGGGCGACGCAAGATCGATCAGCCACTGGCGGAACGGTGCCGGCGCGGCCAGGTCCGCGGCGAGCGCCGCGACCTGCTCCGGGGTCAGATAGATCAACAGCCCCTCGCTCACGATCAGGACCTGGCGTGCCGCGGCACCGATCCGACTGAACAGCGCGTGCCGCCGCGCGCCGTCGGTGAGGTCGATCCCCGCGTGCTCGAGCACGCACGCGGGGCGCTCCCCGCGGAGCTGCTCCTGCTTGTACGCGATCACGTCGGGGAAGTCCGCTTCGACCCAGCGGAGCGAGGACGGCAGGGGCAGTCGGTACGGGCGCGTGTCGAGACCGGCGGCGAGGTTGAGCACGGTGTCGACGCCTTCGCGCTCGATCGTCCGCAGGATCAGCTCGTCCAGCACGGCGGTACGCACGATCATGGGCCAGGCCCACGCCCGGCCCCTCCGCATCGACGCGATGATCCGCTCCCCGCGCTCGCCCGCGAGCTTCCGGGCGTAGGGATCGCGGAATAGCGCGTCCGGCCGCTCCGATTCCATGGCACGGTACAGCGCCACCCACCGTGCGGTGTCCGAGACGTGCTGAATTTGGCCGGATGCGTCGCTCACGTTCCCGCCCTGGACGGAGGCGCGGAGAAGTTACGCCGAGCGACCCGCGGCGTCGAGCAGCTTGCGCGGTCGCGCGAGCCACTACCGGGCTTACGCATGCCACGCGGTACGTTTATATCACCGCACCATGCCGCCCTGCTCGCGGCCCTACCGGGCCCTTGCTTCAGCGCTCCCGCTCGTCGCCTCGTGCCTCGCCTCCTGCAACGAGCGCCCATCCGCCAAGACGCCGGCGTGGCTGGTCGAGCGGGGACGCCAGGAAGCCGAGCTGGCCGCGCGCTCGCACGTGATGCACGACTTCCGGTTCACGGATCAGAGACAGGCCACAGGCATCACGTTCGAGAACCGGGTCGTCGACGACGCCGGCCGGGCCTACAAGCTGGCGCACTACGACCACGGGAGCGGCGTGTGCGCCGCGGACGTCGATGGCGACGGTCTCCCCGATCTCTATTTCGTGACGCAGCTCGGCACCAACGAGCTCTGGAAGAACGTCGGCAACGGTCGCTTCGTGGACGTCACCGCCCGAGCCGGGCTGGCATTGCCGGACGAGATCGGCGTGGGATGCGCGTTCGCCGACATCGACAACGACGGCGATCCCGACCTGTTCGTCACGACCGTCCGCCATGGCAATCGGCTGTTTGAGAACCTGGGCAACGGGACATTTCGCGATATCACGGCGCAGGCGGGCGTGGGATACGTGGGCCACTCCTCCGGCGCTGTGTTCTTCGACTATGACGGCGACGGCCTGCTGGATCTGTTCCTGACCAATGTGGGCGTGTACACCAGCAACGCACGAGGGCGGGGCGGCTACTATGTCGCTCTGAGCGACGCGTTCCTCGGCCACCTCCACCCCGAGCGCGCCGAAGCGAGCATCCTCTACCGCAACCTGGGCGGCAACCGGTTCAAGGACGTGAGTCGCGACGTCGGGCTGGTGGACCTGAGCTGGACCGGCGACGCCACGGCGTTCGACGTGAACGACGACGGATTTCCCGACGTCTACGTCCTGGATATGCAGGGAGGGGATCACCTCTGGCTCAATGAGGGTGGGAAGCGGTTTCGCGATGCCACCGCGAAATACTTTCCGAAAGCGCCCTGGGGTTCCATGGGGGCGAAAGTGTTCGACTTCGACGGCGATGGTCGGCTCGACATGTTCGTCACCAGCATGCATCCGGACATGTGGGTCAACATCGCTCCGGGCGACTGGGCAGCCGAGGGTCGCAAGGCCGACACCTCGACGGTGGCCGGTGGAATGATTCCCGAAGGGAAGGATCGCTTTATCTTCGGCAACGAGCTGTTCGCGAACCGGGGCGGCGGCCGATTGGAGGAGATTTCCGACTCCGTCGGCGTCGAAACGTATTGGCCCTGGGGGCCGAGCGTCGACGACCTCAACGCCGACGGGTGGGACGACATCTTCATCGCCGCGGGCATGAACTTCCCCTACCGATATGGGATCAACTCCGTCCTGCTCAACGAGGGAGGTCGCCGCTTCCTCCCGAGCGAATTCGTGGTGGGGGTGGAGCCGCGGCTGAACGGCGTCACACAGCAGGTCTGGTTCACCCTCGACTGCAACGGAGCGGACCGGGACCATCCCTTCTGTGGCCCGTGTGCCCATCCGGAGTCGATGGGGGGGGCGTGTCGTGTGGATGCCGCCGGCCACTTGACCATGATGGGCTCGCTCGGCACGCGCGCCGCGGTCGCACTCGACCTGGACGGCGATGGTGACCTCGACATCGTCACCAACGAGTTCAACGCTGCGCCGCAGGTGCTGGTGAGCGATCTCGCGCAGCGACATCAGGTCCACTTCCTCAAGGTTCGGCTGCGCGGCACGCGCTCGAACCGCGAGGGACTCGGCGCGCAGGTCACCGTCGTGCTACCCGATGGGCGCCGGATGCTGAAGGTGCTCGACGGAAAGTCGGGATACCTCTCTCAGAGCGACCTGCCGCTCTATTTCGGTCTCGCAGACGCCGACGACGCCACGGCGATCGACGTTCGCTGGCCCTCGGGTCGACGCCAGACCGTGCCCGGCCCCATCAAGGCCGGTCGGACCATCGACGTCATCGAGCCGTAACCTGCGGCTCGCCGAGCGAAACATGCTGAGGTGGTTCGAGTGGCCCAGAATGGCTTGCTGAACCGTCACGAGGGCCGCGCTGGCAACGTACAACCCGAGCAGGAGGCGGCGGGGACGGGCGACGGGCTGCATCGTTCTCCTCGTGACCGAGTCCCCAATCTACTTCGAGAAGAGGCAGGGCTACGGGGAGCGCGGGCAGCCGGGCTCCGGCTGGTTTACGGGGTTACTCGACCGCTTTGCAGTCGGGCGGCGATGCAGAGTCGGGTCAGGTGGGTCAGCCAGCCGGACACGGTGCCGAGCGAATCAAGAAACCCCGCTGCCGTGCGGCGGGCTTCGGCGAACGCGTCGGCGACGGTGGCATCGACTTGCTCGGGATCGACCAATGCGGCGTACGCGGTGGCGTACACGGTGCTGCGGTAACGTGCCAGCAGATCGCGGAACGCTGCCTCGTCTCCACGACTCATCCGCTCTACCAACGTCCGGTCGGTGGCAACGGGGTTTCTGAGGTGAGGGCGGGCGACGGCGGGGCGCGGCATACTTCCTAAAGAGTTCGCGACGCGGTCGCGCGTAACGCGGCTTGTCTAAGTGCCTTCCCCCGGCGAGGTTTCGAGCGTCCGACCCGGTAGCTCAGTTGGTAGAGCAACGGACTTTTAATCCGTAGGTCCTGGGTTCGATCCCCAGCCGGGTCATAGACTTACGATGGGCGCCTCCTACACGACATGCATCGCGAGGAACACGATCGGCGCCGGCAAGAACGCCACCACATCGCGCACGCCGTTCCACGGGCCTCCGTTCGCCCGCCGAAAGTCGCCGTCGCCGATCTCGTGTGCGATCCCCACCGCGAGCACCGCCACCAATACGGCGACCGGGGGCGCCGCGAGCCACGCCAGCACAACCGTAAGGGCGGTCCCGATCACGGCGTGCAGCAGCCAACCACCCCACGGCGACGTGGGCGGATTATTCTCGTTCATCGTGCCTCCTCGAGGTTCCTGCCCCAGCCTAACCGCAGCTGGACGTCCGTGACGAGGTCGATGTTGTAGTAGTCGGCCGCCTCAACCGGTCGCTTTCAACCGGTTTCCCACCACGCCACGATTCCTTCGTGCTTGCACTTGTGACAGGTGGCGCGCGACGGGATGATGCCGCTTCGGAATGGGATGCGGGTCGCGCACTTCGGACACACACCGTAACGGCGCCCGGCGTCCGCTCGCGTGCCCCGCGCAGGATTGGGGTCGTCGTAGGTGCGGTACACGACGGTGAAGCGGTCGGGCCGTTTGTCGCGCACTTCCACCATGTCCTGCGACACGGCCACCCGCTGGCCTGACACCTCCAGCACGGCCCGGTTCGCGCCACTGCTCAAGACCGGATACCAAGCGCCGTTGCGCAGGAGGGTCTCGCCTTCCTCGTCGCGCTTCGCGGCGTACCACAGGCGCGCCCAGCCAAGGATCTGTTCCACGGCCTATACATTGTCGTTCCGGGCCCCAGATTCTGTGATCTGGCTAACACGCACCACCCTGAGGCACGGTAGCCGGCGGGTCGGTGAGCCAGGTATATTCGCGCAAGATAAGGTAGGGCAGGGGGCTAGCGAGCTTGGGAGGATATCTCCGCATGCAACGATCGAGTGCTAGGGTGTGGTCCCACGCGGCGGCCGTCCCTGCGGCGCTGTTGCTCGCCGGCTGCGTGGTCGCGGCCGCCGGCGCCGGCGCGGGGGGCGGTATCTACTTTACCCAGCGCGGCGTCGAGTCAGTCGTCCCGGTCCCGGTCGAGCGTGCCGCGACCGCCGCGGGCCAGGCATTTGAGCAGCTCAAGATCCGGCAAACGAAATCGCAGGTTGAGCAGGGGGACGACGGGGAGAGGCGGGAAATCGAGGGTACGGCCGATGCCCGAGAGGTCAGTGTCACGCTCAAGGTGGAAGGCAACAATGCGACCCGCGTACAGGTGGTGGCGAAGCGCAGCGCCGTGACGTGGGACAAGGACTTCGCACGCTCCGTGCTCGACAAGATCGTCGCCTACTCGCGCTAAGGGATCTATGCCGCCCATCGTCTGGATCGACGGGACGTACCACGATCGCGCCGACGCCAAGGTGTCGGTGTTCGACCATGGCCTGCTGTACGGCGACGGCGTCTTCGAGGGGATCCGCGTCTACAATCGACGTGTGTTTCGACTGCCGCAGCACGTCGACCGCCTGTACGCCTCGGCCAAGGGGATTTGGCTCGAGATCCCGCTCGCGAAACCGGCGATGCACCGACTCGTGGAGGAGGCCGTCGCGAAGAGCGGACTCGAGGAGGCCTACATCCGGCTGGTCGTGACGCGCGGCGTAGGCGACCTGGGTCTCGACCCCCGCAAGTGCGCAACGCCGTCGGTCATCTGCATCGTGGACACCATCCAGCTGTGGTCGCCGGAGCGCTACGAGAAAGGGCTCACCGCCCTCACCGCAGCTACCCCGATCAGCCACCGGGAGAGCCTTTCGCCCCGCGTCAAGTCGCTCAACTACCTGTCGCACATCCTGGCGAAGGTGGAGGGCATCGCGGCCGGGGTGGACGAGGTCATCATGCTGGACCCGCAGGGCTACGTCGCCGAGGCGAGCGGGATGAACCTGTTCGCGGTGACCAACGGCACGCTGAAGACGCCACCCGCCTACGCCGGGATTCTGCGCGGCGTGACGCGCGACGCCGTGATCGAGCTCGCGCGCGAGGCGACCTACGCCATCGAAGAGCTTCCGCTGAACCGCTACGACCTGTACACGGCAGACGAGATGTTCCTCACCGGCACGGCCGCCGAGATCGTCGCCGTCACGAAGCTGGACGGCCGCTCTATCGGGAGCGGCAAGCCCGGACCCACCACGCAAGCGCTCGCCAAGCGATTCAAGGCACTCGCCACCCGCGGCGACTGAGCACCCTCAACTATTGACAGGACTTGGGGTTAGCCGCATATTGGCGGGCCCTTGCTTGCCAGGTGGTGATGCATGCCATGGAGAGTTATCGCCCACGGCGATCAAGTTTGGCACGTGGACGCCCTCGCAGAGCGCCCGGCCAACGCCGAGGCATGGCAGTTAGTGTTGTCCTTCCGGTCGGCGTCCGAGCGCTCCGGGCGGTCGTTTTGGACCCTGTACCCCCTTGAGGCCAGCTCGAAATCGTCCCTGTTCATTCAAGCCGAGCGCATCCCCGACACGGCTCTCTCGCAGCTCCTGGCTGAGCGACTCGCGTGACCGAGACGGAGCGCCTGCGCTTTCAGGACTTCGCCTTCGAACGGCTGGCGAGCGGGCGCTGTCACGCCAAGGTCGTGTTGTCGTGGGCGGACGGGCGTCAATTCACGGGCGAGTCCGACGGCGTGATCTCGCAAGCGGGCGAGCTGCGCTGTTGTGCGGAGGCGACGGTTCGCGCGCTGGAGCGGGTCGTGCAGCCGAAGCTGGGATTCGAGCTCCTGGGCGTCAAGGCGGTCCGCGCGTTCGATGCCGTGGTGGTGATCGTTTCGCTCTCGGCTCGGCAGGAGACGCGGGCCTCGCGGCTCGTGGGAGCCTACCTGGCCGAGGCCGATCCACCGCGCGGCGCGGCGCTTGCGGTGCTGAACGCGACGAACCGCATACTCGGGAATTTCTTCGCAACGCGATGACCGGGACAGAACAGATTCGCCTGCTCGCCCTGACGAGCGCGGCGCTCTGCGCCACGCTGAGCGCCGCGTGCGGCGGTTCCCGCGGCGCCGGACCGGCCGCGCTGACCCCTGCCGCCCCCGATTCGACGGCGCTCTCCCTCTCTCCCTCCCCGCGGAGCGCAGACTCGGTCGGGGCCCTCGCGGCCCGGGCCGAGCAGGATTCCGCCGCGGACCAGCGGCTGCTCGACAGCCTCCATCGGCCGCACCCACACGTCGATAGCCTGGAGGGGCGCCCGGCCCCCAAGACGTCGATCAAGGGCGAAGAGGTGGAGCGTGAGGCGGAGCGGCTGTTCGGTGCCGAGGGCCGCGCCGTGATCGGCGCGGCGCCGTCCCCCGAGCCGACATTCGACATCGACGTCACGAGCTTCGCCACGAACCGGCGCGTGCTCGAGTACCTCGAGTTCTTCCAGGTAGACTCGCGCGATCGCTTCGAGATCTGGCTCGCGCGAATCGGCCGCTACCAGGGGATGATCCGGGAGCGGCTTCGCGCCAAGCGGCTCCCGGAGGACCTGCTCTACCTCTGCCTGATCGAGAGCGGCTTCTCGAATACCGCGGTGAGTCGGGCGAAAGCGGTCGGGATGTGGCAGTTCATGGCGAGCACCGGGCGCCTCTATGGGCTCACGATCGATCCCTGGGTAGACGAGCGCCGCGACCCGTTCCGGGCGACGGAAGCGGCCGCGAACTACCTCGCCGACCTGCGGGAGCGTCTCGGGAGCGTGTACCTGGCGGCGGCGGCGTACAACGCCGGCGTGGGACGGATCGAGCGGGGCATCGACCGGCTGCCGGGCGAGCCCGACTCGGTGGACGATCATACGTTCTTTCAGCTCTCCGACCGCCGCTACCTGCGGCGCGAGACGCGCGACTACGTCCCCAAGCTCATCGCCGCCTCGCTGATCGCGAAGCAGCCGGCGCGCTACGGTTTCGAGGTGGAGCCGCTGCCCCCCCTCACGTTCGATGAGATCACCGTTCCCGACGCGACCGGACTCGATGTCGTCGCCCGCCTCGCCGACACGACCGTGGCGACCCTCCTCGAGCTCAACCCGCAGTACGTCCGGGGCGTCACGCCCCCCGGCCGGAGCGTGGTCGTGCGCGTGCCGCGCGGCCGCGGAACGCTCGTGGCGGAGCGCTACGACAGTCTCCCGATCACCGAGCGCATCACGTTCGTGGACCACTACGTTTCGCGCGGGCAGACGCTGTCGGACATCGCAAAGCGCTATCGCGTAAGCGTCACCATGATCGAGGGTGCGAACCCCCGCATCAAGGCGCATGCGCTGCGGGTGGGGCAGCGGCTCATCATCCCGATGAGTGGGCGCGTCGTGCCCGCTTCGGCATGGTCGCTGCCTCCCGAACCCCGCTACCGGCGGGTGTCGAGCACGGGCGTCAGCGCCGGGAACCACCGCGTGCGGTCCGGTGAGACGGCGACCGACATCGCGCGCCGCTACGGCGTGTCGCTGACGGCGCTCCTCAACTACAACGGGCTCACCATGGGGTCGCTCCTGCGGGCGGGGGACGTCCTCAAGATTCCGCAAAAACAATAGAGACGTAACACAAAGGCGTAGCACAAAGACGTCAAGCACAGGCGTAGCAGAAAGGCGTGAGGCACCGGGGCCCCACGCCTTTCGTTACGTTTACGTGTTACGTCGTTGTGCTACGTCTTCGTGCTACGGTTTTCAGCTTTTCCGTCTGTACCCTTTCATAAGTGCCGCCGCGTACCCGTTTTGCGGATCCTTCCCGGCGTCGAGCAGCTCCTGGACTCTGCCCGGCCCGCGGTTGTACGCCAGCAGGGCCAGCCGCAGCTTCGCGTCGGCGTTCCCTTCGTAGCGCTCCAGCAAATCCCGGAGGTAGCGGAAGCCGAGCCGCAGATTGGTGCCGCGGTCGAACAGCTGCGCCGTGGTCAGACCGGGCTCGTACAGCCGGGCCGTGCTCGGCAGCACCTGGGTGTAGCCGATCGCCCCCACTTTGCTCTTTGCCTTGGGATTGAATCCCGACTCCACCTTCACGAGGCGGAATGCCAACCCCGGGTCCACGCCCTCCGCCAGGGCAACGTCGTAGATCGCCGCTGCCAGGTCGGCCGCGATGACATAGTGCGTCGAGTAGTCGATGATCGCGTTAGCACGCTCGAGCTGCAACCGGGCGACCGCGAGCTCTCCCCGGGTCGCTTCGAGTGCCTGCTCGAGGGAGCGCAGCTCCCCGATCAGCGCGGGCGCCGTGAGCGGCGCCGGCTGGTCGTCGGCAGTGGCGCGTCGAGCCCAACCGCCGATGCTGCTCACAACCAGAGCGCCAAGGAGAATGAGCCCTCCCTGCAGCATCAGTTTCTGGGTTGTCGTATGCATAGCCCTCTCTTGTAAGTCCAGGCGGTCTCACACTGGCACCGCCCCATCAATCCGCCGTCAATCAGCCGAGTCGCGCCGCCAGTCCCCGCGCGTGCCACCCGTCTTTTCCAGCAGTCGGACCCTTTCGATTGCCATCGCGCGGTCCGCCGCCTTCACCATGTCGTAAACCGTCAGCAGGGCGACCGAGACGGCAGTGAGCGCCTCCATTTCCACGCCCGTCCGCCCGACCGCCTTCGCGGCGGCCCGCACCCGCACTCCCGGCAGCCCCTCGTCCAGCGTGGCGTCGACCTCCACATGATCGAGGCCCACGGGGTGGCAGAGCGGGATCAGCTCGGCCGTCCGTTTCGCCGCCAGCGTTCCCGCCACCTCACTCACCGCCAGCACGTCACCCTTGGCAACCTGCTGATCGGCTACCAGCCGGAACGCCTCGCGCGACATCCGGATCGCCCCTTCCGCCACCGCCGTGCGCACCGTGACGGGCTTGTCGCCCACGTCCACCATCCGCGCCCGGCCCGCCTCGTCCACGTGCGACAGCTTCATGCCGGCTCCCCCCCCAGGTCGTCGGCCAATACGGCCGCCACGAGCTGTGGGTTCACATTCCCCTGCGCCAGGCCGCGCGCTTCGAGCACCCGTGCGATCGCCGCGACCACCTTGCCTGTCTCACCGCCGGAACGGGCCTGCTCGCGCAATCGCTCCAGCAACCCGTCCAGCATGTCGGTGAACCCGCCCCGCGCCTGGAAGGGCTGCAGCCCGAGCGCGAATCCATAGCGACGCACCGGACCTCCTTCGACCGCGGCGAGGAACCGCTCCGCCGAGTCGGCGCCCCTCGCGCGACCGTCTCCATCTGCAAGGAGCCTGCCTATCCGCCCGTCCGCAAGTGCAACTCGTTGTGCCAACTCGCGTTGGCCCGTCACACCGAGCTCCTGCTGTACGAATGCTGCCACGACGCTGTCGGCCAAACGTGCCACCCGGACACGCACTACGCGAGACAGAATCGTCGGGAGGAGCGACTCAGGGGCGGCGGTCGTCAGGATGAACGCCGTGTCCGCTGGCGGCTCCTCCAATGCTTTCAGTAACGCGTTCGCGGCCGCTTCCGCTCCCGTCTGGGGCACCAGACGCTCGGCATCCCCGATCAGGAACACCTTGCGCCGGGCCAGCGCCGGCGTCAGCACCAGGCGTCGAAGCAACAGCCGGACGGCAGCGATCCCGTGGCTCGCCAACCCCGAGGGCGGCTCGTACAGCGGTTGCTGACGGCGCGCCGCCATCTCTTCGCCCAGCGCCTCTTCGACCAGCTCCACTTGCTTGTCCGCATCGCCGCCCTTCTTGGACGGCTCGAGCGGCACGAACCAGTGGACGTCCGGGTGCGACAGGCTCAGCACGAGCCGGCACTGCTGGCACTTCCCGCACGCCTCCCCAGTCCCCTGTCCCACCTCACAGACGAGCGTCTGCGCCAGCCAGAGGGCCAGGCGCTGCTTCCCGACCCCTGGCGGGCCCTCCAACAGGAGCGCTTGTGGCAACCGGCCGGAGGCGATGGCGCCTACCAGCCGGTGTCGGATCCCCTCATGGCCGTACAGGGGGGGGATTGGCATGCCGGGAATGTAGCCTGGAGTGGGAAATAGGGGCCGTGTGCAAAATGCAACACACTATGTGACAAGCGCTTAGGGCTATTTCTTGGGGCTTGTGCTGGTATAAGAACATATGTTGTATTAACTTACAACACAAAGTGAGAGCACACTCGCTAGATAGTGCCCAATTTCCTTACGTTTTCGGTATCTATTTGGTCTGCATGGGCGCAACAGTCGACCGCGCTATAGTGGCGTCCGCGCAGCGCTGTCGCCTGCCACCAGCCGGGCTGCGGCCCGAAGTTGGGGGGGCTGACCCACCACGACCAGAACGTCGTCGGCGGCGAGGCGGAAATGGGGACCCGGCGTCGCGATCTCGTCCCCGTCCCGACCGACCGCGAGCACTAACGCGCCGGTCTGGGTCCGCAGACCGGTGGCGGCCAGGGTCTTTCCAACGAGCGGCGAGTCCGGTGGCAGCCGCAGGCGCTCTACCGCCATCTGCGGGATGCCGGCCACCGCGCCGAGGCTCAGTCGCCCCGCTCCATCGCCGCTGCGGAGCGCCTCGTAGTGCGACGAGCGGATCTGATCCACCAGACGCTCGATGTCGGAGCGGGGGACGCTGTAGTGGGCGAGCACGCGGGCGAAGATCTCGATCGAAGTCTCGAACTCTTCCGGGATCACGACATCCGCGCCCAGCCGACTGAGCTCCGGGATTTCCGTCACGTAGCGGGTGCGAGCGATGATGTGGATGCGGGGGTTGAGACTGCGCGCCACGCGCACCATGCGGCGAGTGGCCGACGGGTCCGAGATTGCGACGACGAGCATTCGGGCGCGCTCCGCCCCGAGGGCGCGCAGGATCTCTTCGCGCGTGGCATCGCCGTAGAAGGCAGGCTCGCCGCGGGCCCGGGCTTGCTGTACGGTTTGCGCATTGAGCTCGACGATGAGGTACGGTGCGCGGATAGACCGCAGCGCCGCCGTGAGGTTCCGCCCATTCAGGCCGTACCCGGCGACGATCACGTGGTCGGTGAGCGGTTGCTCCGCGACCGCGATCGCACCGGGGCGGAGTCCCGGCAGGAGGCGGTCCAGCGGGACGAGTCGCTCCAGCCCGTCGATCAGCACCGGGCCGCTCTGCAGCAGGAACGGCGTCACCAGCATGGTGAGGACGGCGACCGCGAGAAACGTCTGGTAGAGGCCCTCCGAAAGCAGCCCGGTCCCGCGGCCTTGGCGCGCTAGCACGAATGAGAACTCGCCGATCTGGGAGACAGCAAGGCCGGCGAGCAGGGCCACCCGCCCCGAATAGCCCATGGCGGCAGGGCCGACTGATGCAAGCAGGGTTTTCCCCCCCATGACACCCACGACCCCGCCCAGGGCGAGCGCCGGGTGATCGCGCAGGAACCCGACCTGTACCAGCATGCCGACCGCGACGAAGAACAGGGAAATGAACACATCGCGGAACGGCAGCAGCTCGGCCATCGCCTGGTGACCGTAATCGGACTCCGAGATCACGAGACCCGCCAAAAACGCGCCCAGGGCGAGCGACGCACCCGCCGCCGCGGTTCCAAGGGCCGTCAGCGTCCCGATCAGGATGACCGCGATCAAGAACAGCTCCCGGCTCCGGGTCTTGAGAATCTCGGTGAGGGCGCGGGGGACGACGGTTCGGGCGAGCACCAGCACGCTGATGACGACGAGCACCGCCTTGCCGAGCGCCAGCAGCAGCGCCCCCGCACCGCCGCCCGACCGCCCGGCGAGGAACGGGAGGACCAGCATCATCGGCACGACGCACAAGTCCTGGAAGATCAGCACGCCGGTGGCGAGGCGGCCGTGCGGAGCATCGATCTCGCCCTTGTCGGCGAGCCCCTTGAGGACGATCGCGGTGCTGGAGAGCGCGACGAGGAAGCCCAGGAGCAGCGACACCCGCCAGTTGAGACGCAGCGCCATAGCGAGCCCGCACGTGAGCACCACCGTGAGACCCACCTGGGCTCCCCCCCCGACGACCACCTGCCGTCCCATCTCTCGCAGCCGGCTCAGGGAGAACTCGATGCCGATGGTGAAGAGCAGCAGGATGACGCCGACTTCCGCGAGGCTTTCGACCTGGTGGACGTCGGAGACCAGGCCGAGCGCGTTCGGTCCGAGCAGCACGCCCGCGACGATGAACCCTGGGAGGGCAGGGAGCTTGAAGCGGTGGAATACCAGGATGACCAGCAGGGAGACGGCGAAGATGATCGCCAGGTCTTTGAGGACAGGGTACTCGCTCATCGCCGTTCGTGGTATGTCATTGCCTCGGCACCAGTTGGGGTGCGCTGTGATGCAGGGCACAGGTCTCGTGTGAAGACCATAATGGAAAACCGGGCCGCTCCGTGCAAGGTTGTGGCGCGCATTTCGTGCAGCATTACCCCTCACCACTCTCGGACATCATTAGACGTGGGCACGAGCCGGTTCAAGCTGCTGCGGCAGGACGACCCCGTTCGCGACGCGGAGCTGTCGCGGACGGAGGCGCAGCTGCGCGCCACCGCGCGGCAGCAGGAAGCGGTGGCCCACATCGGCCAACGGGCGCTGGCCGGCGCTCCGCCGGACGAGCTCATCGCGGGTGCCGTGACAATCGTGGCGCGCGTGCTCGAGGTGCCGTTCGCAAGCGTGCTCGAGCTCCGGGCCGAGAGCCGCTCGCTCCTGCTGCGCGCCGGTGTCGGGTGGCGCGACGGGGCGGTAGGACGCACGGTCTTGCCGGCGGACCCGGACTCGCACGCCGGGTATGTGCTCCGCTCGACAGGGACCGTCGTGGTAGAAAACCTGGCCACCGACACGCGCTTCGGAAGCGCGCCGCTCCTGGCACCACACGAGGTGGTGGCGAGCCTCAGCGTCCTGGTGCACGGTAAGACCCGGCCGTTCGGCATCCTGGGCGTCCATTCGGCGCAGCCCCGCGAATTCACCATCCACGACACGCATTTCCTCCAGGCGGTAGCGAACGTCCTGGCCACCGCGATCGACCGCGCGCAGGCGGAGGAGGCGTTGCGACGGAGCGAGGAGCACTTCCGCTCCCTGATCGAGAACGGGTCGGACATCGTCACGATCGTGGGCGAGAACGGCGTGTTCCGCTACGCCAGCCCGTCCGTGGAGCGCGTGCTCGGCTACCATCCGCGCGAGCTGCTGGAGCGCAATGCGTTCGACTTCGTTCACCCGGACGACATATCGGTCGTGGCCGAAGCCCTGGCGGGCGCGATTCGCCACCCCGGGGTCCCCCAGGCCGCGCAGTTCCGGTTCCGGGCGCAGGACGGCGTGTGGCGGCTGCTCGAAGCCGTGGGCCAGGCGCGGTTGGATCGGAGCGGATCTGCCCAGCTGATCGTCAACGCCCGCGACGTCACCGAGCGGCGGCGCCAGGAACGGGCATTGCGCGAGAACAAGGAGCGCCTGCGGACGGTCATCGCCGGCGCGCCGCTCGTCCTGTTCGCCCTCGATCGGGACGGGGTGTTCACGATGGTCGAGGGGCGTGGGCTCGACGCCGTCGGGGTGCGACCCGCGCTGCTGGTCGGCCGATCGGCGTTCGAGCTGTTCGCGGACCTCCCGCATGCGCTGGCGGACGTGCGCCGCGCCCTCACGGGGGAGATGTTCTCATCCACCGTGGAGGTCTTCGGCGTCGTCTTCGAAGCGTGGTATTCGCCGGTCCGCGACGCGGATGGGGCTGTGGCAGGGGTGATCGGCGTCGGGACCGACATCACCGAGCGGTGCCGGGCGGAGGCGGCGCTACGCCGGTCGGAGGAGAGCCATCGCGCGCTGGTGCAGCACGCCTCGTACGCCATCTACCGGTCGTCCGTCGACGGGCGGTTCCGCACCGTGAACCCCGCGCTCGTGCGGATGCTGGGCTACGAGTCCGCGGAGCAGCTGCTGGCCGTCGACCTCGCGGCCGACGTGTACGCGGACTCGGAGGAGCGTCGGCGCATCCTCGAGCGCTTCGAGGTCGAGGACGTGGTCGAGGGAGTCGAAGTGACATGGAAACGTCGTGACGGCGCAGAGATCCTCGTCCGACTGTCCGGCCGCGCAGTGCGGCGACCGGACCGCACGATCGACTGCTTCGAGACGATCGCGGAGGACGTGACGGAGCGGCGCGCGCTCGAGGAGCAGCTGCGACAATCCCAGAAAATGGACGCGATCGGCCAGCTCACCGGCGGCATCGCCCATGACTTCAACAACTTGCTCACCATCATCCTCGCGAATGCCCAGCTCGTCGCGAAAGTGCTCGCGCCCGGCCAGGCGGATGCCCAGGCCGACCTGCGGGACGTCATGTCGGCGGCCCTACGGGGCCGTGTGATGGTGAAAGAGCTGCTGGGCTTCGCGCGACGCTCGCGGCTGGATCTCCAACCCGTCCACCTGGGCGGGCTCATCGCCGATCTGTCGGGCTTCCTGCGGCGCATCCTCCCGGCCGACGTCGAGGTCGTGACCTCGGGCGGGGACGGTCTCCCCGACGTGCGCGCCGACGCGCACGCCACGGAGCAGATCCTCTTCAACCTCGTCACCAATGCGCGCGATGCGATGCCGGACGGCGGCGTGCTGCGTATCGAGACGAGCTGCGCGCACCTGACCGAGGAACAACGCCACGCGTGGGGCGCGGCGCGCGCCGGCGAGCATGTCTGCCTCGCGGTGGGCGACACCGGGGTCGGGATGGACCAGGAGACACGGGCGCGCATGTTCGAGCCCTTCTTCACCACCAAGCCGCTGGGGAAGGGGACGGGCCTGGGGTTGGCAACGGTGTACGGCCTGGTGAAGCAGCACGGTGGCGGCATCGACGTGGACAGCGAACCGGGGAAGGGAACGCGCTTCCGGATCTACTTCCCCGCGGCCGACGGGACGGCGGCCGTGGCTCGGCCCCACGCGCGTGAGGTAGAGGTTCGCGGCGGCCGCGAAACGGTGCTGGTCGTGGAGGACGACGACCAGCTGCGCCGCTCCGCCAAGCGCATCCTCGAGGCGGCCGGATACCAGATCGTCACCGCGGCGGACGGCCTCGAGGCGCTCGAGGCGCTACGCCAGACGGCGGGCGTGCAGCTCGTGTTCTCGGACCTGGTGATGCCGCGACTGGGAGGACACGCGCTGTATGACGCCGCGCGTCGAGAAGGCCACACCACCCCGTTCCTGTTCGCCAGCGGCTACTCGGACCCGGAGCGCGCCGCGAGTCTCGACCCGTCGGCGGCCTTGCTGCACAAGCCGTGGACCGAGTCGGATCTGCTCACTCGCATCAGGGAGATCCTGGACAGGAAATAGGGAGTAAGGAAGAGGGGAGAAGTTCGATTCGGTGCCGCAACCAGGCCGCTCACCCCATTGTACCTCTCACCTCTCCCTTCTCTCCGTCCAGTACCTCCCGCACCTTGCGGGCGAGGCTGTCGGGCACGAACGGTTTCTGCAGGAAGGCGACCCCGGCGGTCAGCACGCCCTGGCGGACCATCGTGTCGTCGGTGTAGCCGGACGTGTACAGCACCTTCATGCTCGGCCGCTCGGGGGCCAGCCGCTCGGCGAGCTCGCGGCCGCTCATGCCGGGCATCACGACGTCGGTCACGAGGATATCGATCCCGCCCCCGTGGCGGGCGGAGAGCTCCAGCGCGGACGGCCCGTCGGCCGCGTCGAGCACCCGGTAGCCGCGGGCCTCGAGGCTGCGCCGGGCGAGCGTGCGCACCGGCGTTGCGTCTTCCACCAGCAGCACCGTCTCGTCACCGCCGCGCACCGGCTTCGGCTCCGACGCCGGCACCGGAGCTTCGGCAACGCCGGGCACGCGGGGCAGGTAGATCTTGACGGTCGTGCCGTGCCCCGCCTCGCTGTAGACCCAGATGTAGCCGCCGCTTTGTTTGACGATCCCGTACACCGTGGCGAGTCCCAAGCCCGTGCCCTTCCCGACTTCCTTGGTCGTAAAGAACGGCTCGAACAGGTGTGCCTGGGTGGTCTCGTCCATGCCCACGCCGGTGTCCGCGACGGCCAGGCAGACGTAGTCACCTGCGGCCATGCGGTGACGCCGCTCGACGTGCTCTTCGTGCAGTGTGACGCGCGTCGTCCCGATACTCAGGCGGCCGCCTCCGGGCATGGCGTCGCGGGCGTTGACGGCGAGGTTCAGGAGCACCTGCTCGAGCTGACCGGGGTCGGCGTTGACCGCACCGGCGGCGGGATCGAGCGACGTGGCGAGCTCGACGTCCTCGCCGAGCAGCCGCCGCAGCATCCGATCCATGTTCGCGACCACGGCGTTGAGGTCGAGCACCTTCGGAGCGAGCACCTGCCGCCGGCTGAACGCCAGGAGTTGCCGCGTGAGCTCCGCGGCCCGCAGCCCCGCGTGCCGGATTTCCTCGGCGTCCTCGCGCCGGGGATCACCGGGGGGCGTATTGTGCAGCAGCAGCTGGGTCGAGCCCAGGATGGCCGTGAGGAGGTTGTTGAAGTCGTGGGCGATGCCGCCCGCGAGCTGCCCCACCGCTTCCATCTTCTGCGATTGCCGGAGCTGCTCCTCGAGCTGGCGCTGGGCGCTCACATCGCGGGCGAGCACGAGCCGGGCGCGGCGGCCGGCGAAGTCGAGCGGCCGGGCGACGAGGTCCACGTCGAATCGCTGGCCCTGCTTCGTCCAGTGACGGATCCCGCCGCGCACGGCACCGTCGTCCGATCGGCTGGCCAGTTCCCCGTCGAGGCGGGCCTGCTCCTCAGGCGGGCGAATGTCGCGCAGGGTGAGCTGCAGGAATTCGGGCTCCGTATGCCCGTACCGGGCGACGGCGGCTCCATTCGCCGCCAGGATGCGCAGCGTCTCGAAGTCGTAGACGAACATCGGCTCGGGATTGGTCTCGAACAGCAGCCGGTATTTGCGCTCGCTGTCGTGCAGCTGCTCCTCGGTCCGCTTCCGCTCGATCGCCATGGCGACCTGGGTGGAGACGAACTGCAGTACGAGCTTCTCCGTTTCGCGGTAGCGGACGCCGGGGGCGTAGGTCTGTGCCACGAGCACGCCGATGGTGCGGTCGCCGATTTTCAGCGGCACCCCGACCCAGTCGATCGAGGGCGGGCCGATCAGCTCGACCTCGCCGCGCCGCTCGAGCTCCGCGTGTACCTCCGGCGTCACCAGCAGCGGCTGGCCCGTCCTGAGCACGTATTCCGTCAATCCCTTGCCGGGCTTCTTGGACGGGAAGTCGGTGTCGTACTCGTCCACGTGGTACGGGAAGGTCAGGTGGTCGGCCGCGGCGTCGTACAGCGCGATATAGAAGTTCTTCGCGGGCATCAGCTCTCCCACGATCCCATGGATCGCGCCGAACAGCTCCTGCAGAGTGCGCGCGGCGTGGGCGGCTTCCGAGATCCGGTACGTGGCGAGCTGGATCTGCTCGGCCCGCTTCGCTTCGGTGACGTCGCGGAAGCTCCACACGCGTCCGACGCTCTTCCCGGCGATCCGCTGGGGTTGCGAGAAGCGCTCGTAGATGCGGCCGTCCTTGAACGTCAGGACGTCGAAGCTGGACGCGTCGGGTCGCGCGTACAGCTCGCGTATCTTGCTGAGGAATCCCGCGGGGTCGGCGAGCTGCTCCAGCACGAACGCGAGCGTTGGAGCGCTGTCCTTCGCCTCGAGGATGGAGTCGGGGATCCGCCACAGCTCCGCGAACGTGCGGTTGAAGCTGACGATGTGGCCCGCCAGGTCCACCACCAGGATCCCGTCCGCCGTGGATTCGAACGTCGCGTTGAGCAGCGAGAGCGTCTCGCGCAGGTCCCGCTCCGTCCGCTCGCGGGCGGTAATGTCGCGGTAGTTTACGACGATCGCGCCGATGGACGCGTCGTCCAGCCGGTTTACCCCGACCGCTTCGAGGTGGCGCCAGCTCCCGTCCTTGTGCAGGGCCCGCAGCTCGGTCCTGACCAGGTCGCCGGGTCGCTGCATGAGCTCGCCGAACAGGTCCAGGGCGCGCGCGCGGTCGTCAGGGTGGACGAGGTCGAAGGCGCTCCGCCCCACATTTTCGGTCGAGGCGTAGCCCAGCACCGGTTGGGTGGACTGGCTGGCGTAGAGGATCGCCCCGTCCGAGCCGAGCAGCATGATGACGTCGCTCGAATGCTCGACCAACGCGCGGAACCGCTGTTCGCTGGCGCGCAGCCGCTCGGCCGCTCGTTTACGCTCCGTGATGTCCCGGCCGACCAGCACCACCTGATCGCCGCTCATGGGTGAGATCGCCCCGGAAAACCAGACCTCGTGGCCGGCGATCGACAGGCTGTACTCGAAGTGCACCGTCGTCCGGGCCTCGAGGGCGGTACGGATGTACTCCATGAATTGCTCGGCCTGGGCGGGGTCGAACACCTCCCGCAGCGTCTTGCCGAGCAGCTCCCCGGCGGGGCGGTACAACAGCGATGGGTTGGTGGGCGCGATCTTGACGTAGCGACCCTCGGCGTCGAGTACGAGGATGACGTCGTTGATCGCCGCGAACAACGCCTCGAGCTCGGCATCGGCGTCGCGGGTCGCGGGGGCTGCGGGCTTCGCGGTCGTCATGCTTGGGGGCACCAATACTCACTCGGTGCCCACCCCGGGGCAACTCCCTGGGCGACGGGGGTGATGGGGATCACGCGCCGCGTGCCGTCCCCTTCTCAGGCGGCCGGTTGGGGCGGCGGCTCGTTCAGCACCAGCCAATACAGTCCCAACTGGCGGACCGCCTCCACGAACTGGCCGAAGTCGACGGGCTTCCGGATGTAGCTGTTCGCGCCCAGTCCGTAGCCCGAGACCAGGTCCCGTTCCTCGCGCGACGAGGTGAGGATCACCACCGGCAACAGGCGCGTGCGCTCGTCCGCACGGATGCGGCGCAGCACTTCCAGGCCGTCGACCTTGGGCAGCTTCAGGTCGAGCAGCACCACCTCCGGCGCGATGGCCTGGGCTCCCTCGCCGCCCGTCCCAAAGAGGAGCGCGAGTGCTTCGGCGCCGTCCCGGGCCACCCGCACTTCGTTCTGGATGTTGTTCTTGGCGAGAGCGCGACGCGTCAGTGCCTCGTCATCCGGGTTGTCTTCCACGAGCAGGATCATGCGCTGGGACATCACTTTCTGGGTCATGAGGGCGTGATGTAGCCGTGGCGATGGAGGACGCTCATCGGTCGAGCACCTCCCGTACCTTGCGGGCGATGGCGTCCGGGGTGAACGGCTTCTGCACGTAGGCGGAGCCGGGCTCGAGCACGCCGTGCCGGGTGACGGCATCGTCGGTGTAGCCCGACATGAAGATCACCCGGGCGTCGGGACGCAGGTCGGCCAGCCTGGTGGCGAGCTGGCGGCCGTTGAGGCCGGGCATGACGACGTCCGTGAGGAGAAGGTGTATGGCGCCCGAGTAGCGGGTCGCGATGTCCAGCGCCGCCTCTGCACTGGGGGCTTCGAGCACGGTATAGCCATGGCGTTCGAGTACCTGGCGGGCGACGCTCCGCACCGGGGCCTCATCCTCCACCACCAGCACCGTCTCCGTTCCGCGCGCGGCGCGCGCCGGCGGGTGGGCCGGCTGGGACGCCCGCTCCGCCAGCTCCTGGACCCGTGGCAGGTAGAGCTTGAAGGTGGTGCCATGCCCGACCTCGCTGTACACCCAGATGAATCCGCCGCTCTGCTTGATGATGCCGTACACGGTGGCGAGGCCCAGCCCCGTCCCTTTGCCCTTCTCCTTGGTCGTGAAGAACGGCTCGAACATGTGGACTTGCGTCTCTTCACTCATCCCGATGCCCGTGTCCGAGACCGCGAGCATGACGAACGGGCCGGCGCGAGCCGGGTAGTGGTCGCCCGCGTACGATTCGTCCAAGTCGACGTTGCCCGTCTCCAGGGTAAGCTTGCCCCCGTTCGGCATCGCGTCGCGGGCGTTCACGGCGAGGTTCATGATCACCTGCTCGAGCTGGCCGGGATCGGCCTTGACGCGCCCGGTGGTCGGTGCGAGCTGCGCAGTGAGCGTGACGTCTTCCCCCAGCAGGCGGCGCAGCATCTTCTCCAGGTCGCTGACGAGCTTGTTGACCTCGAGCACCGTCGGCTGCAGCACCTGCTGGCGGCTGAACGCCAACAGCTGGCGCGTCAACCCGGCGGCGCGATCGGCGGCCTTATGGATCTCGTCGGCGTCCTGGCGGCGCGGATCGGTGGCGCCGAGGTCCTCGAGGAGCAGGTCCGCGTAGCCGGTGATAGCGGTGAGGATGTTGTTGAAGTCGTGGGCAATGCCGCCGGCCAGCCGGCCGACCGCTTCCATCTTCTGGGCTTGCCGCAGCTGCTGCTCGAGCTGGACGCGCTCCGTGACGTCGCGCCCGATTCCCAGGATGCCGACGAGCCGGCCGTCGTGAAGCTGGGGAGTCGCGGAGAACTCGCCGACGCGGTAGTCGCCTTTCGCGGTCCGGACGCGGAACTGACTGGCGGGGCGGAGCTCGCCGCGCACCACCCGGCCGAGCAGCTCGAGCGCGAGGGGCAGATCCTCGGGGTGCACCAGCCGCTCGAACGGCTGGCCCACCCACTCTTCGCGCCGCCAACCGGTGATGGTCTCGAACGCCGGGTTGAGGGAAGTGATCGTGCCTTCGGGGGAGAGCGCAAAGATGATGTCTCGCACGCCTTCGACGAGCGTGCGGTAGCGCTCCTCGGACTCCCGCAGTGCCGCTTCGGCCTTGCGGCGCTCCGAGACGTCGCGGAAGTTCACCACGATGGCGCCCACTGCGGGCTCGGCCAGGCGGTCGACCGCGACGGCGTCGATGTAACGCCACGACCCATCCTTATGGCGCCAGCGGAGCTCCAGGCCGGCCGGCGTGCCGGGGCTCGCGATGATGTCGCGCAAGGCGGCGTGGACCCGCGGGAGGTCGTCGGGATGCACCCGCTCGAACCCGGGGTGACCCACCAGCTCGGCCGGCGCGAAACCCAACAGGCGCTCGATCGAGTGGCTGGCGAACAACAGGGTCCCGTCGGGGGCGACGAGGGCGACCGCGTCCGCGCCGTGCTCGATCAGCGCGCGAAAGCGCTCCTCGCCCTGACGGCGGGCCTCTTCCGCCCGGGCCTGCTCCGCCCGTGCGCGCCGCAGGTCGAGCGCGCGCAGCACCGCGGGACCCACCCGCTCGAGGTGGTGCTTGACGACGTAGTCCGCAGCACCCGCCTTGATGTACTCCGCCGCTGTTTCTTCGTCGAGACTCCCCGTCACGACGATGACGGGCGTGTCCGGCGCCTCGAGCATGGCGATGCGCAGCGCGTCGGCCGCGCCGAACGTGGGCAGCGAGTGATCCGTCAGGATGATGTCGGGGGCGAAGGTCCGCAGTGCCTCGCGGTACGCGCGCTCGGAGTCGACGCGGTGCGTCGCCCCCGTGATGCCGGCCCGGCGCAGCTCACGCTCGACCAGCGCCGCGTCGTCCACGACGTCCTCGACCATCAGGACGCGCACCAGGTCCGGCATCAGATCAGCGCGGCTGCTCGTTCAGGAGCAGCCAGTAGAGCCCCACCTCGGAGACGGCGCGCGCGAAGGCCTCGAAATCCACGGGTTTGACGATGTAGCTGTTGGCGCCGAGCCGGTATGCCGCCGCGATGTCGGGCTCTTCTTTGGACGAGGTGAGCACGACGACTGGCAGCGCGCGCGTGCGCTCGTCGTCCTTGAGTCGCCGCAGGACCTCCAGCCCGTCCACTTTCGGGAGCTTCAAGTCGAGCAGAATCACGCGCGGCGTAACGCCGATCGCGCGCAGCGGATGGCCTGGGTCGCCGAAGAAGAACTCCAGGGCTTCGGCTCCGTCGCGGGCGACGAACACCTGATTCGCGAGATTCCGGGCCTTGAGGGCGCGTAAGGTGAGCTCCACATCGCTCGGGTTGTCCTCGACCAGCAGGATCTCGACTTCCGAATGCCCGGTCATGCGATCACTCGTCGTGGCAGGATGGAGGGCAACCGTGGCATGCACACGTACCGCGGAATGGCACTGCCACGCTAGGGTGTTTTTGCGGCATTGAGGGGCGCTTTTGCGGCATTATCGAAGGAAACGCGGCTTGGGTGAATCACCGTCGAGGTTGGGCGTGCGGTCCCTCCCTCTAGACCTCCAGCGATTGCACCCAAGCCGCCTCAGCTTGCTCGCGGCGTCGTGGCCAGCGACCGCGACGGTAGAGCGTCCTGCGCGAACTGCGCCACGATAAGAGAATCGGGGATGGCAGGCAAGAGCGTAGCGCGCACGCAGCACTTTATTGTGGCAGCCACGATGTGGAGCTAGCGAGGCAGGAGTCGAACCTGCCGGGCCGTCACTCTTGAAGGCTGAGCTTGGTGCCGTTCCCAGACTTGCTCGCGAGACGGGACCTGAAGGTGCAACTTCTCAGCGAACAGGGCGGAGATCTGTTGCGCGAGTTTGTTCGAGTCCGGCATGTGACAGGTCCCGATGTTCGGTCGCGAGTAGGTCGAAGAGGAGGCGGTCCAACGGACGGCCGTCGATAACGTGACACCGCCGCTGCCGGCCGATGGGTCGGAAGTGGAGCTGCTCGAGGCAGCGCTGCGCCGGGATGTTTGTCTCGACCGTCCACGCGTTCACCGCCGCGAGCCCGAGTTCGGTGAACGCCAGCGTGAGCATGTGGTGACACGCCTCGGTCGTATGCCCGCCGTATCGCTTGCTGCCCAGCACCGCCCAGAGCGAGGCGGTCTTGAAGTTCCGATCGACGTTGGTCAGGCCCACGACCCCCGCGGGCGCGTCCTCATCCCCCGCCGTGTAGATCCGGAACACATGGAGGTCCCGCTGGCTCATGATCTTCAGTGTGATCGGAGTGACCCGCTGGACTCCGTTACCGAAGTCCAGCCATTTGTAATTCTCGGGCTTGCCCAGCCAACCGGCGACGAGCTCGATCCGTTCGGGGGTGTCCAGCGGCAATAGTTTCATGATGGACGCATGCCTCCAGCGCTCTCTGATGCATGGCCGGTGCCACGCGGCGCGCCCGACGGGGCCGTCCCCGAGATGCCGCCGCGCTGGTCCAGATCCCGGCCCGCCGTTGCGCCTGCGCCACGCCTGTGACGTCCAAACAGCCCTCGGGTCGCGAGAGCGCGGCTCCCGATGCGGTACGCACCTTGCGAACTGATCACGGTGTTCGAACTCATCAGAGGCTCAGTGGCGCCCCCGCGTTTGCAGACCTCCTTCGAGCGCCGGCTGCGCGCCATCCGCGCGCATCCGCTCCTCAACCCGACGGCGCTGGCGGAGGGATGGCGTGAGTGGCTGCGGAGCTATCCGGTGGATCCGACGCACGAGCCTCATCTGGTGGCGGCGATCGAGTGGCTGGTCCGGGCCCAGGACGCGACACCTGACGGAGGCATCTCGCGCGGCTACAGCCTCGCACGGCACTCGCATTACGGGCGTCGGGGGTGGCAGCCGTCCTATCCGGAGACCACGGGCTACATCATCCCCACGCTGTATGCCGCTGCTCGGCGCTTCGAACGTCGGGAGCTCGCCGTCCGCGCCGAGCGCGCGGCGCAGTGGGAGATCGAGATCCAGTTGCCCACGGGCGCGGTCCGCGGCGGAGCGATCGGCGAGCCGGAATCACCGGCCGTGTTCGACACCGGGCAGGTGCTGCTCGGCTGGCTCAACGCATTCGACGAGACGGGGCAGGGTAGCTTTGCCGATGCCGCCCGCCGCGCGGCCCGCTACCTGGTGGCGACGCTCGACCCCGACGGGCATTGGCGCAGCGACAACTCGCGCTTCGCCCGAGCGGACGCGACGCTCTACAACACCCGCACCGCCTGGGCGCTTGCGGAGGCGGGTGCCCGACTCGATGAGCGCAGGTTCACCGCTGCCGCCGCACGGAGCCTGCATGCCGCCGCCGACCTCCAGACCGAGAACGGCTGGCTGCCTCGGTGCTGCTTGACGGATCCCGAGCAGCCGTTGCTACACACCCTCGCGTACGCCATCCGGGGATTGCTGGAAGGTGGTCGTGTACTCGGCGACCCGCGCTTGGTCCACGCGGCCGAGGGTGCCGCGAGGCCGCTCACTGCGAAGGTCCGGACGGACGGCTGGATGCCCGGCCGCTACCGGTCTGACTGGTCTCCCGCCGTGCGGTGGTCTTGTCTCACCGGCCAGGCCCAGATGGCGAACAACTGGATGCGACTGGCCGAAATCACCGGCGACGCGACCTGGCTCGAGCCAGTGCCGGTCGTGCTGCGATTCCTCAAGCGCACGCAGAACCGGCGCAGCGGTGTGCCGGGGCTGCGGGGTGGGATCAAGGGCTCCTGGCCGGTCGGCGGTGCCTACGGAGCCTACGAGGTGCTGAACTGGGCGACGAAGTTTTTCGCGGACGCGTTGATGCGGCACGAGGCGATCCAGACGAACAGTCTCGGTGCGGCTTCACCAGTCTCTGTGTTGGCCTAGCAGAGCGCATCACGGCAACGCAGAGCTCATCGCTACGCCGCATCAGGGAAGCCCGGAGAGCGGAGGGAGCGAGGGTGTCAGGACGTTGAACGAGGCGCTTGCTGTCCCCCTCAAGCTGGACGACGTGACCACCAGAGTGTACCCGATGCCGGGCTGGTCGACGCTCAGGTCCGAGAACGTCGCGGCGCCGTTCACGGCGGCGACGGTCTTCGTGCCGGACAGGGTGCCGGGCATGAGCAGGCCGCCGTTCTGACCGATCGCGATCGTCACGAGTCCGGTGAAGCTCGTGACCGTGTTGCCCGCTGCATCCACCGCTACGACTTCCACGGGTGGCTGAATGGTAAAGAGGGGCAGAGTGTTACTCGGCTGGACCGTGAACACGAGCCGCGTGGCGACCGGTGGCTGGTCGGGGGTTTGCGCGATCGCGGTCGTACCCCAGCACGCGACAGTCCGGTCGGTCTCTAGCCCGCAAGTTTGGTAGCGCCCGGCGCTCACCTGGATGAAGACCGTACCCGTCGGCGGCGTCGCCTGCGCGTAATAGTTCCAGCCCCAGCAGGCGACGGTGCCGTCGCTGGCCACAGCGCAAGTATGCGAACTCCCCGCGCTCACCTGGGTGAACGCGCCCGGCGGCGGCGTCGCCTGGCCCCAAAAGTTGTCCCCCCAGCAGGCGACGGTGCCGTCGGATTTGAGTCCGCAGGTGTGAGCACCCCCTGCGCTCACCTGGGTGAACGTGCCCGCGGGCGGCGTCGCCTGGCCGGAGCCATTGGCGCCCCAGCAGGCAACCGTGCCGTCGGATGTGATTGCACAGCTGTGAGCACCTCCGGCGCTCACCTGGGTGAGCGTGCCGGCGGGTGGCGTCGCCTTGCCGTCGGAGTTAGAGCCCCAGCAGGCGACGGTGCCGTCGGTCTTAAGCCCGCAGGTGTGCGAGTCCCCCGCGCTCACCTGGGTGAACGTGCCGGCGGGTGGCGTGGCCTGGCCGTAATAATTGTTGTCGCCCCAGCAGGCGAGTGTCCCGTCGCTCTTGAGTCCGCAGGCGTACTGATCCCCGGCGTCCACCTGGGTGAACGCACCCGGTGGTAGCGTGCCAGAGCCTAACCCCCAGCAGGCGACGGTGCCGTCGGATTTAAGCGTGCAGGTGACGTAGCCCCCCGCGCTCACCTCGGTGAACGTGCTGGTCGGCGGCGTCGTCTGCCCGTCGGAGTTGTCGCCCCAGCAGGCGACCGTGCCGTCGGTCGTAACGCTGCACGTGTGGAAGAGCCCCGCGCTGACCTGGGTGAACGTACCGGCGGGCGGCGTCGCCTGCCCGTATTCGTTGGAGCCGGAGCTCCAGCAGGCGACGGTGCCGTCGGTCTTGACCCCGCAGCTGTGAGTGTAGCCGCCCGCGCTGACCTGGGTGAACGTGCCGGCGGGCGGGGTCGAGTGGCCCCAATCGCCCCAGCAGGCGAGCGTGCCGTCGGTCTTGAGCCCGCAGCTGTTGTTCCAAAGCCCGGCGCTCACCTGCGTGAACGTGCCGGCGGGTGGCATCGCCTGGCCGGCGCTGCTGTTGCCCCAGCATGAGACGGTGCCCTGGGTCCCGAGGAGGCCGCAGGTGTGAGTGCCCCCTGCGCTCACCTGGGTGAAGGCGCCCGCAGGCGGCGTCGCTTGGCCGTCGGAGTTGTCGCCCCAGCAGGCGA
>WNGI01000605.1_pt1 | contig 27296 bp, 21 predicted proteins | sample 5400621 | NCBI WGS metagenome assembly WNGI01 (sample SAMN13153374, study PRJNA577476) | soil metagenome | isolation source: 20 cm soil or saprolite under Garry oak tree replicate 1 | place: USA:California | collected 2016-06-15 | reverse complement strand
TCATCTGCATCGTCGAGGCGATGAAGATGGAAAACGAAGTGCACGCGCACCGCGCCGGTACCGTCAGCGAGCTGTCCGTCGTCCCCGGGCAGCCGGTCACGACGGGCCAGGTGATCTGCGTCGTGACGGCCGAGTGAGATGACGGCGCTAAACCGGCGCAGACACGTAGGCCTTTCGCCGGTATCGTCGCTCCCAGAGGGTGGTGGGTGATAACCCCCACCCAGGGTGGGGCCGCGCGCGCACGCGTGTACCTCTAGACATGCGGCGGTCTCGATGCGCGGCGACGCGCGGTGGGGCGCGGGTAGAGTGCCGCGCCGGTGGATCTCTACGAGTACCAGGGCAAGCAGCTTTTCGCGCGCTACGGCATCCCGGTGTCCGACGGCCGCCTCGCGACAACGCCTGAGGAGGCGCGCGCCGCGGCCGAGGAGATCGGGGGCCCGGTCGTCGTCAAGGCCCAGGTGCTGACCGGTGGGCGCGGCAAGGCCGGAGGCGTGAAGCTCGCCGACGATCCCGCCGACGCGGAAGCAAATGCGCGCGACATCCTCGGGCTCGACATCAACGGCCATGTCGTCCGCAAGGTCTGGATCGAGCAAGCCTCGGAGATCGCGAAGGAGTACTACCTCTCCATCACCTTCGACCGCGGCGCGAAGCAACCGCTCTACATGCTCACAACCGAGGGCGGGGTCGAGATCGAGCAGGTCGCCGAAGAGAATCCAGAGGCGCTCGCCCGCTTGCACGTCGATCCGCTCGAAGGCTTTCAGCCGTACCAGGCCCGCCGACTGATCTACGGCGCAGGCATCGATGACCCGGGAGAGCAGAAGCAGATCCTCGGCATCATCGAGAAGCTCTACGACTGCTTCGTCGAGTCGGACGCGATGCTCACTGAGATCAACCCGCTGATCGTCACTCCCGGCGGAGAGCTGCGTGCGCTCGACGCCAAGTTCACCGTCGACGACAGCGCGCTCTTCCGCCATCCCGACATCGCCGAGATGCGCGACGTCGAGGCGGCTGACCCGCAGGAGCGGCTCGCGCGGGAGAAAGGCGTCACCTACGTCAAGCTCGACGGCGACGTCGGAATCCTCGGGAACGGGGCGGGGCTCTCGATGTCGACCGTGGATGTGGTCGTCGTCGCGGGCGGCAGGCCGGCGAACTTCTGCGACCTGGGCGGCGGTGGCGATGCGCAGGGTGTGGTCGACGCGCTCGAGGTGATCACGAGCGACAAGCAGGTGCGCTCGATCTTCTTCAACATCTTCGGGGGAATCACCCGCGGCGACGAGGTGGCGCGCGGAATCCTGACCGCGCTCGACCAGATGAGAATCGACCTCCCGATCGTCGTCAGGCTCGACGGCACGAACGCCGAAGAAGGACGCAGGCTCCTCGCCGAGGCAGCCCCTCCCAACCTCCACGTCGAGCCCACGATGCTGAAAGCTGCGCAGCGCGCGGTCGAGTTGGCCGCGTGACCGACGTCTGGTCGCAGCGTGCGGACGCTTTCCGTGAGAGCCCGACCCATCGTGAAGGACCGGATCTCGATCTGCTCGTCGAATGGTGCGACCCCGGCCACGATGCGAAGGTGCTCGACGTCGCGACCGGCGGAGGCCACGTCGCGAGGCGACTTCGCGAGGCGGGCTGCACGGTCGTCACCGTCGACCCGGCGCCGGGCATGCAACCGGATGTCGTCTCTCGCGCCGAAGAGCTGCCGTTCGAGGACGGGAGCTTCGATGTCGTCACCTGCAGGATCGCCGCCCACCACTTCCAGGGCATTCGCGAGGCGGTCGCGGAGATGGCGCGTGTCACGCGTCGCCTCGTCGTGATCGAGGACAACGTCTTCGTCGACGAGCGCGTCGAGGAAGCAGAGCGCCTTCGCGACCCGACGCACGTGCGCTGTTACTCGGAGGACGAGTGGAAGCAGATGATCACGGAGGCCGGCCTCGAGGTCGAGCAGCTCGAACGCTTCGAACGTCATCCGGTGGTCGAGGACTGGCTCGCGCGGGTCGACACGCCGACGAAGGACGCCGCGCGCGTCCGCGAGCTGCTCGCGGATCACGTGCAAGACGGTGCGCTCACCCTGAAGTCGATCGTCGTCAAGGCCCGGAGAAGCCAGAAATAGTGGCGATCATCGTCGACAACGGCACCCGCCTCGTCGTGCAGGGCCTGACGGGCAGCGAAGGCCGCTTCCACGGTCTGCGCAACCGCAAGTACGGAACGCAGGTGGTCGCCGGCGTCACCCCGGGCAAGGCAGGGCAAGACGTCGAGGGCATTCCCGTCTTCAACACGGTCGCCGACGCGGTGCAAGAGACCGGAGCGAACACGACGCTCATCTTCGTGCCGGCGCGCTTCGCGACCGACGCGATCTACGAAGCCGTGGACGCCGGCATCGGCACCGTGATCTGCATCACCGAGCACATTCCGGCTCACGACATGCTGCGGGTCTACACGTACATCCGCGGCAAGGGCGTGACGATGATTGGGCCGAACTGCCCCGGCGTGCTGTCCCCCGGCAAGGCGAACGTCGGAATCATCCCCGCTGAGATCTTCTCCGAGGGTGCGATCGGCCTCGTCTCGCGTTCTGGCACGCTCACGTACCAGATCGGCCACGAGCTCACGCAGCTGGGGCTCGGGAACTCGACGATCGTCGGCATCGGCGGCGATCCGGTCGTCGGCTCGTCCTTCGTCGACGTCCTCCAGCGATTCGAGACTGACCACGAGACGGAGCTGATCGTGCTCGTGGGCGAGATCGGCGGCGACGAGGAGGAGAAGGCCGCGCGCTTCGTGCAGGATCACATCACGAAGCCGGTGATTGCCTACATCGCCGGGTTCTCGGCACCGCCCGGCAAGACGATGGGGCATGCGGGTGCGATCATCTCGGGGTCGTCGGGAACGGCACAAGCGAAGAAGGAAGCACTGGAAGCGGCGGAGATTCAGGTCGGGACGACGCCGACTGAGGTCGCGCAACTCGTGGCGGAGCGATTCGGCGCGCGCGCCTAAACTCTCGCTGATGGAGACGATCTCCTTCGCGCGGGGCATCCCCGCCCCCGAATGTCTTCCAGTTGAGGAACTCGCAGACTGCGCACGGGCCGCGCTCGAGCGCGACGGAGCCACCGTGCTCTCGTACGGTTCGTCGGCCGGGTACGGGCCGCTCCGCGACTGGATCGCGGCGCGGCACGGTGTCGATCCCATGCGGGTCCTGGTCACCAACGGCTCGCTGCAGGGAATGGTCTTTTTCGCCGAACGGTTCGCCGGGGAGCGCGTCCTCGTGGAGGCGCCGACCTACGATCGCCCGCTGAAGATCCTCGCTGCGCACGGCGTCGAGACGACGGCTGTGGCGATGGACGACGAGGGTCTCGACCTGGACGCGCTCGCACATGCGCTCGACAGGGGCAGGAAGCCGGCGTTCCTCTACACGATTCCCACCTTCCAGAACCCGAGCGGGAGGACGCTCAGCGAGGAACGCCGTCATCGACTTGCCGAGCTCGCGCGCGAGCACGAGCTGCTGGTGCTCGAAGACGATCCGTACGGGCTCGTTCGCTTCGACGGCGAGGCGCCGCCGACGCTGTTCGAGCTGGAATGCGGCAAGCACGTCGCCTACTCGTCCTCCTTCTCGAAGACGATCGCGCCGGGGTTACGCGTCGGCTACTTCGTCCTGCCCAGTGTTTTGGAGCAAGAGCTCGAGGCGCTGGCGACCTCCACCTACATCACCCCGGTCCTACTGGGGCAGGCGACGGTGTTCGAGTTTCTGCGGCGCGGCAACTTCGAGCCGAACCTCGAACGAGTTGCGACACTCCTCGGCGCCCGTCGTGACGCCATGCTCGAAGCACTCGAACGTGAGCTTCCGGATGCACGTTGGAGCCGGCCTCAGGGCGGCTACTTCATCTGGCTCGAGCTGTCCGCAGGCACCGACGCCGGTGCGTTGCTCGACCGTGCAGCCGCGGCCGGCGTGACCTACGTGCCCGGCGCGGACTTCGGAGGTGAGCCGAACACGGCGCGGCTCGCATTCAGCTTCGTCTCTCCGGACGAGATCAGGGACGGCGTGCGCCGGCTCGCAGCCCTCGTCCGGGAACCGGCGCCCGTGTAGCGCTGGGCACTAGCCCGCTGCCGCTACCTGAGCGAAGTCGCCGAGCGGCCTCGGTACGAGGCGGGGCTGGCGAGGCGGAACGAGTGAGCCCCGGCTATTGAGCCGGAAGGTGGGGCAGGGCGCGTCCGTCGGAAGGGCACAGAGCCCGGCGCGACGGAAGTAGCAGTCGTCGCACGTCAGTTGATTCCGCTTGCTCAATGTTCTCCCCTGCCTAGAGATTAGGGCCGCAGTGACAAGCGGTGATACTACGAACACGGCTGGCATAGACAAGGGTTGCCGCACAGGAAAACTAAGCATTTTCCGGCAGATTCAATCTTGCCGAAAACTGCTCTGTTTTAGCTCTTCGGCGGCAGTGTTGCCAGTGCCTGCAACGCCTGTTGAAAACTCTTCACAGGGATGATCCTCAGGCCACCCGCGTAGCGCTTCGCGTCGCGTGCGTTGTCCCCATCGACCGGCACCAGGAAGACGTCGACATGCGATTTTCGAGCCCCGATCGTCTTTTGCTTGATACCGCCGATCCTCGTCACCGATCCGTTCAGCTGCATCTCGCCTGTGGCCGCGACCTTGTAGCCGTGGTCGACGTCGCGTCCCTTCTTCTCCAACAGCTCGAGTGCGAACGCGAGACCGGCAGACGGCCCGCCGACCTTCCGGAGGTTGAACTTGATGGGGAACGGCAGGCGGACGCTCAGTGCCTGGATCGGCAGGACGCCGATGATCGTCCGCTTTGGATTCTGGGTGTCGGCGGTCGTTCGGATGGAGAACGTGAGGTTCTTCCCGCCGCGCCGGAGGGTGATCCTGACCTCGGCCCCGGGCTTGAGCCGAGCGAGCGTTGCGGCGAGATCGGTTCGCGTGAGCACCGGGTTGCCGTCGGCCGCAACGATGACGTCGCCCGGTCGCACCACGCCGGCGGCGTGAGAGTCCGAGGTCACAGCCACCACGCGAACGCCGTCGGGACGGATGGGAACGCGTATGCCGAGCTCGCGCAGCGCGACGACCGACGCGATCGACTGGGACGCCTTCATGGTGGCAAGGTCGAGCTCGAAGCGTTCCTGATCTGAGATTCCAGGTTGCACGATTTGCGCCCGCGGGATCAGGTCGGAGCCCTCAGGGCGGACGAACTTGACGTAGGACTCGAGCAACGACGCCGGCTTGAGCAGGACGTCGACGTAGTAGATCCCGCCTCCGTCATCGTCCGGTTTTGCGCCCGGCACCTGCACGAGGTTGGCCAGCGGATGAGCGTCGTCAGGGATCTCGATGTATTGGTCGCTCCCGCGCGTCACCAGGATGGCGACTGTCGCGACCAGCACGATGAACCCAGCCGAGGCGAGCCGGAACGGCGACAGCAACCGGCCGAGCGTGGACACCTGACTAGAGCAGGCCCCGTGAGAGGCCGCCGTCGACGACCACCGTTGCTCCGTTCACATAGCGGGCGCGGTCGGAGGCGAGGAAGCAGGCGACGTCGCCGAACTCCTGCGGCGTGCCCCAGCGTCCCACCGGAATCGCTTTCAGGTCGGCTTCGGTCGGCCCCTCGGGGTACAGCTGCGCGAGGCGCGCGGTCTCGATCCGGCCTGGCGCGAGGCAGTTCACGGTGACCCCGCGAGGGCCGAGCTCGCGGGAAAGCGTCTTGGCCCAGCCGTGGACTCCGGGCCGTACGGCGTTGCTGAGCGCAAGATGGCCGGTCGGCTCTTTCGCAGCCACCGAGGTGAAGACGAGGATGCGACCGCCCGCGCTTTGCACCAGATAAGGCAGGCAGAGGTCGACGAGGCGCAGGGCCGGGAAAAAGAGCAGCTCGACAGCTTCCTCGAGTGATTCGGCGCTCATCCCGACGGCCGGTCCCGGCGGCGGGCCGCCGCTGTTCCACACGAGGATGTCGATGCCGCCGAACGCGGCTACGGTTTGCCGCACGACTGCCTCGAGATCGCGCGGGTTCGTGACGTCACCGCGCACGGCGAGCGCACCGATCCGGTCGGCTTCGCGCTGCAGCACGTCACGCCGGCGCGCGAACATGGTCACGTTCGCGCCTTCCCCTGCCAGAGCTTCGGCCGTCGCGAGGCCGAGACCCGCAGATGCACCGCTCACGATCGCCGTGCGGCCTCTGAGACCTAGATCCATGGCTACGAGGCAAGCAGGCCGACGACTTCGCGCACGGCGCCGGCCGACTCGTTCAGCATTGCCTGCTCGTCCTCATTCAGATCGAGCTCGTAAATTGCTTCGATCCCGCCGGATCCGAGCTTGACCGGCACGCCCATATAGAGGCCGTCGATGCCGTACTCGCCCTCGAGGTAGGCCGTACACGGAAGCAAGCGCTTCTCATCGAGCATGATCGAGTCGACCATCTGCGCGGCGGCGGCGCCGGGCGCGTACCAGGCCGACGTCCCCAGCAGCTCGACGAGCTCTCCGCCGCCTCTTGCAGTGCGCTGCACCATTGCGTCGATGTCGGCTGCGCCGACCAGCTTTGCAAGTGGGACCCCGCCTACCGTGGTTGCGCTGACGACCGGAACCATCTGGTCACCGTGCCCCCCGAGGACCATCGCGGTGACGTCCTTGACGGACGCCTGCGTTTCCCAGGCGATGAACGTCGAGAAGCGCGCGGTGTCGAGGATTCCGGCCATTCCGAATACCCGCTCCTTCCGCCACCCGGACACGTTCTTCGCCACGTGACACATGGCGTCGAGGGGATTGGAGACGACGATCAGGATCGCGTCCGGGCTCTGCGCGATCGCCTTCTCGGTCACATCCTTGACGATCTTCTCGTTCGTTGCGACGAGGTCGTCGCGGCTCATTCCCGGCGTGCGCGGCAGGCCGGCCGTGATGACGACGACGTCCGAGCCGGCGGTCTCGTCGTAGCTGTTCGACCCTGTCACCGTGGGCTCGTACTCGAGCACTGCGCCCATCTGGTTGATGTCGAGCGCCTTCCCCTGCGGGAGGCCTTCCTTGATGTCGACGAGAACGACGTTCGCGTAGTCGCGCGCCGCCAGGACTTGGGCGCAGGTGGCGCCGACGTTCCCCGCGCCGACGACGGTCACCTTGCGCCTCATACACGTACTCCGAGCTTCTCGATGATCGCGTCGGCGACCTGGCTGGTGCCGACGGCGCTCGGGTCGGAGCGCGTCGGCTTCATGTCGTACGTGACGCTCTTGCCCTCCCGAATGACCTCGGCGATCGCCCGCTCGAGGTTGTCCGCGGCCGCACGCTCGTCGAGGTGGCGGAGCATCAACACTCCAGAGAGCATCTGCGCCATCGGGTTGACCTTGTTCTGGCCCGCGTATTTCGGCGCGGAGCCGTGCGTCGGCTCGAAGATCGCGATGCTCTCGCCGAAGTTCCCGCCGGGGGCGAGCCCGAGTCCGCCGATCATTCCGGCGCAGAGATCGGAGAGCACGTCGCCGTACAGGTTCGGCAACACGAGCACGTCGTACTCCTCCGGGCGCTGGACGAGCTGCATGCACATGTTGTCCACGATGCGATCGTTGAACTCGATGTCACTGTTCTCGGCGGCGACCTCCTGTGCGACTCGGAGGAACAGGCCGTCGGAGAACTTCATGATGTTCGCCTTGTGTACCGCTGTTACCTTGCGGCGGCCGTTACGACGCGCGTAGTCGAAGGCGAACTGGACGATTCGTCGCGTGCCCGTGATTGAGATCGGCTTGATCGAGATGCCCGCGTCGTCGTGCGCGAGGTCGCCACCGTGCGCCTTTATCCACGCGATCAGCTCGCGCACTTCCGCGGAGCCTTCCTCGTACTCGATCCCGGCGTAGAGGTCCTCGGTGTTCTCGCGGACGATGATGAGGTCGACGTCGTCGAAGCGGCTGCGCACGCCCGGGTAGGTCTTGCAGGGCCGCACCTGACCGTAGAGATCGAGGCTCTTGCGCAGCGCAACGTTGACCGAGCGGAAGCCGCCGCCGACCGGGGTCGTGATCGGGCCTTTGAGCGCCACGCCCGTCTCGCGGATCGCCTGGAGGACTTCGTCCGGAAGCGGATTGCCGCCGTATTTCTCCATCACGTCGGCGCCGGCTTCCCGGACGTCCCAGTCGAACTCGACGCCCGTGGCCTCGAGCACCCGGCGCGTCGCCTCGGTCAACTCGGGCCCGGTGCCGTCCCCGGGAATGAGCGTCACTCTGTGGGCCACGGCGGCGGACTCTATCGACAGCGCGCTAGAGTGCCGCGCCGCATGTCCCTCGTCGAGGCAGCTGCAAAAGCCGACGAGCTCGCGCAGTCGGGTTCCGAGCGCGAGCTGGCGACGCTGCGTAAGGAATGGGAGGACGAGCTCGAGTCCGCTGCCCGGAGCGCCGACTATCGAGAGCGTGCAGCGGCGTATCGGGGCATTGGCCAGTTCCGCTTCCGCCAGAAGCTCGAGCTCCTTCGGCGGGGGCTCGACGACGAGAGCCCGGCGGCGCGCGGCTCCGCACTTCTGTCCGTGCAGCTCCTCTCGAAGGACAGCCCGGGCGTCGTCAACGCGATCCGGCCGGTCCTGCACTCAATGGTGTCCACGGACGCGAATCAAGCAGTGCGGCGCCTCGCGGTTCTCTGTCTTCGGAACGGCTCGCCTCAGCGTGAGACGATCGTCCTGCTCAGCGGGCTCGCCGAGGACGACGAGCAGGAAGCGGAGCTGCGCAACGCCGCCCGCACCGTCGCCGGCGATCTCAGGAAGCGGGCGGCGGCGAAGTCCTAGTCCGCGCACAGGCGCGGCAGACGCGCGCCTGAATCTGACGGCCGCAGCTCGGACACATGCGGTGCCGGCGCTTGAGCTCCAGTGCGCTCTTGCTGAGCCCGGCGACGATCATGAGGTACCCGATGCCGCACGTGAGCGCGGCGGCCAGTGCGATGTTCGCATCGAGATGCATGACTCCCTACTTCGTCTTTCTGCGCGCGTGTGGGTGTGCCTGGAAATACAACTCGCGACGGCGTCGATCGGATACGTGTGTGTACAGCTCTGTCGTCGCGAGATCCGCATGACCGAGCATCTCCTGGACGGAACGTAGGTCGGCCCCGCCTTCGAGGAGATGCGTGGCAAAGGAATGCCGGAGCAGGTGCGGGTGAACTCTTTCCGGCTCGAGCCCGGCCTTGGCCGCCAGCTTGCGGAGGATCAGGAACGCCCCGGCGCGCGTGAGCCCGCCGCCTTTCGCGTTGAGGAAGAGCTCGGGTCGGTGGCGCACGTCCAGGAACGGGCGTCCCCGTCCAAGGTAACGCCTTAGTGCCTGCGCGGCCTGCCTGCCGATCGGGACGATCCGTTCCTTCGAGCCCTTGCCGATGCAGCGGACGATGCGGGCGTCGAGGTCGACGCTCGACTTCTGCAGACCGACGGCCTCGCTGACCCTCAAGCCCGCGCCGTACAGGAGCTCGACGAGAGCTCGGTCGCGCAGCGCGCGCGGAGTCGTTCCGTTCGCCGCCTCGACGAGCCGCTCCGCTTCGGCGGGTGAGAGCGTGCGCGGGAGAGTGCGCCGGCGTCGCGGCAGGTCGAGTTCGGCCGCGGGATTGTCCATGCGTGTGCCGAGCAGGGCCTGGTGGCGGAAGAAGGTACGGATCGCGGCGACACGCCGCGCGATCGTCGACGGCGATAGACCGGCCGCGCGCAACTCGGCGAGGTACTGCTCGAGTTGCTCCGTGGTTATGTGGCCGACGGGACGGTCTAGCCAGACCGCGAGCGCGGCGAGGTCGCGGCGATACGCGTCCACCGTCTTCGGCGCGCGCCGGCTCGCGAGCAGCGCGAGAAACCCCTCGACTTCGGGATCGCGTGGAGAAGGCTCCATCGTGGCACGGTTTCGCGGCGAGCATCGAATCGCCTGCCCCGCTTCGCGCTGGGTGCAATCAGGCCGGGCCTACGTGGGGCGCCGCGTCCGCACCGTGCCGGGGGGCGTCAACGTCGAATCGTGTAGGAGTCGATTACGCGGCCGACGGGGCACGAGCTGCCATCGCCTGAGCTGGGAGGCCCGCAGATTGCCTGAATCTGGATGAGCGTGGCCGTGACGTTCACGCGGACGTGCTCGAGGTGCAGCGCGCGGTATGCAGTGCGCGAGTCCGTGCTCTTCAACGGCTCGAGTGGCGCGCCGCCACCGGCCGCGGTGATGTGCACCACGTTGTGGATAGGTGCGAACCGTTCGTAGTTGTGGGAGTGGCCGTTCAGATTCAACACGTACTTCGAGTACCGGTCACCGAACGTATTGAGGATCGATGCCAGTGAGGACTCGCCTGAGTGGTACCCGGTGGAATAGGCGGGTCGGTGGCCGAAGGTCACGATGAAGTGGATGCGAGGGTCAGCCTGGGCGGCTGCCATCACCCGGTCGGCCTGCGACTGCCAGTCGGACCAGCTCGCGCGTGTGTAGGGCTCGGGGTACGAGATGAACCGAACTCCACCGGCATCGAACCAGCCCCAGTCCTCGCCGCAGCAGCCCTGACTCGGCGCTCCGGGCGAGGCTCGCCCGTTGGGGATCTCGAATCGCCCCTTGTAATTCCGCAGGTCGTCGCCTGAGCTGTCCCACTCGTGATTTCCCCATGCGGGCATGTAGGCCGCTCTTTGGCTCCAGACCATGACGTCGTTGAAGTGCCGATCGACTGCCGGCTGGCCGTCGTCGTTTGCGTACGAGAGGTCGCCCGCGACGATCACGAAGGCCGGCCGATCCGCTGCGATTTGCTGTTGGGTCGAGCGTACGTTGCCAGAGCTGCCGGAATCGCCGACGTCGGCCTCCACGTCGAAGCGAAAGCTTTTGGTCGGAGCTGTGGCCATGGTGTGGTCGGGACCGCCGCCAATTGAGTAGTGGTATGCCGTCCCGGGCTTCAGCCCCGTGAGCCTTGCTTCCCAGAACGGACCGGCGGAGGAGAACGGCACCGGCGTTGCTGGGTGGGCGCGGGCAACCTTCCCGTATCGCGAAGTGCGACCGTAACGAATCGTCTTTGCAGTGCCCCTCCAATCGAAGGAAACCGACTTTGAGCCCGTGAACGTGTAGTGGACTTCATCGGCTGTCGCCGCAACCGTCCGGCGCTGGCCGGTCAGGGCCCGTCGGGTGACCGTGCCGCGGTTGAAGCGCTTGAAGACTGCGAGGAGGCGAGGTTGGCTGCTCAGCGTACGACCGGCCCACTTCCACGCAAAAGTCATGTATCCCACCTGCCGCGAGCGCGCCCATTGCGTGAGCATGTGCCTCGCTTCCGCGGGAGTTGGCCAGCGCCAGGTTGAGTCGTCGAAAGCCTGCGCCACACCCCAATAGCGCAGTCCCGCACGGTCGGCGGCCTTGATGATCGCGTCGATCCAGGAGTAGGCGCAGGGCTTGCCCTTGTAGCAGGGGTAGGGATCGAGTCCGACGTAGTCGGCAGCGCCGACCCAAAGCGGGATCTGATCGAGACTCTGCTGCGCGGAATTCATGTCGGCCACCAGCACAGTCAGCTTCGCCGGGGCAAGAGACTTGATCAGGCGGTTCCGTTGCTTGTGTTGGGAAATGGCGTTTGGACAGCCGAACGGGTCAGGCTCATCCGAGTAGAGGTATCCGGCCACTTTCGGGTCGTTGGCGGTTGCGGCGATCGTGCTGGAGAGGGACGAGTCGGAGACCTCCCACCCGCAAGTCGGACCATTGGCGTAGTCACCCACCCACAGCAAACCCCTCGTCCGCGCAGGCAAACGGTCCGCCGCCCATTTCGAGCCCACGTCGAGCAGGTTCCACCCGTAGGAAGCTACCCTCGCAGGCGCGGAATCAGAGCTGTAGATAAAGCGGTAGCGAGGCACTCCTCGCACGCCGCTCGCAACTGCCGCAACCGGCGCATGGGGTCGAGAGATTCGTGGTGTCCTGCCAACGTCGCCTCCAGATCCCATCTGCGTCGACCAGGTGCCGAACGCAGAGACGGCGAGTGCTGCGACCAACCAGAGCAGAGCCGCGATGCTCGCTCGTCTGGACACGGGCCGTGAGGGACCCGGCCCCTAGTGAGCCACGACGTAGAGCACCAGTACGGCGATGGACACGAGCAGCAATACGAGTGACACGTAGCGCGGCAGCGCATCCACCCTGTTCTTGATTGTCTGGTGCAGCCTCGAAGACGAGGGGCTGTAGGTGAGCAGGCCGAGCAGCGGCAACGACGCCACGTTCAAAAGGTGGCTGACATCCATGAGCTCTGTCTTCTTGAGGGCGCTCGGAGAGACGACCACGAGGCCGACGCCGCCGGGAACCTCCGGAGACGAATCACGAAGGTTGAACGGTCGGATCCGCAACCCAGAATGAGTGTCCCTTGGGCTCCGTGGCGGACCGAACGCGTCCGCGGGAGCCGCCTCGAGCCCATTTGCGAGGCGAGACAGATCTACGGCGGGGTCGGTGCCAACCAGGTTTACAGTTCCGACCCCGGCCACCTCGGCAGCGACGAAGAGCCGCGGCGTAATGCGGCGCAGACCATCCGCATCGTCCTCGTTCGGTTCTCTTCGGAGCGAGCCGAGCAATGGCGTCTCGAATGCGCGGGCGAGGGCGTCGCCGCCGACCAGGGTCGGCCGGATCGTCTCGAGCAGGCCGGCCCCTCCGACCCCCAGAACCAGACCCAGGAGGGCGCCGAGCACCAGGTACGGCAGCCAGTGCGACGAGTCCGCATGGGTGGGGAGGGCGGCCGGACTGATGATCGAAGGCTTCGGCCGCAGCGCTTCGGTCGAGAGAAGGCTCACACGCTCGCCCTCGAGAACGCTTCGCTGCTGGCCGAGCGAGAGGCGTAATGCCGGCGAGTCGACACCCGCGATCTGGCGATTCAGCCCGTCGATTCGCTGGTCCAACTCCCCGAGAACTCGCTGGAGCTGGCCGTTGCTGACCTCCAGGCGCGCTCGAATAACCCTGGAGGCGAGGGTAGTGGCGACCGCTGCCGCAACCCGTGGGTTTCGATCGCTGACTGAAAGCTGCAACACGGCCGATGTCCCCAGCGCGCCGATGGAGACGTGATGCTTGGCGAGATCGATCGGGTCGCGGCCTGTCACATGAGCGTCCTCGAGAGCGCCTCTCACCTGCGAGGGGCTCGTGGCGATCGCCTTGGCCGTGTCGGCGATCGACGTTGACTCCGCCCGCGACTTCGGATCCTGGGTGTCGAGCACCAGGCGGGTCGAGGCCGTGTATGTGCTGACACTTCCGCCGTGCAGCAACGCAGCCACGGCGATACCGGCAAGCACCAAGCCAAGGATCAACCGCCAATGCTGGCCGAAGATGCGTCGGCCGACCTCGTTCAGTTCCATTCCTGGCTCGCTTCTCGAAGGAGGGACAGGAGCAAGGCGAGGATCGGGCTCGCCGTAAGCGCGCCGGCCGGCAGCTTTTCTTCCAAGTCGCTGCTGACGAGCGGCGGGCTCGTAAGGCTCCAAAGACATCTTCTCCTCCCCGTCGTGGCCAAAGGCCCCCGTGCAAATGTTCTCAGGATCGAGCAGTCGTGGCGACCGCTCTTCCTGCCTAGCGTAGCCTTGCTTCCGAGAGTGCAACTGTCAATGGGCCGAGGGACCCATTGGGAGCGTCCTTAACGCATCCTTAGCCGAATGGATAGTTGTGCGACACGCGCGGGTCGGGCACGATGAATTCGACGTTGAGCACCGCAGTCGTCACCGGCGGGGCTGGTTTTCTCGGCTCACATCTGTGCGAGTACCTCGTGCAGGCAGGCGACCGCGTCATCTGTGTCGACAACCTCGACACAGGCTCCCTCCAGAACATCGAGCACATCCGCGACGACGCGTTCGTCTTTGTCAACCGCGACATGATCGACCATCTCGAGATCGATGAACCGATTGACTTCGTTTATCACCTAGCGAGCCCCGCTAGCCCCATCGACTACCTGCGCCTGCCTCTGCACACGCTCAAGGTGGGTTCGTACGGCACTCATAATGCTCTGGGGCTGGCCAAGCACAAGCGGGCGCGCTTTCTTCTCGCCTCCACGAGCGAGATCTACGGGGACCCGAAGATCCACCCGCAGCCGGAAACCTATTGGGGAAACGTGAACCCAATCGGTCCGCGCGGGGTGTACGACGAGGCGAAGCGGTACGCGGAAGCGATGACGATGGCCTACCACCGCCAGCAGGGAGTAGACACATGCATCGTCCGCATCTTCAACACGTACGGACCCAGGATGCGGCCGAATGACGGCCGGGCCGTTCCAACATTCCTCCGTCAGGCGCTCGAGGGAAAACCGTTGACGGTGTTCGGCGACGGTTCGCAGACGCGAAGCTTCTGCTACGTCGACGACCTGATTCGCGGGCTCCACCTCCTGATGCTGAGCGGGGAGCACCTGCCGGTAAACATCGGCAATCCGCGCGAGCTCAATCTGCTCGAGCTCGCGGAAACGGTGCTGAGGGTGACCGGCTCGGATAGCCAGGTTGTCTTCGAGGCGCTTCCGGTCGACGATCCGCAAGTCCGCCAGCCGGACATCACACGAGCTCGCCAGGTACTCGGTTGGGAGCCGGAGGTCGAGCTCGAGGAGGGCCTCGCGCGGATATTGAGTACCACTGCGGGGGAGCGGCCACCCGTCGCTGCCCCGGCCCCTGCCCCCTGAGCAGGCCAAGCGCGCGGCTCGGAAACCCGCGAATCCTGGGTCCTGTCGCCTGTCGATTCCAGCCTCGAGACGGCTGCCAGGTCCTAGCCGGCGTCGAGTTGTCTCAACGCGAGGGGTCGACTCTCGACGACGGGTCCCGAGGAATGGCCGCGTCCAAAAGCGCTCTGCGCTGAGCCAGGACGGTGAGCCGAATGACTTTTCTGCTCAATAGGTCGCCCGGACTATTGAACATGGCCGCCTGTCGCAGTAACGTAACGGGCTACGGGAGCGGGCTGCGGCTGTTTCGCCGGTTCCCAATCGATACCGGTGCGGCCGGGGGAGAGGTCTTGGGGAGAGGTCCTACACGGGGGGATAGTTCGCGGCTTCGATCCGACCGGATCGGCAAGCGGCTGCTCGACCTTGCCGTCGCTGCCCTACTACTCGCGTGCTTGTTGCCACTCGTCCTGGTGGTCGCAGTTGCGCTGAAAGTCAGCAGCCGGGGGCCCGTGTTCTTTCGTAGCCGACGCGTGGGCTTCCTGGGCGAGGAAATGACGATGTTGAAGTTCCGGAAGATGCACGAAGGCGCGTCGGGCGTCCCACTCACCGCAAGCGATGACGCCCGCTTTACGCGCATCGGCCGGTTGCTCGCGAAGTCGAAGATCGACGAGATCCCCCAGCTGTGGAACGTGCTGAGGGGTCAGATGAGCCTCGTCGGGCCGCGACCTGAAGACGCCGGCTTCGTCGAGCTCCGGCGCGAGGACTACGCGGAGATCCTGACGGTCAAGCCAGGCATCACCGGGCTGTGCCAGCTCGCGTTCGCGAAGGAGGGCGAGATCCTCGATCCCGCACGCAGCGTAGAGGACTATGTCTCGCGCCTGCTTCCCCAGAAGATCGCGCTCGACCGCCTGTACGTTCAGCGCCGTTCGATGGCGATGGACCTTCGAATCCTCGCCTGGACGGCCTTCCCTGTGCTGCTTCGGCGCGATGTGACTGTTCATCGCTCGACCGGGAAGCTCACGTTGAGACGCCGTCCGAAGACTCAAGCCGTCCCCAGCCCGAGCGAAGGGTCGTAGGGAATGTCCGAGGGCGTCTTTTCGCTGACCGACCAGCTGGCTGCGCGGACCCGGCGACGCAACGTCAAGGCAGTGGTTCTCGCGGGTGGGCGTGGAACGAGATTGGCGCCTTACACCTCTGTCCTGCCAAAGCCGCTGATGCCGATCGGCGATCGCTCGATCCTCGAGCTCGTGCTCGGGCAGCTCGCCGCCTGCGGGATCGCGGACGTCACGCTCTGCGTCGGGTATCTCTCGCATCTCATCCAGGCGGTTCTCGGCAACCGCATCCACGACGGCGTCGACATCACGTACGTGCACGAGGAAGAGGCGCTTGGAACGGCGGCTCCGCTTCGACTCGTTCCGGGTCTCGACAAGACCTTCATCGTGATGAACGGCGACGTGCTGACCACGCTCGATTACGCCGCGCTCCTTCGCTATCACCGCAGGAACCGGAACATCCTCACGATCGCAACCCATGAGCGGCGAATTCAGATCGATTACGGGGTGCTCCACATGGGAGAAAACGGTCGGAGCAACCGCGTCGAGGCCTATACCGAGAAGCCTCGGATGACGTCGACCGTCAGCATGGGAATCTACGTACTCGAGCCGGAGGCGCTGGCGTACCTCCCGCCGACGGGCCGGTTCGATTTCCCGGATCTCGTCCAGGCACTGCTGAGAAAGGACGAGCGGGTCGGCGCGTATCGCCACAAAGGCTTGTGGTTCGACATCGGCCGCCGTGAGGATTACGAGCAGGCTGTCCTCGAGTGGATCGAGGCAGCCAACGGCAAAGACCCGAACACGAACTTCGCCGAAACTGCGGCGGGAAGGGTCTAGCCCCCAAGTGGCAACGACAACGGGCGCACGCGCGTCGGCGGCGGCAAGCAGTCCGCGCGAACGTTCCGGCGAACAGACGTGGGTCGTTCCTCTCTCCGACGTTCTCGTCGACGACGAGATCGAGCAGGCAGTGCTCGCCGTCGTCCGCTCGGGGTGGTGGAGCATGGGGCCGCAGGTCGCCGAGTTCGAGCGCGAGTTCGCGAGCTTCTGCGGTGCGACGCATGCCTTCTCGGTTGCGAATGGGACCGCGGCGCTCCACCTGGCGTTGCTCGCTCTCGGCTGCGGCCCGGGTGACGAGGTACTTGTGCCCTCGCTCAACTTCGTGGCGGCCGCGAACACGATCGGCCACGTCGGCGCGACACCGGTCTTCTGCGATATCACGAGCACGGCGGATCTGACCGTCAGCCCAGAGGATCTGGAGGCTGCAATCGGGCCTGCGACCCGGGCGATCGTCGTCATGCACTACGGAGGGCATCCATGCCAGATGGATGAAATCCTCGAGATCGCGGCACGGCGGGGCCTGGCGGTGATCGAGGACGCTGCGCACGCGCCCGGAGCGACGTATCGCGGCCGAATGTGCGGAACGATCGGCGACGTCGGCTGCTTCAGCTTCTTTTCGAACAAGAATCTCCCCGTAGGGGAGGGCGGAATGGTCGTGACGAACGACGACGCGTTGGCGGAAAAGATCCGTCTGCTCCGCTCCCACGGGATGACGACCCTGACATGGGACCGGCATCGCGGGCACGCCCACAGCTATGACGTCGTCGCGCAAGGCTTCAACTATCGGCTTGATGAGATCCGCGCGGCAATTGGGCGTGTTCAGCTCAGCAGAGTGCAACGGCAGAACGCGGAGCGAGCTCGAGTCGTGGCCTTCTATCGCGCCGCGCTCGACGGAGCGAATGGGCTCAAGATGCCGCTGCCTCCAAACCCGGACACGGCGCCGGCGCATCATCTTGCGGTTGTCCTAACGCCTCCCGCCCGTTCGCGCGACGACGTCCGGGCACTCCTTGCAGAGCGCAGAATTCAAACCAGCGTCCACTATCCGCCCATCCATCGGTTCTCTGCCTACCGCGAGCTCGGAGCGCGACGACCGCTGCCTACGACGGACAATGTCGCGGAGAGGCTCGTGACTCTCCCGCTCTATCCACACATGACCGATGACGACGCATTGGCCGTCGTGACGGCTCTACTGGCCGCTACATGACCACGGCGGCTTACTCTTCCGGAGCCGAAAGAGAGAAGACGCCGGTGCGGCGGCTGCGTGTCGCTCAGGTCGCCACGAAATTCGCCGCGGGGGCAGGCAGGATCACGCTCCTCGGAGCCCTGGCTCTCGATCCCGAGAAGTACGAGACGACGATTTTCGCCGGCGAGGGCGGGACGCTCGTCGATCGGGCCGAGGAAGGCGGGCTGCCGGTGGTGACCCTGCACCATATGGCCCCCCAAAGGCGGATCGTCCCCTGGGCGGACGTCCACGGCCTGCGAGAGCTCAGCTCCCACCTGGCGGCGGGAGACTTCGATGTCGTTCACACGCACAGTGCGAAGGCCGGCGCACTCGGGAGGATCGCGGCCCGCCGGGTTGGCGTGCCTGCTGTCGTTCACTCGTTCCACGGTTTTCCGTTCCACGACTTCCAATCGCCAATGACTCGAGGTGCTCTCATAGCGATCGAACGGCGTCTTGCGAGGCTTACGGACTATTTCGTCACAGACGGAACGGTGACCGCGGCCGAAGCGATCAGGCTGAGGATCGCGCCGCCGGAGCGGATCCGGGCCATCGCGAGTCCCATCGACGCGATTCCCGCTCTCTCCGAGAGCGACCGCCAAGACGCGCGCCGGGAGCTCGGGCTTCCGGCTGACGCAAAGGTGGTCGGCACCGTCGCCAGGCTCGGCTCCCAGAAAGCGCCGTTGGACATGGTGAAGGCGATCGACGCGTTGCAGCGCTCCGACGTTTACATGATCTGGGTCGGCGACGGCGAGTTGCGTGAGAAGACGCAAAGGCTGGTCGATCGCAAGGGGTTGACCGATCGATTCCTGCTCCTCGGTGAGCGTCGGGACGTGCCGAGGCTGCTTCCGGCATTCGACATCTTCGCGATGTCGAGCCTGTACGAGGGTCTGCCGTGCGCCGTCGTCGAGGCGATGAGCTGTGGCGTACCCGTGGTGGCGACGACGGTGAACTCGGTTCCCGAAATCGTCGTCTCCGGAAAGACGGGCCTCCTCGCGAGGCCGGGCGACCCAGCATCACTCAGCCGAGCTCTGGGCTACATGCTCGATCACCCGGTCGAGGCGATGCGGATGGCGAACGCCGCTCGCGCCCACATCGGTAACCGGTTCACGCCCGACGTCCTGGGCCGTGATCTCACCGAGGTGTATGACATTGCCCTCCGGATGGCCTCTGGTCGGGACGGGGCTCCGCGCGTGACGACCTGATGCACGCTTTTCTCGACACCGCCGGAGAACGCCTGGAGATCGACTGCTCGCTCTCCTGGGTCGGGGAGTTGATCGCAGAAGGTGCAGCAGGCGAGCTCCGCGACCCGGCTGGCCCTGCGTCGGTGCAGGTCCGGATCGAAGAGGACCGCCACCCGTTCGAGACTCGTGGCTGGGAGGTCCTCGCGCGCGGGGCCTGGCGAAGGAACGACGAGGTCATCGTCGAGAACGCCTGCACGGCGGGCTTCGATCTACACGTCAGTTTCACGTCGGGGAAGGCTGAATTCACCTACCGCTGGAATCCTCCTGCGCGAGACAGGACCGCCGCTCGGATTTTGCGGTCACGGTTCCACCTGCTCGCGAGGGCGATCTTGATGCAGTATCCAGCACTCTGGTGGGCGGGGACTCGGGGGCGGGCACCGCTCCACGCATCCGCTTGCATCGCCGGCGGTTCGACTCCACTGCTAACCGCCCCCAGCGGAGTCGGGCGCTCGACCCTTGTTCTCGCGGAGCTCGCTTCTGGTGGGCGAGCCACAGGCGACAACCTTTCCGTCGGCGACGGTACAAGGGTTTGGGGCCTTGTCGAGCCCTTACGCCTCGAGGGCGGAAGCGGACGCCGCATGCCGCACGGTCGGTCCGAGGTGCCCATGCCCGGCCGTGTCCACGAGCTCGCACCGGACAGCCTTGTCGTCCTGAGAAGAGGCGACGCCGATCACCCGGTCGTCTCGCCGTGTACCACCGAGGCCGCGGCTCGCTCTCTGGTCACGAGCACCTACATGGCCGGGGAGCTGCGACGCTACTGGGCCTTCGCAGCGACGCTCTCGGCGGGGACTGGGCTCAGCCCGTCGCACCCCCCTGTCAGGGACATAGCGTGGGCTTTCGCGGATGCCTTGCCCCGCTTTCAGCTCACCCTTGGCCCGAAGCAGGGCGCTCGCCTCTCAGAGCTCATGGCCGGTGCGGAGGTCGCGGCATGAGCGGAGCGACGATCCGCGCGGAAGCTGCCGAAGAAGACGCCGGCTCCGACGTTCGGATCTTCGACAGCTCCGACGCTCCGGCTGATCCTTTCGCTCTCGCCGCTCTCCGACGGGGTATCGAGGACGCCGATCTAGCAGCGCCGGCGGCAGTGCTCCCCGACTTCCACCTGAAGGACGACAAGGAGATGCCCTCGAGCATCGCCGTCGCGACTCGGAGCACCATCAGGCCGACCCTGTCGAGCGCCTCCTTGAACTGCGGCATGGCGCTAGTCGCGCTCGACGTTGAGAGGCCCGGCCCTGCGGCGATCACCGACTTCTACAGCCGCGTCCGGGAGCGCTACCCGTACCCGCCGACGTACCGCCGCGACTTGACGCCCGACGAGGTCGTGCGTTGCGCGACCGAGGGCGCTCGCTTCGCCGCCGAAAGGTTCGGGGTCGATCCAGCGGAGCTCGAGCGGATCGAGGAGGGAGGTCACTTGGACGTCGAGCGGTACGGCGGCGCCGAGCGGGCCCGCCGCGAGCTTCCGTGGTCGGTCAAGCAACTCTCGCGGATCAGGTTCGGGACGATTGGGCCCAGCAATCATTTCGTCGAGCTCCAAGAGGTGGAGGAGGTCTTCGATTCGGAGGCGGCGGATCTACTCGGACTCCACCTCGGCCAGGTGACGCTTCAATACCACGGCGGCGGAGGATCGCTGCCCGGCGAGCTCGGCCTCCTGTTCGGCCGTCGCAAGCGCTACCCACGGCCGGTGCGCCTCCAGATGGCGGTGCAAAAGCCTCTCTACCACCTCGCTCGCGCCCGATCGATCGAGCAGGCGAGGCTGAGGAGAGCGCTGTATTTCTCGCGGGACTGCCCCCCTGTCGACCGCGAGGGCCCTGAAGGCGAACGCCTGATGCTCGCCAACGCGATGGCGATGAATTACGGGTTTGCATTCAGGGTGTCGACCTACGCCAACCTTCGTACGCTCGCTGAGAAGTCGTTCGGAGCCGTTGACGCACGGCTGATCGTCGACTCGCCGCACAACTCGATCTACGAAGAGGAGCGCGACGGCGAAACCGTGATCGTCCATCGCCACAACGCCGCGCGCGCCTACCCCGCGTCGCGGATGGCCGACCATCCCGTTTTCGGCAGGATCGGTCAGGCAGTCCTGCTGCCTGGTACGAACCGGACTTCGTCGTATGTCTGTACCGCCGGTGACGCTGCGCACCGCAGCCTGTATTCCGCCTGCCACGGCGCCGGTACCACGGTCACGCAATTCGCCGGCAGCCCGCTCTCGGGCGCAGATCCACGCGGAAGGACAACGCTCCGGTTTCGCTACTCGACGCCTGGGCCCGTCGAGGTCGAGCAACTCGACGACCGCGGAGTCGACGAGGCGCTGCGCATCTTGGCCGCCAACGGAATCGTTCGGCCCGTCGCCAGGCTCCGACCGTTCGCGGTCCTGAACTAGGGGCGCCAGGAATGGTCGGGACAGAGCGGTGGCGTGACAACTGGCTGGTCGTCAGTCCCACCGGTGCGCTTCGAGTGGACCTCGATCGTTCGAGCGCAAAACGCGAGGGCCTGAAGCGCAGGATCCGCGAGTTACCTCCTGGCAGCCCTGTCGTCCTGGTGGCCTCGGCGCCGGGCGCGATCCGGCGCTGCAGGAGCTTCGCGGCGGCCACGAACGTCAACCTTGAAAGCGAGTACCTCGCCTTTCCCTCTGCAAGCGCTCCGGCGTATCTCGTTGAGGATGACCCCGCGCCCCTCCGTCTCTTCGTCAAGACCATCCTGGTTGCTCCACCGCGGAGCTCGTTTGCCAAGCTGCTGGCGGCCGGCCTCGGCCTCCTGCGCGCGTTGCGGCCGTTGCTGCTCATCCGGGCGATCGCGCCCGGTCGCGTGGTCGTCGGAAGACGCGGATGAGGTCGCCGGCAGCCGTCGCGAACGACTCGCCGCAAGTCGCCTCTGAAGCTCTGTCTCCTCATCGATCACTGCGGGACTTCGTTCAGTCGTCCGGTTTGCGGTCCCTCGTCCTCGGGACGTCGAAAGACCCGAACGCCAAGATCACGGTCCTACTCGTGTCACCCGAGGACAGTCGTCCGGTGCTTGCCGTGAAGGCTCCGACCACAGACGCGGCTGCACTTGCAGTCGAGGCGGAGGCACGCCTTCTGGTCGACCTGGCGAAGTTACCGCTCGCGCAAATCCTGGACACCATCCCCCGCGTCGAGGAGGTCGTTGACTTCAACGGCCGTCCGGCTGCGGTCACAACTGCCCTCCAGGGCACTCCGATGACCACGACCTACTTGCGCTGGCGCCATACCGCCGGCTCGTCGCGGGTCGAAGCCGACTTCGCGGCGGTGGCGGACTGGCTCGCCGAGCTCCAGCGTCGGACGGCAACTCACGCGGCTCCCGTCGACATGGATGGTGAGGTGAGCTCACGATTGCGCAGTCGCTTTGCCGACGACCACGAGCTAGGCGCCGATCTCGATCGGCTGGCGGAGCTTCACGAGAAGCTCAGGCAGCAGAGCGTCCCACGCACGACTGTGCATGGTGATCTCTGGTCCGGGAACATCCTCGTTGCCGGCGGACGGGTGACGGGCGTGGTCGATTGGGAGTGCGGCCGGATCTCGGGCGAGCCGGTACGGGATCTCGTGCGCTTCGCTCTCATGTACGCCCTCTACCTGGATCGCCGCACCAAGCCGGGTCGCCGGGTCGTGGGTCATCCCGGCCTGCGCGCCGGCGAGTGGGGGGTAGGTGTCGAGTACGCCCTGGACGGGACCGGGTGGTTTCCGGAGCTCTTCCGAGGCTTCCTCGGCAAGGGCCTTGCGCGGCTGGGTGCATCGCCACAGAGCTGGCGAGATGCCGCGGTTGCCGGGATTGCCGAGGTCGCCGCGCTCACGGACGAGCAAGAGTTCGCCCGTCGGCACCTCGAACTGTTTCGAAGGGTCGCCGGCACGACCGGATGGAGCCGGTCCAGTTCTCTTGGGTAGGTCGACTAGGTCCTTCGGCCCATTGAACTTGGTCGAGCTGAGGTTCACCATCTCTGTTAGCCCGAGGCGCACCGGTGGGAGACCGGTGCCTTCCGGCGCGGTGCGGCACCGGCACGATGCCGGAAGCGAGGGGAGGAAGCGGTTTTTTGACCGGTCGTAGGGGGCATCAGCGGATCAATTCCGGCTGGACCGGCGACCCGCTGGCCGCGAAGGCGGCCTCGACGCGGAGTCAACGCCGGCGGCTCGCGGCCTGCCTGGTCTGCCTGGCCAGCCTGCTCCTCGTCCTTCCCGCCAGTCTGCGCTCGGCCATCGGCACCGCTGACGAGGTGCACTACACCTTTACGGGTCCGACGTCGGTTGCGTTCGACTGGCGCGGGACGGCCACCGACATTCAGTATGGCCAAACCGCCACGTATGGAAGTACGGCCACGACGCATCCGCCCACGCCCGTGCCGTCTTCTTCGGCGGGCCCCTTCCAGGAGGTCGAGCTGACCGGCCTCATCGCCGGGGCCACATACCACTATTCGATCGGCGGGGGGACAGACCACACGTTCACGACCGCCCCGACCGGTGCTTTCCGCTTCGACGTGATCGCAGACGTGGGCAGCTCCCGGGACTATTCCAATGTCCCGCCCACGCAGAACCAGGTAGCAGCCGACAGCCCGGCGTTCGTGCTCGCGCCGGGCGACCTGACGTATGGGGAACCGTTCGGATCGGCCTCTGTCGACCAGCACTTCAACGATGTGATGGCGTGGAGCCAGCAGGCCGCGTACATGCCCGCATGGGGAAACCACGAGTGGGAGAACGCATCGTTCGACGATTTCCGGAACTACAAGGGCCGATTCGTCCTGCCAAACCCACAGACCTCGCCGACCGCGCCCGCCCCAGGGTGCTGCGGCGAGGATTGGTCGTGGTTCGACGCCGGTGGCGTGCGGTTCATCTCGTATCCCGAGCCATACACCAGCGCGACGTGGAGTGCGTGGCAGACGCAAGCGAATCCGATCTTCGCCGCCGCTCAGGCCGACCCGTCGATCAACTTCATCGTGACGTTCGGTCACCGCCCGGCCTACTCCACAGGCTTCCACCCAGGCGAGACCACGCTCGCGGGCATCCTGAACACGTTCGGAGATCAGTACTCGAAATACGTCCTGAACCTCAACGGCCATTCCCACGATTACGAGCGCTTCCAGCCGATCCACGGGGTCACCCACATCACGGCCGGCGGTGGCGGAGCGACGCTCGAGCCGCCATGGGCGACGACCGATTCGCGCACGGTGTTCAGGGCCATGCACCTCGAGCACTTGCGGGTCGACGTGTCCTCGACCGGGATGCGTATCGAGGCGGTCTGTGGTCCGCCGACGATCAACGACGACATCGCCTGCGTGCAGGGATCGGTCATCGACTCGTACACGATCGGCGCGAATCCGCCTCCGCCTCCTCCGCCTGCGCCGACGCTCTACGTGGACCGGGGGAATTCGAACTGTTCGGACGGCGGCTCGGGGACGGCAGCGCAGCCGTTCTGCAGTATCGGCACGGCCGCCTCGAGAGTGACGGCCGGTCAGACCGTCCTGGTTTTCTCGGGCACCTACAGCGAGAGCGTCACGGTGACCAGTTCCGGTACGGCGAGCGCGCCCATCAACTTCGTCGCCGCGCCCGGCGCCACGGTCACCGTCACCGGATCCGGCAGTGGCTCCGCCAACGGCGTCTACCTGAACAACCGCAGCTACGTGACCGTTCAGGGCTTCAACGTGACCGGGACGAGCGCAGACGGCATCGTGGTCAAGAACTCGTCGAACATCACCATCAGGGGCAATCACGTCAGCTATTCCGGACAGCCGGCCCAGGGAAAGCTCGCCAAGGGAATTCGGCTCGACGGCGCAACCGATTCCGTTGTGTCCAACAACACGGTCGACCACAACACCGATTACGGCATCTACCTTCTGAGTGGCAGCACGCGGAACCAGATCGTGGGGAATCGGGTTTTCCTGAACGCCCGTGTCATCGAGCGGGCGGCGGCCGGGATCCGTCTGTACGCCTCCCCCGGAAACACGGTCTCCGGCAACGTCTCGCATGACAACGAAGACTCGGGCATCGAGTCCTTCACGGGATCGAACAACAACCTGATCGTGAACAACGTTACGTACAACAACGGCGACCACGGCATAGACAATTACGCGTCTACCGGCCAGCGGCTGATCGCGAACACCGTCTACAAGAACTTGACGGCCGGTATCAATGTCGAGGGCAGTTCTACCGGGGCGACGATTGCCAACAACGTCAGTGTCGACAACGGCATCGCTAGCCCGCGCACGCACAGCAACATCCGGGTGGACTCCGCTTCGACGTCGGGCACGACGATGGACTACGACGTTGTCTATCTGAGCACACCGGACGTCATGCTCATCTGGAACTCGGTCAACTACACGTCGCTCACTGCGTTCAAATCCGCGACCGGGCAGGAGACGCACGGCACCCAGGCCAGTCCCAGGTTCCAGAACGCGGCCGGAGGCGACTTCCATCTCACCGCCGGCTCGCCGGCGATTGATTCGGCCAACTCCGGTGCAAGCGGACAGCCGAGCGTCGATGCCGAAGGCAACCCCCGGCTGGACGACCCGGCGACCTCGAATACGGGGGTCGGACCGCGAGCCTTCGACGACCGGGGCGTTTACGAGTTCGATGGCGCCGGGCTCGATCACATCGTGATCAGCCCTGCGAGCGCCACGATCGCGGCCGGCGGGTCGCAGACGTACACGGCGCAGGGCTTCGACACCGCCGGCAATTCCTTCGACGTGACCGGTTCGACCAACTTTTCCATCTCTCCGGATGGCTCATGTACTGCAAACATTTGTACTGCGAGTGCCGCCGGGCCGCACACGGTGACCGGGAACGACACCGGGGCGATCAGCACGGCCTCGCTGAACGTGACCGCTCTGGCGCTCGACCATTTGGTGCTCTCGCCGGCCTCGGCGACGATCACGCCCGGCGGGTCGCAGGCGTACACGGCGGAGGGGCGCGACCAGTACGACAACTCGCTCGGCGACGTCACCGCGACCACGACCTTCACGATCAGCCCCAATGGATCCTGTACCGGTGCGACCTGTACGGCTTCGCTGGCCGGGGCGCATACGGTGACGGGGACGAAGGGCGGCAAGACGGGCACTGCTTCCCTGCAGGTTTCGGCCGGCAGCCTCGACCACATCGTGATCAGCCCGGCGAGCGCGACGATCGCGGCGGGCGCCTCGCAGACGTACACGGCGCAGGGTTTCGACGCCTCCGGCAACTCCGTCGGCGACGTGACCGCATTCACCACGTTTTCGATCGCCCCGAACGGGACCTGCACGGGTGCGAGCTGCACGGCCACGGCGGCGGGGGCGCACACGGTGACCGGCAACGACTCCGGCAAGACGAGCACCGCCTCGCTGACGGTGACGGCCGGGACGCTCGACCATCTGGCCCTGTCGCCGGCCTCGGCGACGATCGCGGCGGGCGGGTCGCAGGCGTATACGGCGCAGGGACGCGACCAGTACGACAACTCGCTGGGCGACGTCACCGCGTCGACCACGTTCTCGATCGCTCCGAATGGATCTTGTACCGGTGCCACTTGTACGGCGTCGGCGGCCGGGGCGCACACGGTGACCGGCAACAGCGGCGGCAGGACTGGTACTGCCTCGCTGAGCGTGACGACCGGCGCGCTCGATCACCTTGTTCTCTCACCGGCCTCGGCGACGATCACGGCCGGAGGCTCGCAGACCTATACGGCGGAGGGGCGCGACCAGTACGACAACTCCTTGGGGGATGTCACCTCGACCACGACCTTCTCGATCTCTCCCGACGGCTCCTGTACGGGGGCGAGCTGTACCGCCTCGGTGTCGGGGGCGCACACTGTGACGGGGGCCAGGAGTAGTAAGACGGGCACGGCTTCCTTGCAGGTGAATGCGGCGGTGGTCGATCACATCGTGATCAGCCCGGCGAGCGCAACGACCGCGGCGGGTGGCTCGCAGTCGTACACGGCGGAGGGTTTCGACGCCTCCAACAACTCGCTCGGCGATGTGACCGCTTCGACGACATTCTCGATTGGGCCGAACGGGTCCTGTACGGGCGCGAGCTGTACGGCGACCGTCGCTGGGGTGCACACAGTGACCGGCAACGACTCTGGGAAGACAAGCACCGCCTCGCTGACCGTGACGGCCGGTGCGCTCGACCATCTGGTGCTCTCACCGGCCTCGGCGACGATCACGGCGGGCGGCTCTCAGACTTATACGGCGGAGGGGCGCGACCAGTACGACAACTCACTGGGCGACGTCACGTCGACGACGACGTTCTCGATTGGCCCGAACGGGTCCTGTACGGGCGCGAGCTGTACGGCCTCGGTGGCGGGGGCGCATACGGTGACGGGGACGAAGGGCGGCAAGACGGGCACCGCTTCGTTGCAGGTGAACGCGGCGGTGGTCGATCACATCGTGATCAGCCCGGCGAGCACGGCGATTGGCGCCGGCGGCTCGCAGTCGTACACGGCGGAAG
>WNGI01001266.1_pt1 | contig 27363 bp, 29 predicted proteins | sample 5400621 | NCBI WGS metagenome assembly WNGI01 (sample SAMN13153374, study PRJNA577476) | soil metagenome | isolation source: 20 cm soil or saprolite under Garry oak tree replicate 1 | place: USA:California | collected 2016-06-15 | reverse complement strand
CCTCGGCGGTGCCAGCTAGCTTGTCGCGGCCGGGTGTGCGATCGACGTTGCCGCGACCGGGCGCGAGCGTTTTGAAAATCGGATCAAGGCGCTTCACGACGTCGGTTTCGCCTCCGATCATCTGGCAATAGCCGCGTTCCAGTCCCCAGACGCCGCCGCTGGTGCCGACGTCACAATAATGGATTCCCTTGGCCGAGAGTTCTTTCGCGCGGCGGATATCATCGATGTAGTAGGAATTTCCACCGTCGATGACGACGTCGTCCTTTTCAAGCTTGCCCACTAAATCGCGTAGCGAGGCGTCGACCACCGCGGCCGGCACCATGAGCCAGACGGCACGCGGCTTCTGGAGTTTTTTGACGAAATCATCGAGGGAACTTGCACCCGTTGCGCCTTCACCTTCCAGTTGTTTGACGGAATCCGCGCTGCGGTCATACACGACGCACTTGTGACCGTTTTTTTGCAAGCGCCGAACCATGTTGGCGCCCATCCTTCCCAAGCCGATCATCCCAAGCTGCATCGTCTGCGCTCCTCGTTCTGTGTGAAAGAAATGGTTCAGCGTATTATGCGATTGCTTTTTGCACGGCCCTGGCCAGCGTCGCGAGCCCTGATTTCAGGTTCTTCCCCAAGTGCACGCGCAAGGCGCGGCGGCCGCGCTCGGCAAGAACGGCAAAATCGCCACGGGCCTGCGCGGCTTTCACGATCCCGAAGGTGTATTTCTGCCCGGGCACCGGAAGATCCTTTGCATCGTCGCAAGTGATCTGGAGAAAAACGCCGCTATTGGGACCGCCTTTGTAGGCCTGGCCAGTGGAGTGCAGGAAGCGCGGCCCAAAGCCGAGAACGGTGGCCACTTTTTTCTTGTCGCGCACAGCGTGCCGAATCGTTTGTAAGGTCTTTTCATTTGCGGGATTCATCGTTATGTAGCCGAGGACGGCGAAATAGTCACCCGCGCTGAGGCGCGAGAGATGCGTTTTCAAAACGTCGACAAGTTTCGCGCCACCCTTCAACGCGGCGGCATTCTTTTCATCCGCGAAAAGTTTGATACCTTTCTCCTCGAAGAAAGGCGATTCCGGCGGAAGGCTTCCGGTCGTTTCGTACTGGCTGGTGAGTTTCTTGGTTTCGATCTTGCTGGCTTCGACGTCAGGCTGGTTAAAGGCGTTGATCCCGATGATAGAACCAGCGACGGCTGTGGCGATTTCCCAACGGAAAAATTCCTGCCCGAGATTGTAAGTACTTGGCAGCGTGATGCGCACCACGGGATGCCCGGCTTTTTCCAGCGCGGCAACCGCGGCATCTTGCGCCTTGTTGGATTTCGTTGCCAGGTGCAGATAGGCGAAAACCCGATCGTTGCCATAGGTAACTGGTTTGGCGAGGCGTTCGCGATCAACCGGAATAATGCCTTTGCCGATTTTTCCGGTGGATTCGGCAATCAATTGTTCGAGCCACGCGCCAAGATCGAAGATTCCCGGCGAAGTGACGATGGTAATCTTGTCCCGGCCATGATTCGCGGCGACGCCCAGGATGGTTCCCAGGATGACGCCTGGATTCGAATCGGCGACAGAGGATGCGTCACACGCCTTAACCATCTCTTCGGTGTTCTTCAGGAATTTGGCAACGTCCAGGCCCATGATAGCGGCGGGCACCATACCGAAGTTGGAGAGCGCCGAATAGCGGCCACCGATGCTCGGCACACCCATGAAGATCTTGCGGAACCTATCGGCGTCGGCGACCTGTTGCAACTTGGAACCCGGATCGGTGATGGCGATGAAGCGATTGCCGGCTTCTTTTTCGTCCACCTCGGCTTTTACGCGCTCGAAAAAGTATTGCTTGTAAATGTTGGGCTCGAGCGTGCTTCCCGATTTACTCGAGACGATGCAAATCGTGCTCTTCAGGTCCACTTTCGCTTCGATGGCCTTGATTTGCGCGGCGTCGGTGGAATCGAGAACGTGCAGCTCGGGATAGCCTTTGATCTTTCCAAAAGTCATGCGCAGAACTTCAGGACAGAGGCTGGAGCCGCCCATGCCCAGCAAGAGCGCATGCTTGAAGCGCGCTTTCTTCACGTCCTCGGCGATCTGCTTGAGAGCGTCAATGTGCGCGAGCTGTTCTTCGGTAATGGTGAGCCAGCCGAGCCAATTACTCTCGTCCGTGCCACTCCAGAGCGAAGCATCCTTCTGCCAGAGGCGCGCGACTTTATTATTCTTCTTCCACTCTTCGAGCGATGAAACAACCGCCCCCGCAAGCGGACCGGGCAACTTGTAGGTCTGGCGGTTTAGGCTCACGCACGCACCCCTGCGTTTTTGCCCACGGCATCCAGCAGGGTCTTGAAGGCGTCGGCAAACAGCTTGACGCCATCCACCAAAAGCCTGTCGGTCACTTCCTTCATCGAAATGCCCGCCTTGGCAAGGTCTGCCATTGTCTTCGCGGCTCCTTCGACATTTTCAGTAAGGCTGGGGCGCAGCTTGCCGTGATCGCGGAAGGCATCAAAGGTCGCCGGAGGAATCGTGTCCACGGTGTCTGCGCCGATCAATTCTTCGACGTACATCACATCGCGATACTTGGGATTCTTGGTGCTGGTGCTGGCCCAGAGGAGGCGCTGGGTCTGCGCGCCTTTGGCCGCGAGCGCCTTCCAACGCGGGCCACCAAAAAGTTCCTGATACTTCTTGTAGGTGAGCCTGGCATTGGCAATCGCCACCTTGCCGCGGAGGCTTTCGAGCAGAGCTTTCTGTCCGGCGTCCGCAGTGGCTTTGAGCTTTTCATCGATCTTGCTATCAATTAGGGTATCGATGCGGCTGACGAAAAAGCTGGCGACGCTGGCGATTTGGCCGATGTCTAGGCCCTTTGCAGCGCGAGCTTCGAGGGCGGACAGGAACGCTTCGGCGACCTTCTCGTAAGCGGACTGTGCGAAGAGGAGCGTGATATTGATGTTGATACCTTCTTCGAGCGCCTGGCGTATGGCGGGGAGTCCTTCGGGCGTGCCAGGAATCTTGATCATGACATTCGGGCGATCCACGGCCTTCCACAAGCGGCGAGCTTCCGCAAGCGAGGCTTTCGTGTCGAAGCCAAGAAACGGTGAGACTTCTAGGCTGACGTAACCGTCGCGCCGCTTCGTTTCCACATACACCGGCTTGAAGATGTCGCATGCGTCCTGCACGTCGCGAATCGCGATTTTTTCGAAGAGGCCGTTGGCGTCGAGCTTCTTCGCCTCGGGCGAGGTCAGGATTTCGGTATAGAGATTGCTTCCCGTGATGGCTTTTTCAAAGATCGCCGGATTCGAGGTCATGCCCCGCAGGCCGTCGTTTTCAATATACTTTTTCAGCTGGCCGCTGGTGAGCAGGTCTCTGCGGATGTAATCCATCCAGGGGGATTGTCCGTAGGCGAGCAGCCCCTTCAGTGGGTTCGCTCCCTGGCCGGTGCCTATGCTTGGGATCGTCGTCGTAGTCGTCATACTGGTTCTCCTTCATTTCGAAAAAGCTTCGAAATTCTATTGTACGCCTCAGCAGGGTGCGCGCGCTTCTCGCTTCGAATACCACTCGTTTTTCTTACTGTTTCAAGCCCGCTGCAAACTTTGCTTCCAGCGCTTTCACTTTTCCAAGCCGCCGCACGTGCCGTTCTTCGTTCGTAAATCTAGCTGCCAGGAACGCCTTCACCAAGTCCTCTGCGAGCTTCGAGCCGATGATGCGCGAACCGAGCACGAGCACGTTCATATCGTCGTGCTCCACGCCCTGATGCGCGGAATAGGAATCGTGGCACACCGCCGCCCGGATCCCCGGCAGCTTATTTGCCGCCACGCTCGCCCCGACGCCGCTGCCGCAGATGAGCACGCCGCGTTCGGCCTTGCGGTCCAGGACCGCCCGGCCCACGGCTTCGGCAAAGTCCGGATAGTCGGATGGGTTTTCATTGAATGCACCGACATCCAGCACATCGTGTCCCAGCGAGCGCAGTAAATCGCCCATGGCTACCTTTAATTGAAACCCTGCGTGGTCCGAGCCAATCACGATCTTCATTGCCGTTTCACTTTCCCAGGACTTCCCTTGCCGCCGCCACTACCTTGTCCGCTTCCATGCCGAATTTCTTCAACAGGTCCTTCAGCGGTGCCGATGCGCCGAAACTGCGCATCCCGATGATTTTGCCCTTGGGGCCGGCGTAGCGCTCCCATCCAAACGTGGAAGCCATCTCCACGGAAACCCGCGCGCTCACGCCCCCAGGGAGGACACTCTCCTTATAGGCGGCGTCCTGGCGTTCGAAGAGTTCCCATGACGGCATGCTGACGACTCGCGCCTTGATGCCAGCCGCATTCAATTTTTCGCCGGCTTCCACGCAAAGAGATACTTCGCTGCCGCTGCCCATGAGGATCACATCGGGTTTCCCGCCCGGAGCATCTGCAAAAACGTAAGCGCCCTTCGCAACGCCTGCGGCGGGCGCATATTTCGTACGATCGAACGTGGGCAGGGCCTGGCGCGTCAGCACGAGGGTCGAGGGCCCATGGGTACGTTGCAGGATGATTTTGTAGGCTTCCACCACTTCATTGGCATCGCCCGGCCGCAGAACCAGCATGTTCGGCATCGCGCGCAAGGACGCCAGTTGCTCGATGGGCTGGTGCGTCGGCCCGTCTTCTCCCACGCCGATCGAGTCGTGCGTAAAAATGTAAATCGCGGGGATTTCCATCAGCGCGCCGAGGCGCATGCTCGGGCGCATGTAGTCGCTGAAATTAAAGAACGTTGCGCTGAACGCCCGGAGTTTCGTCAAAGTCATGCCGTTCACGATCGCACCCATGGCATGTTCCCGCACGCCGAAGTGGATGTTGCGCCCGCGATATTGATTCGGGTAGAAATCTCCCGCTCCATCGAAGGTCAGGTTCGTCTTGTTGGATTTGGCCAGGTCTGCCGATCCGCCAATCAGCCACGGGATATTCTTCGCCAGGGCGTTCAGAGTTGTTCCTGAGGACTCGCGCGTTGCCATGCCCTTCGGATCGGCGGGAAAGCTCGGCAAGTCTTTGTCCCATCCGTCAGGCAATTGGCCGCTCTGCATTCTGTTCAACTGATCTGCGAGCTGCGGAAACTGTTTCTTGTACTCCTCGAATTTCGCCTTCCACGCCGCGCGGGCCTCGGCTCCGCGCTTCCCCACGCCGTTCTTGAACCGGTCGTAGACTCCGTCGGGGACCAGAAACTTCGCATCTTCTGGCCACCCGTAGTTTTCCTTCACGAGTTTGACTTCCGCCTCGCCCAGCGGCTCGCCATGCGCTTCGTAGGAATCCTGCTTGTGCGGCGATCCGTACCCAATGTGGCTGTCCACCACGATGAGCGTCGGCCGGTCTTTCGCCTGGAGAAAATTTTCGTAGCCGCGCGCCAGCATGTCCAAATCGTTCGCGTCCGTGACGTGCGTGACGTTCCAGCCATAGCCCGCAAAACGCGTCATCACGTCCTCGCTGAAGGACCACTCGGCGGGGCCGTCCAGCGTTACGTGGTTGTTGTCGTAGATCCAGCAGAGATTTGACAGCCTCAGATGTCCCGCGAGGGAAGCGGCCTCCGACGCTACTCCTTCCATGAGGTCGCCATCTCCGCAGATCGCGTAGGTGTTGAAGTTGAAAATTTCAAAACTGGGGCGATTGAAATTTTCCGCCAGCCATTTACCGGCAATGGCCATCCCCACGCTATTTCCCGCCCCCTGCCCCAGCGGCCCGGTTGTGGTTTCCACGCCGGAAGTTATGTGCGACTCAGGATGTCCAGGGGTCTTGCTGTCGATTTGCCGGAAGCGTTTGATCTCCTCCATTGACACAGCAGCATCGTTTGTAACTTTTCCTTGCGTATTGACCGCGCGCACCCCGGTCAAGTGGAGCGTGGCATAAAGAAGCATCGAGGCGTGACCCGCGGACAGAACAAAACGGTCACGATTTGGCCATGTGGGATCCCTAGGGTCGTAGCGGAGGAAGCGCTGCCACAGAGAGTAGACCACCGGCGCAAGACCCATCGGGGCGCCAGGGTGCCCTGAATTCGCGGTCAAGGTCCAGCTGGCTCTTCGGCTGACTCACATTAGCTCCTGTCGCGGGCAGGAGGACACCCGCAGCTCAACGTCAAATTTTAGATGCACCTCGTTACGGATCGGGTCAAGAGATTTTACGCCAAAACGAAAAAACCCGCTCGCCTGAACACGACCCTGGAAACTGTTTCGGAGCCACGCACCGTCCGTCTAGTTTCCCGGCCCGTAAATACCCTGAAATGGTTTCCGCCGTTTCTTTACACTCCGTGTCCTCTGTGCTCTCTGTGAACTCTGTGTTCAGCATTTCTCCGCCGCCCCAAAGAGCACTCGAACTATTTGCGATTATTTCCGGGACACCACACCGGCAAGCGTAAACAGTAAGTCTGAAATACAATGGGGGAAATACAAAACAGGCAAGAGCTTCTATCGCTTACGAAAAACCCAAAACTAACAACCAGCTCCAGACGCCGATCTGCGATTTGAATTGAGCCCAGTCCCCACGCATGTTACGTTTTCTTATCTGCCCTGCCCGGGTGGCGGAATGGCAGACGCTGAGGACTTAAAATCCTCCGGGGATTTTTCCTCATGTGGGTTCGACTCCCACCCCGGGCACCATTTTTTCTCCTTTGTTTTGAGTCAGTTGACGCGCTCTCGTTCGCCACGTAGCCGCCGCGTAACTTTTGCTTCGACAAGCACGAGAGGATCTCGGCTCCAAGCTCTCTCAAGATCCTCCTCTAATTGTTTCTGACGAGACCGCACCCAAGGATTGTAATGTTTTTCGGTTACTTCAACCGCGGCTCCCTTGCCGATGGCCTTGCGAATCAGTTCGTCAATGTGGGCTTGCTTCTGTGCTGATGGCGTGTAGTCGCCGTAAGCGGGTTTCTTCTCTGTAGCTTTCATCGGGTGTTGCCTCCTGATCCCGATCGTCACCAATTCTTCGAGAGCAGGACAAGAGGCTTGTTTGGCGCACCGTAGTACTTTTGGCCTGGTCGTGTCTGAGCAAGGAACCATCTACTTGTTAGGACACACGCGGCCATTCGGGGCACTAGCGGCGCGGTCGGCATTTTGAAACGTCCTGCCGAAAGGCAAACTTTTCTGCACGCCAGGAACTCTAATCTGACAGGGCGTCCACGACTGAGTTGAAGGGCGAGGCTTGGTGCTTGAGCGGTCTGGAGTCTCCCGCGAGCCGAAATGTGAACTTTGGGGCATAATCAGGGGAAGCAAGGAGCTGATACGTGACCGAAACCGCCCGTAAATTCGCAGTGCTCCTCGTGATGCTGCTTCTCTCATCTGTTACTGAGGCACAGAATGTGGCTAGAAGCCAAAGTCCAGAGAACCCTTTCGCCGAGATGAGTGGCAAGACAATACTCATCATCGCCCCTCATCCAGACGACGACATCATCGGATGCGGAGGAGCGCTGGCAATCCTCAGCGGCCATCACAATCGGGTAATCGCTGTATTTCTTACCGCGGGAGAGAACGGCAGCTTTGATCCGAGCACGACGGCTGAGAAGGTTAAGAAGATCCGAATGGAAGAAACAGGGGCCGCGTACAGGACACTCGGCTTGCCAGATGCTGAAATAATTTGGATGGGCTACCCCGATGCCGAACTGGATTTTGCTCCGCGCCGCGAGATTCAAATTCAGCTGATCAAACTCATACGGGCGCGCCGTCCTGATGTGGTTTTCGCATTAGACCCAGGTGCTACCTACTTTCGCTACCATTATCGAGACCATCGGACTGCTGCGCTGATCGCTGCCGATTCTGTCGGCGGTGCTATGTGGCCACTCGAATATCCACAGGCGGGGCCAGCGTATAGAGTTCCCGAAACCTACTATTTCTATACTGCCGAACCAACGCTAAAGCTGGATATAACCTCTGTTTACCAGAAAAAGTTGTCCGCTTTAGCCCAGCACCGGTCTCAATTTCCGCCAGCTGTAAACCATTACACATCCGTTGGACCTGCTCCCGCGCAAAATGATATGGAGGCTCTGATTAAGCCATTGACCGGTTCGACCACAATTGAGTCATTTCGCCGCCGATAAGATTTGGGTCCTGACGACACCTTCGCGGGCCGCAGGCCCTAAGTGACAACTTAGCGATTTCTCAAGGCGGCAAAAGATGGGTGCCCAGGAGGATCTGGCGATGGCCACCTACCTAAACCTGAAAGTGAAGTACGAAGACGAGCTACGAAAGATTCCGGCTACTGAGGTTAAGAAGGAACGAGGAAGGCTGCTGGCTTACAACGGTGACAAACTGGTCGGCGAGTTTGATCAAGACACAGTTGAACACTGGTCGCTTGACGAAGCTAAGGCCGCTGTAGCGGTCGCGCAGGCTGGTGGTTTGAAAGCCGACTTCTAGTACTGTTAAAGTACAGGTTGTAAGAAGCGAGTTGGCTGCGGCCCCAAGCACGCTCTAAATCTCCCTCCAACTGCTCCTGTCGTGACCGCACCCAAGGGTTGTAGTGCCTCTCTGTAACCCTGACGCTCTGGTGTCCGAGAAGGATCGAGACTCGTTCAATAGGGATCCCCAGCGCCATCACATCACCCGCGCGGGGGCCTTGGCCTTCGACAGTTTTTCCCGATCGTCCAGTATTTTTAGCAGCGGATCATTCTTCCACGACGCCCGGACCGCTTCGTCCAGTTTCTTTTGCCGCGTCTTGCTCCAAGGGTTGTAGTGACGCTCCGTCACTTCGAGCGTATTCCCCAACGCGTCCGCGACTTCCTGGAGTGTCTTCCCATTCTCGAGCATCCCGACCGCGAACGTATCCCGGAACCTGTGAGGATGCCCGCCCTGAATCCCTGCCGCCTTGAAAATAAGCAGGAGTTGATTCTGCCATTTCGTCGTCGCCGACTCGATCTTCGACTTTCCCGTCCAGAACCAATACAGATGACTTTCCGCCGGGACCGCCGCTAACGCCGCTATCACCTGTCCAGGAAGTTCCACGTCAACGTGCCGATTATTTTTCCGCGTGAAGAGACGGACGCGTCCGTCTTTTACCCATTCAATCTGGCACCCGACCGCGTCGCCGATCCGCAACCCGGAGAAACGGAGAAAGAGGATCAACGCCTTCGCGCGAATCGCGTTCGCTTTCTGACCTAGGTACCGCGCCGCGTGGATTCGCCGTTCCACTTCCGCCAGGATTTTCGCCATTTCGTTAGGCGTGAACGGAGGCGTCTGTTTTTCTTTCACTTTCGGACCTCTCATCCCCGCCGTCGGGTCTTCCTCGATCCACTTCCGGGATACCGCGAACTTGAAAAACTGCCTGAACCGCTCCAACTTTTTCCCGCGAGACAACGCTTCGTCCTCCCACGTCTCCACAAACTCGTCGATCGCCGTCGCGTCCAGGTCGCGCACGAAATCGAGACGCGCTTCCTTCGCGAATGCTTGGCATTGACTCCATAGTGTTTCGTGTTTTCGCTTCGTCTCGCTCGCGAGATTCCGAACGTCCAGATTCACGAAAAATAATTCTTTCGCCTTCTCGATCGTGATCGGTCCTTTTACCGTCTCGCGTGAAGGAAGAACGCCGCCGTTCAACTCCATAGCGCCCGTTTCCATCTCGCGAACAATTTGTTGGGCCTTCTGCCAATCTGTGGTCCCCAGGGCCTTATGGATTCTTTCCGCATTCATGCGGCCATCAACCCACAGGGGGCACGGACAACGGAGATGCTCCCGACCCTTGGGCCGGTGGGGGCAATGCTTTTTGTGCCTGCGGTAAAGGTGGAGCATAATGATGTATACTATTTCATTATCTATTGACGGTAAAGTGAATATTGCCGGTGTACCCGTTCGAGCACTGAGAGGGGGACACGAAGCGTCGCATAGCGTCGTTTGCGGCCTCTCGAACGGCTCCCCAGAACGAGAACTCCAGGCTCGTTCTGAAACATCCTGCGCACGGCGTCTTTGCTCAGGTTCCACATCCCAGCAATCTCTGCGACGGTGTAGTGGCGCTCCGCAAACACACTCTCGGCCTGCGCCGGAGAAGCAGAACTTGAAATCTGTTCTACTGTCCCGTGCTGCACGCCGGGGTTATGCAAATTTCGTGGCAAAATGCGCTCCTACTTAAATGGAACGCTTTTTGTTCGAAAACTGCAGGGCAGAGTACTTTGTGTTGTGAAGGGATGTTTGATTCGCGGCAGGGTTCTCGGGGGCATCCCAGAGGCTGTTAAGCGTCTACTAGGGCCACGCAGGTCGAGAGCACGCCATAAACGCCTTAAGGAGGCAGAACGTAACCCTTAAGGCGTTTATAGCGTTTGTTACTCAGAGGGCTGACCATCTTTCAATGGGCCTTCCCTCCGTTTCTTCGATCAAACATGCAGCAAGGGAGTATTGAGCGAGGAAGTCCAATGCGCGACTTATCCTCTCCGCGTCGAGGTTGCGCTTAAAGAGATTACGGATGTCTGTCCGAGACATGCCTTCTTTCCTCGCTCGTAAGGCTTGCAGAATCCTATCGGCAATTCTGTCCCCCATCGCACCCCCGAAGATGTACCGCGCGGAGTGTGCGCAATATCGCCAGACAGCGAGAGCCGCACGCAAGTGCTGCGTCTTGATGGTATCTGACCGGCCCAGCAGAGCATAGATTATCGCTAGCCGAAGGACCTGCGCTTCTGCTCGCGCAGTGATTGCGCCCAACATGCCCGGCACTTCTGCTGTGAGCCTGGGATAACGTTGGCACCACAATTTTCGAGCCTTTGGACTGAACTCCAATCGCCCCACCTTGCGTGAATGAAATTTCACCTCTATCAATCGTCTGACCAGCGGTCGGAGCACCTGTTTGTCTATCCGTCCACCGAGAGGTAAGAGCTTTGTTCGTTCGGCACAGACAAGTAGGAATCTATTTGCATATCCATTTGCTTCGTCGGTTTCGCTCAGCTCCCGACGTAATTCGTGCAACGTGATGTGACCGATAACCGAGACATGTGCTCCTGTTGTTTCGACAGGGGAATTCTTGGTGAGTACGCGCAACTTCCCCGAATCCCAAGCCTGCCGAAGGATTGCAGAAAGAACATTTCCTTCCCGGCGTTGGATTCGGAGCGCACTGGCGAACTCGGACTGGATGACCATCAATCGCTTATCAATCACGACTTTTTCGACATTTCCTCTTTCACGTTCCTCACCTCTATCTTTCTTGGAATTAGGGCTACGAACGGCCCAGATGACGCCCTCTCCTGAACTCAGATTCGAGGCGTGGCACTTCTGTGTCCACTTGCGATCGACGTCCTCCAATATTCTTTTGACGTGTGCCCATGCGGTTCCTTTCCTTGCCTTCGCAGAGCGTCCTACGACCAAGCAGAAGAGATTCGTTTTTTGCCAGACTCCCTCAATGTCGAAACATGGTTGTGGACCTATAGCATTTCCGAATGCAACCAAGAATTGCACTAGCAACGCGGCTGGGTCCGCTTCTGTTTCTGGCTCGATTAATCGCACGAAGTCTCCCGCCAACCCATAGAAGGCGGTTTCAGCAAGCTTCTTCGGCCAGCCGTTTCTAGCACGGTGCGGGTGGTTTATGACAGGATTAGTCCCAACCCCCAACCATTCCAGAGCACGTTGGACAACTCTTTCATCCATTAACTTGTTCAGGCTGGGCTTCCCCGTCGCGTGGCCATCCTTCCTAAGTTTTTTCAAAGTTGAACGTATAACGGTTCTGCGTTTTTTCCATTCTTCATCATTTGCTGCCCTTGCAACCAGAGAGACAAATTCTTCCGCCTCAACTCTTTCCCGATCTGCGCGCAATAAACAGCCAGCTAACGCCAGGCTTGCAGTGTTCCTGCTTCCGGTTTCGGGCCAATGCCTTGCCAATAAGCAAGCTGCTGCCAATCTGTGCGTCGCGGACAGCAATTCTTCTGCCTCCACTCGCGTGACCTTCCCTCGAGATGCCCAGCGTATGCGCTCACCCCCCGGATGCAACGAAGGTGGGGCTACCGTTTGCTGTCCCGTAGACCGCAGTTCGAGTAGACACTTGCCGTCTATGTCAGGAAATTTTTCAGGTTTGAGCGATGAAGTTACGTAATACCAGTAATGCGAGGATGGTTTTGACCTCCTTCCATGAATCCGATTTGTGCGCGGCAAGAAGCTCGGTGCAAGCAAAATTGCCTCATCGCAATCTAGATCCACATCAACTAGTCCATTGCTTGCCTTACCCAGGAGGATTCCAATGTTATTGTCCTTCCGGAAGTACTCTGGCAAATCGGACTCTTTAAGACGCAAGTCCTGCCAATTTGTTAGATGGGGTGCCTTTTCACGCCTTGGAATTGGAATAACTCGCCATCCCCTGCGTGTGTAAATCCGTGCGAAGCGTAGAACCTTTTTTTTGTTCTTCATACTTTCTCCTTTGGCGTCTTGAGGAGGGACGAGGTTGGATGGCCGCCAAAGGAGTCCCTGTGCAGGACCTGACGGGTTGAGGGTCACCACACAACCTCGCCCTCTGTACCCTCATTTTTATTTACTAATGGAGATCAGCTAGAGTGAGTTTTAGGAGTCGAAGGTTAGCGAGAGAACTCGGATAACAAAGAGAGACTGCCTGATATGGGCCTGCGCATTGATTTCTGTCCCACTGAAAAGAAAAATCTCGGTATTTGGCTTCACTCTACGACGATTTACAACCCGGCGAAGTCATCCCAAGCAGGTTTCAGGCGTGTAGATAAGCTGCGGTTATTTCAAGAAAGCCGGATAGTTTACAGACTGACTAGAATCGTTCAGCCGGTTTTCTTGTGAAAATGAGGGCCCCACCGCTTTAACTTGGAAAGCCATTATCTGCGCATGTTTTTTTCCTAGAAATGATTCAGTACGAGTGTCTTTTACTTTCGGCCTTAAGTCGAACTATGGTGGATTGCTCCATTCTCGACATTTAATGAATCCTCATTTCGACTTCCGCTTGGTCCTCGGAAATCGGTCGGGCCGCCACTTCAGCAAATCTCCTGGCGTGCAATTCAGTGCATAACAAAGCTTATTCAAAACTTCGGCGCTGTAGCCTTTGCTGCGTCGGTGAAAGAGCGCGTGAAGAGTTGGGTAGGTGATGCCCGACCTCTTTTGAAGTTCGTAGCGCGACCATCCCTTATGTCTGAGAACTCTCTTTAGTGTGCAGACGATCATGTTGGCACCATAAACCAAAAGACTGATTGTGTCAATAACCTAGCATATATAAAATATACTTTACATATAGTAAAGTCTAGGTATAATAACTTATAGAGGTCTTGTTTTGAGTGCCCCGCACGGGCTAGTGGGTAAAAGGTAGCTTGCCAGGCCCCAAAGCCACCCCTGCAGCCCCGTAGGGCCACTGCGGGGGCATTAAAAGGCCCCGGTAGCCAGTTCGGAATGGGCAAAAGGGCTTTAGGAAGGTTCAGATGAGAACAGCCATTTATGCAAGGGTAAGCACTAACAACGGCCAAGATCCTGAAATGCAACTACGCGAGCTGCGGGAATACTGCCAGCGGCGCGGGTGGGAAATCATCCAGGAATACGTGGATGTCGGAATCTCTGGTACGAAAGAAAAGCGGCCCCAGCTGGACAAGCTCTTAGCTGACGCGCATCGCCGGTATTTCGACGTGGTTGTTGTTTGGCGTTTTGACCGGTTTGCGCGCTCGGTTTCACATCTCTTGAGGGCCTTGGAGAATTTCCGTTCACTCGGGATCGAGTTTGTTTCGCTTTCAGAGCAGGTAGATACCTCTACACCTACGGGAAAGATGATCTTTACGGTGCTGGGGGCCGTGGCAGAACTTGAGCGCAGCCTAATCGTTGAGCGTGTAAGGGCAGGCCTGCGGAACGCGCGGGCCAAGGGTAAAAGGTTGGGCAGGCCCCGTAAGGTAACCAACCAGGATGTTATTGGTCGCATGCGGTCGCAGGGGGCTTCGTGGCGGGCCATTGGCAAGGCTATAGGGGTAAGTCCTGCTACGGCATGGGGCGCTGCTGCAAAGGCTGGTAAGGCCCGTTTAATAAACCCCACTGCAGGCACAGCCGTAAGTGGCTCATTTTATGCGTCGTAAGTTTGCATTTTTGCCCGTTTGGAATTCATTAGTTTTCCAAACGCCTAAAGGGTTAGGTCGGAAGGGGCACCGGGCCGAAGGAAGGGGTGAAATGAGCTTATGATCGTTTTCTTCGTGACTAAGCGGCTTGCGTTTGGGAGCAAGGTAAGGCTGAACCGTCATGTTGAAAAGCTCCGTCAGCTAGGCATCACGCATGTGATCGATGTGCGGAAATACCCCAGCAAGAAACTCAGAAAGTTCAAGACGATGCATCTGAATTTCAAGGACAATGCCCGCCCTCGGCCGATGTGGTTCTACGCTCAAGCTCTCCGCTTCTATCGAAAGTCTTTGGACCAACCGAACTCCAAGGTATACGTGATGTGCCGGGCCGGTCGGCGGCGCAGCGCATCCATGACCTATTTTCTCCTTCGTGCATCTGGACTTGGATCAAACACAGCAGAGTCAAAAATTCGTCGAGTTCGGCCGTGCGCACAAATCGTTCGTGCATATCGCCAATCTGGCGAAGAGTACTTGCGTCTTCACAACAGATTGGTGCTGTAGAGCCCGTGGATTCATTTACAATGTTTTCGCTTTACTTTCACCACCCTCCGATTTATCTTTGTTCGGACCCGAGATAGATGGATCATTTAGAACACTTGAGGACAACCAACAAGAATAAATTAGTTGGAAAGTCCAAAGACCTTTTGGCTCGCGTTACTGGGCGTTTCTACACGCCCAATTTCATAGCCGACCATCTTGTTGACGCAGTTCTACGGGCGTGGAATCCCCAAAAAAAAGAGGTGAAGGTCGTCGAGCCATTTTGCGGTGATGGCCGCCTGGTTTCGCTTCTGATAGAAAAAAGCGCTCTTATACAACGGCCTCGCACCTGGGAGATTGCGATATGGGACTGCGATGAGGGCGCCCTTGATATCGCTAAAGACAAGATCATCAAAGCAGCCAAGAAACATGGGATCACGGTTCGGGTCACAGCGACTGCCGGCGATTCATTTACCTGTGCGTCGGATTATCCAGGACAGTTCGATCTCTGCATCACGAACCCTCCTTGGGAAGTCCTTAAGCCCGATCGTCGGGAGCTAACCGACCTCTCCCCGGGTGAGGCCGCCAAATACATCCATCTTTTGAAAAAGCACGACGCGGTTTTGCGCGTGCTCTATCCCTTGTCCGCTCCACTAAAACGGTTCTCAGGATGGGGAACGAACCTTGCGCGATGTGGGGTTGAAGCAGCCCTACGCTTGCTATCTCCTAAAGGTGTGGCAGGCATCGTCTCGCCCCCGTCACTCCTCGCTGATCAGATGTTCGAGAACATAAGAAAGTGGGTACTCTCCGAGCACTGTATACACGACATCGCCTTCTACGCCGCAGAGGCGCGACTTTTCGAAAACGTAGACCAGCCCAGTATCACCATTGTTGCTTCACGGGTACAACTGGGTCTTGACAGGCAGATGGTTTTGACCGAAGGAAACGCGGATGGAATAGAGTGGTTCTTGAAGCAAATTGACCCACTATCTCGAAATTTGGCAAGCCCACCGGGATCTCCGTAGCCGGTTTGTGGAATGAAATGAGGGCTCCACCTTTTAACTTTGAGGGCACTTGTATATTCAGATTTTTTCGATTCCAGCGATTCGGTACGGGTTCAAGAAGCACATCGGGTTTCGCCGTGGCGTGCTTGGGGGCTACGGACACTGTGGTAAAAGAAGCGGCGCTAGCAATGGCGAACTGAGATGGCTTAGTCTCGATAAATCCCTCTGTCCAATCCCCGAACCATTTTAAGAAATAGCACCGACCAACCACACTTACAGTACCGACGATTTTGCTCCAGGAGCACCGACGGAGGAAGTTGGGACTCCCGCTTCTGGCGGACAAGGGAATTTCCAAGCATGGAAATCTCAGGCGGTGCGGTTGCAGGCTGAGTTCCACACCCTGGAGATTGAGCCTGAACAGGAAGCGATAAAGCGAGCCCGGGAGCCATTCCGACAGTAAGTTTCCAGAACGTGATTCTTGGGAGCGACGATTCCTAGTGGCACGAGGATTCTTCTTGCGAAATCTTCAAATGTGCATGTCGGATAGAGCTTCAGACTATGAAGAGAAGGCTAAAGCCTGTAGTCGCCTGGTGTCTCAGCAGCACGAATATGAAACGCTCAAGCTGGAAGGCTTAAGGTTGGCGGGATATTGGGATACTTATCAGCTCGAGAAAAGATAGGATTCTTAGAGCTCCTTTTCGTTGGCCAACACCCAATTCCCGCCATGAGAGGGTAGAACGCATTCCTTACCCGTTTCTTTCCGCTCGTTACACTGAATACGCATATCATAAGACCTAACCCATTCTATCCGTCAGAGCGCTCTTTCAGAACCATATCTCGAATGAGTTAGCTACTTTCGCGGGTACGGTGGTCAGCCGGTTTTTGAAGAGATAATGAGGGCTCCACCCTTTAACTTTGAGGGCTTTTTTTTTGTAGACTTTTTTGCGTACCGAAGATTAGGTCTCACACAATCGTGGTGGGGTAAGCGAACCGAAACTGTAGCAACGCAGCCGCTCGCCGAGTACACCTTGGAAGAGCGGCTAGCGGACTTGAGCGGGAAGAATTTCGTCAAAGTTAAGCAGGACAAGCCAAACTGACCAGAAGGCGGAATCGGGCGAGGACCAGCGAGAGACCGAAGAACTTCTCAAACATGAATGGTTGGAGTTCGACCGGCGGAGAAAACGATGACCGGCGCTCATCAACTAGAACAGAAACGGCAAGTCTACTCGGTCGGAGGAACCGACACCGTAATCTGATCAAATTCGGCTTACGATATATGTCCGGGCCACCCGGCCACCCTCCGCTATTGCTGCTGATTCTTGTACTTCCAGGAAGCTATCTCACGCATCAGCCACCACCACAGGGCAGACACAACGAGCATCACAGGAGCATCCATGGCGAGTGCGAACCGCCAATCGTACCGCAAGCCCATGTTGCCTGATGCTATGCGAAAAACTAGGTAATCGAGCCCTCGGTAAAGAACAATGAACGGGAGACCGAAACGGAGCACGGATTGCCAGTAATTAGCGCATTTGAGGCTGCCTCGGGTTAGCTTGCTTGTAAATGGCTCGCTCATTGCAACCCTCTCCGTAAGTGCATTTCAATTCTTGCAAGCCGCAAGATCGATCATGCTTCAGTTGCTTGCACACGTGCATGTAACTAGAGGCGTTGCCGTAGAGTGCCTCTCCAGCTCCTTCAAAGACTCCCCCGAGTCCACCGACGACAGCGGCGGGGACAGACCCTTCTACGCAACCGACTTCGACAGTGGCAACGCGTCCTATTATTGCCCCACCTATGAATCCAGCCCATTCTTAAAAGGCAGAGTGGTATTGTGCCAGGCGGTTTCGGACGCTTCCTCGGAAGCTCGTTCATAAGCAGCTTGCTCGCACAGTTTCTGAGCTTCGGCGTCCCTCTTTGGGTTGCGGACCTGATCCGCCGCCGCTGCTATTGCCGTCACCCCCTGATGTCCCGAGTATAATCCGCTCTCGAATCAGAACATGCAATGAATTCTTCCTTCGAGCAAACCCTAGTCGAGGTCTGGCGGCAAGCACTCGTCGAGAACGCCAACTTCGTCGAGCTTGGGAAAGAACGTTACCCGGTTCGTAGAACTCCCAAGCGCGGATTGCGACAAGTGGACTTCGTATTCGACGGGAACGAGATTCGGGAGCTGGAGCAGAACCCGGAGGCAAAGTCGCGTTGGGCCCAGCAGTGCTCGGCGAAGCGCCATGCCTCACGTGACCAACAGGCTCATCACCCAGGGTAAGATCAGGGCCGATCCTGCGATCATCGCTTGAGTCCTTGATGAACCTTTAAGGGCCAGGGCGAGACCTGTTCCGCTAACTGCGATCAAAAGGTTCGAGATTTCCCATGCTGGGGTATAGAAGCTCGTGCTAAAGCCCATTGCCAGGGTAATCGATACAAAGACAACGCTAATCCAGGCAACAAACAGAAGAAGAAAAGAAGCCCCACCCAGGAAACTCCGCCACTGGGCTAACTCCTTTCGAACCCGCTTCATCCACTCTCGGAAAGCGAGCGCGCCCAGCAATGGAGCAATCGCCATAGATGTTAGGGCGATCAGAATTTTCAGCAGCATTTCAAGCATAAATGATTACTTTGAGTGTTCCGCCGTCGAAGACGAGCATTCAGGAATCCTGTCGATCACTGGACTAAGCTTCACAAAGTGCGGTGCGGCCCGGGACCGCCAAAGCCTCCTCCTCCGGAGATGCTACAAAACGTCTGGGTATTTTCCGGGGAACCGATACTATAACAGTCGACGTTAAAACCTCCAGAATTCCAATCCCCACCTCCACCACCGCCACGTCTGTTCTTGGGGGGCAGGCCGACTCATTTTGAGACATTTTTTGAATATTTTGGCGATTTGTTCTTTCGTCAGAGCGGGCATACCGCCTAGCGCACTTTCACCACACGACAGATTCGATTGATCTTTGCAACTATCAAACCACGCGCCCGTGAGCCAATGCCACATCTCATGCGCGGCGGTGACCCCGATGAGGCCAGGGCTAGGGTCATTTCCCAGAAAGAACGATTTCCCTCACTTTCCCACTGGTGTTTGTGAGACCACAAGAGGAGAACCGTGAAGTGTAAAAATTGTAGCGGGGAGACTGAAGTTCATCTGATAGATTGCCGTGCTGGATTCAACACGCCAGAGCGAGCGGTACGCTATTGCTACGGATGCAGACCCGAGGCGCTGGAACGTAGGCAGAGAACAGTTGTCTTAGACCTTCTTGATTCGTATCCGATAGCAGAACGGCTGAAGGATTTAGGCCGGGTGAAAGTCCAATGATGAAAACTTGTCCGACTTGCGGAGCAATCACGACGGTGCTTATCATCAGCGTCCGAACCCAGCAACGGTTCTGTCATCACTGCTCAGCTGTGGTCTGTCCCACATTCTTGCCGCATGTTGTCTTTACTGAGGATGACGTGAAATTGCTTCGAGCGATGGGTGTAGACCCGGAAGTCGGAAACATTGAAGACCATCTCAGGACTCTGAGAGAGGCCTAAACATGAAATACAAGACGAAGCGACTTTGTTATGAAAGCCACGATGTGTCTGTGTCGATACACACAAATGCTGGACGTGTGATCGGCTTGAACTTCCGGGGCAAAGTCAGTCTGTGCATAGCGGCGAAGAAAATCACGAAAAGAAAAATATGAAGTAGTGAACCACCGCGCCGGGCTATTTCTGGAGGGCAAAAGATCGGCACGTATCGGGCGAGGACAAGCGCGAGTTCGAAGAAGAGCACAAGGGAGGATTGGCTGGAGTTCAACCGGCGGAGAAAGCGCCGCCCGGCGCTCTACAGCGCCCAACTTGGGGTGACGTGTCTACCCCTACACCCGACGCCGAAGGCGGCTCAAAAATAACAGGTCGTACGTCACCGATCCTGTCGCTCTCCGCAGCGCGGACAGACCTTGGGCGGATACGTCCAATAAAGTTTCTTCGGGAGCGACTCACCGCATTTCGGGCACCCCCAGCGATCAATTGTCCTTCCCGCGAGAATCCAGCGCCATATGAGGAATGCAGAAGGCACGGCTGCGGCTAGGCTAGACAAAAGATAACTCCCAGTCAAAAAGAAACACGCGAGAAAGATGCCAACTAGCGCAAGCGCAGTTACTACGGGGATCCCGTGGTATGCCAAAACCACCCGGCGATATTCGTCCAGACTGACTCGACGTTCCTCCATTGGAAGTGCCTCCCTAGTTATGACAAACTGGAATGAACTGGCTCGTGCCAAATTGTGGAGAAACACCTCCTTCCGCGCCCGCTCCTACACCAAATGTGAACGTCGCGGCTCCGCTTGTTGTTATGCTGGCGCCTCCTCCGAGGACAGCTCCGCCTCCTCCGCTAACGGACCCGCTTGGCCCTGCAATTGTGCTGATCGGGAAAGGTGAAACCAGGAAACTAGGGCCAGCCGCAGCACCTGCACCCCACCATGAACCTGCGGAACTCATTTTGACGGCTGAGAACCCCCCGGAAGCCGAATTAAGGAAACCAGAGTTTCCAGATGCATCTGCCACTATCAAAGTCGAGGCCGATCCGCCAAGACCGAAGTTCCAACTACTACCCTTCGGCCCAACTCCGGCCCCTGCATCTAAGCCTGCCCCAAAGCCGAAGGTCCACCCTGTCAGACTAGCGTAGAATCTCGCCGCCGTAAGCTGCGCCTTCTGAGACCAATTCAGTGAGCTACTTGGGAAACAAGTAGGCTTCCCGTTGTTTGCGGCTCCGCCGCTGGTATTGCCGCTACAACTTCGGCAAATCGATGGGTCGTCACCGTCTCACCGCCGAATGAGCGCGTGATACAAAACCCAAGCAAACACTACCAGCATTGCGCCCGTCGATCGCACTAGAACGCTACCCCAGCCAGTTGCAAATTTTTGTTCGGTCAGTGGAACTTGCATCCTCAACCAGCCCGGTAGCCGAAACCAGGCGCGGGGCGAAGCAAGCATGAAACCGGCATTGATCGCCATATGAACCCCTACGATGGCGACGATGCACCAAACCATAAGCGGTAAGACCCGCGACAATTCTCTAGGCAAGGGATGTCGAAAGAGCGAGCCATATAGAGCGCACGCGATAAACGCGAGCCATATCGCACCCGCTGAGCGCACCTGGATGGCGCCCCACCCGCTTGCATATTCATGCTCGGTCATTGAGCCTTGTGCCCGGAACCAACTCGGCAGCCGGAACCAAGCTCTGGGAGATACGAGCATAAAGATTGCGTTCACAGACAATACAGCACCGATGATGACGATGATGCTCCAACCCAGAATGGTCTTCATCATGGGCACCCACAATTGTGCACGCAGAGGTCAAATGAAACACCGCCCGAAGCAGGTATACGGGTTCCAGTCGAAAACCCTGCCACGGCCGGACCGCTGCCTGGGGATTTTGTTACCGTTCCACCTGAGGACCAAAACGGCTGCCACGTTGCAGAGAAGCTAAGACCTGTTGCAATTGAATTTGGACTCTGTGTAGAAGGCACCACTACCGCGCTTACGCTGCCACCGGAACCTCCGCCCGGGACAATGCCAGCGACGACGGTAGGTCCCGCGTACCAACTGTTGGTGGAGGGAACCCAAGATACAGTTCCACCAACTCCGAAATAGCTGCCTATTGTTCCTCCGATGGCCGCGCCGGGTGGACCACCAAGCAACCCACCGATGAGTCCCCCTAGTGCAGTTGTTGGAGCACTTGTCGTCACGTTGCCACTTACGATCGTATTCGTGCCTGTGGATTGGCCTCCGCCACATTTCGTGTTGTTTGCAGGGCCGTTGCTATTGCCGCGGTCGCGGTCGGGTCGTTCCCTGACGAAGTCGCCCAGGATGTGGCGCCCACCGCCGAGGCACATGGGCCAGCCGAAGGCACCAGTTGCGACAAAGGAACAGTTCTGGAGCAAAAGCCGCAAGGGTGAAGGGCCAGTGGGCGGCGGTGTGCACGTCAATTCATTTTTATCGGGGTTCCAAGTACATCCGTCATTGGGACCCAGGCCGAGGGGATCGATCAGCCCCAGCGGGTTGCCGAGGACGTAGGCGTAGCGGTTCCAAGATTGTGGAATGGATGGGTGAACGGCGCCCAATCCGGCCGGGTCGGGGGAAGGCCAGCGGCCTTGGTTGCCGTATTCGCGATAGAGGAAGTCATAATCGTCAGAGCTGGTGTCAGAGTTTTGGCCGGTGAAGGACGGGTCGGGTGTGCCGGAGGATGCGTAGGATTCGCCCCAGGGAGCGTAGGCACCGCTCCATTGGACGGTGCGCGACGGAGTGGAAGACAAGCGATTGCTGCCGAGCCAATCGGAGTGGCGATAGTGGTCGAGGCCGGTGTTGGTGTAGACGGCTGTGGCGCCGCCGGGCAGGGGAACGAAGCCTTTCACAAGGGATTGGCCGTTCATAAGAGCGAGTTTACCACCAGTGGGAGCGTAGACGATTTCGGTGTAGGAGCCGGAGCGGTTCTGCTCGACCATGCGGTCAAGGGCATCGAACGTGAGGCCCACACCGTCCGTGGTAATGGAGTTTCCGTCGGCGTCCCAGGCATAAGTGTGGGCGAAGTCGTTGGTCACGTTTCCGTTGCTATCGTAGGTTGGAGTGGAAGCGCCAATTAGTGTGATGTGGTTGCTGGCGGGCGCATAGCTGGCCGCAAAGTTCATGCTGCCACTCTTGGTGATGTTGCCGAAGGGATCGAAGCTGTAGGTTCCAGTCCACGCGGAGCCGCAACTTGCGCTGGCGAGACGGGTGAGATCGTCGTAGCCATAGGTGCAGGTTTGGGTGTCGGCGGAGTTGAATTGATTGGTGATGGCAAGCTGGCGCAGGGTGGAATTGGCGTTCCAGGTGAGCGTGCCAGTATCGGATTGCGTCGTACCGATGTTGAACTTGTACTGAGTCATTCGCGCAGTGTTGGCGTCAAAGGTGAACACGTCAGAATCGCTGGAGCCGAAGCTGACGGTTGTGGTGGGCGGCGTGCCGTAAGGATTGAAGACGGTGCCGGTGACGGGGTTCTGTCCAGTGCTGGCGGTGATTTTCGTGATGCGGCCTTGGCCGTCCACACCGGAAACAGAATTAATCGTGCCGCCGAAGGTAATCGTGGGCAGGCCGGAAAGGCCGCTCAATTGATTGGCGGCACCGTAGGGCCAATACGTTTGGGTGAGATGGTAATAGCCGCCAGAGTGAGGCGTGGATTCGTAAGTGTCCGAGATTTCGCCACGCCCCGAATAGCTGAAGCCAATGTCCGTGATTTTGGTGGGGCACGAGGAGCAGGTATAAGCCTCGGCGAGGCGGCTTTTGGCATTGCTCATAGCAGTGCCGTTCACAGTAGCACTGTCGTACACGAAATACTTTTGTGCCGTGGCGGATGCGTTGGGACCCGAAGGATAGGTCAAGCTGAGTGTTCTGTGGAGAGCGTCGTAAGTGTAGCAGGTGGTGTTCCCTGCATTGTCCAGGCGCTTGACCAGATCACCTGAATACGTTCCCGTGCATCCTGAGGCGGAGTCGTAGGTGTAGGTCGTTATTCCATTCTCCGGGTTGACTTCCGAAGTCATCCGGCCCAGTCCGTCATAGAGATACGATCGCGTTTGGGATGTTCCTCCCGCTTGGGAGTTCTGGGTAACACCGATCAAATTTCCGACGACATCGTACGTGTATTGTGTCCAAAAGCCCGTCTGAGGGCTTTTTTGCGTGCAGGGGCCGCTGCCGGCAAGCGCAGTAAGCTCACATACGGAACTGAGCCGGCCGAGCGTGTCATACTCAAACTGACGGCGCTTTGTGTTTTCGCCTGCCGGCGCGGGGCCGATGGTGAGGAGCACGTCATTCTTGGTGTACGTATATGTAGCGGTTCCGTTTGCAGCATCGGTAACTGTCGAAGGGCGTCCGAGGACGTCGTACGTGATGGTCGTTGCTGGAGCCGTGGAATTGGTTTGCCCTGCCGATCCGGAATAGGCAGTGGTGACGCGGCGGGGTCTGCCCAGCAGATCGTAATCAGTTTCGGCAGAGTCAAAGTTGGTAGAACCTGGCCCTTGCCTGGCTTGCTGAACCCGAATCCGGCCGAGTGCATCGGCGGTTGACAGATGGTCGACCGTAGAATTACCGGAGTTGAAATTGAGAGCGCCCTCGACGACGGTTGACCCGGTGTAGGTGAAATTCACAGTTGCATTCGTTGGGTCGGCAGCGGAGCCCAAGCGCTGCAGTAAATCGAATGAATAAGTGCTCACTTGGCTGTTTTCATCCGTAGTCTGGTATGGCAGGCCAGAGTTGTAGTAATAACTCATGTGCTCGATGTGGGTGACACCATTTGTGGTGGGGCGGGTGACGGTGGTGGGGAGCGCATAGCTATTGCGATTTAGGCTGTCGCTGTAGTTATCAGCAAAGCTAACGCTGGTGGTATTTCCGGCTGGGTCGGTAACCGACGCAAGGTTGCCGAGAGAATCGTAGGCGAGATGCTGCGTGAGCGCACCGGTGCCGGCGGCCGCGTTCGCGTAGCCGATAATAGAAGTGGACAGACCGCGGGTAGCAAACGAACAGCCGTAACTTGTGTCGTCGTGCTGGGGCGCGCCAGTGATGCAGGGAGCGTTCACATACCCGCTTTCATCGTAGTTGATGTCCTGCCGATATTTGGTAACGTTATTGACGTCTTTTACCAATTTCTGGGTGATCAAATTGAGCATGTTCCTGCTCGTATAGGCGGCCGCAGTTTGATATGTGAGGGACGAAGTTCGAAGCAGGGTGCCGCGGCTTCCCGCGTTCCAATCGTATTCTGACTGAGAATTAAGCAAGCCATTCGAGTCGTAGTTTGTATCGACTTCCGACTGTGTTGTGCCATCTTCCAAAAAGGTGATTTGAGTGGCCGGGGTGCCGTTTGTTGCCCAGGTTGTGTTGATCGTGCGAAGCGGTGTTCCCGTGCCCGGGGAATTGGCGTAGATTTTTCGCGAGACCTCCTGGCCATTGCTGTTGAAGGTGTAAACAGTGTCGTTTGCATTCGGAGTATCGGAAAGTTGCGGCGTCGTGATGGTGGTGGTTAAAGCAGCGAGATTTCGGACGTAATTCCAGGTAGCAGAATTGGTGCCGTCGCTGACCGTGCGGGAAAGATTGACAACCGAGCTATCGGCGCAGTTGATTCCGTTGTTGGGAGTGGCGGGGTAGGTATATTGGATAGTTCCACCGGTGGGCAGAGTCACTTGCTTCATCCGACCGGTGTAAAAACCTGAGGAGTTCGGCGTCGGCTCGTAGGTGAATGAATACATCTGGCCGTTGGGGAGATCGAGCTCGTACGGCAGACTAACTTGGGGCAGGGTTCCAGAGAGATTGTAGTCAGTTATGCCACTGCAGGCGAATGCGGTCTTTAGTGAGTAGAGCTGGCGCTTGAGGATGAAGTATTGGTCTGTTCCGGTCGAGTCGAGGTAATGATATTCCGTATTGGAGCCGTTCTGGATAACTCTGACCGCAATGAGGCCCGTAGTGTCCTTCCAATCGGTTTCGGTGCTGTTCACAACAACTTTGGTGGTGATGTTGCCGTTGGTGTCTTCCGAGTTGGTGTTAAGTAAGATCCCAGATTTCGTCCACACGTTGGGGATATCTAGGTTCGCTATGTTGATGTACATTCCGCTTCCGTCGGAAGCATATCCCGTAAGCGTATAAGTGACTGTGTCGGAGCCGGTGCAGTAATCGATTATCTCTCTCCAAAAAACGGCAGGAAAGGCATGGGTCGTGCCAGCGGGATCACGGTACACGTAACCCGAATACGTCTCGGTGGTTTTGTAATCGTAATAGTCAACCGAACATCTATGAGAAATTGAGGTCATGGTGTGGCTGTGCAGAATATCCCCAAGGGGAGCGGTGGTCTTCCATCCCCAGATCGGGTTTCCTGCGCTGTCGGTCACCGGGGTCCAGGCGGTCCCGACCCCATTGTTTTGCCAAGTTAAGCTGTCGTACACCAGCGACAGGTTGAAACTCTTCCCCCGACTAGGGGTGGACACGATGGGTATGGCGAAATTTGTGTTGAGGTTCCCAATATTTACCGTGTCAAACTGCCCTGCGTCCAAAGGACGGAATGGCGGGAGCCCAGTGGTCTGTGCGAACGACGATGATGCGAATAGGCAAAAAGCAGACCAGAGCATTGTACGGCGCATGATTCCTCCTACTGGAGAACAAAATTGGCGTCGGTCAGGCCCGTATTGAAGGTGACATTTGTGATGGTGATGCTTATCCAGGGAGATCCATTCAAGGACTTCTGAATCGAGAAAGGATAGAGTACGCCGCTCACCTTCTGATAATTGGACAAATAGGTGTCAAGCTGAATCCGCGGCTCTGAGGCCCTGCCTGCTCGCTGAATCTGAGAGATCCTCTGTGGCAGGCCGGAGACTGCATCGATCCAAATATCAGTGAGAGTGAACTCGGCCAGGAACTGAAACCTAGGCTGGGCATTGAAGGAATTCCAGTACCGTAGGTGGTGAGCCTTGAGGCCGTTCAGCGACTCAAGGCCAACGTAGAGGTAGCCAGAGTCTGGGTTGTTGAGGACGGCAGCAATCTGAGGAAGAGGAAATGAGAGGGGTCGGCTGGAGGCCGCAAGTTCCGATGAAAGCGGGATGGAAACCGAACCAGTTACCTGGCTTGCCTGCAGGTTGGAATAGACAACCGTTGAGCCGTGTGGCGTTTGAATCTGCTCGGAAGTTTGGTCAGTTCCTCGTGTAAGAATGATGACGCTGCCGGATTCAGTCTGGGAGCCAGCAACCGTCGTGACAGTTCCGTTTGCAGTGGAGTCGGAAGGTACTGACCCACCCATTGCGGCAAATGCCCCTTGTAGGACCGCCAGAGCTTGTGGGTCCTGTTGGATGGATGGGAGCATCGATGTTGGCGCTTGTTGGGCACCGGCAGGTCCGGCTCTGTCGTCAGAACCGGCGATGCGACGGGCGGTGCCTGTGAGAGTGATATCGCTGATCGATGTATTGCCTATGACCGGTAGAACCGTGGAGGCCGTTAGTTACCGTCTGATAACGTAATGACGGTGCGGCGGACCCTATGGCAATGTCACGAGCCCGTCAATCAGGAGAACCCCTGAAACACGAGCCAGGTAATCACCTGAGGAAAGAACTACGAGTACTAAACCAGACGGGCCAGAGACTATATAAGGGGCCAGGACGATTTTGTGATGAGGGGCAGCAGTGTCTTCAGGCGGAGGAGGATGTCAGCGAAGGGCCATCTTCTGAACTTCTCTAAGCTAAGATTCCTTTGCAGAAAACGAATTCACAATCGTAGGCCATCGCGCATCAATCCGTTCGAGAATGAAGGCAGCATCTTCGATGGCGCGGTCCACGAAAAACCCCTTCGCCATATTCGGTTTGTCCGGGTCCAGGTCGATGAGTTTCCGCGCAGCCAGGATTGTTGCGGCAAACAAGACGGCGAACTTCCGCTCCTTCATTTCACGGGCCTAATCGAGTACCCCTTTACGTGTGAGAATGCGTTATTTACCCGTAGAGCCACGGCAGCAGGGGTCCGCTTCTGGTTTCTCTGGCGGTCAGATTGTGAAGTCTTACAACGGCAGCGTCCAATCACGGGCAACGGTAATTTATTGTCATCATTTGGCGAAGGCACGCTACGCGTTGGGTTGGAGCTACATTCAGCGGCGGGGACATGGGCGGACACTTCGCAACCTCCAAGAGTGGAAGTATAGCTCAGCATCTCCAAAGTCTTGTGCAGGATGCTTACCTCAGTGGCAACTCTTCAGGTCCAATTTTCCGGTTGATAGCCACAGGTGTTTCCCGCAGAGGGGGCTTGCTGAAGCTCGTCCTCATTTCTGTGGCTCGAATTGCATTGGGGGCATCTCCACAGCCGGAAGCTCCTCTGCGTCGGCAGAACCTCAGCAAGATACATGGGCAGCCCATCTTGCGA